>ERZ795030.1010-NODE-1010-length-40898-cov-34.195505_pt1 | contig 40898 bp, 28 predicted proteins | sample MGYA00375122_ERZ795030 | MGnify/ENA primary metagenome ERZ795030 (study PRJEB30165, sample SAMN05720146) | activated sludge metagenome | isolation source: anaerobic digester from wastewater treatment plant | place: Japan | collected 2015-04-20 ... | reverse complement strand
CGGAGCAGCCCCTGCGGCCCGGCCAGGCAATGGCCATGCGGGTGGAGAGCCTGCATCCCCGGGTCGTCCTGTCGGTCCTTCCGCCGCCCGTGGCATGCGTGGCCGCGGAGCGCCTGCGCGCCTTCCGCGCCAACCCGGATGCCCTCGCCCGAAGTATTGCCGAAATTACCGGCCTCTTCAACGGCAGCCGCCCCGGCGGGGCGACGCCGCCTTCGGATCCCGGCCGCCTTGAGACTCTCCTGGCCGCGCTGCGGTCGGTCCTGGCGGAACTCGGCCGGACCGGGGAAGGGTTGACGGTGCGGGACTTCGCACGGGCGCTCGGCCTGCTCACGGAACACGATCTAAAGAAGGCCCTGAAAAGACCCGGCGAAAAACCTCTCCTGCCCGCGAGCCTGAAGTCCTGCCTGGCGGGCATTCTGCGGGAGACCGCGCCCGGGGGCGGCGGGATGATCCGCGAATGGGCGCCGGCCCTGGAGAAGGCGCTTCGGGCCGTGGAAAATCTCCAGGTTCTCAATGTTCACCTGCAGGAAAACGAGGGCGGGCTCTTTCTCCAGGTTCCCCTCCTGTTCGAGGGCTTCACGGGGAAGGCGGATATCCTCGTCCGCAAGGAGGGCGGGGGCCCCGGGTCGGACAGCCGCGACGGCGTCTTTCGGGCGCTCTTTGCCCTCGACATGGACGCCTTGGGCGACGTGATGGCGCAGGCGCGCTTCAGCGGCAAGGCGGTGGCCTGCCGCATCGATTGCGCAAGCGGGGCCGCGGTGTCTTTCGTCGCCGGGCTTCTGCCGGATCTGGAAAGGCGGCTGGCGGCAGCGGGCTACCGCGTGGAGCATCTCGGGGTCCGCGCGGACAGCCGGGTCCGGGAAAGAATGCAGGACAGCATCCGGGAGGAGCTGCACGGGGACGGGCAGGCGCTGAGCGTCTTTGCATAGGGAAAGGCGAAGGCAAAAACGAAAGGCCGAACGAGCGTGAAGAGAACGAAGCCTGAGATCCCCGAAACGAAACCGGACCGCCCGAAGAGGGCGGCGGCGATCCGCTACGATGCGGCAAAGGACGATGCCCCGCGGGTCACCGCAAAGGGCAGCGGGCATGTGGCCCGGAGGATCATCGAACTGGCCCGGCGCCATGACGTCCCCATCCGCGAGGACAGGGCCCTCGTCGAGATCCTGAGCCAGTTCGATATCGACCGGCAGATCCCCCCCGAGCTGTACCGGGCCGTGGCGGAGATTCTTGCCTTCGTCTATTCCGCCAACGGGCAGTACCGAGAACAGCAGGGTCCGGGGCAGGGCGGTCCTGCGGACCCCGTCGCCGCAAGTCGGTCATCCGCCATCCCGTCATCCTGATTTTCTCCCGGCATGGAAAAGACAGGGAACTCATTCCAACGAGGCAATATTTTCCCGTCCTTCCCAAAATTACCCACCCGACGGCCTGATGACCGCCTGTTCCCTGTATTCCCGATTCTACGCGGAAAACCACGCCACAATATAACGTAAATAATATCGAGAGGTTATGCACTCCTCCGCCGGATCCCTGAACCCTGTCCCCTGAACCCTGTCCCGTGGCACACCCGTTGCCTTCTATGGGGTCAACATCCCCAGGAGCGGAAACGATTGCCATGATGTACGGTGTGAACACGGCGGTCAGCGCGGCCGTCAAAAAGCTCTCGCAGCACGACTACGTGACCCACAATCTCGCCAACGCCAACACGCCGGGCTACAAGGCCGAACGGCTCATCTTCGTGCGCAGGCCCGAGCGGGACCTCATGGCCGAGGACAGCTTCAGCCACGATCCCGTCGTCCTCGTCGACCACTCGCCAGGGACGCTGCAGAAGAGCGGCAACCCGCTCGACGTGGCCGTCCAGGGGGAGGGGTACTTCGTCATCGAGACGAAGGACGGGGAGCGCTACACGCGAAACGGCAGCTTCACCCTCAACCAGAACGGGGAACTCGTCACCATGTCCGGCGACGCCGTGATGGGCGAGGGCGGCCGGATCACCTGTTCCGGGAAGAAGATCGAGATTTCCAACGCCGGGACCGTCAGCGTCGACGGCAGTGAAACGGGCAAGCTGAAGATCGTCGATTTCAAGAAGAAGGATGCGCTCGTGAAGCGAGGGGCGGGCCTGTTCGAGGCCTCCGACGAGGCTGAGCGGGCCGAGCTGGAAAACCCGGAGGTCCGGTCGGGCTACCTCGAGACCTCCAACGTCCAGGCCGTGAAGGAAATGATCGAAATGATCGACATCCAGCGCTCCTTCGAGGCCTACCTCAAGATCATGCAGACGATGAGCGAGCAGGACCGTCTGGCCACGGGCCGGCTCGGCAAACTGACATAAAAACTGGCATAAGGCAAAGGGCGAAAGGCGAACGGCAAAAGAAAGAATCCTGTAATTGCCGTAAGCCGCACGCCGCAAGCCTTCAGCCCTTTCCGGAGGAAGCATATGATCCGATCCCTGTACACCGCCGCCACGGGCATGCTGGCCCAGCAGATCAACCAGGACGTCGTCGCCAACAACCTGGCAAACGTCCAGACACCCGGGTTCAAAAGCTCCCGGGCCGAGTTCCAGGACCTCATGTACCAGGTCAGCCGGCAGGCCGGCGTGCAGACCACGTCCGGGACCGCCCTGCCCCTGGGCATGGAGGTGGGACTGGGCTCGAAGCTCACGTCGATCCAGAAGACCTTCACCCAGGGCGACTACCAGCAGACGGGAAACCGTTTCGACTGGGCCATCGAGGGAGACGGCTTCTTCCAGATCGACGACGGAAACGGCAAGACCCTCTACACCCGCGCGGGCAGCTGGAAGATCAGCAAGGACCTCTACCTCGTCAACTCCGAGGGCCTCAAGCTCACGCCCGAAGTCACCGTGCCCGCGGGGACGGTCACCTTCACCGTCGATGCCGGCGGCACGTGGACGGCCAAGGACAAGGGCGGTGCGACCCTCGCGTCGGGGCGCCTGGAGCTGGCCAAGTTCGCCAACCCCGCGGGCCTCACGAACCTGGGCCGCAACCTCTACGCCAGGACGGACGGCTCCGGAGACCCCGTGACGGGCAACCCCGACACGGAAGGGTTCGGGACCATCTCCCAGACCTTCCTGGAGATGTCGAACGTCAACGTCGTCGATGAAATGGTGCAGATGATCGTGGGCCAGCGGGCCTACGAAATCAACTCCAAGGCCATCCAGACGGCGGACAACATGCTGCAGCTGGTCAACAACCTCAAGAGGTAAGATGCGATGAAACGAGCCGCCACCCTGTCCCGGATATCCGTGCTGTTCGCCCTGCTCGCCTTGCTCTGCACGTTCGCCCCCGTCTGCGGGGCGTCGACCTCCGGAGAGAAGGCGATCAAGGAAGCCGTCAGGAAACACGTCGAGGACAACGCGCCCTGGCCCAGGGAGCGCGTGCGCGTCGAGTTTTTCGGTCCGATGCCCGAGGTGGCAGGCCCCGCCGGGCAGGCGGACCTGAAGGTTCGCAGCCGGGCCGGCGAGCGCTATATCGGGCGCACGTCCTTCACGGTGCGCTTCTCGAAGGGCGACACCGTTGTCCGCGAGGAGGCGGTCCGCGTGCGGATCGAGGTGTTTACCGACCTCGTTGTGAGCACTCGCGAGATCATGCGGGACGCCGTCATCGGCTCCGACGACGTGACCGTGACGAGCAAGTGGATGGACACGGCCCCAGCGGGAATCCTCACGGACGCCGCGGAGGTCGTGGGGAAGAAGGCCGTGATGCGCCTCAACGCGGGCACGGAGATCTCGAGGACTATGCTGCGGTCGGTGCCCGTCGTGAAGAAGGGCGAAGCGGTCCGCATCGTCCTCGAGAGCGGCCCCATGGTCATCTCGGCCGTCGGCCTGTGCCAGGAGGACGGCGCCAAGGGCGACCTCGTCCGCGTCCAGAACATCTCCTCGAAAAAGATCATCTTCGCCCGGGTGATGGGTTCATCCCTGGTCCGCGTCGATTTCTGAGAAAAGGATGGTTCGACACATGAAAACCTTTGCCGCCTGCCTCGCGATGACCATGGTCCTGTTGCTCGGAGGATGCCTTTCCACCAGCTACGATGCCGCGATGAACCGTGAGCCCGTCGTGCTGCCGCCGCCCGCCCCCGAGGCGAGGCCGACGCCGTCGCCCGGCTCGATCTGGGCGGGGCCGACGTCCAACAACCTGCTCTTCATCGACCGCAAGGCCCGCAATGTCGGCGACATCGTGACCATCGTCGTCGACGAGAAGACCGAGGGCGAGAACAACGCCAACACTGAGACCAAGCGCACCTCGACGACCGCGGCGGGCATCACCGGGTTCGTCCAGACCAATCCGAGCCAGACCTACATGTCCGGATACAAGCTCGGGGGCGGGATGGACAACAACCACAAGGGCGAGGGCAAGACCAACCGCGACGGCCTTCTGAAGGGCAGGATCAGCGCCCGCGTCGTCCGGGTGCTGCCCAACGGCAATCTCGTCATCGAGGGGCGCCGCATGCTCACGGTCAACGCCGAGGACCAGTTCATGGTCATCACGGGGATCTGCCGCCCCGACGACGTCACGACGGAAAACCTGATCCACTCGCAGTACATCGCCGACGCGCGGATCGTCTATGCCGGCAAGGGTGTCGTAGACGACAAGATGCGCCCGGGCTGGCTGGCCCGCGTCGTGGACTGGGTATGGCCATTTTAGGGTCAGGCACAGGGCTTAAGGCATAGGACGAAAGGCCGGGATGAACAGGACGGATGAATATCACTCTTTCCCTGGGCCCTTCGCCTTAAGCCGCGAACCTTACGGCAGGGAACTTGCAAATGACAGGATATTCACGATGGGGATCGAGATGAAGCGGAATCGCATGAACAGGGGAATCCTGGCGGGGGTCGCGGCCGTTCTGGCGGTCTGCCTGTGCCTGCCCGTTTCAGCCGGGGCGGCGCGGATCAAGGACATCGCCGCGATCGGCGGGATCCGGGACAATCAGCTCGTCGGCTACGGCCTCGTGGTGGGCCTCATGAACACGGGCGACAGCGTCAAGAACGGCTTTACGAAGGAGACCCTCTCCAACATGCTCGCCCGGCAGGGCCTGGCCATGCGCGACAAGGACCTCAAGTCCAACAACATCGCCGCCGTCATGGTCACGGCCGTCCTGCCGCCCTTCGCCAAGGCGGGCGCCAAGCTCGACGTCATGGTCTCCTCCGTAGGCGACGCCAAGAGCCTCCTGGGCGGCACGCTTCTCATGACCCCGCTGCGGGGAGCCGACAGCGAGGTCTACGCCGTGGCCCAGGGCGCCGTGACGATCGGGGGGTTTCTGTCCGGCGGAAGCTCCGGCTCGGGAAGCGCCGCGGGGAAGAATCACACGACCGTCGGCTACATCACCAACGGGGCCCTCATCGAGAAGGAGCTCCAGTACGACTTCGCGAAGACCCGCCAGCTCGCGGTCAATCTCTACCAGCCCGATTTCACGACCCTCACCCGGCTGGCCAGCACGGTGAATTCCCGCATCGGGGACGTGGACGTGAAGCTCGTCGATTCGAGTTCCGCCCTGATCACCGTGAAGAATTCATACAGGGGAAGCATCGTCAGCCTGCTGTCGGCCATCGAGAACCTCGACGTCTCCGTGGACACGCCGGCCGTCGTCGTGCTCAACGAAAAAACGGGGACCGTCGTCATGGGGGAAAACGTGAGGATTTCAACCATTGCCGTCGCCCACGGGAACCTGAGCTTCCAGATCCGGGAGGAATACAATGTCTCCCAGCCTCTGCCCTTTGCGCCGCGGGGCACGGGCGGGGTCGTCGACGCGGGGCGGGGCGTGACGATGGGCTCCGGCGGGCAGACCGTCGTGACCCCGAGCACGCAGATCAACGTCGCCGAGGAGAAGAAATCCCTCACCGTGGTCCCCCGGGGGGTCACCATCCAGGACGTGGTCCGGGGCCTCAACGCCATGGGCGTCACCCCCAGGGACCTCATTCAGATATTACAAACCATCAAGGCCGCGGGATCCCTGCAGGCCGACCTGAAAGTGATGTAGGAGCACGGAACATGGAAAACATCCGGCACATCCCGCCCCTGGCGACGCAGAACCTGGCCAGGCTGTCGGCCCGGAGCTCCTCCGAATCGCCGGAGGAGGCGGAAAAGGACCGGAAACTGAGGAAGTCCTGCGCGGATTTCGAAGCGCTGTTCATCAGTTACATCTTCCAGACCATGCGCAGGACCGTCCCCGAGAGCGCCTATATGGGCAGGATGCCGGGGAAGGACACCTACACGATGATCATGGACCACAAGCTCTCCGAGGACCTGGCGCGCCGCGGCGGGATCGGGCTGCAGAAGGTCCTCTACGAGCAGCTGAAGCAGAGGCCCCAGGGCGCCCAGAAACCGGGGGAGGCGGCCGGAACGGAAGCGGATGCCGCTGCGAAAAAAACGCTAAAGACGGACTAGGGTTTTGCCGATCTGTGTGGTAAGATTCCCGCACAGGAGTACGAAATGAAGATTTCCAAAATCGACGACGCCACCCTCCAGATGATCCAGCAGTACCAGAGGACCGACAGGGTCGAGGACCGCTCGCAGGAGAAACCGGAGAAGGCCGCCGCCAGTCTCGTACCCGAAGAAAAGGTGAATCTTTCCACCACGGCAAAAGACGTTCAGACCCTGAAGAATGCCATCTCGAGCCTGCCCGACGTGAGGGAGGACAAGGTCCAGGCCCTGCGCGAGCAGATCGAGAAGGGCGCCTACAAGGTCGATGCGGAGAAGGTTGCCGAGAAGATGGTGGGAGAATCACTGCTCGATGTCCTTTCCTGAGCGAACCGGACTGATTTCCCCCCGAACCATCCCCGGGATCTAGACCCGTCCGCATCCCCAGCCGAAGGCAGGAACCGGAAGAAGGGCGGGGCGCCGGAAACGGCCCCCGCCGGATTCTCACAAGGCCGGTCTGTCCGATCGCCGGCCATGCCCCGCAGGACAGGTGCGCCATGATGAACCCGGAGCTGCAGACGATCCACCAGGTGGAAGGGAGGGCCGACCTGGATTCCCTCCTGGACTCCCTGCTGTCCGTTCTGCGGAAGGAGATCGAGGTCTACGGGGAGCTCGCGCAGGCCATCGCCCTCGAAAAGGACGTTCTCCGGAAACCGTCCCTCGATAGCCTTCACGAAAGCAATGCGCGGAAGGAAACGTGCATCCTCAAGTCCCGGCTCCTCGAAGAGGTCCGGTCGAAGACCGTCGGGCGGATCGCCCTGACCCTGGGGATCGACGAGGGGGGGCTCGGGCTCCAGTCGATTCTTCCCCACGCGAAGGGAGACCTGGCCCGGGACCTGCGGGAATGCCACCGGGACCTGCGCCTGCTTGCCGGCCGCATCCAGGAGGAGAACCGCCGAAACCGCAGCCTGCTGGATGCCTCTCTCGACGGGGTCCGTTCGAGCTACCAGTTCATCGGCAGCCTCCTCGGCGGGGGCCCGACCTACATGGATTCGGGAGAACTGAAAAACGGCCATGTGAGCGGCCGCATCTGCTCCGAGAGAGGATGATCCCATGTCCGGCATCTACCAGCTCCTCAACACGGCAAAGGAAGGCCTGCTGGCGAGCCAGGTCGCCCTGGGGGTGACGGGCTCGAACGTCACCAATGCCCACACGCCCGGCTACGTCCGGCAGCGGGCCGTGCTCGCCGCGAAGAGCCCCGGCGATCTCGCCGCGAACAACACACAGACCGGAGTCGAGGTCACGAAGATCGAGCGGCTCTACAGCCGGTTCGTCGAGTTCCAGATGGTCGGGCAGTCCTCCGAGGTCGGCGAGGCCGGGGTCCGCAAGGAGACCCTGGAGCGCATCGAGACCATCTTCAACGAGACGAACGGGGGGGGCCTCAACGAGCTGATGAACCGGTTCTGGCAGGCCTGGGAAGACCTCTCGGCGAACCCCGCGGGGCAGGTCGAACGGACGGCCCTGGCCAACGCCGCGGACAACCTGGCCGGGATGTTCCGCGAATACGCGGGCGAACTGCACACCATCCGGGCCGACCTCGACACACAGGTCGCGGCTGCGGTCAACGAACTCAACGGGTACCTGTCCGACATTGCCTCCCTCAACGGGAAGATCGTCGAGGGCCTGAGCGGCGGCGTGAACGTCAACAACCTCCTGGACCAGCGCTCCGCGCTGCTCAAGAAGGCGGCCGGCCTCGTCGATATCCAGTACGTCGAGGAAACGGGCGGGGCCGTCAACGTCTTCACCGCCGACGGCCGCTCCCTGGTGCAGGGGATCGCCTCGTGGCAGCTCGGCGTCAGGGTGCGGGCAGACGGCTACTCCGACGTCGTCTACGCCGACAGCCCGACCGTTCCCATCAACGGCGCGATCGGAGGCGGAAAGCTGGCGGGGCTTCTCGGCATGCGGGACGCGGCCGCGAAGGGCTACCAGGACGATCTCGACGAGTTGGCCAAGGCGCTGGTTTCCGCCGTGAACGCACAGCATGTCTCGGGGTACGACAACGACCGCAACGCGGGAGGGAGCTTCTTCGAGCCTCTCGGTGCCACGGGGGTCCGGGACATGCAGGTTTCGGCCGCCATCCTGGCCGACCCGAACCGGATCGCCGCATCCGCGACCGTGAATGCCGACGGGGACAATGCCCGCGCGATCGCCGCCATCCGGGACGAGATCCTCCCCGACGGTGTCGGCATCCCCGGGGAGTTCTACGCGTCGCTGGTGGGCCGGATCGGCCAGGACGTGAGCGAGGCCGCGCGGCGCGACGCGCACGAGATGAGCGTTATGACCCAGATGAGCAATACCTGGGAGCAGACCTCGGGCGTTTCCATCGACGAAGAAATGATGAACCTCATCAAGTACCAGATGAGCTACCAGGCGGCGGCGAAGCTTGCCATGGCCGCCGACGAGATTCTCCAGTCGCTCTTGGATCTGGCATAAGGGGGAGCGGCGCGGCAGAGAGGTGCGCGGATGCGAATTACGGAGAACATGCGGTACGGGTCGCTGATCGACAGCCTGGGCAGGGCGCAGGGCAGCTACGGCTCGCTCATGGAGCAGATGGCCTCCCAGAAGAAGATCAACCGACCCTCCGACGACCCCGTGGGGACGACGCGCGTGCTGGATTTCCGGGGCGTGCGCGACACCATCGCCCAGTACGGGCGCAACATCGAAAACGCCGATGCCTGGCTGAAGCTGAGCGAAACGAAGCTGGAAAACATCAGCGACCTCATCGGCAAGGCCCGCGAGGCGGGGATCAACGACCAGTCCTCCCGGACCCGGCAGGTCCTCGCGCAAAACGTGAGCTCGCTCCTCGAGGAGATCCTCTCGCTGGCCAATTCGAAGTTCGGAGACCGCTGGCTCTTCGCGGGGTCCCGGACGGGCGAGGCGCCCTTCGGGCGGATCATCCTGCCCGTGGCCCGTTCGACCAACGCCTTCGACGGCTCCGTCTTCTCGGCCGGGACCTACACGGGCACGGCAGACAAGACGTACACCTTGCGGATTGCAACGGGCGGCGCGCCCGGCGCGGCGACCTGCGAGCTGTCCGAGGACGGCGGCGCCACCTGGAGCGCCGCAGTCGCCGTTCCCGCATCGGGCATCGTGAGCCTCGGCGACGGCCTGACGCTCCGCTTCGGCGACGACGGCACGGCGGACCTCGCGGCGGGCGATCTCTTCTACGTGAACGCCTCTGCGGGCGGCAGGACCACGGATGCCCGCGTCGAGGCCCCGCGGGCCGCGGCGAACAACACCTTCGGGGGCGCCGTCGCGCTCGACCCCTCGAGCGGGCGCTACGGCGGCGACCGGAACCGCACCTACGTCGTGAAATTCGTCAACGGCGGCGGCGCCGTCGGCGAGGCCGACTACCGCGTCTCCGCGGACGGCGGCAGGACCTGGGGGGCCGTGCAGACAGCCTCCTGGGGAAGCACGATCACCGTGGACGGGACGGCGGGACACGAGCAGGTGCTCCGGTTCACGGCCTCGGGAGCCGCAGACGGCTTTGCGGAAAACGACCTGTTCTACGTGAATGCCTTCGCCCCCGGGGTCTACGGCGGCAACGGCGAAGACCTCTCCGTCTCCACGGGACAGGGCAGCCGCATGGTCTACAACGTCACGGGGGAGGAGGCCTTCACGGACCGCGGCCGGGGCGCCGTGGACCTCTTCGCCGCGCTGGAGTCCCTCAAGACGGCCCTCGAGCAGGGGGACCGCCAGGGCGCCATCGACCAGGTCGGCCGCCTGACCGCGGCCCAAGACTCGATCCGGCAGTACGTGGCCGAGAGCGGGGCCAGGCGCAACAGCCTCGAGATCTCCAGGGAGAACTACCGGGTGCTCGACGACAAGGTTGCGGGGCTCACCTCCGCGACGGAGGACGTCGACCTCGAGCGGCTCGTCGTCGAGTTCAAGATGAAGGAGACCGCACTGCAGGCCTCCTACGCTATGTCCGTCCAGATCGGCAGGATGTCGATCCTGGACTATCTGCGGTAAAAGGTCTCAAGTTTTCCGGGAGCGGGTTCGATAGGTAAGGGTGAAAGGGCCGCGAAATCCGGAAAGGAGGTGGAGCACACAGCCGGAATCGGACCCGCAGCAGGGGGTTCAATCCATACAAAACCCGATGCCCTTTCGAACCCGCCGGCAAGAATGCCGGCCTCAAAACCCAGAAAAGGAGACTTGATTCATGGCTATCAGTGACATCTCTTTGACCTCCGGCATGCGGAGCAACCTCGTCAGCCTCCAGGGCACCGTCGAACTCCTCAACCGCACCCAGGAACGCCTCGCCACCGGCAAGCGCGTGAACAGCCCTCTGGACAACGCGACCAACTACTTCGTCGCCAAGTCCCACATGGACCGCGCCACCGACCTGAGCGTCCGCAAGGACGGCATGGGCGAGGCTATCCAGACGGTCAAGGCGGCCAACGCGGGAATCACGGCCATCACCGACCTGATCGCGAGCGCCAAGGGTATCGCCCAGTCGGCCCTGTCGGCGGCGGCAGCAGAACGTTCCGTCCTGGCGGCCCAGTATGACCAGATCCGCGGCCAGATCGGCCAGATTGCCGAAGACGCAGGTTACAAGGGCACGAACCTCCTTGGCGGTAATAACCTCACGGTCCAGTTCAACGAGGACGGCAGCAACTTGCTCACCATTTCGGGCTTCGACGCCTCGACGGCGAGTCTCGGCATCGATGCCGCCGTCGGCAACTGGTCAGACGTCAGCAACATCAGCGGCACGAACGGAGCCATTGCGGATCTCGACGGGGCACTGAACACGCTGCGGGCGCAGGCCAAGAACCTGTCGTCGAACCTCAACATCATCACCACGAGAAGTACCTTCACGCAGTCGATGATCAACGTTCTCACGGAGGGCGCAACCAACCTCACGGCGGCTGACACGAACGAGGAGGGAGCCAACATGCTCATGCTCCAGGTCCGACAGTCCCTGGGCACGACGGCCCTCAGCCTCTCGGCCCAGGCGGCACAGTCGGTCCTGAGGTTGTTTTAGCAGCGGGGACCTGAGCGGGAGCGCCTATCTCCCCTCGGCACAGGCCCCCATGCAGGACTCAACTCTCGCATAGGCGCGGCATGGGGAGGGGCCTTGCGCCCCTCCCCATGCCTGCCGTGCAGGAGGAAACGCTATGGACGGAATACGAACAGCAATCGACCGGGCACTGATCGGAGCCGAGCAGGCAAAATCGTCGATGGATGCGGCGACGAAACGGATCGCAACAGGCAAGAAGATCAACTCCCCCTCCGACGACCCGGTTCGCTGGGCATCCACACGGCAGAGCCGCTCGGTCGACAGGATCCTTCGGACTGTCAACTCCAGCCTCGAATCCGTGGCGATCGGTATCCGCGGTGCCGACCAGGCGATGGCGGCCATCGAGGGGCACCTCGACCAGATGATCGAGATCGTCAAGCTCTTCCCCCCCTATCCGGAGGGAGACAACGCCGAGGAGCGGATCCGGATGCTCCGCAGCTTCAACGGGATCCGGCAACTCATCGATCAGTTGACGATCCCGCCGACGGACGACCTGGGGCAGGCGATCATGGCCGACCCGGCCTCGAACGACATCCCGGATTCATGGCCGGTCGTCGTCAACGAACAGGGGGACGTCAGGACGATCCGGCGGCAGGAGGTCCACACGGGGCCGACGGGGCTAAACATCCCCGGGCTCACCGAGGCGGACCTCACCGAGAACGGGCAGGCCGGAGGGGCCCTGAGCCGGCAGCGGCTCGACGACATCACGGCCAATCTCGAAAACGCGAAGGCCGTGCTGCGGCAGCGCAGGGACTCCCTGGGCAGCGACGCGGCCGCCATCGCCCGAGCAAGGACGTCCAACGCCGGGGCCGCCGCGTTCCACACGTCTTTCGCCGAGAGCAGGGAGGCCGCTGACATCAACGAGACGGCGGCGCAGGTAACCAGCATTCAACTCAAGCAGTCCCTGGCCCTCGAGTCGCTGGGAAGCATCACCTCCCTGCGCTCGGAACTTGTGGCGCTGCTGAAGTGATCCCATGGCCCTGAGAATCGAACTGAAACCGCGGGAGCGGTTCATCCTGGGGGGAGCCGTCATCCGCAACGGCGACGCGCGATCGGAATGGATCCTCGAGAACAACGTGCCGATCCTCCGGGGGAAGAATATCCTGAGTCTCGAGGAGGCGGACACGCCCTGCAAGCGGGTCTACTTCCTGATCCAGCTCATGTACGTGGAAGGCGGGAACCTCGAAGAGCACCAGGACGCGTACTGGGGCCTCGTCCGGGACATCGTCCGGGCGGCGCCCAGCCTGCTGGGCCTCATGGACGCCATCAGTGACCGAATCGTAGGGGGACGTTTCTACGAGGCCCTCAAGCTGACCCGGAAACTCATCGACGAAGAAGAGAGGTTGATTCAGCATGCAGACACAGCTTCAGGCTTACCAGAACACCCATAAGATGGTCATGTCGGACCGCGAGGCGGAAGCGGCGGTCCTCACGAAGGCGGCCCTGAAGCTGCGTGACTGCCAGGAGAACTGGAGCCGCGGGGGCAGCAACGGAATGCTCGACGAGGCGCTGCGGTTCAACCAGCTCGTCTGGAGCATCTTCCAGTGTGAGATCACCCGGCGGGACCATCCTATGCCCGTGGACCTGCGACAGAAGGTCCTGACCCTGAGCCGGTTCATCGACCGGCGCATCTTCGAGGTCATGGCCTACCCGAACCCGGGCAAGCTCGACGCCATCATCAACATCAACCTCAATCTGGCCGCCGGCCTGCGGGGCTCACCTGAAGGGACTGTGGAGGATTGACAGCAGCGCGGCAGGGCGCAATGAAGAGGGGCGGTCCGATGAATCCATCGGACCGCCCCTCCTGGTTTGCCGCGATCTGTCTGTAACCGACTTGCCGCGCCGGCCTTCCGCCCTGGATCACATCACGGCCGAAGCCTGTCCCCTCGCGCGTCGGGGGACGATGGCGCTTGAAGCGGCGGGATATCGGGCCCCACGGCAGACATGATCTGGCTGACTTCTTCCGGAGAGCCGTCGAGGCCGCGGAATCTGAGTTCGTCTGCCCACAACCTGCTGGCTGCTGCCAGGAGGATTTCGGCATCCTGGCAGCGGCCGACTTCTCGCAGCCGAGCGGCGTAAACCTGGAAAAAGGCGGCCGGGTTCAGCGCCTGCTCCGACAGCGCACGGATCCGCTCGTCGGCCTTCGCGGTCTGACCCGCTGTCAGGTAGGCGGCGCAGAGAAGAGCCGCCGCAGGCGGGTAGTCGCCCGCTGTCGAAAGGAGGTTCTCGAGCCTCTCCGCCGACTTTTCCGGGCACCCTTCGTAAAATTCGGCCATTGCCAGGTTCAGCGCCGCCTCCTTCAGCCCCGGGTCGATCGACAGGGCCTTGCCGGAGGCATCGATCGCTTTGCCGTACTGCCCCGTCTCGAGGTAGGCATGGCCCAGGTTCAAGAAAGCCAGCGGCAAGTCGTCCTTCACGTCGAGCGCAAGATAGCGCTGCCACAGTGCAATGGACTCCGCGAATCGACGAAGCCTGCCTGCCTGGACGGCCAGCTCATAGACCGCCCGGGCATTCCCGGCACTCTCCACGATTTTCTTCTGTCCCAGCCGGTAGTAGAATTCTCCCTTGCTCCTGCCGGTCAAGGGGCCGTAGTGATGAATCGGGACTTCGCAGTCGGCCCAGCGCAGGCCTTGACGTTCCATCGCCTGCTCGATCATCTCGTGGACGGCTCCCTCGTAGCGGACCCGGGGGTCGTTTCGGAAGAGGCGGACCTTGCCGCTCGGGAACCATCCGGATCCCGCCTCTTCGGCGGCATATCGGCCGTCGTTGCGCGTCCATCCCTCGACATTCATCTCGGTCGTGTAGTTTCTCGTCTGGAAGAAAAACCCGGCAATGTCTTCGCCCGCCGTTTCGGTGAGCCGGACCAGTCGCTCCGCGTCCACCGGGGCAAGAGCCTCGTCGGCATCGAGGATGAAGATCCAGTCCCCCGTCGCCCTGGACAGGGAGACGTTCCTTGCTGCTGCGAAGTCGTCGCACCAGGGAAAGTCGTAGACTTTTGCGCCCAGTTCAAGGGCGATCTCGCGGGTCCGGTCCTTCGAGCCCGTGTCCACGACGATCATCTCCGAGACGACGGAAGCCACGCTCGAGAGGGCCCGGCCGATCGAATCCTCCTCGTCGCGGGCGATCATGCAGAGGGACAGGGAAGGGCGATCGGGTGGCACGGTTTGCCGCACGCCCATGATGAGCGAGTCCTGGGAAGACTTGCCCGCCGCTTCGAGCAGGGTCCCTGCCTCGACGGGACGCCCGGCCTGCCTGAGCCTTTCGGCATAGGCGCGGAGGAACGAGGAGTCCCCGAACCCCCTCTCCCGGAGATTGTCCAGATGCCGGGCTGCCTTCTCCCGATGACCGCGGACCAGGCAGGCAGCGGCCAGCAGGGCGGTGGCGGGGGGGTAGTGCTCAACTCGCTCCAGAAGCCTCTCCAGGATCGTGATCGTCTTTCCCATGTCGCCGGCGTAGAATTCCCCCATGGCGCAGTTGAGACAGGCTTCCTTCATGGCCGGGTCTAGCGACATGGCTTTCCGTCCGGCATCGAGGGCCTCCCAGAATCTGCCAGCCTCGAGATGCAGATGGGCCAGGTTCATGTGTGCCTGCGCGCTGTCCGGTGTGAGAGCGACAACCTGGGTCCAGAGGGCAAACGCCTCTTCTTGGTTCCCCAGCTCCATGGCCTGGATGGCCAGTTCGCGCACACTCTTGACGTCGGCCCCGTTATCTTCGAGTTTTTTCTTGCCCAGGGCGTAGTAAGTCTTGCCTTTTTCGATGGTTTTCCCCGTGTCGAGCTTTCCGTAGTGATGGACGGGGGCGGCGATCGTCTCGGGCTCCAGCCCGAGTTTTCTCAGCGAGGGCTCTACGATTTCGTGGACCCGATTATCGAAACGGATTCGCTTGTCCCGGCTGAAGAGCCTCACCTTGTCGCTCGGAAACCATCCGCTGCCGGCCTCTTCGGCATACTGCCCGTCGTTGGCCTGCCATCCCTTCTGCTGGGGGACGTTCAGGTAGTTTCGAGTCGTCATCATGAAGGCACCGGGCTTCTTCGGTGCCTTGGCCGTGCATTTTCTCAAAACCGGGTAATCACGGGGCGAGATTACCTCGTCCGCGTCGAGAACGAGGATCCAGTCGCCCGTCGCCTTCGCAAGCGAGACGTTTCTCGCCTCGGCGAAGTCCTCGGTCCACGCGAAATCGTAAACCTTCGCCCCGAGGGCCTGGCAGAGCGCCTTCGTCCGGTCGGTGGAGCCCGTGTCGACAACGATGATCTCGTCCACGACGGGCTTGGCGCTCGTCAGGCAGCGCGCGACATTGCTCTCCTCGTTTTTCACGATCATACACAGTGACACCCGTGCCCTTTTCTTCGAGACCCCCTTCATCCCGCTGTATGGCCCGATCCTGTCTCTAATTTGCAACGCCGACGCGAGAAACCCGTCGTCGATCTCGAAGAGAGGCATGGCCTGCTCGATCTCGGCCATGGACTCGTCGTACCTCTCCTGGGCGACGAGCAGGTCGATGAGAAGGAACCGGATGTGCCGGCAGACCGGGTGGAGGGACTTCGCCTCGCGGAAGACGGCCGACGCGCTTTCCTGCCGCCCGAGGGAAACCGCCGCCGAGTGATAGCGCTCGGCGAGGTCGGACAGGTGGGGCGAAAGGATGAATCCCTTCTCCAGGAGATCGAACGCCTCCGCCGTGCGGCCAGCCGCCCATGCGAGCACCCCCAGGTTCGTCAGCGGCTCTCCCCAGGAGGGGTCTGCCTGCGCCGCCCTCTCGAAAAATGCCTTTGCCTCCTCGGTTGCACCCTTCCCGAACATGAGGATTCCTTTGAGGTTGAACGCGGGGGCGTAAGATGCGTTGGCGGCGATGGCGCGATCGGCAAGAGAATCAGCAACATCCGGCTCCTTCGCCGCTTCCCTGCAGAGTCCCTCGAGCACGAACCGTTCGGCCCCGGCTGTGCCTTCCGGTGCCTGCTTCAGCGCCTCGAGGGCCTCCTCGAAGCGCCCGGCCTGGAGCAGGTACTCCGCGAGCTCATGATAGGGCCGGTAGTCTACCGGACGAAATCGGATCGCCTCGAGACAGAGATCCACGGCGGCTTTTACGTCACCCCGAAGGAAGCGCTCGCGCGCCTGCTCCCGGGCAGCGAGGCAGCGGATCTTCCTGCCTTCCTCGGCTTTCTGCTCGAGGGTGCGCCATTTGTCCGCGTAGATTCTGCGGTTTCCCGACATCGACGAGCCGTAATCGATGCGGTTCCCGATGAAGCTTCGGCTCCCGAAGTGGTGAATAAACACGTCGCCTGCAATGACGTTGCGGTATCCGGCAAGGGCCGCTCGCGCGCAGAAGTCGTCATCTTCGAAGTTTCCAGTGCCGAAACTCTCGTCTAGCGGGCCGATCTCATCGATCAGGCGCTTGTGGAACAGCATGCAAAAACCCACCACCCGCCGCGTCTCAATGCGCCGATGACGGTTTTTTCCCCGGAAGGCGATCGCATAGTCTGCCAGTTCGTCGAGGGACTTGTAGCCGACCTCCCCGACCTGTTGGATGCCGCTGATATGGTTTGTCATGGGCCCCACGATGCCCGCGTCGTCGACGTTTTTCAGGCATTCCATCATTCCGGCGAGCCACCCCGCGGTCACGAGGGTATCGTTGTTGAGAAGGAGAATATGCCCGCCCGAGGCGGCCTCGATTCCCTGGTTGCAGCCCTTCGCGAAACCAAGGTTTTTCTTGTTTTCGATCAGCCTGTATCGGGAATTCTCACGGACGAGTTTGCGGAGCCACTTAACCGTCCCGTCGGTCGAGCCGTTGTCCACGAAGACGATCTCGTGAGCCTCCGGTGTGTGCTGCCGGATGCTCTCGACGCATCGCTTCGTGTACTCCAGTTCGTTGAAGGTGAGGATCACGATGGAGATCGTCTCATTCTTGCGGTCGATTTCCTGTAGAGCGGCGGTCAGGCGTTGCCGGATGGCCTCGGGGGACCACTGCGTTTCTACCGTGCGCTTCCCGTTTGCCGAAAGCCGGTTCCACAACTCGGCATCGTTGTAAAGTCGGATCACCTTCATTGCGAATTCACGGGGGTCGTCGGCAATAAGGGCGTCATGGCCGTCGACAAGCCCCATGCCCTCTGCACCGATGGATGTCGTGATCACCGGCAAGCCCCATGACAGGGCTTCGCCGACCTTTCCCTTCATGCCGGCGCCGTAGCGTAGAGGACTCAGGGAAATTCGCGCGGTTTTCAAGTACGGGGCGAGATTCTCTACATAGCCGGTCACGACGACCCGATCCGACGCCCGTTTCTTCACCGCTTCAGGCGGGTTGTTGCCGACGATGTGGGTCTTGACATCCGGCAATTCCGCCTGCAGCAGGGGGAGAATCTCGTCACAGAGGAATTCAACGGAGTCGATATTGGGCCGATGGTTGAAGTTGCCGACAAAGAGCAGATCTGTGGTTTCCCCGAATGTCTTCGTGTCCTCGATCTTCTCGTGAATGTTAGGGATGATGTCGATCGGGACTTCCGGCACGAGGGGCTGTATGGCACTGCGATCATCGGTTGTGACGACCCACACCCGATCGGCCTTTCCGTAGACGGAGATCTCCCGCTTCTTGTTTTCAAGGACTTGGGCCTTCAGACGATCGTCTTGCTTCAACTCGGCTTCCCGAGCCTCCCGCAGGAAGTGAATATCTACGCTGTCGACGATGACGGCCGTGCCGGGGGAATGTTCGCGAATCAGCGTCATATAATACTCTGCCAGGTGCCAGAAGCACAAAATCGCCGCTTTGTACGAGCGCTTGCGGAGAATGTCCTCGAGGTCCACGAAGGGGGCGATGATCAGGGCGCCTGCATGCTCCTTGGCTGCGGGGTCGCCTGCGTAGGTCTCGATCCCGAGATCCCGGAGGATCGGCCCGTAGCGCTCCGCGTGATCGGAGTCCCTGGAGATGAACGTCACGTGGTAACCCAGTTGCACGAGGGCCTTGAGGATGTGGAAAAGCCGCAGGGACCCGGAGGCGCGGTCGAACATAGGAAGCAGGGGGTCGCAGACGAGGATGTTCTCCTTCTGCCTCAGCGGAGGCAGGCCGCGACCCTTCTCCAGGACATGGCGGAGGTCCGCCTCGGAAACTCTCGCCTGCGGCAAAGCAGACAAAGACGGATCTTCCGTTGACCGGTCGGCACGCGATTCCTCGACAACTCCCTTGAGCTTGAAGGCGTTGAACGTCCACCCGTAAAGACTATGCAGTTCGTTCATCAGGGGCTGCGACGCTTTCCCGCTGGACGAGGCGAGAAGAGCCTCGATCTCGGCCACGCGCGCCGTCTTGTCGTGCAGCCGTTTCTCGATGAATCGCCATTTCTCCTCGGCCTTGGAAATCATGCAGTAGTCCCGGATGACGGGGTCGGGGTGGGCCTTGTAAAACCAGTGCTGGGACCGTCCCTGCTTCTCACAGCGACGGCAGAATTCGGTATAGGTGATCGGGCGGACCATGTAACTGACGGCCCTGCGGTTGAAGAACACCTTGAACCCGAATTTCGAGAGGCGCCAACCCAGCTCGATATCCTCCGAGCCGAAGCGAAACTGCTGCCGGAACACCCCGTGCCGAACGAGGAGGGAGCGCTTGCAGGATGAGCGCCCGCCCCAGAAGTAGGTAAAGTCGAGTTCCTGGCCGTCCCGGAGTAATTTGTAAGCGAACAGGAACTGGCCCACGTCCATGACGTAATGCATGACAGGGGTGACCTCAAGCGAGGCATCCCAGGTCGTGTAGCCCAGCACGGCGGCGTACTCCTCGGGGTGCTCCCGGTGTGATCGCAGGTGTTCCTTCAGCAGGTTCCGGTCGGCCACGTCGTCGTCGTCGAAGAAGAAGAGAATGGGGGCCTGTGCCGTGAAGACGCCGAGGTTTTTCGCCGTCGAGATTCCCGCGTTGGCCTGTGAGAAGTATCGCAGCCTCAGAGACTTCTCCAACTCGCGGCATACCTGCCGTGTGTGATCCGACGACCCGTCGTCGATGACGATGACCTCGAAGTCCTGTTTCGGGAGACTCTGCCGGGTCAGGCTCCTGAGCGAAAGGCGGAGCAACTCGGCCCGGTTGAAGGTCGGTATGATGACACTGATGAGGGGCGGTCTGCCTTTCTTGCTCATCCCGGTTCTCCTTCGAGGCGAATTGCCTGCACGGTCGTGAAACAGGAATCGATGGGGAGGTGCGCGTTGCGGTCGAGGAAATCCGTTCTCTGGCGATCCGCGGTGCTCCAGTCGTAATTCTCGACGGGTTTGCGGATGCTGTGGTCGACGGGTGTGGCATCGAGAATGCCCATTTTCAGCCCCCGCTCTCCCAGGCGGAGCGACCAGACGTTCTCGTAGCCCCAGCCCATGGGCGAGGCCAGGTCGAAGGGAAAGACGACGTCATACGCCGACCGATGGAAACTCACGACGGGTCCGATCTCCACGAAGCGTGTCTCGCGGGCAAGCAAGCCGTTGGCCTGCTCCACGATGGGGTGGTCGATGTAGGAGTTGGATGTGCGAGCGGGCTGTGCGATGGCGAACCCGAGTTTTTCCTGAAGCCCGATGAAGGCGTCGAGAAACCCGTCGGGCATAACGACGTCGTCATCCGTCAGGAGGACGTAGTCGTAACGGGAGAGATCCTCCGCGGCGAGCAGGTCGTTGACGATCCGGAACTTCGGTGTCTTTTCCCGAATCGTTCGTACGGTTACGGACGTCAGGGCCAGGCCCGGAGGTGTGTCGCCAAGCGCGACCCAGCGTTGGGTCACCCTGCACGTCTTTGATCCGGACAGGACAGCGACAATGTCTTCCGCAGTGTTAAAACGGTCGGTGAGGTACACCCCGATCACGAGGACGGATTTTCCCTCACGCTCTGTCCCCTCTAAGCGGCCGTGCGGCACCGTTACTGGCCGGAGCTTGCCCAGCAAGCCCGAGTCCGCGGGGGGAGGGAGTTTGCCGGGCGCCCCTGGATACGGATGATCCACGAAGCCGACGGCTGAAAGAGGCTGATAGAAAAGGCGCATGCCGATTTGCCGGATCGAGAGAGAAAGATCCATAAGGGCCATGCCGAAATCCGTCAATTGTTCGTCGAATCCGCCGCACCGGTCCCAGATCTCCTTTGGAACCAGGATCGTAAAGCGCGACCCGACCGGCGTTTCGCATAGATAGTTGTATCGGGGATCGTCTATTTTTGCTCCCTCGCCGTTGCCTTTCACGCAGCCGCCGGAGAGAGTCGTGAACCCCGCCTCGAGCAGCGTATCGGGCGGAATGCCAATTTTGGGAGAAATGGCACCAGACAACAAGTTAGCCTCGGCAACTTTCAGCAGAGGCTCCAGCCATCCTCTTGAGAGAAGCAAGCGGGGATCCATGAAAACAAGAGAGCGACCCGACGTCTTCCGGACGGCTGCGTTGAGCGCCGCAACGGGATTGCCGTTCACGGGCACTGCCGTCAGCCGGATTTTCTTTTCCCCTGTCCCGACGAGGGATTCCTCCCCGCTCGCAGGGGCGAGTCCGGATGTCAGCACAATCTCGTAATCGGTCCCTTCCGTGTTCTGTAGGATTGTGCCGATGCAGCGGGACAGGATCTCCGGGTCGTCGCCGGCAGGGATGATGATCGAAACGGATGTCTGCCCTTCGCGGGAATCAGAGGTCTGTACAGGGGCGTCTTGCCTCTGGAGTTGCTCGAGAAGCGTCCGGGCCGTCTCGTTGACCGGGTCGGACGCGATGGCCCTTTCGAAGAACGTGCGCGCATCGTCCAGCCGCGCGACGGCGATGCTGACATGCCCTAGCGCCAGAAGGGTTTCTACATCGCCGGGATGGTCTGCGAGGATGCGGTGATAGATCCTGAGCGCGTCGTCCGTCCGTCCCTGCTCGACATGGTAAAAGTCGGCCAGGTTCTTGAGATAGGTTGCGTTTCCGGGTTCGATCTCCACGGCCTTCTCGTAATGCGTCAGGGCCTTGTCCTTTTCACCCTGACGGTAATAGAGGCAGCCAAGATCGTTGTGGGCCAGGGCGTCGTCCGGACGGGCCTGCAGGTATGTTTTGAGCATTTCAGGCGCTTCAGCGAATTTCGAGTCGTCGATGAAACGGCGTGCTTCGGCGCGAAGTACGTCCGGGTCCCCTGAAACGGGCTTTTTCAAGGACGCGCCAAGTACCTGGTACAGCTCCGGCGGTTTGCCCCTTCCCGTCGTTTCGTGCATGAACGAAGGATTTTCCACAACAAGGGGTTCTCGGAGAGCGGCATCATCCCCTTTCACCAGGATTGAGAAACAATCGTTCAACACATCGCCACCCCAGGCGACGATCTCCTGCGACAGGCACCGGAGATCAGCCTCCCTGCAATAGGCCCGGAACAGTCCGGCGGACATGCTCTCGCCGCGCCAGTGACGGTTTTCTACCGTCAGCCGGCCCGTTGCGGCATCCCGGAACGCACCGATGTTGGAGTGATGGAGGAAGCAGACTCCACCGGGCTTCAGCTTGGACGCGAGCTGTCCGAGGTAGGCCTGCATGACGTCGTGCTCCACGTGAACGAGGGAGTCCCAGCTGAATGCGAAATCTACGGAGCCGTCCTCGACCATGTCCAGGGATTTCCCGTCATTGACGCAGTAGCGGATGTGTTCATGGGCCTTGAACCGCTGCCTGCAGGCCTCGATGCACTTCTCCGTCAGGTCGACAAGCGTCAATTGCCGGCACTGCGTGACGAGAAATTGCGTGCATCGGCCGTAACCGGGGGCTATTTCCAGGATATGACCTGACGGGAGAAACGGGCGAATACGAGGGAAGATCGTTCGATGCCAGAGATTCTCCGTTCCCCCCCATGCGGCGGACCACTCATCGCCGCCTTCGGGCCATTCGTAGTTAGACCATTGAGCCTTGTTTCGACGTATCGAGTTCGTGGTATCCTGATCTGAGGAGGTTACAGGCGTGCTCAACCCCTGCATTTGATCGACGGCTTTGCGTGCCAAGTCGTTCGAAGGGTCTACGATCAGTGCTTTTTGGAAATAGTCTAGTGCCCGGTCGAATCGACTTTGTTCCACAGCCACGTTGCCAAGGATGAAAAGGGTTTCTGAATCTCGAGGGTTTAGAGCAATGTATTTCTCGTAGAGAGAAACGGCCTCGCCGGTTCTTTTCAATTCTGCATAGTTGAAATCTGCAAGATTCTTCAGAAATGTCGTGTTGTCGGGAGCGAGGGAGACCGCCTTCTCAAAGTATGCAAACGCCAGGTCCTTTTCTTGTCGGCTGTAATGTAGAACTCCGATGTCATTGTAAATCTGGGCGTGGTTGGGATGGTCCTTGAGCAGTACAGTCAGATTCTGGATGGCATCTTCCGACCGCCCGTCTGCAGCACAGGCAAGAGCCTCAACATACCGGGCATGCTGAAGCAGATCCGCGCCCCCAGTGTCTGCGGGAGCCGGGACGGCCTGCCGGGTTGACCCGATGCAGGCTCTCCGGTCGGGCGGAGTTCCGGCCGATTGGAGGATCTGGGCCTTCTCGTCGAACTCGGGCGGGATCGGGCAGCGGATATGGGACCGGATGTCCTGAACGCTGTGGGCTACGGTGGAGTTGCTGCAGTGTTTGCACGGTTCCGGCGGGTCATCGCTGTTCACCCGGCGCCGCAGGTCCTGATACGCCTCGTTATTCCAGATATCGTAAAAATCGTTCTCGTTGAGATTGCCGAGGGACAGACCGTAGGTACAACATGGAAAGACCTCACCTCCTGTCTCGATGACTGCCATCTGCCAGGGCTCGAAGCACTTCTTCTGCCGACCGGGCCGGGGCTGGGCCGGGATGTCCCGAAACAGACCGGGCATGTCGATTCCGATTCCCATCTCCTTTGCGCGCGTTCTGGCTGCCGATAGCATTCGGTCGGAGAGCTCCTGGTGAAAGAACAGGGATTCGGGGATCAGTTCGGGGGAAAAGACGGTCATGTAAAGGACGGTAACCCATGAAAGACTCAGGCGGCCAGCCAGTTCGATGATAGCGGGGAGCTCCTCGACGTTCCGCCTCATGGCGACCGTTGAGAACCCGAGAACCGGCGTCTTGGAGCGGAATTCCTTCTTGTAGTGGTTGATTCTTTCGATTCCTTCGATGGTCTTCCGGAATGACCCGCCGCGACGGATGAATTCGTACGTTTCGGACGTGGCGCCGTCCATGGAGATGCAAAGAGAATCCAGGCCGGAGAGCACGATGCGCTTTGCCATCTCGTCGGTGATGAGGGTGCCGTTCGATACGGTTTCCGTTTCAAGATCGAAGCGTTTCACCACATCGAGCATTTTGAAGTAGTCTCGATTCAGAAAAGGTTCGCCTGCTCCGATCAATTTAACCCGCTGGAGGGTGGGGAAGATCTCGATGGCCTTCTCGAACGTGGCCCAGGGCATGTATTCCCTTTTGGTCTTGTGGATGGTCCGGTAGCACATCAGGCATCGCAGGTTGCATTTCGAGCCGACGGAAACGATGACCGTGAGCGGTCCTGTCTTCATGATGGGGGCTTGCTTGCGACACTCGAGAGAGTTTCCCTGCTTGTTCAACTCTTTCAGAGATGACAGCTTGACCTTGAAATCCGGCTCCGGGGACGAGTGCTCCGGATTCAGCGACCCGGACACGGTGATCTTGTCCGATCTCGGAAGGGCTGCCTCCGTTGGCTCCTCTTTTGCGTACTCGAGCAAATCCCCCCAGTAAACGGAGATCCGCCGCTTCAGGTTCTTCTGACCGGTTATCGTTCGGGAGAGCCCACGCAAGATATCCGTATCGTTCATTTCGAAGATGTTCTGGTCGCCGTGGTTCCCCCGAATTCTCTGGAAGGAGGCGTGGAAACCGTAGGACTCGGCGAAGTCGATGAATGCCGGGATCGCGCTCGCGTTTTCCCTCATCACGGTCATGTTCAAGGCCACGGATTGAAAGCGGTGGCGGTTTTCTCGAACCAGGGAGAGGCTTGCGAGCAGGTCCGTCCACGAACCGCCGCGGCGTATTTTTTCATAGGTGACGCGGTCCGCGGCATCCACGGAAATGAGCAGGTTTCCGAAGCGGCATTCGGCGATGTCGTTCCAGTACCTGGGTATCAGCAGGCCGTTGGTGATGAGGTCGATGACAGGGCCTTTGCCGGCGAGATCCAGCATGATCCTGCGCGTGTCGGGCCGTGCGAAGGGGTCGCCCATGCCGGACAGGACGATTCGCCTGGCGTTAGGCAAATAGGGTACGAGTTCTTCTGCCGTTTTTCGGATCAAGGCGGGATCGGAGGCATCGGTATGCCTTGAGCACATGATGCACGAAAGGTTGCAGACCGTCGAGTTCGAAAGGTTGAACACCGTTGGCGGCGATGTGATAAAGTCGCAGCCGGCCCGGATCTCGGCGGCGAGTTCCGGCGTCAGGGTGTCCATCCGGTCGAGATCCTTCCAGGGGATGAGCTTGCCAGTGTGCCGATACTTGGCGATGTGAGGACAGATCTCGTTGCAGACATCTTGAAATTGCCCTGAGAGGATTTTTCTTCGCAGCAGCCTTGCCTGATCACTATTCCATATGTCAGCAATCGTCGCCTTCCCGATGTGCCCGATGCTCAGCTTCGTCCATGCGGGACAGCAGGTATAGACATGGCCGCTTGTGGTGAACTCCATCATGTAGAACGGCTGCAGGCAGACAACCCCCTCGGGTAATACAGCAGGAGTCCGGTGTGTCTCCTGAGGTTCCCGAACGGCGGCCCGCGCCACGTGGGTCTGTGTCGCATCCCTCCCTGCATCGGAAGCTGCGCGCATCGGCTTATTCAGCTTCCCTAGGATCTCCCGTGCGGCTGCATTGGCAGGCTCCACACGGAGGATTCTCTCGAAAAACGGGTGGGCATCCTCGAGGCGTCCCAGCCGGATGCAGATGGATCCGACGGCGGACAAGGCTTCCACATCGTCCGGGTCGAGGGTCAGCACCGAGTTGTAGAGCCTCAGGGCGTCCTCCGTGCGTTCCGACACAGTCCAATAAAGATCGGCGAGGTTTTTCAGCGCCGTTCGATTCGTCGGGTCGATCGCGACGGCCTTCTCGTAATGCACGAGGGCTTTCTCTCGGTTTCCTTTGCCGAAATACAAGATACCCAGGTCGTTGTGAGCCTCGGCGTGGTCGGGGCAGGTCTGCAGCAGCTCTTCCAGGCTAACGATGGCCTGGTCCGTCCGCCCGCGTTGGACGAGGGACCGTGCCTTTCGGTAGAGGGTAGCGGAGTCCGTCTCCCCGGCCGCGGCTGCATCGGTATCGAGGGCATCGAACATCCTGCCGGCAAGTTCGTTCGAGGAATCCAATTCCAGGGCCCTGAGATAAAGCTCCCGGGCTTCTCGAAAATGGCCGGATTCCACGCGCAGATTGCCCAGGATCAGCAGCGTTTCGATGTCCTGCGGATTGAGCTGCAGAGCCTGTTCGTATTGGAGAACGGCCTTTTCAGGTTGCTTCATCGCCACGTAGAGGTGATCGGCCAGATTCTTGCGGAACGTGGCGTTCTCCGGATCCAGGGACACGGCTTTTTCATAGGCGGCCAGGGCTTTGGAGACTTCTCCCGACTCGCCGTAGAGGACTCCGAGGTCGTTGTACGCGGGGGGGTAGCCCGGATAGGACTCCACCAGTTTTTCCAGCGCGAAACCGGCTTCCGCCCTCTTTCCGGCCGCGACGAGCAGCTTGAGGATTCCCTCGTGGGCTTCGACGGTTTGCCGTCTCACGTCGCCCGTCCCTGTCTCGGGGACACAAGAACGGACTGCAGTCGAGGCTGCCTGAGCCTTCAATGGTGCGGAGAAGGACCCGGCGTCGGCGCACCCCGGTTGGTGGGGGACGTTCTCTTCGAATGCGTTGAAGAGAAGGGACGCGACCACGTCGGCATCCGTGTCCAGGGCGGACATCCGTTCGCGATAGCCGAGGCGGGCTGCATAGGCCAGGCAATAGTTGTATATCCTTGCCATCGCGGAACGGGAAAAACGTCCTTTCCGGATGCCCGACAGAGAAGAAACGAGCGCGTCAAGAATGGACATCGAATAGATTTGAGTTTGCCCTTTTTTGAACTCCTCGATCGGGATGCCCAGCCTTCCTGCGTCGTGGGCATACCAGCCGACCATTCTTTGTCTCTCCGCGAAGCTTTTCAAGGTAAGTTGATGATCATGATAAACCGTGCACCCCTTTTTGTAATGCAGCTTCATCCCGGCCTTTTGCAGGCGATACCCGAGTTCGATGTCCTCCCACATGGCATGCTTGAAGACCTTCTCATTGAAGATGCCATGGGTCAGCAGGAATGCTCTCTTGACGGAAAGATTGCTGCTCCAGAAGAACCAGAACACATCCCCCTCGATTCCGTCGGGCATCGGCCCGTGGAGAATCCCGTAATTGAACTGCTGTCCCCCTTCTATCGATGTGACATGCTCCATCAGCGGATTGATCTCGATATCCTTGGACCAATCGATGAATCCCAGGCAGGCGTCGGCCAACCGCGGGTTTTCATCGTGGAAATACAGATGGTTGCTGATGAAGTTCTCGGACGGGATCATGTCGTCCCCGACGAAAATTATGATTTTCCCCGATGCGGCCAGGATGCCCTTATTCCGGGCCGCTGCAGGTCCGGCGTGATCTTGTCTCATGACGGTGAAATGCAGCGGTGTCTGTTTGCTATATTTCTCGAGGTATTCGAGAGTACCATCAGTGGAACCGTCGTCGACGACGATAAGTTCGTACTCATCTTTTGATAGTGTCTGGTCCTCGATCGCCTGAAGGCTCTTCTTGAGAATTTCCAGCCGGTTGTAGGTGGGCATGACGAGCGTGGCTCTGTACCGGGTGTCTTGGATTTCCAGCCCGTACCGTTCGAGCAAGGATATGCCTGCAGTCGGATGCGGACTTTGCCCAAGGCCGAGAAGTTGCAGCAGCGTTGGAAACAGATCCACCATCTCGACGACGCAATCTACACGGAACCGGATTCCGCAGCCGCCGACGATGATGGCAGCCCAATTGGACTCGACTTCCGGCAAGAAGCCGTGAAGACCCTTACAGGGGTTTGTGGCCTGAAAAAAGTTCGGAAATATTCCTACGCCTTCATGCATGACGAAGATCAAATCCCCGAATCGGTTGTGATCGAAGTCGAAATGAAGAGATTTCAAGTCGTCGCGGGATAGAATCTTTCCTTCGGGAACCCCAAGAAGGATCTCCGTGATCACGTCACGGGCCCGATCGTTGAAGAACCAGAACCGCGCCTGAGTCGAATCGAGGAAATACAGGTAGTCCTTCTCCAGACTCAACCCGGAGCGGTCGAGCCGGGATTGAAGATCGATCTGTTGCGTGATGGCGACTTGCCCATGGTCGCCGAAGACGATGAAGCGCAAACGGTCGAAAGTCCGGTTCAGACGGACGAAGACCTCTCGAACGGCGTTGTCGATCTCTTTGAGAACGATTCTCTGCCTCTCTGTGTGGGGCCCGAATTCGTGGCCCACCCAATCGAGCTCTGAAAAATGCAGGTAGATGAAATCGACATCTTCAGTCAATCGAGACATTAGAAGGTCTTTGACATCTCTGGTAGTGCCCGGGCCGTCAGGGTACCCGATCCAGAGAAAGCGCTTGTTCCTTTCACGGAGCAGGTCAAAGACGGTCTTGCGGCCGGGAATGGATGAAGGGTCTGCGGTATTGTACTTTTCGGAAAAATCGAAGTACTTGAGCAGCCGGAGCGGGATTTCGGCTGAACCTCCCACGTGCTTTACCAGTGTGTACCCCTTTTGGGTTGCGAGATCCCTGAGTAGGCGGTTAATCACGTCTCGCTGACCGCTGGAAAGATCAATTTCCGCAAACGGGGACGATGCGGGACTGTAACAATACATGTTGGCAACGTCACATTCGTCCGGATGCAGACCGGCGAAGAAGGCCGGACGCAGCTCGAAGGCAAAGGTCTCACGTACACGGCCCTCGATGTTCTGTTCTCCGAGCGCGTGCAGAAACGGAGCATTATTCGGGTTGATGTAATCGTGCCTGAGGCCATCGATCAAAATCATCAGGACGACCTCTTTTCCTTGTCGCTTCATCTCGTTCTCCCCGTGGGACATCCTGTGCCAGAGGTCAATCGTTTCAGCCCGAAGTCCTTCCCAATCGGATTTCCACACGGGCATGCCGGAGAGATGTTCCAACTCTCTCCGGACGGCGGCAAGGATGGGCGACTGCTCCACCTCAGGACGCGCCCTGGACAGGAGGAGCAGGATCTCCGCACGTTCGATCGGATTTGCCGTGGTCCGTTTGTGCAGGACGGCTTCAACCAGGGCCGGGATGGAGGGACTAGAATCGGCGACAAGGAACGAGGCGAGAAGCCGGACGTATTCCTTTATCGCATTTTTCCAGTAGATGACCGGGTCCGTCACGAGTGAACGGGAAGGCCGAAGCTTGAATTGAGTTGCCGTCTCGTTGAGTTGTACGAGAGAGAATTCGGAAGAGAAGATGCGCTGGAACCTCTCGTGCCGCGTTCGGTAGCTGGGATGATACTGTCCGTCTTTCATCAGGAGGCATTCGACGCAGGCGGAAACGACTTTCCCCGTTTGATTGATGAGAAAAAACGCCTCCTGCGGGGTCAACGGCCTTCGCTCGAATTCCTCCGAGTACGCTTCCAGCGCACAGACGAGACGGTTCAAGAGAAGAGTGTTGATGGATTCGCCATCGACACGCCCCTCGGGGTATGTGGGAATGCGGTCCAGCACATATTCACCCCACAGGTGGCGAGATCCGTACTTGAGATCGTAATGGAATTGCGAGGGAGGCAACGTGGCGATGGAAGAGAACTTGATCGGTATGATGTCGACCCAGCGGACATTCAACTCCCGCGCAAGCTCCGTACCGACCGGGCGATAATCCGTTGAATCCTCGTCGGAAACCACGACAAAGATGTCGTAGTCATTCACGGGGCGAAAGCCGTTCTCGTCGACAAGGACGCTTCCTTCGCCGCGGCCAAACCCCCCCCCCAATACGATGGATTTGACGGCCCGATGCGTTTTCAGACGATCCACGATGATGCCGAGGTCTTTCTCGATTGCGTCGTCAACGTGCGCATCGACGTTCACGGTATACAGGCCGCCCTGCAATTGCATGGGAGGGATCAGAGAGGAATACTTCCGGATGAGTTCCTCTCTTTTTTGAACAAGCCGGACATCCGGCAATTCAGACAGATTGACGATCAATTCGGTTGCATCCTTTTCGAGGGAATTGATGAAGGCTTCGTCGAACGACAGCCGGTTCTTCTCCCTGCACTCGTCGAAGAGGTGCGTTCCGGGATAAGGGACAGGGAAGAACGGAACATTGAATATGCGGTTCCGGACAAAGAATTGTTCTGTTTCCTGTATTGTTTGTTCCGTTTCACCCGGTAATCCGAGAATGAACGTGCCCGTCACGATCATGCCGGCGTCGCGGGCCAATCGGATCGACCGTTCCACATCCTCGACCCGCTGCCTCTTGCCCATGCCATCGAGCATTTTCTGGCTGCCGGACTCAATGCCGTATCCGATCCATCGACAGCCCGCCTCGTACATGAGTTGCAGCAGTTCCCTGTCGACGAGATTGGCTCGACCGGTGCAACGCCACGAAAGCCGGAATCGTTCCTCGATGATCCTTCTGCACAACTCGGTTACGTAATCTCGATCGGCATTGAATATCTCGTCGAGAAAGTCTATATGGCCGATCCCGTAACGGTCGACGACCTCACGCATTTCCCGGACCACGTTTTCCACGCTGCGATGTCTGAGCCGTCTTCCAAAATTGCGGTAGCAAAACGAGCAGCTGTATGGACAGCCACGCCCTGTGATCATGGTGATGCTCCGGACACTAACGGGAACCAGATACGATGTGGCCGTGTACTTGTCCATGTCGAGAAGTTCCCAAGCGGGAAAGGGAACCGCATCGAGAACCATGAGTTCTTCCTGTCCGGTACGCAGAATGCTCCCGCCCCTTTTCACCAGGGCATTTGGAATGGTAGCGAGGTCCTCGTGGCGGCGCAGCGCATCGACGAGCGACTGGGCGGTCTTCTCTCCATTGCCGATGCAGACAAGATCCACCTCCGATTTCTGAAGGAGCAATTCACCGGCGGTACAAATTGATCCGCCCGCGACGATCATCGACGAGGGACTTGCTTTTCTTATTTCCCGTGAAAGCCACTGGATGTAACTATAGGCGGTTACCATGCCACCGATGCCGTAAAGGTCGAATCTTCCGCTGTTGCGAAGGAGCCAGTTCGAAACATAAGATCTGTCGTATTCGTTAAGGCGAATGTCCAGAATTTCGACGTCGCAATGGTTCTGCCTTAGAACGGCTGCGATGTACGCCAACCCCATGGGGTACGCTCCCGCCGCCGGCAGGGAGGTGTTCAGTGGAGGATTGATCAGCAAAACTCGCATCCGATGTATGTCCTTTCATCGTGAATGATTATCCGGTAACCCGGAAGAGAATTCCCAAAAGGGAGGAGGCGGAGCAAACGCGCCTTTACTCGATTTCGCCGAGGTACCATATGGCCAGGATCGCCTTCAGGGATCATTTCTGTCTTTTTGTGAGACCCCTTTATTTCGCTATTATCACGGGATCCTCGGCCGTTTGACAGCATACAAAGATTCTCGTCAAGAGTGAGTCTGTTGCGGATTGCCGATGCGCCAGTACTGAGGGCATGAAAGGATCCTTTTGTCGCCGTGGAACAAAAATGCACGTTGCATGCCAATATCAGGCGATATCACAGGGTCTCCGGGTAAGTAAAATGGCGGAATGTAAACGGGACAGCGACTTCCGAAACCGTTCGAATTCGCCTTGTAGCGCCGCGTGAATGATGTGCCGACGCCGTGAGCTCAGAAATGTCGGCGGGGAAATGCCGGTGGATCGAAGAAATGCTGCTTAGTGCTCAAGCGTAGGAAAGGGGAAGTAGGCAAGAATCGGGGCATCCTCCCTCAGCCCGCCTGCAGGTGGTTCAGCAGGGTCCGGGCCTCGGCGAAGGCGGGGTTGATCTGCAGGGCCTTGCGGATGGACTCGACGGCGGGTTGCTTCTCTTTCTTTGCGGCGTAGGCGCGGGCTAGGTTGTAGAGGATGCCCTCGTCGTCGGGGGCGACGGAGAGGGCCTTCTTCAATTCCTCAACGGCCTTGCCGTAGCTGCCCTCCCGGCGGGCCTGGATCCCGCGGGCGTTGTAGGTCTGGAGGATGAAGCAGAGGAGGTCCTCGTTGTTGCCGATCAGGGCGCGGGCCTTCTCGTGTTCCCCCTTGTCGATGATGCGCATGATCATGAGGGCGCGGTTTTCCGGGCTCTCGTTTCCGCCGGCCAGGTTCGCGGCGATCTCCTCTTCCGAGACATTCACCAGTTGCCGGATGAAGGCCAGCGAGGTCTCGTTGTCGTTGTCCTGGAACGTGACGGGGCCGAAGGCGTTGCGGAACGCGGCGCTCGACATGAGCTGCCGCTGGAACTCGTTGATGCCCTCCTGCAGGTCCTTTTCGTCCTGGGGCAGCATCCGGGTGACGAGCATCTTCTCCAGGACGTCCTTGAAGCCGCTGAGGCAGGCATAGACCTTGCCCTGGTGGATGAACTTCCTGCAGCTCCCCAGGGTCCTGGAGATCTCGGAGGCCCGCTCTCTGACGATGGCTTCGTCCATGTCAACCCGCGAAGAAGGACGTTGAGAAGTGAGGAACCTCTGAAGCCAGGGAAGGGCATTCGAATCGAAAGCCGCAGACGGAAGAGTTGTCTTGTCCCGGCTTCACGGTTTCCAAACTTCCCGGGTTCAATCGTTTCGCCTGGTCGGTCCAGGAGCCTTGCCGTGGCACAGAATGTGCTAATCCTGAATCGGCAGAAACAGGACAGAACTTGAACGGGGGAGGGATAAGACCGAACATGGACGAGGCGGAGGGCGGCAGAAAAGCGCTGGATTTCGACGAGAAGAACTTTCTCTTCGAATGGCTCGTGGAGAACAACAAGAGCCTGACCCGGAAGAACAAGGAACTGCTGGTCGAGAACCTGAAGTTCCGCGCCCGGGTGGAGGAGCTGGAGAAGATCAGCTTCATCGACCCCACGACGGGCCTCTACAACCGCTGGTACCTGCAGCCCCGTCTCGTCGAGGAGTTCTCCAGGGCCCGGCGTGGCGGGTGTTCGCTGTCCTGCCTCTTCATCGACATCGACGACTTCAAGGCCGTCAACGACCGCTACGGTCACTTCGTCGGCGACAAGGTCCTGAGGGACACGGCCGCGCTGCTCCGGGGCCACTGCCGCAGGGAGGACGTGCTGATCCGCTTCGGCGGCGACGAGTTCGTCATGCTCCTCAGCTCATCGGGCCAGCGGGCGGCCAGGGCAGCCGCCGAGCGCATCCGGGGGCGCATCCGGTCCCACGCGCTCAGCGCCGAGGACCCGCAGCTGACGCTCTCGGTCTCCATTGGGGTGAGCACCCTCAGGAAAGATCACATCGCCACGTCCAGGGACCCCTGGGAGCTTGTGTGGACGGCCGACGGGGCCATGCACCTGGCGAGGCAGAAGGGAGCCGGACAGGTCCACTGGCTCGACTGCCACGGTTACCGGGAAAAGGCCGAATGCGGCGAGCGGGCGGCCTCGTGAGGGGCGGTTTTCGACAACAAGTGGTAATCACTGATCTATTATCCGTGTGATGCCGCGATGGCTGTTTACCTGGCACAGTCCGTGCGGCTTTCCCGTCTGTTCTCGCCTCCGCATTGGCGTTCCCATTTCTTTGGTCTTTTTTTCTCCATTAAAGTTTCCGCATGTTGTGACGATAAAAAAGGTGCAGAAGTTGCACAGGATTTATATGTTGCTATAAGATAGCAGGCAAGCCCGAATCGAGAGGTAGCTCATGGCGAAGATGTTTTTTTCCACGTCCGAAGTGGCGGATCTCTTCAACGTCAACCGGGTGACCATCTACCGGTGGGTCAAGGAGGGGATGGTCAAGGGATACAAGGTGGGGAAGCATCTGAAGATCCCGCTTGCGGAGGTGGAACGGATGAAGCGGGAGTTCGGCTTCGGTGACGTGCCCCTGGAGAAACTGCAGGGGGGCCAGGCCGGGGCGACCGATGCGGGCAGGGCGCCGTTGCGGGGCCCCTCGTCCAAGAAAATCGTCATGGCCATCGACGACGACGAGAACATCCTCAGCTTCATGCAGAGCGCCTTCGAGGGCCTCGGTCTCAACCGTCACTGCAGTCTGAAGACCTATTCCAACGGCCTCGAGGCCGTCCTGCAGATCGGCGAGGAGAAGCCGGATCTGATCCTGCTCGACATCGTCATGCCCAACCTGAACGGCCTCGAGCTTGCGGAGAAGATCCGGAAGATGCACCGGGACATCAAGATCATCATCCTGACAGGGTACCCGGAATACCTCACGGAGGACGAGCGCGGCAAGTTCCTCGACTATATGACGAAGCCTATCGATCTGCGAAAGCTCCACGAGACGATCCTGAAGGCCCTCGACATCCCCGGCGACAGGGCCGACGGGGTCCAGGCGCGCTCCTAGCGCCGGACGGAGGGAAGCGTGGCATGCACCGCGCGGGCGGGCAGGGGCTTTTTCCGGAACGGGTTTCGATCGGGTTGACGATCCAGGATACACAGGGAGGCACGCAAGACATGCAGACGGAAATGGTCGAAAGGCAGGAAAATCCAATGGCCGGAATCCCGGCGAAGGAAGGGAAATATCTGACCTTCTCGCTGGCGGGCGAGGAGTACGGGATCGGGATCCTCAAGGTGAAGGAGATCATCGGGATGATGAACATCACCCCGGTTCCCCAGACCCCGGCCTTCGTCAAGGGGGTCATCAACCTTCGGGGGAAAGTCATCCCCGTCGTGGACCTGCGGCTCCGGTTCGCCCTGGAGGCGGCGGCCTACACGGAGCGCACCTGCATCATCGTCGTGGAGGTGGCCGGGGCGAACGGTTCCATCATGATGGGGATCGTCGTGGATGCCGTCTCGGAGGTACTCAACATCCGCGGGGCCGACATCGAGAACACACCCGCCTTCGGGGTCCGTCTCGACACGGACTTCATCCTCGGGATGGCCAAGGCGGCGGGCGGCATCAAGATCCTGCTCGACATCGACAAGGTGCTCAGCAGCGCGGACCTCGTCGCCGTCCGGCACATGGCCTGAAAAGCTCCATAATCAGGAAGAAGGAGAAGAAGAGCTCATGGGAAAGCTGTCCCTGTCGGCGAAGATCGTAGGAATCGTCGCCGCCGCCGTTGTCGTCGTGGGCGCAACGCTCACGGTCTGTACCTGGTACTTCCTGAATAGCAGTTACAACGAGGAGAGCCGTACGGAGATTGCCCGCACGGCGGGGCTCGTACAATCCCGCGTCATCGCCGAAGAACAGAGGCTCGCGACGGCCGCCCAGATGACGGCGGCGCGCAAGGAGCTGGCCGAGGCGATCTCGCGCGGGGACACGGCCTTTGTGCAGAGCCTGGGCAGGGAGGTCATCCGGGACAGCCGGATCAGCCTCATCACCATCGTCGACAAGGAGGGCAAGGTCGTGGGCCGGGGCCACTCCGAAAAAGCCGGCGACAGCATCCTCTCGCAGTCCAACGTGCGGAAGGCCCTCGCCGGGGAGGTCTCCACCGGGATCGAGGAGGGGACGCTGGTGAAGTTCTCCATGCGTGCCGGGGCCCCCGTCAGGCTCGACGGCCAGATCGTCGGCTCCGTCACGACGGGAACGGACATCACCTCGGCGGACCATGCCTTCGTCGAGGGCATCAAGAAGGAATTCGGCACGGAGTGCACCATCTTCCAGGGCGATACGCGCGTGACCACCACGATCATGAAGGATGGCCAGCGTGCCCTGGGAACGAAGATGGACAACCCGAGGGTGCTCGATACGGTTCTCGCCAAAGGCCGGCAGTTTCTCGACGTCAACCAAATCCTGGGCAAGGATTACGACACGGCCTACTGGCCCGTGAGGGATCACACGGGCAAGGTGGCCGGCATGTTCTTCATCGGCAAGGACCGCGCCTCCCTCTACGGCACGCTGAGAAACGCCATGCTCGTCATCCTGGCCGTCGTTACCATGGTCGGGCTCGTCATGGTGGGCGCCGGTGTCTTCATCGCCCGCTCGATCACGCGGCCTGTGCGGCAGGTCATCCAGGGCCTTACGGACTCCTCGGAGCGGTTTGTCTCCGTCTCCAGCCAGGTTTCCTCGGCGAGCCAGTCGCTGGCCGAGGGCGCCTCCGAGCAGGCCGCCTCCATCGAGGAGACCTCCTCGTCGCTCGAGGAGATGTCGTCGATGACCCGTCAGAACGCCGACAACGCCTCCACGGCCGACGGGCTCATGAAGGAGGCCAAGGGCATGGTCGAGCGGGCCAACGGCTCCATGACGGAGCTCACCCAGTCCATGGAGGACATCTCGAAGGCCAGCGACGAGACCTCGAAGATCATCAAGACGATCGACGAGATCGCCTTCCAGACCAACCTGCTGGCGCTCAACGCGGCGGTGGAGGCCGCCCGTGCCGGCGAGGCGGGGGCGGGCTTTGCCGTGGTGGCCAACGAGGTGCGCAACCTGGCCATGCGGGCCGCCGAGGCGGCCAAGAACACCTCGGCCCTGATCGAGGGAACGGTGAAGAAGGTCAGGGAGGGCTCGGAGCTGGTGGAGCGGACCAACACGGCCTTCGCCGAGGTCTCGAAGAGCGCTGCCAAGGTGGCCGGGCTGGTCTCCGAGATCGCCGCGGCCTCCGGTGAGCAGGCCCAGGGGATCGGCCAGATCAACAAGGCCGTGGCGGAGATGGACAAGGTCACCCAGCAGACGGCGGCAAACGCCGAGGAGAGTGCCGCCGCCGGGGAGGAGCTCACGGTCCATGCCGGTCGGCTCAAGCGGTACGTGGCTGATCTCGATTTGCTCATCGCCGGAAAAGCCTCCGGCGGCAACGGGGCCGTGAGCCAGGGGACGGTCGCGTCCGCCGCGCAACCGGGACGGGAAACCCCCGGCCTGGCGGGAACGCTGAAAAAGGCCTTGGGCCGAAAGACCGCGAAGGCCGAAGAGGTGATTCCCTTCGACAAGGGGGACTTCAAGGATTTCTGAGAAAGGGACGCGGGGCGCCCCCTGGACGCTCCGTGGAAATTGTAACGCGGAATGATCCTGGAGCTGCGTGACACGGAATTCGAAAAGATCAGCCGCCTGGTGCACAGCCACTGCGGCATCCACCTGCACGACGGGAAGAAGGAACTCGTCAAGGCGCGGCTCGGCAAGCGGATTCGCGAGGGGAACTTCAAGTCCTTCGCCCAGTATTACGATTACGTGAAGACAGGCGAGGGGACCGACGAGTTCATCGCCATGATCGACTCCCTCTCGACGAACCTGACGAGTTTCTTCCGCGAGGACGGCCATTTCCGGGCCCTGGCGCGGATCGTCCCGGCCCTCATCCGTGAATCGAAGGGGAGGGGCAGGACGCGCCTGCGCCTCTGGAGCGCCGGCTGCTCCACCGGCGAGGAACCCTACACGATGGCCATCACGGCCCTCGAGTCCGCGCAGGGCGCCGCGGCCGACATCCGCATCCTGGCCACCGATATCTCCACGCGGGTCCTGAAGAAGGCGGCGCAGGGCATCTATCCGGCGGAGCGGGTCAAATCCATTCCGCCCGATCTGCTCAGGAAGTACTTCCAGGTCGGCCAGGGAAACTGGGCCGGCCACTACCGCGTGAAGAGAGACGTGCGGGACGTTGTGGTTTTCGAGCACTTCAACCTCATGGAGCCCATTGCGGCGGGCGAGCCCTTCGATGTCATCTTCTGCCGCAACGTCATGATCTATTTCGACAAGAAGACCCAGGAGGGCCTGGTGAACCGCTTGCACAGCCGGCTGACCAGGGGCGGATATCTCTTCATTGGCCACTCCGAGAGCCTCACGGGGCTCCGCCACCCGTTTCAGTACACGGAGCCCGGCGTATACAGGAAGTAAGGATTCATGGGGGAACTCGTCGTCGGCATATCGGACCTCAAGGTCAGCAACAACCCCGCGGACTCCATGGTCACCTACGCCCTGGGGTCCTGCATCGCCGTGGCCGTCTACGATCCGGCGGCGAAGGTGGGGGGGCTTCTGCACTACATGCTCCCGGACTCGACCCTGGATGCCGAAAAGGCCCGGGAGACGCCCGGCATGTTCGCCGACACGGGCATCCCGCTGCTCTTCAAGTCCTGCTACGGGATAGGCGCGGACAAGAGGCGGATGGTCGTCAAGGTGGCGGGCGGGGCCAGCATCCTCGACGAGTCGAACTTCTTCCGGATCGGGCAGAAGAACATCATGGCCATGCGCAAGCTCTTCTGGCGCAACAACATCCTGATCGACGCCGAGGACACCGGGAAGAATTTCAACCGCACGGTGCGGCTCGACGTCGGAACGGGCAGGGTCTTCATCAAGCGGGCGGGCGGGCCCATGGAGGCGCTATGAAGATCAGCAGGCGGATCCTGAAGTCCATCAAGGCGCTCCCGCCCTTCCCGGCGACGGTCCAGAAGGTCATGGCGCTGGCCGGCGACCCCGACTCGTCGCTCACGGAGCTGGCGGCCGTGATCCGGCTCGATCCGGCCATAACGGCCAACATCCTGCGGATCTGCAACTCCGCCTACTTCGGCCTGCGCCGACCCGTGGACAACGTCAATGACGCCATCCTGCTCATGGGCAGGAAGAATGTCGTGCGGGCCGTCATGGCTGCCGGGCTCTCGCCGTACTTTCGCGCCGCGAAGGGCTACGACGTGAAGGGAGGCGAGCTCTGGGAGCACGCCGTGGCCGTGGCGCTCATGTCCCAGATCTGCGCCGCGAGGATATCGGGGCCGGACGACCCGCGGCTCTTCACGGCGGGGGTCCTGCACGACATCGGGAAGATGGTGATGGGCGAGTTCGTCGAGGAGGCGTGGCAGAAGATCCGGGCGCTCACGGAGGGGCAGAAGTACTCCTTCCTGGAGGCGGAAGAGGAGGTCATCGGCGTCAATCACGCGGAGCTCGGCGGGGAGATTGCCCTGACCTGGAAATTCCCCGACGAGATCCTCAGGGCCATCTCCTTCCACCACCGGCCGGATCGTCTCGCCGACGGCGATGCCGTGCCCTGGATCGTCTACCTGGCGAACCAGGTCTGCCACGTCATGGGGATCGGCGTGGGCAACGACGCGCTGGCCTACCGCGCCGTCGGCGACGTGGCCGGGCGGTTCCAGCTCAGGCAGCGGGATCTCGAGGACATGATGGCCCGGCTCCACCGGAGCATGCAGGAAGCGCGGGAGCTGGTCAGCATCGTTTCGGGGCCCGGGGGCAACGGGAGAGGCTAAGCGGAGGGAGCCATGTCCTTCAATCTGCTCATTGTCGATGATTCGAGCTCGATGCGGTCCGTCGTGAAGAAGATCGTCGGCCTGTCGGGCGTCGGGGTCAACCGGCTTCTCGAGGCGGAAAACGGCCTCAGGGCCCTCGAGGTCATGGGGAAAAACTGGGTGGATGCCGTGATCCTGGACATCAACATGCCGGAGATGAACGGCCTGGAGCTGCTCCGGAGGATGAGCGAGGATGCCCTCATGCAGAACATCCCCGTGGTCATGATGAGCACGGAAGCCGGCGAGGCCCACATGAAAACCGCCATCGAGCTGGGGGCCAAGGGATTCATCCGGAAACCGTTTCTGCCCGAGGAAGTCCGGAAGATGCTCCTCGGGGCGCTCGGGTTCGACGAAAAGGGGGACTATGGAGAACGTGAAAGAGATCCTGGCGGCGTCGATTTTTGAGGTCTTCGAGAAGATGTTCTTCATCTTTCTCGAGCCGGGAGGGGCTTCCCCGGTCCACGACTGCGAGGCCGCGATCCGATTCGACGGGCCGCGCCGGGGGACGATGCGCGTCCTCCTTACCCGTCCGGTAGCCCGGCTCATGGTGCGCAACATGCTGGGGCTCGACAACGGGGCCGTGACGGAGCCGCACGTGACCGACTGCGTCAGGGAGGCCGCGAACATGGTCTGCGGGAATTTTCTCGTGCACTGGGATGCCTCGAAGAAATTCACCATGTCGCTTCCCGAGTTCTCCGCCAGGCCCGGGCAGCCGCCGTCCCCGCCGGCGGAGGTCGTGACCCTGGACTTCGACTGCGAAGCGGGGAAGATGGGGGTGGTGCTCGAACTGGAGGCGTAAGGCAAAAGGCCGAAGGCCCCTGTCTTTGCCCTTTGCCCTGCGCCGTGCGATTGGCAGCAACGCAAAACAGCAATGAAGGAAATGCGGCGGGAGCGGAGAGTGATCGAGCCATGAACAGGATCAAGGTGCTCATCGTGGACGATTCGGCCATCGTCCGCAGGATCTTCTCGGAGGAACTCTCGAAGTTCCCCGACATCGAGATCGTGGGGACGGCGCCGGACCCCTACGTGGCGCGTGACAAGATCGTCGCCCTGAAGCCCGACGTGGTCACCCTCGACATCGAGATGCCCCGCATGGACGGGATCACCTTCCTGCGCAAGCTCATGAAGTACTACCCGATCCCGGTCATCATCGTAAGTTCGTTGACGCCGAAGGGTGGAAAACTGACGTTGGAGGCCCTCGACATCGGCGCCGTCGAGGTCATCGCAAAGCCCGGGGCCTCCTACACCGTGGGCGACATGAGCGCCCAGCTGGCCGAAAAGATCCGGGCGGCCTCGCGGGCACGAATCGTGAAACAGGGGGGAGAGGGCCCCGGAAACGGGGGCTCTCCGGAGCCGGTCCGGGCCCTGGCCCGGACGACCAACCAGGTCATCGCGATCGGTGCCTCCACGGGAGGCACGGAGGCCCTCAAGGCCGTGCTCACGCGAATGCCCGCGAACTCGTCCGGCACCGTCGTGGTGCAGCACATGCCGGCGAACTTCACGACGGCCTTTGCCGAGCGCCTCAACGGCCTGTGCCCGATGACGGTGAAGGAGGCGAAAAACAACGACTCCGTGACCCAGGGGACGGCGCTGATCGCCCCCGGGAACTTCCACATGCTCCTGCGCCGCAGCGGCGCCCGCTACTACGTGGAGGTCAAGGACGGGCCCATGGTTCACCACCAGCGGCCCGCCGTGGACGTCCTTTTCAAGTCGGTGGCCCAGGTTGCCGGCGCCAACTCGATCGGGGTGATCCTGACGGGGATGGGGGCCGACGGGGCGGCGGGGATGCTCGAGATGAAGAGGGCCGGGGCGAGGACGATCGCCCAGGACGAGAATTCCTGCGTGGTCTTCGGCATGCCGAAGGAAGCCATCAAGCTCGGCGGGGCGGACCGGGTTCTTCCGCTGGACCAGATCGCCGGGGAACTGGTTAGGATGATGTGACATGGATCACGCTGAACTGAGGCGCGAAATCGACGCGATGGCATCGAGCTTCCTCTTCCTCGAAAAGAAGGAGATCGATATCCCGACGGCGGGACAGTTGCTGAACCAGCTCGAAGGGGTCACGGGGCATGCGGAATCCCTCGGGGCCGTGGAGGCCGGGCGACTTGCGGGGGGCCTGACCCGGCTGCTCGAGAAGGTGGTCCTCGAGGACGTCGATGCCGCGATGGGATTCGGGCTGTTCGAGCGCGGCATCGTGCTCCTTCAGTCGGTGGCCGACGGCTACT
>ERZ795030.981-NODE-981-length-41589-cov-6.319883_pt1 | contig 41589 bp, 44 predicted proteins | sample MGYA00375122_ERZ795030 | MGnify/ENA primary metagenome ERZ795030 (study PRJEB30165, sample SAMN05720146) | activated sludge metagenome | isolation source: anaerobic digester from wastewater treatment plant | place: Japan | collected 2015-04-20 ... | reverse complement strand
AGCGTCGTCCTCGGCGAGAGCTTTTATAAAAAGTCGCTTCAGAGCGTCGTCAAAGACGCTTTGGAAAAAGGAGTGGCTAAAAAAGACGACGGAGCGATAAAAATAGTCTTAGAAGACGGTAAATTGCCGGATATCGTTATCGAGAAAACCGACGGTTCGCATCTTTATTCGACGACAGACCTCGCGGCCATCGTCTACCGCGTCCGTCGCTGGCATCCGGAAAAAATATTATACGTCGTGGCGAACGAACAGGCCCTCCATTTCAGCCAGATATTCAAGGCGGCCGAAATCCTGAAGATCGCTCCCGAAACCGAACTCGAGCACGTTAAGTTCGGTATGCTCTTGGGAGAAAGCGGCCGAAAAATGTCCACGCGCCGGGGGGAATTCATCAAGCTTGAGGAACTCCTCGATCGTGCCAAAGAAGAGGCGGGGAAGATAGACCAGGAATCGGCGGAACAAGTCGGTATCGGCGCGGTGAAATATTTCGATCTGTCCCACGACCGCCGGAGCGATATCGTTTTTGACTGGGACAAAGTCCTGAATCTCAAAGGCAATTCCGCGCCCTACATTCTTTATACCTACGCCCGCTTGCGGAGCGTCTTCAGAAAAGCCGGCCCGAAAATCAAAAAAAGATTGGACCTTTCTTTGCTTCAAACCGATGCCGAAAAAAAAGTGGTCCGGCAGCTCGTTTATTTTCCGGACATCGCGGCCGCGGCCGGGGAAAGCTGCATGCCGAATTATCTCGCGGATTATCTTTACAAACTCGCGAACGATTTGAACGCTTTTTACGAAACTTCGCCGGTGCTCTCGGTCGAAAAGAATTTGGCCGAAAGCCGGTTGGCTTTGGTCGCTTCCGGAAGCGTCATCTTGAAGCAAGGCCTGAAGCTTCTCGGAATAGAAACTTTGGAACAAATGTAGATATGGAAAACCCCGTCCAGTCGGCCGGGGTTTCTGGTTTATCGGCTGCGTCCGTAGCGCGGCGGGATAAACCTCCGTTTGTCTTTGTTTGTGAGCCTTCGCGAGGTCCGGCCAGGCCTATTAAGGCGCCGAACGGATTTGGATCCTTTCTCCAGGGGATCGGTGCGAAATCCCAAAGCTAACGGATTCATCATTAGAAAAGACCTCCTTTTGCTTAAAGTCGGTGAATCTTGAAACTTTTCCGTAAGTAAGTCAAGGTATAGCTTGCGATCGATGAACAAGAGCTTTTGGCAAAACATAAAAAAACCGTTTTTCTGCTCGGCGCCGATGTACGGCGTTTCCGACGAAGCTTTCCGCCGGATGCTACTTAAGTATGGCCGGCCAGACGTTTTTTTCACGGAAATGGTTTCAGCCGACGGCTTGGTCTACATGGCGGAAAGAGCCGGTATCGACTCGAAACAAGCCGGAGTGTTTTTGGAAACCCTGCGATTCGTTCCCGAAGAGCGTCCGATAGCGGTTCAGATTTTCGGGAGCCGCCCCGAAAATTTCTATAAAAGCGCTCTTCTGCTGCGGCAGATGGGATTCGACGGAATCGACATAAACGCCGGCTGTCCGGACAAAAACATCGAAAAACAAGGAGCCGGCGCGAGCCTTATCAAAAATCCGGGATTGGTCAAAGAGATCATCGTTGCCGTAAAAGAAGGCGTGGCTGATTCGGGAGTGTCCTTGAAAACCAGGATCGGATACAACGCGAATAAAACCGAAGAGTGGGTCGGATATCTTCTCGAGCAGGATTTGGACGCGCTCATCATCCACGGACGGGCGCGGAGCCAGGGATTCGGAGGGACGGCAGATTGGTCCGCGATCAAAAAAGCGGTTGAACTTAGAGATCGAATATCTCCCCGGACGATCATCGTCGGAAACGGCGGAATCGCGGACATGAAAGACGCGAAAAACAAATTCGAAGAATCCGGCGTTGACGGAGCCATGGTCGGCCGGGCCTTGATCGGAAATCCTTGGTTTTTCTCGGATGAGGAAAAAGAGCGTAAAGACAAAAAGATCAAGGCGATTCTCGAGCACCTCGCGATTTTCGAAGAGAATTTCAAAATCAAGAATTTCGACGATATCAAAAAGCATTTGGCGGCCTACACTTCGGGTTTCGACGGAGCGAAGGAGTTGAGAATGGAATTGATGGAATCGAAGTCCGTCGAAGAAGCGAGAAAAGCGGTTGCCGAATTTGGTTCGAAAAGCTAAAATGAATAAAAAGTAAAAAACTTTTATGACCAAAAAACAATACATCATCATCGCCGCCGCCGTTCTCTTGGCGGTTCTTCTTATCTCGCAGAACAAAAAAGCGTTTTGGTCGGAATCCGGAGAAAGCGTTCCCGAAGAACCGGGCGAATCGGTTCCTCCGGTCGCGCTTTCTTCTCCAGACGATCAATTGGAATTCGACATCATTAAAGTCGGGGAAGGACCGGAAATCAAAAACGGAGATCTGGCGACGGTCAACTACGTCGGTCGCCTGAAAGACGGAACGGTTTTCGATTCGAGCTATGAGCGCGGCGTTCCTTACCAATTCCTTATCGGCGCCGGCCACGTGATCCGGGGCTGGGACATGGGAGTGCTCGGAATGAAAGTCGGAGAAAAAAGACAGTTGATCATTCCGGCGAGGCACGGCTACGGCGATACCGGCATCGGGAATATTCCCGGAGGCGCGACTTTGATTTTCGAAGTCGAGCTTTTGAAGATCAATTAAGTTTTTGTCAAAAAGGAACGTCCCGCGGAAGGCGGGACGTTTTGGTTCAGGAACTATTCTGTTTTAAAGATCGGAATGGGCGGGTTTCCCCGGGCAAAAGCGTAACCCGGAGTTCTATTAATCCGAGAAAGTGTGGTCCATAGAGGATCAGCCGCGGCCAGTTCTCGATCTATGCCGAGCGCGATCTGCCGCACCTCGTGGTTTACTCCCGATTTGGTTCTTTGGTGACTGATGAATTCCGCTTCGCGGAGATTCATGACGATGGTACAGCCGACAAGATTCCCGAGTGAGAGGATCTGTTCTTGGAGCCAATCCGGATCCGAAGATAGAAGTTCGTTCAAGACGAGGTTCAATTTTGCCGTGCGGTCGAAGGCTTCGTCGATTTCTTGCGGATGGGGCTTGTCGTATCTGTAGAATCCGAGCGAAGCAGACATGGCCGTTCGTTCGTGAGAAGCGAAGACGTGCCTTTGGATATCGCGTTCGCCTCGGCGGCTCATGATGAACCGGAAGGCTACACTAATGGCTTCGAACTCCGGAGGCAGTTTGTCGGTATCTCCGCGATCGAATCTGATCATGGTAGCGATCTCCGTATCCGATCTTCCGCTGAAGCGCGGCTTCAATCGCAGAAGATCGAAAGCCGGCGCGATCGAGGAATGTTGGCTGGCGAAGACCACTCCGCCGGCTTTAAGATCGCGGAAGTTTTCCGGTTCCAGGAATCCCCAAAACTCGCGTTCTTTCTCGCTCGGCACAAAATGCCTGGCGAGCTGGTTGCTTCCGATTTTCTCGGATTCGGCGAGAATGGCGGAAGCGAGAGCGATCGTTTCCGGAGTTCCGTGGAGCAGGAGGTGCTTGATCAGGCTGCCGAAAGCTTCTCCCATCACGGAGACACCCAAAGAGGTGAGCGTCGCTCCGGGCAGAAGGTTGCCGAGGACGTCGCAGATTTCTCCGTTGATGGCGGTTCTGAGCTGGCTTTTATCCTTGAAATGGCGGCCGTACCGCTCCTCGAGAAATCTCGCGAACACTCCCTTCGGGTCGCTAAGCTTCCGATAGAGCTCAAAATCCGAATCTATCATCATGTTGACTCGTTCCGCGAGTGCGGGAGAGAAAAGCTTCACGATGTCGACGATCGGATAGACTTCCGCTCCGGACAAATTCACGTATCTCGTCGAGAGCTCCATGAATCCGGCGCCGGCTCGGGGCTCCTCGAGAGCCTTGGCGGCCATAAGGGAGACTCCTTCGCAGCAGATGGCGATTTTCGCCATCCGGCCAATCGATCCGTGTCCGAACCGCTCGATCCAGTTTCCGAAAAACTGGTTGGTGGTTTCGGACGAGGAGAATTCCTCGAGGTATTTCGGGTCGCAGCAGAAGTTGCGGCAGAATTCCTCGAAAGCGATCTTTCCCAAAGGGTCTTCGCAGAAACGATCGAGGCTTTTGACGCCTCGGTTGTCCAACCAGGCTTTGGGATCGGTTTTCGCCTCCGGGATGCACAAAGCGAGAAGTTCGGGCAAACAGGAATCGACAAAGACTCCGCGGAGCCCGCGCGGATTGTTCATCCGCGAAAATCTGGCCTCCAATCTTGCGGTTACGGCCTCGGGCAGAGTATGGATCAGGTAAATGCAGCGATCGGGATTCGTGAAAAACGGCCTAAGCGCCCTTTTCTCGATTTCCGAGAAAGAGAATCCCATCGGCCGGTTGACGAAGTCTTCGGCCAAAGCCAAGGCCTCTTTTTTTATTCCCGGGCCCCTCCCGGGCCAAATCAGGAAATTACTGAAATCCATCACCGGACCCTCCTTTGATTTGTTAAGATGCTAGCCGCAATGTATCCTACTTTTATTCGAAAGGCAAACTCATTACAATAAAAACACTATGCTGAAAGGAAAAAAGAATTTGGATCTTCCGGAAATCGAGAAAAAAGTGCTCGATTTCTGGCAGGACGGACGGATTTTCGAGAAAAGCCTGGAGCGCCGGAAGAACAAGAAACCGTTCCGGTTTTACGAAGGCCCGCCATATGCCAACGGCAAACCGGGAGTCCATCACGTGCTCGCCAGGGTTTTCAAGGACATCATCCTCCGCTACAAGGCGATGGAGGGCTTTTACGTTCCGCGCCGGGCCGGGTGGGACACCCACGGCTTGCCCGCGGAAATAGCCACCGAAAAAGAGCTCGGCATCAAAAATAAAAAAGAGATCGAAGAATACGGCATCGACCGGTTCAATGCCGAAGCCAAGAAAGGCGTCATGAAATACCAGCGCGAGTTCGAGCTGATGACCGAGCGCATCGGCTACTGGCTCGATCTCAAGAACGCCTACATCACTTACACCAATCCCTATATCGCCGGGCTTTGGAAAGTTTTCAAGAAAATCAGCGATCGGGGATTCCTGAAAAGGGATTATAAGATCCTCTCCTGGTGCCCGCGCTGCGAAACGCCGCTCGCTTCGCACGAACTGGCCCAGCCCGGCGCCTACAAGTTGGTCAAAGACCCGTCGCTCTACGTTAAATTCAAACTTAAAAACGAAGACAACTCATATCTTCTCGTTTGGACGACCACGCCTTGGACTCTGCCGGCCAATATGCTCGTGGCGGCGAACCCCGACCTTACTTATTCCAAATACGAGATAAACGGAGAATATATCTGGTCCGGAATCGTGCCGCCCGGAGCGGAAAACGCGAGGATCGCGGAGACGGTTTCGGGAAAAGAGCTCGAGGGCAGGAAATACGAGCCGCTTTTCGGAGCGGACCGCGAAGACGTTTTCAAGGTGGCGGCCGCGGATTTCGTTTCCGACGAAGAAGGCACGGGACTGGTCCATGTCGCTCCGGCTTTCGGAGAAGACGACTTGAATCTCGCAAAGAAAATAAACTTGAAAAAGTTCCCGACGACCATAAGCGACGACGGCCGTATGGCTTCCGGGTTTCCCGGAGCCGGAAAATTCATCAAGGAAGCCGACCCGGAAATCGTCGGCGACCTCGAGAAAAGAGGGTTTGTTTACAGATTCGAGTCCATCGAGCACGAATATCCCCATTGCTGGAGGTGCGGCACGCCTTTGATCTACATGGCCAGATTTTCCTGGTTTTTCGAAGTCAGCCGGCTTCGGCAAGAGCTCGTCAAAGCGAACGAAAAGATCAACTGGATTCCGGAACACATAAAAGAAGGCCGTTTCGGCGAGTGGATCAAAGAAGCCAAGGACTGGGCCATTTCGAGGGAGCGCTATTGGGGTACCCCGATTCCGGTCTGGAAATGCGACCAGTGCGAGCACGAAGAAGTGATCGGAGGAATCGACGATCTCGTCAGGCTGTCGAAACAGCCGACCAATCGTTATTTCCTTCTTCGACACGGCGAATCGCAATCGAACGTTTTGAACGTCTCTTCGGCCGCTCCGGAAAAATTCGACAATCCTTTGACCGACAAGGGTAAGAAAGACATCGAAGACCTTTTGCCGCGTCTCAAGAAAGAAAAAATCGATCTCATATTTTCTTCGCCTTTGAAGCGTTCCAAAGAAACGAGCGAGATCATCGCCAAAGGGTTGAAGATCGACGTCAAATACGACGACCGTTTGACCGAATACCGCACGGGTGTTTTCAACGGCCGGCCGGCCGAAGAATTCGAAGGATTTTTTGCGGATCAGGAAGAGAAGTTTTTCAAGGCGCCGGAACAAGGGGAGACTTTGACCGACATTAGGGCGAGAATGATGAATTTCATCCGGGAATTGAACGAAAATCATTCCGCTAAGAATATCCTGATCGTAGGTCACGGCGATCCGCTGTGGGCCCTCCAGGCGGCTCTTAGGGGTCTGGACGAGCGGTTTTCGGCCGAGGCCAAAACCGAGCTTTACCTGAAGCCCGGAGAATTGAAGAAGATCGAGGTCAGAAGCCTGCCTTTTGACCGGACGGGCAAGCTCGATCTCCATAAGCCTTATATCGACGAATTCAAGTTGGTTTGTCCGGATTGCGGAGCGGAAATGACGAGAACCAAAGAAGTGGCCGACGTCTGGTTTGATTCCGGAGCCATGCCTTTTGCGGGCAACTACTATCCGAAATATTATCCGGCCGATTTCATCTGTGAAGCGGTGGACCAGACCCGGGGCTGGTTTTACACTTTGCTCGCCGTTTCCGTCTTGCTCGGAGAAAAAGCGCCTTATCTCAACGTCATCTGCCTCGGTCTGGTGCTCGACAAAAACGGGCTCAAGATGTCGAAATCCAAAGGCAATATCGTCGATCCCTGGTCGATGATAGAAAAATACGGAGTCGATCCGATCCGCTGGTATTTCTACACCGTGAACGATCCGGGAGAACCGAAGCGTTTCGACGAGGCTGATTTGGGCAAGGCTTTGAGGCAGTTTTTCTTCATCATCTTCAATGTATTTTCCTTTTACGAGCTTTACGCGGACAAATCCGCGGAGTTGAAGAAAAAACCGAAATCGGTCCTCGACCGCTGGATCCTCGGGCGGATCTACGAAACCGAAAAAACGGTTTCCAAGGATTTGAGCACTTACAATATCGGCGACGCCGGCCGGGAAATAGAAAAATTCGTCGAGGATTTGAGCCGTTGGTATTTGAGGCGTTCGCGCGAACGCTTCCAGCGCCCGCGTTCGGAAGAAGATTTCAAGGAAGCTTCGGCCGTCCTACTCGAATGCCTGAAATCGTTGAGCCAGATCTTGGCGCCTTTCACGCCTTTCTGGAGCGAAGCCTTGTACCTTTCCCTTCCTTTGAAGCGAAAAGCGGTTTCGGTTCATTTGACCGACTGGCCGCGTTTGCCGCATTCCTGGGCCGATTCCAGGCTTTTGAATCTGATGGCCGAAGCGAGGGGTATCGTCGCCGAAGCCTTGGCCGAAAGGAACCTGAAAGCCATCAAAGTGAGGCAGCCTTTGCAGACCTTGAAGTTCCGGAACAAGAATCTGGAAAAATTCCCGGAAATCCTGGAATTGGTGAAAGAGGAGGTGAACGTCAAAGAGGCGGTCTTCGATGGGAATATCGAGAATTCTGTCTGGCTCGACGATAAGATCACGGCCGACCTCAAAGCCGAAGGCCTTGTCCGCGAGCTCATGCGCATGGCGCAGGATCTCCGTCAGAAATCCGGGTTAAAGCCCGGCGAGTCGATCGAGCTTTTCATCGACGCTCCCCAAGAACTCACGGATGTCTTTTCGCTCCGGACCAAAGAGTTGGAGACCAAGCTTTTCGCCAAAAAAATAGAATTCAAAAAATCCGAGGCGTTTTTTACGGGCGAGAGCGAAGATACGCTTGGCGACAATCCGGTCTGGCTCGGAATCAGGAAAATCAGCGACTGACCCGGAGCGTCCGGGTTAGCCCGGTAGCCATCCGATGAAAAACTCCCCGCAAGGGGAGTTTTCTGATCAGACCTCGATAATCACCGGCAGGATCATCGGCCGGCGGTTGGTTTTGTTGTAGACGAATTGGCCGATTTGGTCCCGGAAAAGCGATTTCAGGTAATCGCCGTCCAAAGGCTGATGCCTCGGGATGCGGCTGACGATGCCGCGGGTTTTGGTGCGGATGTCTTCGAGGAGCTTCTGGTTTTCTTTGAGATAGATGAATCCGCGGGAAATGATGTCCGGATTTTTGACCAGCCGGCCGTCGCGGCGGCTGACCGTGGCGATGATGACGATCATCCCTTCCTGGGCAAGCAAGCGGCGGTCGCGAAGCACCACTTCGCCGACGTCGCCGACGCCCAATCCGTCCACGAGGACGTAGGAAGCGGGAATGGTTTTGTCGGTGATCTTGGCCGAAGTCTTGGTGATTTCCATCACCTGGCCGTTGTCCGGAAGGAAGATGTTTTCTTTGGGGACGCCGGACTCGACGCCGTTTAAGGCGTTCTGCGATCTCATGAAAAAGTAGCCGTGGATCGGGACGAAGAATTTGGGATCCATGATGCGGATGATGTCCCGGAGTTCGTCCTGGGAAGCGTGCCCCGAAGAATGGATGTCGACGATCTCCGAATGGTAGACGATGGCTCCCTGTCTTGCCAGGTTGTCTTTCAATATCTGGACGCTACGTTCGTTGCCCGGAATGACCGAAGAAGAGAAGATGACCGTGTCTCCGGGTTTGATGGTGATGTATTTGTGCTCGCCGTTCGAGATCCTCATCAGGCTGGCTTTGGGTTCGCCTTGAGCGCCGGTCGAAAGGACCATCACTTTGTCATCGTTATATTTGTGGATGTCTTCGATGGGGATAATAGTGCCTTTTTTGGGCTTGATGTACCCGAGATTCCTCGAAATTTCGATGTTTTCTTTCATCGAGCGGCCGGAAATGGCCACTTTTTTGTTCATTTTCTCGGCGATCTTGATGATCTCGGCGATCCTCGTGAGCAAAGAGGCGAAAGTGCCGATGATGATCCGGCCTTCGGCTTTTTGGAAAAGCTCTTCGAGGTTCTTTTCCACCATTTTTTCCGAAAGCGAGCGTCCGGGAGCCTCAGCTCTCGTGCTGTCGAGGAAAAGGACGTGGATTTTTTCCTTGGCCGCGGCCCTGAATTCCTCGAGATTGGTCGGTTTGCCTTCGGCGTCGTAATCGATTTTGACGTCCGCCAAGTTGGCGAAATTTCCGGCCGGGGTCCTCAAAATGACGGCGGTCGTATCCGGAATGTTGTGGGGGACGGCGAAGAATTTGGCTTCAAAGTGGTCGGAGAACTTGACGACATCGCCGTTTTTGATGACCCGGACGTTCAATTTCGGCGCATTCAGGAATTCTTCCTGCCTTTTATTGATGATTTCCTTGGTAAGGGCGGTCGTGTAAATCGGGGGATTGCCGAGTTTTTTCGAAAGATAAGGAATGGCGCCGATGTGGTCGTAATGGGCGTGGGTCAAAATGACCGCCTTGATGTTTTGTCTTTTCGGTTCGAAGTAAGAAGTATTCGGAATGATGAAATCGATTCCCGGAGTTTCTTCTTCGGGAAATTGGAGGCCCATATCGATCAAAATGATTTCGTCCTTGTATTCGAAGGCCATCATGTTCCGGCCGATCTCTTCGAATCCCCCCACGGGGATGAATCTCACCGGTTCGTCTTTCTTGGTTGTTTTGCTGTTCATTAAAAATCAGACTTTTGGTTAGTTTTTATCGACTTTTGATTTTTCTCGTGTGTGAAACAAAAATTTGTTGGTGCCGAAGGGGAGATTTGAACTCCCAAGGGTTTCCCCGCAGAGCCCTGAACCCTGTGCGTTTACCAATTTCGCCACTTCGGCTTCGCCCGCATTTTATTAGAAGTTATCTAAGCTTGGCTTCAGAATATCAGCAAGCGGTTTTTTCCGCAAGCGGGTTTATTTCAGCTGCCTGGTGGTTTTGATGTACCAGGCTTCCACGTTCTCGAGCCGGTCAGTCGGAGTTATCGCGTCACCGGACTCGAATCCTTTGAGCTTCGGCGAAACGATATAAAGGTAGTCCGGAGAATAGAGAAAAATGGCCGGAAAATCCGAAGCGATAAGATCTCCGAGCCTCGATACGTCGACCAGCCTTTGGCCGGAATCGACTTCGGCCCGGATCCTTTCGATCAGGCTGTCGACCTGGGAATTCTGGTAAAGCGCCAGGTTCAATCCCGGATAGAATCTTTTCGACGAATGCCAGAAAGAGTAGAAATCTTCCGGATTGTTCAAGATGTTTCCGAAAAGAATCATCTGGTAGTCGCGCTTTCTGATGGATTCGCTGATTTCCGCGATGCTTAAAGGCACGATGTTCGTTTCCACGCCGATTTTCTGCCAGTCTGCTTTGATCGCTTCGGCGGTTTTTCGAAGAATGGGAATGTCGGCGATCGTCAGATTGAAAGTCGATCCTTCGGGGATGCGGCCTTCGATTGCCGTCGGTTCGGCGTTTTTGGTCGGGCCTTTGATCGGAGCGGCGAATCCTTTGAAAATATCCTCTACGAGCGCTTGTTTGTCGATCGCCTGGTCCAGGGCTGCCCTGGCTTTGACGTCTTTCAGATTCGAAGCCAGGCTTTGGTTTATGAAAATGGCGTAATATCTCGGCGCCGAAAGGCGTTCCGCCGAATGGCGGACGCGGACCCCGTTCAGATTTTCCGGATCGGATACGGTAAGCCCGTCGATCACCCCGGCGTTATAGGCGGCTATGGCTTCGGCCTCGCTCGTGAAAAACTTGAAAACGAAACGCGAAATATAGGATTTAGACGAATAATCGGGATTGGCTTTCAGGCGATATTCCTCGATAAAGCCGTTTTTGTTCTTTTTATAGGAGTCGAAAACATAGGGCCCGGAAGCGATCGGCTCGAGAACGTAGTTCGACAGCCTGAAATTCAGCGCCGGAATATTGCCGAAGATGTGCTTCGGGATCGGCTCCAGGTTTTTGAGCGTGGTTTCGAAGAACACGTAAGGAGCGGGAAGAGTGAACCTGGTTTCGAGCTCGCTCACCCGGGAGACCACCGCTCCCTCGAAGCTTTGGTAAAGGGGAGAATGGGAATCGGGGTTCAAAATGGTCTCGATCGTGAAAATGATGTCGTCGCTCGTGATCTTGGTTCCGTCCTGCCATTTCAAGTCTTCTTTCAGCCGGACCACCCATTCTTTAGCGTTGTTCTCCTGCCTGATTTCGGCGAGCGTTCCGAGGTCGGCGAAAACCAGCTTCGAGATGTCCCGGTCGGCGTCGTTTCCCGAGACCACCGGATTGATGAAAGTCGGCTGGCCGACAATGCCTTCGCGCCATTCGCCGCCGGGCACGGGTATTTCCACGGTCTTTTGGACGAAAACAACGCCGGCCAAAATCGTGCCGGAGACGACGAAGACGGCCAAGGCCCCATAAAGAGAGTAGAGCTCTCGGTGAGAGAGCTTTTTCAGAAGTTTAGCTATTTGATAAAGCAAGTTGGTAGATGACAAGTCCTAAAAACAATACCACCATCGCGATCGTGATGATGAACAAGACTTTTTCCATTCCGCGGCGTTTGCTGTAAAACTCGCCGGTCCCGCCGCCGCCCAAGATGGCGCCGCCGCCTTCACCGGATCTGTCCTGCAGGAGAATGAGTCCGATGATGGAAATCGCGGTTATGATTTCCGCAATAGTAATCGCTCGCATAATATATTAGTTAAACTTACAACCAAAGTCGCCAAAAGTAAAGATTGGACGTTCATGATGCCGACGCCCTGGGTAAGGCGGCTCACCGCGTAAAGGCAGAAAGCGTTCAAGACAAAACTGGCGAGTCCGAAAGTGATCAGAATGATCGGCGCGAGCAGGATTTTGAGGATCGGCTTCACGATAAGGTTGATGAGCGTGAGCAAACCGGCGGTTTCGGCGAGCGTCCGCGGATCAAGGGAAACTTGGAATCCCGGGATCAATCGGTGGCCCAAATAAAGCCCCAGGGCGTTGATGAGGAACACGAAAATCAGTTTTCCCAGTTTGGTCATGAATCCAAATAAGACAGCAGGCTTTCTCCGGTCATTTCCGGAGGTTTCGGAATGCCCATCAATTCTAAAATAGTCGGGGCGATATCCGCCAGGCTGCCGGCGACTTCTTTTTCCCTTTGATCGGCCTCGATGCTGGTTTTCGGCTGGCGGAAAGCTTCGGAAACGAGGTAGAACGGCACCGGGCTCGGGTCGTGCTTGGTTTCCGCTTCGCCGGTATGCGGGTTCAAAAGCCGTTCGATGTTGCCATGGTCGGCGGTAACGATGAGCGGGGTGTCGGTTTTGAGGCTTGCGGCGATTAAAGCTTCCAGGCTTTTATCGACGGAAGCGACGGCTTTCAAGGCTGCTTCGAAATCTCCGGTGTGGGCGACCATGTCCGGATTGGCGTAATTTATGAGAATGAAGTTGTAGATTCCTTCTTCGATGGCCGTGGTCGCCCTGGCGGTGATCTCTTCGGACATCATTTCCGGAAAAAGCGCGTGGTTCGCCGTTTTCCGCGAGGGGATGATCACCCGGTATTCGTTCGGGTAGGATTCGGTTTTCTGGCCGTCGAAAAAGAAAGTGACGTGGGCTTCTTTTTCGCTTTCGGCGATCCGCAGCTGGGTGTATCCGCGGTCGCTCAAGACTTTGGCGAGCGGCTGGTCGACTTTTTCCGCCGGAAAAGCCACCGGAATGTTGAAAGAAGGGTCGTATTCGACAAAGGAGACAAACCGGGATCCCGGAAGATTGTCGATCGCCATCCTCACGAGCTGCTTCATGCGCTCTTCGCGGAAATTGAAAAAAACGACAACGTCGCCGTTCTTGATGCTTTTCGCCGGGTCGCCGATCACCGTCGGCCGGATGAACTCGTCGGTGATTTTCTCACTGTACATTTTTTTAAGGAAAGCCGCCGCGTCGGGTTCGCTTTCCCCTTGGCCGGTCATCGCCTTGAATCCGGCGGCGGTCCGATCGAGATAATTGTCGCGGTCCATGGAGAAGAACCTGCCGGAAACGCTCGAAACGTTTCTTTGGGGAATCCGTTCCAAAAGCTTCAAACCGACTTCGGGGGCGCTGTCGCGTCCGTCGGTGATGAGATGCAGCCGGAAATCGGGGAATCCGTTATCCGTCGCCAATTTGACGAGGGCTTGGAGATGTTCCAGGGAAGAGTGGACGTTGGCTTCTCCGAAAAGCCCGACAAAGTGAAGGCCGACCCTATTTTCCTTGGCGTAGTTCACGGCCTCGAGAAGAGCCTTGTTTTTGAAAAAACTTCCGTCTTTCACGGCCATGGTGATTTTGGGAAAAGGCTGGTAAATCACCCGGCCGCTGCCGATCGTGAGGTGGCCGATCTCGCTGTTCCCTTCCTCTTGCCACGGCAATCCGACGGCGATGCCCGAAGCCTGAAGACTGACCAAAGGAAAGTTTTGTTTGATGTAATCGATGGACTTCGGTTTGGCCACGAAGATGGGATTGGAGCGGTCTTTGGGGCCGACGCCCCAGCCGTCCAGAATCACCAGAACGACTTTTTTGAAGCCGCTTTTTTTTGACACCGCGTTTATTTCCGGGGTATGATTAGCCAAGGTCATGCAATCTAATAGATTAATTTTAATACATGAGTTACGAAAATCCACTTTTTGTGGCCGGGATTGCGGTTGCGAGCCTTGCTTTAGGTTATCTCATTCGCCAGAGTTTAGGAACTCGATTTTTAAGGCAGGAGGCGGACAAAAAAGCTAGAGAAGCGCTCGAAGCCGCGGATTTAGAGGCTAAAAACCTTGTTTTGAAAGCCAAAGACAGGGCTGTTTTCATCGTCGAAGAAGCCAAGAGGGAAGAAAAAGAGATCAAATCCAACCTTGACCGGATGGAGAACAGGCTCCTCCGCAAAGAAGAGACTTTGGAGAAAGAAACCGCGGATTTGAAGGAACAGGCGGAAAATCTTAAGAAAAACGAAGAAGAAATCGCCGCCGAAAAATCCGAAGTCGACCACCTTAAGGAAAACATTAAAAAAGAGCTCGTCAAATTGAGCGGCCTCACTCCCCAGGAAGCCAAAGAAAAGCTTATCAAGGAAGTGGAAGACCAGCATCGGATCGAGCTCAAGGATCTGCTGCAGAAATTCGAAAAAGAAAAACGCGACGAGGTCGAGAAAAGAAGTCTGGAGGTGATCACCACTTCCATCCAGCGCTACGCCCGGTCGCACGTATCCGACATCACCACCACTTCCTACACCCTTCCGAACGAAGATTTGAAGGGTAAGATCATCGGCCGCGAAGGCCGGAACATCAGGACGCTCGAGAGGCTGACCGGCGTCGAGCTTATCATCGACGAAGCGCCGGACACTATCATCATTTCTTCCTTTGATCCGATGCGGCGCGAAATCTGCCGCATGGCTTTGGAGAAACTGATCAAGGACGGACGCATCCAGCCGGCGAAGATCGAAGAAAAAGTCGAAGAAGCGAGGCTCGAGCTCGACAAGAGGATGTACGAAATCGGCGAAGCCGCCGCTTACGAAGCCGGCGTCGTCGATTTGCCGAAAGAGATCATCCAGCTTTTGGGCAGATTGAATTTCCGGACGAGCTTCGGACAGAACGTGCTTTCCCATTCGATCGAGGTGGCGGCCATCGCCGGAATGATCGCCGAAGAATTGGGAATCAACGCCGACGTTACGAGAAAAGCGGCTTTGCTCCACGACATCGGCAAGGCGATCGACCACGAAGTCGCCGGCAACCACGTCGAACTCGGCATCAAGATCCTGAAAAAATACAGCGTCGACGACCGAGTGGTCACGGCCATGCAATCCCATCACGAGGATTATCCGTTTTCTTCGCCGGAATCGTTCATCGTGGCCACGGCCGACATCGTTTCGGCGGCGAGACCGGGGGCGAGAAGGGGAACTCTCGAAAACTACCTCAAGAGACTGGAGGATCTGGAAAAGATCGCCTCAACCTTCGAAGGAGTGAAGAATTCTTACGCCATTTCCGCCGGCCGGGAGCTCCGGGTCTTTGTCGTGCCGGAGAAAATCGACGATTTCGGGGCTTTACAACTCGCCAAGAATATTGCGGCGAAAATCGAAGCCGAGCTTAAATATCCGGGCGACATCAAGGTGAATATCATCAGGGAAGTCAGGGCCGTGGAATACGCGAGATAGCTTTGCGCTTGGCTTTTTGCCCCTGGTTTGCTATTATTGGCTTAATAAATCGGAAAAGGTCGATTGATAAAAAGCCCAACTTATTCATGAAAAAATCAGGACTTGTCGAGGCAGTGATGAAAGCCGCCAACATCGATACGAAAAAACAGGCCGAGATGGCGGTTGAAGCTGTATTCGATACCATTGTGAAGACCATGAGCCGTGGCGAAGAAGTGGCTATCACCGGATTTGGCACTTTCAGAGTCGCCAAACGCGCAGCGCGAATGGGAATAAATCCGAAAACCGGAGAAAAGATCCATATCGCGGCCTCGGTCAAACCGAAATTCCGCGCCGGCAAAATGCTGAAAGAAGCCGTTTTGTAAACGCTTCCACACTTATTCCGAAAAAATCCTCCGGGCTACTGGAGGATTTTTTTGACGCTTTGGCTGATTTGCAAAAAAACGTCGTAGCTCGATTTCAGATTGGTGAGGCTGGCTTCAGCCAGTTCCTTGGGATTCACCACTTTCGGCGTCGGCTCTTCGTTGACGGCTGTGGCCGTATTTTCAGATGGCGCAGTCGTTATCTCCGTCGTTGTCAAAGGAGCGCTTTCTTCCGTCAAAGCTTCGGTTTCGAAATCTTTGAGTATATGCTCTTTGGCGTCGGCTCCGAGGCTTATCGCGTCATTGATGTATTTTTTGGCTTTCTGCATATTGGCATCGAAATACCCGGGACTGACGAAAGCTCCCCGTTCGAGTTTTTTCAAGTCGGAATCGATTTTCTGCCAGCGGGTTTCGGCCGTGGCGATCAGGCCGTCGATCTGGTTCAAAAGGATGAAATTGGTAATGCGTTCGATCTTTTTATTGTAGTTCTCGTCCCGATAATCCTTGATTTTCTGGGCTAAGGCTTTTATTTCGTCCATGCTCGCGAGCTTGTCGACGATTCCGGCCTGTTCTCCGTAAAAGGCTTTGGCCGATTCCAGATATTCGAGCGAAGATTTTTGGAAAGCCGAAACGCGCTCGTCCTTGGTTTTTAGGGCCTTGAACGAAGTCTCCAGGCCCGAGATTTCTTTCAAAGAAAGGGACAGGGCGTCTTTGACCACCTGTTTCCTGGCTTCCAATTCTTTGGCCAGGCGTTCGACGTCGCTCATCGATTTGTCGTCTTTCACCTCGATCAGCTGATTGACGCTCGTCGTCAGGTTTTCGGCGTTCGCCTTGGTTTCGGCTCCCAAAACCGGCTTCGGGAAGAACGCGATGAGAGAAACGAGGCCGGCGGCGATTATAAAGTTCGTTTTTTTCATTTTAGAAAATCACTTGGTCCAAGAGAATGTCGACGTCGCCGGTGCCGGAATCGATTTTCAGGCTTTCGGCTTCTTTCATCAAAAGGTTTTGGTTCAAATGGGACGGGCCTTCGGCCGCGGCTTCGGAAAGGGCCATCGAAGTTTTCGAAGCGAGCTCCGAATGGTAATTGATTTCGGCCAAAGTGATGTTGATTTGATCTTGGGATAAGGCGGTTTCTTCTTCGAATTTTTCCAGGTTGGCGATGGAATAGGAAGAAACAGCCGCGTTTTGGGCCATGAATACCACGAGCATGGCGGTCAGGGCAAGCGAAAGGCTCAAACCGAGGTTCCTCCAGAGGTCGATTTTGATTGCGGGTTTGGCGGATGCCGAAGCGAGCAGATCTTCCCGGCACATCAAAGCGAAGCCTTTGTCGGGCTGTATTTTTCTAAAATTCTTCAATTGGGATTCTATCTGTTCCATTGCTTATTTTTCTTCGGCCATCAGCTTTTTCAGTTTTTGGATGGCTCGGTGCTGGATCAATTTGACGGCTCCTTCGCTTTTGTCGACGGCGGCCGCGGTTTCTTTGATGGAAAGTTCGTCCACGAACCTCATGATGACGACTGTCTGCTCCGTGTCTTTGAGTTCTCTCATGGCCCGAGCGAGTTTTTCCGTTTCCCGGGAAATATCGAGATCGGCTTCCGGGTCGATTCCTTCTGCGGGGAAAACACGGCAGTCTTCGAGGGAAACATTCGGCCGCAAGCGGCGATAATAATCAACGGTGAGGTTTCTGGCTATGCGATAAAGCCAGCTCGAAAAAGGGTAGCCCCGGTCGTCGTAGTTTCGGATGTTTCTCCAGGCTTGTAAAAAAACTTGGTGGGTAAGGTCTTCGGCCTCCTCACGATGGCCTGTTTTCAGCAGGACGAAACGATATATCTTCGGCAAGTATTCGTCGTACAGCAGGCCAAAAGCCTCGGCCTCCCCACCTTTTGCACGGATAATTAAATTTCGCTCGTCCTCTAACATAGAAAACGTTTAGACCCGTAAAGAGTTACAGGGTTTCCCGGAGCTCTTCAAGGGGGTTGAGTTCCGCTTCCAAGCCGCTTAGGGATTCCAAATCAAGGTCCGGCGTTGTCGGTTCTTCGACGGCCGAAAGCCCTTCGTTCGCGTTTCCGATGCGACTGGCCTGCTCGGTTTCCTGGTTTTCCGGGGCCGCGGCCGTTTGCGTATGGAGCGAATCGTAAAGATAGAACATTCCCATGAATACGGCCAAGATGACGATAATGCCCCAAGAGTTTTTCATGGTTTGATCTTAACAGATTTTCGGCTCCGGAGGAAGATGCCTGCGATCGGCGCGCTTTAAATAGTTTCTTTTTGGAAACCGGTTTTTTCGATATACTTAAACCATGTTCGACGTGATCGCCATCGGTTCGGCCGTATACGACGGTTTTATGGAAGTGGATTTGAAAGAGATCAAGGATAAAAACACCGCTTCCGGGAAATCGTTGAGATTGCCTCTCGGCGAAAAAATATCCGGGAAGAGCGTTTCTTTCGAAATCGGCGGCAACGCCGTAAACGCCGCCGTCACTTTCAGCCGGCAGGGCTATCGCGCGGGAATCTGCGCGAGAATCGGCCGGGATATCCGGGGAGAAGAAATCCGCCGCCGATTGATTGAAGAAAAAATAAAATTCGATTTTATGGAAATAGATCCCCGGCTTCGAACCAGTTTTTCGGCCATCTTCCTTTCCCGAGGGGAACGGACGATCATTAATTTTCCGGGAAGCGGCAACGATTTGTCGCTCGCCGGGATTTTGGAAGCCAAACCCAGAACCAAATGGTTCTACGTGTCTTTGCCCGGAGATTCTTATAAGGCGCTGCCGGGCATCGTCTCTTTGGCGAAAGAACAGTCGGCTAAAATCGCTTTCAATCCGACAGCGCGCCATATCCAAAACTCCAAGCAAGCCATTCTAAAGCTTTTGCCGAAGATCGATTTTTTGGTTTTGAACGAAACCGAAGCCTCGATGCTGACCGGCATCGATTTCAAGGATCCGGAGAAGGCTTTTAAAAAACTCGACAAAGCTATGCCCGGGATCCTGGCAGTCACTTACGGCACCAAGGGCGCGGCTGTTTCCGACGGACGCTTCGTCTACCGGACGGGAATTTTCAAAAACAAAAAGACCGTTGACCGCACCGGCGCCGGAGACGCTTTCGGGTCGGGTTTTATTTCCGGCCTGATGAGGGGAGACATCGAACTCGCCATCAGACTGGGGCTCGCGAACGCCGCTTCGGTCGTCGAAGCGGTCGGGGCGAACAAAAACAGCCTTACCAGAGGGGATTTCGAAAAATCCAGCCGTTGGTCAGAGGTCTCGATAAAAACAAAAAAGATCAATCCATAAGCATCATGTCCGCTTCGGAAAAAATCGGTCAGATATTGCGAACCCCGGCCGCTGTTCTCGAAAAAGCCGACCAGGCCTTGGTCGCGGTTTCCGGTAAAACCGACGTTCTCGATAAAATCGTCGAAGAAAACGAAAAAACGATCAGAACCAGACTCGATGACCTGGGTCTCGGAAGGAACGTCTACGCGAGCGAGGTCTACGACAGCCTTATCAGCCGCATCGAATCCGACGACAACAAGCTTTTCGAGGCTTTGGGAAGCCCTTCGTTCAAGTCGTCCGGCGATTGGCAAAAAGTACTGGACGCGGCGAAGCGGGCGGCCGGATCGCCCAGGGGATTTTTCATCAAAGAAGAAAAAGCCAAAGAATTTATTTTGAGCGAGCCGCCGCTAAACATAATGGGCCTCCTCGGCTACGATTCGGCTTCGGAGATGCTGGCCAAAGAGAATCTTTTCGAGGTTTTCGCCGCCTTGCGTTTCGTGGAGGGGAACGAATGGCTGAACAATGTTTTCTTCAGACAATACGAGTCTCTTGTCGCTTCGGATCTTGAAGAGCGTCCGGTGGAGGCGATCGCCTTGTCCGACCGCTGGCTTAAGGCGAGCGAGGGGTTCATCAAGAAGAAATACCACAACATCAGCCACTTGAAAGAACTGGGCGTGATCTTCAGCCTGCCGCTGCATCTCGTGATTTCCGGAGAGCTTTTGAGGAATTTCAGCTTGATCCTTCATTACTTCAACGAAGTCGATTTTTATTCGGATATTTTCAGGGGCTACAAAGACGACGCTGATTTCGCGAAAAAGATAATCGTTCTCCTGAAGGGAGAAAGCGACGAACCGCGTCCGGCTTTCGACGGCCGGAATTGGCTTATTTTGCCGCGTTATCTCGCCAAAGACGACGAGAACGACCCGAGGCTTTTCGCTCCCCACGTGAACCCCGAGGCTTTTCATTGGAAGAAAGCCGAAAGAATGCTTTCCTTGATGGGGAAAAACGTCTGGAACATAGATTTTTCTTTTTGGGACGAGCTGAATTGGGTCGGCGACATGTTCCGCGACAATTCCCAAGGAGAAAAGCTCGTCAGTTTCAATTTGGTGGATACGGTCATGTCTCTCGTCAAGGAAAAGGAAATGATAAAGTACCTTTACCACCACCAGGAAGCGCTTTGGAACAGGATCATCATCGAGCATCTGGGCGAGGCTTCGGTCGAAGAAGCCGCAAGAAGCAATCTGGTTTACGGGTGGTTCGACATTGCCAAATGAAAAAACTGATCGAATACATCGCTGAAGCGGAAAAAGGAGGTTATGCTCTGGGGCATTTTAATTTTTCCGATCTGGCGACCCTGAAAGGAATCGTTTCCGGTTTCGAAAAAGCGCAAAAAGAGATTTCCGGAGAAATCGCTTTGATCGTCGGGCTTTCCGGGGGCGAGAGGGATTTTATCGGATCGAGACAAGCCGTGAGTCTTGTTAAAAGCTATCGCGAGGCGGGTCTTCCGGTATTTTTGAACGCGGACCACACTAAGTCGTTGGAAAAGGCGATCGAAGCGGCCAAGGACGGATTCGACGCCGTGCTTTTCGACGCCGGACGCGAGCCGATCGAAAAAAACATCGAACGCACCAAAGAAGCGGTCGCGGCCATCAGGGAAATCGATCAGGGGATCGTCACCGAGGGCGAACTCGGATTCTTGGGCGAAGGCTCGCGGATTTTCTCCGAAATCCCCGAAGCCGCGGATTGGTCTCCGGAAAAAATGACGACCCCCGAAGAGGCGATGAGGTTTGTCGAAGAAACCGGAGTGGATCTCGTGGCCCCGGCCGTCGGCAACATCCACGGTTTGATCGCGGAAAAAGGAGGAGTCTTCGAGAATCCCGAACTCGATTTGGATCGGATCGGAAGAATCAAGGAAGCGGTTGTCGCGGCCATGGTTCTCCACGGTGGCTCCGGAATCAAAGACGAGGAGTTGAAAGCCGCGGTTTCCCGGGGCATGGTTGTCGTCCACATAAGTTCCGAGCTTCGGCTCGCTTGGAGAAAAGGATTGGAAAAGAGTTTTGCCGGAGATCCGGGAGAAATCGCGCCCTACAAGCTTTTGCGGCCGTCAACGGAAGCGATCGCGGATATGGTTTTCCAAAAGTTGAAATTACTGAACTCTGTGTTATACTGAACCGCGTAAAATAATATGGCTATTTTGTTGAAAGCAGAAAAAAGAGACATTTTCGGGAAAAAGACCGAAGCTTTGCGCCAAGCCGGAAAAGTGCCGGCCGAGCTTTACGGCCACGACACCGATAATCTGCATTTGGCGGTTTCGGCCAAAGATCTTCGTAAGGTTTTCCAGGAAGCCGGCGGAAACGTCGTCGTCGATTTGGAAATCGAAGGCGCGAAACATCCGGTTTTGATCCACGACACCTCCGTCGATCCGATTAGCGACGAATTTAAGAGCGTGGATTTCTATAAGGTAAGAATGGACGAAGAGATCGTTTCTTCCGTGCCTTTGGAATTCGTGGGTGTCGCTCCGGCGGTGAAAGACCTGGGCGGCATTTTGGTGAAAGCGATGGACGAGGTGGAAGTCGAAGCTTTGCCCGCCAATCTGCCCAAAGCCCTCGAAATCGACGTCTCGGGGCTTGTCGAGCTCGGTCAGAGCCTGTTCGTGAAAGATATTCCCGCGAAGGGAGACTTTAAGATCGTCGTTGACCCGGAGACCGTGATCGCCACGATTTCCGAACCGAAAGAAGAAGTCGAAGTCGCTCCGGCGACTGTCGAGTCCGTGGTTGTCGAAACCGAAGAAAAGAAAGCCGCGCGGGAATCCGAACAAGCGGCCGAGGCTGAGGAATAATCCGAAATCTGCTAAAATTATCTCATGAGACTTAAACCGAAAGTCTTGGTTGACGTTAAGTGCAAAATAAACGCTTTTTCCGGTTTAAAGCCGATTCTTAATTTGTCTTTTAGGCCGGTTTTGAGGAGCGTTCCCGACATTTTGAAAAAAACCGCCATTTTCGGCGTTCTTCTCGGAGTTTTGATGTTTAACCTGGCGTCGGCTCCGACCGCCGAATTCACGGCCGCCGCCGTGAGCTCGGTCGAGGAGCGGGCGGCTTTGCAGGCCGAACTCGACGCCCTTGAAAGTCAGATCACCGAATACGAGAAAACCATTTCCGCTTATCAGGCCCAAGGTAAGACTTTGACGAGCGAGATCAACAAGCTTGTCGCCAAGGTCAACCAGCTGAATTTGCAGATCAAGTCGGTCAATCTCCAAATCAAGAAATTGGACGACGACATCGTCGTTACCACCAATAGGATCGCCGAGACGTCGGAAGAGATCAAGAGTAGTCAGCAGGTGATCGCCGTCGCTCTTCAGAAAATCGCCATGAGCGAGGACCATAGCGTTCTCGAAATCCTACTCCAGAATCCCCAGCTTTCCGATTTTTTCACGAACATCAACAACCTGATGGATATGGAAGACAGCCTGCGTTTGGCGGTGAGGCAACTGAACGCCTTGAAACAGGATTACGTCGACCAGAACGAACAGCTTAAAATCGCGAAAAGCGACGCCGCCGAACTGAAACAATATCAGGAATCCCAAAGAAGCTCCTTGGAATCCTTGAAGACGGAAAAAGACAGCCTTCTCGAAGAAACCAAGGGAAAGGAAAGCGTTTATCAACAAATACTCACGGAAAAGAAAAAGACCGCGGCCCAGATCAGAAGCCGGATATTCGAGCTTTTGGGCGGAGGCGAATTGACTTTTGAGAAAGCTTACGAGTTGGCTTCGGCCGCGGAAAAAGCCACCGGAGTCAGGGCGGCCCTGATTTTGGCGGTTCTCGACCGGGAATCGGCTCTCGGTCGTAATACGGGCCGATGCAATTACAAAACCGCCATGCATCCGACCCGGGACATTCCGGCATTTCTCAAGATCACGAGCGAATTGAATCTTGACCCGAACAGCACCCTGGTTTCTTGTCCGATTGTCGCCGACGGCGCTTACGGCGGTGCCATCGGTCCGGCACAGTTTTTGCCGTCGACCTGGATGCTCTATAAAACGCGGCTCGCGGCCCTCGTCGGCGTGGCCGTTCCCAACCCTTGGAACAACAGCCACGCTTTCTTCGCCACGGCGCTTTATCTGAAAGACGCCGGAGCGGCCTCCAACGAAAAAATGGCGGCGGCCAAATACTATTGCGGTTCCAACTGGTCGAGATACGTCTGCACTAATGTTTACGCCGCCGCAGTCCTGAAAAAAGCGGCCGAATTCCAAGACGACATCGACGTTTTAAACAGCTGATTTTCCTTTTAATAATCCCGCCGAAGAGGCGGGATTATTGATGAGCGAGAAACGGGAATCGAACCCGCGTATCCTGCTTGGAAGGCAGGCGCACTAGCCACTGTGCTATTCTCGCCTTCGGCTCAATAGGGAGGCGCGGTCGGGCCTTTGACCGTCGGCTGGCCGTTCGGACCGAACGTCTGCTGCGGCGTCGGGGTTTCCGGAAGTTCGGACTCGGCCATCCGCCATTTATAATAAGCGGTAAAAACCAAGATCGCAACGGCCGCGATAAGCAGAATGACTGAAGCTTTTTTGGAATTCATATATCTATTTTAAAACAACGGATGTTTTTTAGAAATATGCGTCAGTTAAAGAACTAGCCCACATAAGTGGGCTAGAATCGTTTGCGTTATTGGGTTAGGCGTTCAATGAAATGAGCGATGTTCTTTTGTTCAAGCATGATTCCTCTCGAGAGCAACATTCCTCCGCCAATGAATGCCGGAAAGGCGGCAATTCCTAAGCCGATGATTAGCGCGTTGGAAGTGCTATGAAGAAAGGGCGAATATCCGACGAGCCGTTCGATCGCTCCGACCGAATCACGGAAGAAGGCTACGATCCCTCCTGACCCGATGTGGAAAAGCGTGATTCCGCCGGCAATGAAAAGCACAGCTCCTGACCATATCAGGTTAGAAGCCGAGTTGAAGAAGCCGACGGCCCTTTCGATTCGCTCTTTGTCCTTTTCGTCCGGACGCATTTCGCGTTGGACGACAGACAAAAAGTCCTTGCTCCAGTAATCTCTAGAATCCACCTTCCTCACCCCTCAAAGACCTTATTAGTTATATTTAATATAACAATTTAGAGAGATTGTCAAATCAAACCTCCTTGACGATCTCGATAATCTCAAACGGATGGGCCTTCAAGTAATGACCTTCTTTGCTGAATTTGATTTTCTCTTTTAACGGAACCGGAAGCATTTCCGGAATTTGGTTGATTACCTTGTCCGGAGCGAGAATATAAACACCATCGATGTTGGAGGCTTTCAAATTTTTATCAAAAACTTCGCCGAAGTTTTTGGCGAACTCTTTGGCGGCGATTTTTTGGTAATCGTTGTCGTATGACAATCCTCCTCTGACGCCGGTTCCCGGAACGGCCTTCAGATAGATATTCTTTTCGTTTTCGTATTTCACTTTGTCGAATTCGAATCCGGCCGCTTTGTTTATTTCTCCGGCCGAAGCCAGGTAGAAATCGGCTTCGAAAACACCGGCGACGATGATCAAAGCGTTTTCTTTGTTGAATTGGGGAAGCTTCGAGGATATTTTCATATGCTTTTATTATACATTCTTGGATAAAAAATAGGACGAGGTTGCCGTTAGGCTGCTCGTCCCGAAGACCTAGGCTAAAGAGAAAGAGCGTGGACGCCGTGGCGATAATTATCCGTAGCCAGGCGGATTTCATTGGCCGCCTTAGGGCAGTCGCGACTGGCCCTTTTCAGTGCTTCGACGATTGCCTCTTCGTCCATCTGGCAGACCTCCTTAACGCTAACCGCCCTTTGCAAGGCATTAAGCGCCAATTGGAACTGCCGGCTGCGGGAGAGATGGGGATATCTGACGCCAATATCCTTTAGCTTTTTCAGCAGGGTTTCCTCTTTAACGTTTATCAAGGCTTTTCCCTCCTTTCTCCTTGAACGCATAATATCCAATATGCGTTGTTTTGCAAGTCGCGTTCTCCCAGGCTTCAAGAAGCCTTGCTATAATGTTTATATGAAAGGTTTCATTAATTTTATCAGGGAGCAGAAGGTAGTGGGGCTCGCGGTCGGGTTTATCCTCGGCGGCGCCGTTTCAAAGGTCGTTTCCTCGTTGGTATCGGATATTATCAATCCTATTTTATCCGTGATTTTGGGAGCGGCGGACGATCTAAAAAATGCGATCTTGCAGATCGGCCCGGTTCGAATACTCTACGGCAATTTCTTGAGTGCCCTTATCGACTTCACGGTGGTCGCCGCGGTTGTCTATTTCGGGGTGAATATGATCGGCATAAACAAGCTTGACAAGAAAAAAGAATGATATTCTTTAAAAACAGCCTCGATTCGCGGGGCTGTTTTTTAATCTCGTTTACTTTAAGAACCTGAAGGACGAAACGATATTCTCCGCCGTCTCCGCGTAATCTGTGCCATAGACGGCGATGAACAGATATTCGGTCGGACTTTTTTCTATATAGTATCCCGGTCCGTCCGGGCCGTCGCCTCCGGAATGGTCGATTTTCAATACCTGGAGTCCGTTGATTTCGGTCGCGACAAGATTGCCGCTCGGACGCATGTCTCCGTCTTCGGCGAGGCTATCCCTAATGAAAGATATGAGGTTGTTGTCTGCTGGCTTGGCGTTGAGCCCGGAGATTTCGATAACTACCCGATCGGCTTCCATCTGATCTCCTTCGGGATAATTGGAAAGAAGGAGATCGGACTCGTCGATCGGATCCACAGGCCCCCAGGAAGAAGGGTATTTAATGGAATACCCTTGAGAAACATTTTCGTATCTGGACCAGCCAGCCGTGGGATCCAGCGACCTCCTTACGACCATTATCATGAAAACAACGACCACAACGACCAATAGAATTAAAAGCAATATATTAATGGTTCTTTGGTTCATAAGATCATTATACAATTTTCTTTTATCTTATTCCTTGTTTTCTTCAGAAAAGATCAAAAATCCCGTTAAAACGGGATTATCTAGTGCCCCCGGGAGGAATCGAACCCCCATTACGAGATCCGCAATCTCGCGTCCTATCCGTTGAACGACAAGGGCAATGTTTAAAGATTAGGCGTTTTAAAGCCAAAAATCAACGAGTTCTATCCTCGCGTTGCGGCATTTTCCGAATTCCGATATTCTTGTTTATATATCATGGCCAAGAACTACAAAAAGGATTTTTCCTATTCATACGCCGTCGGCGTTTTTCCGGTAATCGAGCTTTTAAGAAATAAGCCTGATAAAGCCACTAAGGTCTATATCCATCCGAAAGGCGAGAGGAACACCGGCATAAAAGAAATAGTGGACATTTGCGGAAAAGCGGACATTCCGATCGAGAAAAACGGCCGCTTTATCGAAAAAGTCTCTTCAAGCGAGAATGTTTACGCGGCCGCTGTTTTCAATAAATACGAGAGCCGATTAAATCCGGACGTGAACCATGTGATCCTGGTGAATCCGAGCGATCCGGGAAACCTGGGAACGATCTGCCGGACCATGATCGGATTCGGCTTCTCCGATCTCGGGATCATCAAGCCCGGAGCCGATATTTTCGATCCGAAAACGATCCGGGCGTCCATGGGCGCGATCTTCCAGCTGAATTTCCGATATTTTTCTTCATTCGAGGAGTATCAAAAGAACTTCAAGCAGAACGTATATGTTTTCATGACCGACGCTAAAGAAACTTTGGGCAGGTTCTCTTTCAAAAAACCCTATGTTTTCGTGTTCGGAAACGAGGGAGGAGGACTCGATCCAAAGTTCAAAAAAATAGGCGACAGCATAAAAATCCCGCAAAGCGGCAAAGTGGATTCTTTGAATCTTTCGGCGGCCGTGGCCGTGAGCCTCTACGAAGCAGGGAAGCCGAATCTTTAGAGGGGCCTAAGCGGATTGTTCCGCAAGATATCTTCCACTTCTTCGAATCCTTCGGGAAAAGCGAAGTTATATCTCGCCGGCAAAGCAAAAACGTAATTTTGGTTCCGGCCGAGCTCCATCGGAGGGATCGGCGCCGCGGAAACAAAAAGATCGTCCGCCATCACCTTGGTCCATTGATCGATGGTGAAAACCATGATCGGAATATCTTGTCTCGGTTTTTCTTCGGTCCAATGCGGATGCCTGATGAAAATAAGCGGACCCTCTTCGGAAAAGATATCTCCCGTTTCTCCGGGGATATGCCCTTGCCAAACGGATTCGACGATCGTGTATCCTTGCCAGCTTAACGGTAGGTCAAAAGAGAATCCATGTTGGCTGTTTTGATATTCAAGAGAAGTCGTCGGCTGATCGACTTTGTTTTTTAAAACGTAATAGCTCGCGAGGCCGATCGCGGCGATCAAAATGAGGATCAAAAGGACATTTTTGTTTTTCATATGCCAATTTTATCTCCGAAAGGTCGGATCTCCAAATCCACGAAATCGACCAGATAGCCGTCTACTTCGTCTTTTTTCTTGTACTCGAAAACCGGCCGGCTGTCTTTGAAAATAACGATTCTGTCTTTTTCCGCCACAAGACTGTCTCCGAGAGACAGATTTTGTTTTACCCGGTTTTCTACAAAGGTAAACGGCGGCACAGTTCCAGTATATTTCAAGATTCCATTTTCCACTTTTCCGTCGAAGGCGATCCAGTCGAAAGTATTAAAAATCAAGAAAGGCCTTTGTAAGGCATTCTTAAAGAAATCGAACAACTCGGGAATATTCTCCTTCATCCATTTGGCTACCAGGCGTCCGATTTCGACGCTTTTTTCGCAATCATAGCGGCAAGGAAGATGGGTGATGAAAGAGACATTCAACAAATTTATTTCTTTTTCTTCATTGCCTGCGGCCATAAGGAATTTTAGATGATTGCTTTCGCTGTTTTTTCTCCAATACTCATCAGCGTTTTTAAAATCTTCGGGAGTGTCGAGCCTGGTCGGGAAATTCAGAAGGTTATTGATGACAAACGGAGCAGATTGATTCGGAGGAAAAATATCGAATATCAGTTGGCGTCCGCGGATATAAGGGGCTTGGGTCACTCTTTTAACATGTCTTTTGACGCAGCATTCGGGATACCCGAGAAACTTTCCGAGTTCGTAGTTATTCGAGACGTTCTCGGCTGCCTGCTCCGCCAGACGTCGATCTCGAGAAATCAAGGCGATTTCTTTTCGTTCTCCTAAAATATTTTTATTTGTTTTGACGATATGCGCTTCCGGAAAAACGGAACGAAAATTCTCGATTTCGGCTTCCTTGTAAGCCGCGTAAATTACCGGTTTTATACCGATGATGAAACTTATCAGTTCGGAGATGTAAATATCAGAAGTATATTCGGCGCCGAAATAGGAGGCGATAATGTCCCGGTAGTTCATAGGTTTATCGTGTCGCTGCCACATTCGTTTTGTGGCTTGCGGTATTTTTCTTCGACAAAATCCCTGCTTTTCCAACGATATCCATTAAGTAAGACATAATCTACATAGATAAATTACACGAGAAAGCCTTTTTCGACAACAAAAAAGCCCATACGATATCATCATCGTATGGCCGCAGCCCGCTTTATCGGGCCAAGATTTCGGCCGCCAGCCTTTCTATCAAACAAAAGTTCTGTCCAGCCTTCCGGGATATAGTCTCCGGAGGCGATAAGCCGTTCGTATTCGTCGATCCATCCCTCGACGTTTTAGTCTCCTTTGATTTCGACGGAGACACCTGACTCGGCGTGGATAATACGGATTTTATTGTAGGGTAAATCGGGTGACGCGGCAATGAGTCCGAATCTCGGTTTCATGGTATGATTACAATAATTGTTGAAGAACAAATAAGGTAAGAATCATTTCATGCAACCCTGGATTATTTATTCTTTGCTGTCGGCGATTTTCGCGGCTTTGGTTGCGATTTTGGGAAAGATCGGAGTCCAAAATATCGACAGCACCTTGGCCACAACGGTCCGCGCCTTTATTATGGCCGGATTTTTGTTTTTGACTGTCTGGTTTTCGGGAAAATTGCCGTTATTGGGCACCATTCAAAGCGGCCCCTTATTGTTTATTGTGCTGTCGGGCATCGCCGGCGCCGTATCCTGGCTATTTTATTTTCTGGCCCTCAAACAAGGAACAGCCACCGGCGTGGCTGCTTTAGATCGATTGAGCATCGTCTTTGTGTTGATTTTTTCATTATTGTTTTTGGGCCAAAAGCTCACTTGGAAAGCGGGCATCGGAGCGATTCTCATGGTTTTCGGCGCGATTTTGATGACCCTTCAGTGAGAAATCCGTATTTATCCTTCGAAGCCATCGGGATTCCGACCGTGAATTATTAAAACAAAGAATATGATTGTTCAGATCTACGAAATAAACAGCCCCGAATTGGCTAAAGAAGTTTCGGAAATAGGGGTGGATCACATCGGCGTATTGGTCGGGAGCGGAAAATATCCGAGAGAAATACCGATCGAAGAGGCGAAAGAAATCTTTTCCGCGGTTTCCGGCAACTCGAGGGGAGTCGCCTTGACCCTATCCGACAACCTCGAGGAGATATTTAAAATCGTCGACGAATTAAACCCTGACATTTTGCACGTGGGCGCAGACGAGGAGGCGCTGCCGTTAAGTAAGGTGGGGCTAATTCGCGAGGGGTATCCGGCGCTTAAAATAATGAGAGCCGTCGCAGTCAGCGGAAAAGAAAGCATCGCTATCGCTAAGAGTTACGAGAAAATCGCGGATTATCTGCTTCTAGACACTTATAAATCCCAATTGGGAGCGACCGGCCAAGTTCACGACTGGAACATAAGCAAGGATATCGTCGAGGCCGTGAAAATACCCGTTATTTTGGCCGGAGGGTTGGGCCCTGATAATGTCGCCGAAGCCATTCAGAAGGTTAATCCGGCGGGAGTGGACTCGAAAACAAAGACGGACAAAGCCGGCAGCGACGAAAAAGACATAGGAAAAATAAAAGAATTCGTCGCCATCGCTAAATCTTCTTGAATGAAGATCCGATAAGTCGCGCGAGTCACCGGTTTTGGGCGCGAAACTTGGCGGAGAGGCAGGGATTCGAACCCTGGAAGCCCTTGCGAGCTTAACACGTTAGCACCGTGTCCCATTAGACCGCTCTGGCACCTCTCCTTGAACGCAAAAGCAAAACGCGATTTTGCTTTATTTTCGCTTGTTTTTATACCATTTTTCTGCTAATTTTACAAAGCGATGCCGGAAAATAAAGAAAATTTGGAAAAGCGTTCTCCCGTAGTCGTGGTCTTGGGACACGTCGACCACGGCAAAACCACGCTTCTGGACTGGATCCGCAAAACCAAGACCGCCGAAAAAGAAGCCGGCGGCATTACCCAATCGATCGGCGCCTATGAAATCATCCATAACGGCGAAAGAATCACTTTTTTGGACACCCCGGGACATGAAGCTTTCAAGGCGATGCGGCTTCGGGGCGCGACCGTGGCCGATATGGCTATTTTGGTCGTGGCTGCCGACGAAGGGCTGAAGCCCCAGACCGAGGAATCGATCAGGATTTTGAAAGAAACGGAAACGCCTTACGTCATCGCTTTCACCAAAACCGACCTTCCGACCGCCAATATCGAAAAGATACAAAATGATCTGGCGGCCAAAGAGGTTTTGCTCGAGGGCCGGGGTGGAGACGTGAGTTGGCAGGCGGTTTCCGGCAAGACCGGCGAAGGCGTGAATGAACTTTTGGACTTGGTATTACTCCTGGCCGAGTTTTTGGATTTGACTTTCGATCCCGGGATCGAAACCCGAGGGTTTGTTATCGAGTGCCGCAAAGATCCGAGGCAGGGAAATATCGCAACGCTCATCGTCAAAGACGGCCTTTTGGAACCGGGAATCGCCATCAAAACCCTGACAGCCGACGGAAAAATAAAAATACTGCAAGATTATGCCGGCCGGCCGGCGGAAAGCCTCAGGCCTTCGAGTCCGGCTTTGGTGATTGGTTTCAACAACCTTCCGCAGATCGGCGAAGAGTTTATTGTCGGGGACGGAAAGCTGACAGCTCCGATCGTTGAAGGAATCAAAGCGGCGGAAAAAGAAAAACAGGAATTGAGGCCGGCGGTGCTCAAGGCCGACGTGGCCGGATCGCTCGAGGTCTTGAAAGATATTTTCAGCGATAAGGTGAATATTCTTGAGGCTTCGGCCGGGGAAATCACCGACGGCGATATCAAAACCGCCATTTCCGGGAAGGCTTTCATCATCGCCTTCAGGACGAAAATGAACCGTTTGGCCGAAGGATACGCCAAGAATCAGCAGGTGAGGATTCTTAGCTCGGAAATCATTTACGATCTGATCGAGCAGGTCGACGATTATCTGAACACTTTCAAAGAAGAGGAGGCGAGCGGCAAGCTGAAAGTCCTGAAAATCTTCGGCAAAAGCGGCAGCGAACAAACTGTCGGCGGAGAAGTCGTCGAAGGCGCGATCCAGAACAACCGTCGCATCACTATTTACAGGAACAATATCGAATTGGGCGAAGGCCGGATCATCAATCTTCAGGAAAACAAAGTCGATGTCCAGGAAGTGAAAGCCGGCAGTCAAGGCGGGCTTCTCGTCGAGTCGTCGATCATCATCAAACCCGGAGATGAAATTTCGCAAAGAGCGGTTAAATAGCGTCCTTCGGGACGAACTCTCGAAAACAATCCAGAAAGAAATCGAATTTCCAGCCGGGGTTTTGGCGACGATCACCGAAGTCGACACCGCGCCCGACTTTAGCGAAGCCAAAGTCGGCGTGGCCGTTCTCCCTTCGAACAGATCAGTCGAAGTTCTGAAGATATTGAACGGACAAGCCAGCCATTTTTACAGCTTTGTTTTCAAGAAACTCAAGATTTACAGCGTTCCGAAAATAAAGTTTGTTTACGACCCCGGCTCGGAAAACGCCGCCAGGGTTGAGGAAATCTCTTTAAAACAATAGAATAAAATCAGTTTCGGCGTCGTAGCCAAGTGGTAAGGCAGAGGTCTGCAAAACCTCTATACGTGGGTTCGATTCCCGCCGACGCCTCCAGGCCCAGGTGGCGGAATGGTATACGCGAAGGACTTAAAATCCTTTGTTCGCAAGGACTTGTGGGTTCGAGTCCCACCCTGGGCACCAGTAAGAATTTGCAAGTATTTTGGCGTCGCCTCGCTCGGCGACTAAATTATAGGGAACCTTGGGCGAAAAAATCAGTTGGCGGTTTTGCCGCCTTTTTTATAAGAAAAATGATTGATTTTATTATATTTATCTTACATAAATTCTGTCCACCAACCCGCTGATTGACTAGGGGCGGGTTTATGTTATAGAGAAAGTGACCCAAGCGGTCGGCAGCCGGCGGACTTTGAAAACTTAATGAAAGGAGGGTCGAAAATGGATTTTCTCGAAGATCTGCGTTCAAGAGCCCTGAAGGAGGGAGTCGATGCGATTGTTGTCAGAAACGTCGTTGAGCGATTAGAAAAAAGCGACGTCGGCGGTCGCTTGAAATTCCTGGTGGCTATCAACAGTCACGGACCTCCTCTCATCGAATATGCCATCGGCGTTATGAATTTTCGTCGCGGCATAGTCTCGAGTAAGGAGATCGCTAAGAGAATGGAAGAAATGATGGAGCGCGGCTTCAGAGAGGATCTTCTCAAGAATCTGAATAGGGAGATCACTTTGGCCACTGCTTCTCCTAGTTCCTCCAAGAGTCACCTTCGGTCGCCCCGAGGAGTCCCTAGATCCAGAGGAGGGTAGTCATGGAAGAACCACATCCGCAACAAAATTCTTAAAAGGCTCTTTTCGCCAATGGCGGGAAGAGCCTTGTTATCTCCAGAGTTTATATACAAATATTATTCCTCGGGTTTTATTTTCAGTTTTTTGACCCGGCCGCGGTTGAGCTTCGGCAGTCTGATTTTCAGGATGCCGTTTTTGAAATCCGCCCGGGCTTTGTCCGGATCGATTTCCTGGGGAAGGATGACCGATCTCGAAAACCTTCCCCAATAGCATTCCTGATGGAGATAGTCTTCGTCGGCGATCACTTCTTCTTTCCGGCGTTCGCCTTTGATGGTGACGGATTCGTTCGTGATGTCGATGTCGAGATCTTCGGGTTCGACGCCGGCGATGGTCGATTCGACGAAAATATCATCGGGCGTCTGATAAACGTCGATGGTGAGCTGCCCTTCGCTTTCTTCGGCGATCTTCGCTAAATCGAAATTATTTTCTTCGTTCATGTGGTTTCTCTAAGCTTATCAAAATAGCCGAACAATAAAAAGGCCAGGACGACCAGAAAGATCGTCGGCATAAGCGCCGGCCCGGATTTGAGTATCATTTCGTTGAATCCGGCGTGTATCAGAATGGCTCCGGCGACGCCCCAGACGATTTTTTTGCGCGACCAGAAATACCCCAGGAATCCCGAAGCGATGGCGTGCATCAGGGTGGCTCCGATGAACCGGAGCAGGGCCAGATTGACGAGTTCGTTCATGTTCATCGCGGCCGAAAGGAAAAAGAGCAAGTTTTCCATGGTGGCGAATCCGAGGCTAGCGGTGATCATGTAGATCATGCGGTCGATGAGTTCGTCGAAAAACCGCGATTTGCGGATGAATATCCAGATCACGCCAAACTTGATCGATTCCTCGATCAGGCTATTGACGACGAGCGAAATCCGCGAGTAATCCGCGATTCCCCAGGCCGGCGAGTTCATGGCGAAGATCTGTTCGCAGGCTATGGCCACCCAGGCCGAAGCGAGGCCGAGAACAAAGGTGGCGAAAAGCAGGCTTTTCGGTTCCGGGTGTTCGTCGTCTTCCAAAAGAAAGAAGGAAAGCCAAACGATTCCGAGAATAAGGCCGATGCCTCCGGAAATCAAAAGTTTGAGAAAAGTCAGTTCCATGATTCCGCCATCAAGCAGGTTTGTTTTTTGCCCGGAAGGGATTGATAGATTTCTTCGGTCGTGAAAGGCATGAACGGATGGAGCATTTTGACGAGTTCCCGGAGAAGGCGGAGAAGGGTTTCTCCGGCCGCGGCCTTGTCCGCCGCGTCTTCGTTGTCCTTCAGCCTCGGTTTGGATTCTTCGATTATTTTGTCGGCGAAAACGTGCCAGAAATAGTGGTAGAGCTTGTTCGACGCTTCGTGGAGCCGGAAATTCTCGATGTCGCGCTCAATCTCTTTTTTAAAGATCTTCAATTCCCTCAAGTTGTCCAGATCTTTCCTGGAAAACCGGGGTTTGATTTTAGAGTCGGATCCGGCGTAGGCGAGGACGAATTTGGCCGCGTTCCTGATCTTGGTCGCGAAGTTGCGGTAGGCCCGAATTTTGTCTTCGGAAACGACCGGATCGAGCCCCGGGGTGTTGCCGACGATAAGAGCCATTCTCACGGCGTCGGCTCCGTAGATTTCGGCCACGCCCAAAGGATCGATGACGTTGCCTTTGGACTTCGACATTTTCTGGCGGTCTTTGTCGCGGACCATTCCGTGGAAATAAACGTTCCGGAACGGAGCTTTCTTGGTCCGCCAGAGCCCCAGCATGATCATGCGGCTCACCCAGAAGAAAACGAGGTCGTATCCGGTTTCCATGAGGTCGGTCGGGTAATAGGTTTTGAAGTCGCGGGACTTGGGGAATCCCAAGGCAAGGAAAGGCCATTGCCCGGAAGAAAACCAGGTATCCAGAACGTCGGGATCTTGTTCGAGGATCGAGCCGTCGCATTTTGAACAGCGATCCGGGGTTTTTTCAGAGACGACGGCTTCTCCACATTTGGCGCAGAACCAGGCGGGGATTCTGATGCCCCAGACGATCTGCCTCGAAATGTTCCAGTCGTGGATATTCTCGAGCCAGTGGATGTAGATCTTTTCGAAATGTTCGGTGACGAATTTTATTTTCCCCGATCTCACCGCCTCCAATCCTTTTTCGGCAAGAGGCTTCATTTTGACATACCACTGGGGCATGATCATGGGTTCGATCAAACTGCCGCATTTGTAGCAGGTGGCGACGCTGTGGCGGTAATCCTCTTCGATCTTTTCGAGACGGCCGGCTTTTTCGAGGTCAACGGCCACGGCCGCTCTCGCTTCGGCGGCTTTCATTCCTTTGTAGGGTCCGGCGAATTCGTTCATTTTTCCGTAGCGATCGATGACGGATTTCACGGGAAGATCGTGCTTCAGCCCGGTTTCGAAATCGGTCATGTCGTGCGCCGGCGTCACTTTGACGACGCCGGTCCCGAAATCCGGATCGACCGATTCGTCGGCCACGACCGGCAGTTTGATTTTGCCGAGCAGGCCGTCGAATTCGATATCCTGGCCGATGTAACTCTTATAGCGATCGTCTTTGGGATTGACTGCCAGCCCTGTGTCTCCGAAAATCGTCTCCGGCCGCGCCGTGGCGACGCTAAGCGGGCCGTATTTTATGTAATAGAGCGGATCGGCGCGCTCGACGTATTTCACTTCCAGTTCCGAAAAAGCGGTCTGGTGCTTAGGGCACCAGTTTACCAGCCGGCTGCCGCGGTAGATCAATCCTTGTTTGTGGAGTTCGACGAAAGACTTTTGCGTTTCCCGGATGATGTCCTCGTCGAGGGTGAATTTTTTACGGGACCAGTCGCAAGAAGCGCCGAGCTTGCGAAGCTGGTTTTCCATGGTTTTCCTGTTTTCTTGGGTGAAGGCGTACATTTCCCGCCAAAGCTCTTCGCGGGGAATCTCGAAGCGGTTCCTTCCTTCTTTCTCCAGTTTTTTCTCGAAAACCACCTGGGTTTCGAATCCGGCGTGGTCCGCGCCCGGAACCCAGAGGGCTTTACGGCCCATCAGGCGGTAAAAACGGATAAAAGCGTCTTCGATGGCGATGCCCAGGGCGTGACCGAGGTGCAGGGCGCCGTTCGCGTTCGGCGGCGGCATGATAATCGTGTAAGGCTTGCGGTTTTTCCGGGGAAGGTTATCCGGGTTGAAATACCCGGATCTTTCCCAAAGTTCGTAGATTTCGTCCTCTTTCAGGGGTTTGAGCTCGATCATATACGTTCAATTATAATCCGAGATTGGGTTGGGCTTCAATTTTGAGTCGTTTTTTGTTTAAAAAATTGACATAGCCGGCGACGGCAATCATGGCGGCGTTGTCCGTGTTCCATTTCTTGCCTGCCGAAAGAAAAGCGATGCCGAGTTTCTTGGCTTCTTTTTTCAACGAATTCCTCAAAAGGCTGTTGGCGGCCACGCCTCCGGAAACGCCGATGGATTTTGTTTGGAATTCTCTGGCCGCCCTAGTGGTTTTGTAAACCAGGGAATCGACTAGGGCTTGTTGGAAGCTCGCGGCCACATCGTCTGTGTTTTCCAGCTTTATTCCGTTTTGGCTATAGTTCTTGTTGAATTCTTTCCAATCTGCCTTAAAGCTTTGTTTGATATGGTAGAGCAGGCTGGTTTTCAGTCCCGAGAAACTGAAATCGTAATTTTTTTCGTAAATCATCGGCCGCGGAAAAGCAACGGCTTCGGAATTTCCTTTTTTGGCGGCTTTTTCTATTTCCGGTCCGCCGGGATAGGGAAGCCGGAGCAGCCTTGCGGCTTTGTCAAAGGCTTCGCCCGCGGCGTCGTCCCTGGTTTCTCCGAGCTTCTTGTATTTAACTAGGCTCTGGAGGATAAGGAGGATGGTGTGGCCGCCGCTCACAACCAAAGACGCGGACGGAAAAACATCTTCGAGACTTTCTTTTCTTTCGAGAAGAAAGCTGTAAAGATGGCCTTGCAGGTGACTCGCTCCGATCAAAGGCTTTTTCCAGCGCTTGGCCAAACCCTTGGCGAATTCGATGCCGGTCCATAAGGCCGGCTCGAGTCCCGGGCCGACGGTGACGACCACGGCGTCGGTTATGTCTTTGAGGGATTCGCCTCCGATCTTCTCGAAAATCAACGGCAGGTTCTTTAAATGTTCCCGCTTGGCCAGGTTCGGCACCACGCCTCCGAATCGCCGATGGAGCGGTATCTGCGAAGCGACGACGCTTTCCAGAACTTTGAAGCGCGGATTTTCCAAATCTCCCGAGCATTCTACGAGCGCCAGGGCTGTTTCGTCGCAGCTTGTTTCGATGGCTAATAATCTCATGCCTTTCAATATATAATATAGTCATGAACAAAGAAGCAATAATCGTAGCGGTGGTGGTGCTGTATTCTTTCATCCTCGCGGGGATCGTCTGGGGAATAATGCCTCCGATGATGGCAAGCCATTGGAATATCGCGGGCGAAGTCGACGGATTCGCGCCGAGGCCTTTGGCTTTGCTTACGATGCCGGTTATCGGCCTCGTTCTTACTGGATTGTTCTGGCTTTTGCCGCGACTCGATCCTTTCAAAGAGAACATCGCCAAGTTCGGAGACGTTTACAAAAGAACCGTCGTCGCGATTTTCGCTTTTCTTTTCTACGTCTACATCTTGACCATAGCCTGGAATCTCGGCTATTCCTTCAGCCTGCCGAAATTTCTAGTTCCGGCTTTCGCGATCCTTTTCTTCATACTCGGCCAAGCCTTGAGAAAAACGAAAAGGAATTGGGTAATGGGGATAAGGACGCCCTGGACTCTCTCGAGCGACCGGGTGTGGAAAAAGACCCACGATGCCGCCTCGAAAATTTTCACTTGGCTCGGAGCCCTGGCTCTCGTTAGTTTGTTTTTCCGGCCGGAAACCGTTTTCGCGGTGGTTATCATTGGATCATTGGCCGCGGCCCTATATCTTTTCGCTTATTCTTATCTCGAGTTCCGGAAAGAAAATCGGGAATAACTTCGTCGCCTCGTAATCTCGTAGGCGCGCCGGCCGGAGCGTGCTAAAATATCCAATATGGACATGGACGTAAAGCCGGGGAAATACAAACATTTCAAAGGATTCGACGTCGAGGTCATCGGTTGTGGCAAGCACACCGAAACTCTGGAGGAATTCGTGATTTATCGCGATCATCTTTGCGGCGATCTCTGGATCAGGCCGAAAGCGATGTTCACGGATATCGTGGAACGGAACGGAGAAACAAAACCGAGGTTCAGATATTTGGACAATTAGGCGTCATGCGGAGAATAACGACTGCGGTTGCTTAAACCGCGGCCGTTAAGTTATAAGTAGGGGAAGAAGATCTTTAAGAGGAGGGATTCCGATGTCCTGGCGGATTGCTTTCGCGATTTGCAAGAGAAGGATTTCCGCGATATTCAAAAAGTCCGCCGGAATATTTAGGCGGAAGCCCGACATCGTCATGATAGGCAGACTGCCCAACGCTATGAGAGAAAGCGCTTGGAATGAGCTGTTCGGAGGATTGAAAAGCGGAATTTGGATTCAAGAGCCCGGAATCCGGATGGAGTTAGAGGCGGAGCTCTTTCCCAAACTGCAATTTAAAGCGATGGTTGTTTTCTCGCGAAGACAGCCTAAAGCGAAGATGGAAGAGATCTGCCGTTTGTATGTTGAGGAGATCAAGGAGCTAGAACCGAGATTTATCGAGCAGCAGCCGTTTCTATGGCTTTAAAGACCCCGTCGTAAGGCGGGGATTTGTTTAATCATCTCTTGACAAGACAACATAATTATGTTATAATTATAATATAAGATTAGTTCTTCGATAGGGTCCGCGACCCTTGAAACGCGGAGAAAGAAGGAAGAAAGGTGGATAAGACGACCGGTTGGAAAGTAGTAGCGGTATTGAGCGCCATTCTGCTCATTCTCGTCATTCTTGTATCGATATTGCCTTACAAGAATGAGATCAAGCGACTAAGGACAGAGCTAGATGAGTCTCAAGCAAAGATCGTCGCACTTGAGACGGAGCTTGACGAATCCCATGAGCTTATCTCGCGGGCCGAGGAAACTCACATCTGGGGTCAAGCTCTGCAGAAGGAGCTTGTCCATAGAGTGCGACAGTTCCAAGATCTCTCTCTTTTGTTAGGGGAAGAAGGAATCACAATTATCGAGGGAATCGGCGGGACTCTTGTTGTGAAAACTTCCAATAACACAATAGAGATTCCGTCTCATTAGAGGAAAAGGTCCGGCTAGAACCTGAAATCTAGCCTTTATCTTTAAATTCAGGATATTGATCGTGGATTTAAACAATAAAGAATTCAGAGCCCCTCTTATAAAGAGGGGCTTTCCGATATCGTCAACGTGAATTGACAATCTTTACCGTTGTTTTAGGTTGGAATCATACGAGAACCTTGAAAATTTGAAGGAGGCGAGATCGATGCAGCCGGCAAAAACGATACGAATAGAAGTCAAGCTTTGGGTGCTGATCGTTGCTGCGGCAACCATTCTCGCGTGTATCGCGTATTTCGTTATGGAGAACGATCACCAGGCAGAAGAAATAGATTGGTGGCGGAAGGCGGCCCTGTCCCGGAGGACGATCCTCATAGACGAAGACACCGTTCCCGGATCCGGGATCGTCTATTTCGAAGGCGGAGACAAAGCCCTGGTGTTTTCCAAAAGAACCGGCGATTCGTTTTTTATCGACTTCGAATTGCGCCGGCTAGATAACGGAAAGATCGTCGATACAAGATAAGGACCTTTTTAAGGCCCTTATTTTCTTTGTGCTCCCGGGAGGAATCGAACCCCCAACAGCTGGTTCGAAGCCAGCCGTGATATCCGTTTCACCACAGGAGCGTCATCCAATTCTAACAACAGGATTACCGATTTAATAGTGTCCCCCCACTAGGACTCGAACCTAGGACCTTCTCCTTAAGAGGGAGCAGCTCTACCAACTGAGCTATGGGGGGATATGAAAAATATAATCCGTTTTTTTGTTTTTTTCAATCGTCTTTACATTAAAATCCGACCGTGATATGACCTTACCAAGATTCTAGAAAGGAGGACGGCGAATGTCTGAAAATCTCCTTCGCGGAATCAAGAAGATCGTAAAAACTATCGGTCTTTGGGGTCGTTTGCCGGAAACGCCGCTTGTCATCGGGCCCATGGCTTTAATGGATCCGTTCGGCCGGCCATTTTATGAGCAAGCGATCGGTGAAGGCATGAGGCTGCGTTCCGATCTTTCCGCTCGCGGGGAATATATCCCTTTCGGGGATTTATTCCCTCCGAAACGCGAGAAAAAATAGTTATGAAGCGCAGGCTCGCCCGTCAAGCCGCTCGAAAGAGCGGCTTTGTTTTATGTTTTGCCCGGCGGGGCTTATCATTAAAGCAAATGAATTCGGTTTCCCTCAAAACTCCGCTTTCGGCCGTCAAAGGCATCGGGCCGAAGTTCCTCGATAAACTCGAAAAAATCGATATCAAAACCGCCGGAGACCTTTTATGGCATTTTCCGGTGCGGTACGACGACTGGAGCCATGTCACCGACGTCAAAGATCTGCGTCCGGGCGAATACGCGGTCATCCGCGCCGAAGTTAAAAAAATCGGCTTCCGCAAAAGCTGGATCCAAAAGCTCGCCATTGTCGAGGCGGTTCTCGAAGACGAGTCGGGAAGCGTTCGGACGATCTGGTTCGGCCAGCCGTTCATCAAAAAAGTTCTTGGCGAAGGAAAGCAGGCTTTTTTCTCCGGAAAGGTCCTCGCCGGAAAAAAGGGAATCTTCCTTTCCAACCCCGCTTACGAAACCGTTTCCGACGAAGAAAATATCGACGAGCTTTTTCCGAAGCGTGAACTTCTCGCCATTTATCCGGAAACAAAAGGCCTTACTTCCAAAGGCATCAGGTTCGTGATCAATAAAGTCTTACCGAACCTCGAAAGAATTCCGGATTTCATTCCGGGAGAGATCCTGAAAAAAAACGGTTTTCCGGAAATAAACCAAGCTTTGCGGGACGTCCATATTCCCAAAAGCTCGGCCGAGGCGAACGCCGCCAAAGAACGTTTCGCTTTCGAGGAGCTGTTTTTGCTCCAGCTTGGCCACCTGCTCGAGAAAAAAAGGCTGGCGAGAACCAAGGCGCCGTCGATCGAATTCAATCTCGATTTCGTGAAGTGGGCGTTGGGAGAGCTTCCTTACGGTCTGACCTTTTCCCAAAAAAGGAGCCTTTACGAAGTTTTGAAGGATATCGAACGCCACCAGCCGATGAATCGTTTGCTCCAGGGAGACGTCGGTTCCGGGAAAACGGTCATCGCTTTGATCGCCGCCATGGAAACGGCGGAGAGCGGGTATCAGGCGGTTTTCATGGCGCCGACGGAGATCCTGGCCAGTCAGCATTATCAGACTTTCAAGAAGCTTTTCTCCGATTTCGGACACCCGATCGGGCTCATGACCGCCAAATCGAAGCTGGCCTTTTACGGCGACAACTTGGAATCGGAAATGAAGAAAAAAGACTTGCTTCAGGAAGTGGAAAACGGAAGGATCAAAATATTGATCGGCACTCACGCCTTGATCGCCAAATCCTCCGGAGAAAACAAAGCTAGATTCAACAATTTGGGGCTGATCGTCGTCGACGAGCAGCACCGTTTCGGCGTCCGCCAGAGGGCCGAGCTTGTCCAAAATCAGGCGCGGAAATCTCCCGGCCTCACCCCGCACTTTTTGAGCATGTCGGCGACGCCCATTCCTCGCACTTTGGCGATCACCATTTTCGGGGATTTGGATCTGTCGACGATCGACGAACTGCCCCAGGGCAGAAAACCGATAATCACCAAAGTGGTCGATCCCCTGAACCGGGACAAAGCCTACGCTTTCATCCGGGGCGAGATCAGGAAAGGGCGCCAGGCTTTTGTCGTCTGCCCGCGGATAGAATCCCGCGAAGACGATTACGAATACGATTTTTCCGAAGACGGGAAAACAGACGCCCGGAAATCCGGATGGTCTGAGACGAAGACCGTCAAAAAAGAATACGAAAGACTTTCCAAGAAAGTTTTCCCCGATCTCAAGGTGGCCATGATCCACGGGAAAATGAAAGCCGAAGAAAAACAAAAAACGATGGAAGATTTTAAAACGAGGAAATCGGACATTTTGGTTTCCACGTCGGTCATCGAGGTCGGCGTGGACATCCCGAACGCCACGATCATGATGATCGAGGGCGCGGAAAGATTCGGCTTGGCCCAG
>ERZ795030.975-NODE-975-length-41724-cov-6.475749_pt1 | contig 41724 bp, 35 predicted proteins | sample MGYA00375122_ERZ795030 | MGnify/ENA primary metagenome ERZ795030 (study PRJEB30165, sample SAMN05720146) | activated sludge metagenome | isolation source: anaerobic digester from wastewater treatment plant | place: Japan | collected 2015-04-20 ... | reverse complement strand
ATTATGTTGCGCTTGCTGTTTTGCCCATGTTCCGGAGAATTTGCAGCGCTGCCGTTTACGCATATCCGGCATTGGAATTCTCTCAATACGGTATTGATCTTGTTGATGAGCATTCTACTGTAATCTGTCTCTCCATGTCCGGAAAAACCGCGCGGAGTACGGAAGCTATTTTAAAAGCGCAAGCGAAAAAAGCCGTTGTACTTGGCCTCACGAATAATCTCGAAGGCCGGCTTTATCAGTGCGCCGAACATCCGATCTTTTTGGATCTCGATGTTGAGAAAGCATGGACCTGCGGCACGCTGATTACGCTCGGAAGCCTCTACGCGCTGTATATGATCGCAATTGAGCTTGCGGACCGCCTGTCTGTTGAGGAAAAGGCGGAATATCATGCAAAGCTCCGGAACGCCGCCGCGCAGATTACACCGGTTATCGAACAGAGCAAACCAATTTGCGCAAAAGTCGGTAAAAATATGGTCACGATGCAAAATGACACGCCAATCTATATTCTTGGCGGCGGTCCCAACCATGCAACCGCAAAATTCGGAGCGGCAAAATACATGGAAATCGCATCGACGCTCGGTATCGGCCAGGAAGTCGAAGAATTCTGCCACGGAGAACTGTGGCCAATAAAAAAAACAAACCCTGTTACAATCATTGCGCCAACAGGGCGCTCATATCGCAGAACGCTTGAGGTCGCACAGTCCCTGCGCAATTTTGGCTGCGATCTGTTTATGCTCAGCAATAGCGATGAAGCTTGTTCTCTTGGCAAATATGCAATTAAAATGCCGGATGTCGAAGAGGATTTCTCCCCGCTGCTTTATGCGCTTCCTTTGGAATTGCAGCCGTATTTCTATTCCTATGCGCTGGGCCTGAATCCCGATTCGAGAGAACATATCGATCCGTTTAAGCTGGATACGAGCCACAGTGTCATCAGGAACAGCACGTTGGATGTTGGAGCGTGCGAATAATGGAAAAGAAGCGACTGCTCGTTGTCGGCCAAATAAATATCGACACGCTGATCTTTGACGGAAACAAAACAAAAATTACTCCGGGCGGCGCAGGAACATATGTCGCCATGTCCGCCTCTACGTATGAAGATATCGAAACGGATCTTCTGGCTACGATTTGCTCGGATATGCCCGATTCATTTTTGCAGGATATGCGGCGGAACAACATCAATACCGAGAACATCCTACCTCTGCTCGGCCATCAGAGGCGTTCTCGCCTGGAATACTCGACGGAGTTTTTACGCAACAATACGGGCATGCTTACGGACCAGTGGAAATTCCTGACCGCCGAACAAACCCCAAGGCATTATCCGCTTCGCAATGTGCGCTATGATGCGCTTCATTTACCGCCGCAGCCTTCTTTTAACCAGCGTCTCTATGCGCAATGGGGGTGTGAATCCAATATGCTGGTAAGCTTGGATACTTGCGAGCGTTACGCGCAAAGCAATGCGGCCGAGCTTCTGGAAACGCTTCCGTATGTCAATGTTTTTATGCCCTCGGAAATTGAACTGTATTCCATGTTCCCTACGTGTAACGCTGACCTGGATTTGATCGCCCAAAATGTGCGGCGGCTCGGGGTCAAGCTGTTGGTTGTCAAGCGAGCGGAGAACGGAAGCCAAATTTATGACTTCGAATGTGGGAAAGTATATGAGCTCGGCATCAGGCGTGTGGATGCCCTTGATGCAACCGGCGCCGGCGACTCTTATAACGGCGGTTTTCTCGCATGTTACCTCGCGACGGGCGACGTTGAGCTGAGCGCAAAATACGGCGCCTGCGCAGCCTCAATTTGCATCGGCGAGCTTGGTTATCAGGCGCTCTGCAAAAAAACAAAAAGGGATATTCTCCCGCTGCTGGCGCAGGTCCCGTGCCGCGTTTCCGATTATCGCACAATATAAGGAGGTACGTTTCATTATGCCGCAACCATTTCAGCTTTCTACCGTCGTAGGTATTAAGTCGTTGCCCGGCACCGCGGCTTATGCAAATGAGCCGTTCTCCGCCATCGTGGATTGCGCCGTATCGGAAGCATTGACATATTACAACGCCGGCATCAGAAACATCATCATCCAGAATGTCAACGATTGGCCGTCCCGGGAAAAGGTTGGTCCGGAAACGGTTGCTTATATGTCGGTCATCGGTTCCGAAGTCCGCAATGCCGTCGGCGGCGACTGCGCGCTGGGCATCAGTGTTCTGCGCAACGACGGCGTGGCCGCTGTTGCAATCGCGCATGCAGTTCAAGCGCAATTCATCAGAGCGAAAGTATACGTCGGTGCAATGATCAGCGCCGCGGGAATCGAAACCGGTTGCATGAACGAGGTGCTGTCTCTGCGTCACGCAATCGGCTCCGATGTTAACATCTGGGCCGATATCCGCTCCCGTACCGGTATTCCCATCACGGATTATCCGATTTTACAGGAATGTGCTTTCGCCGTAGACAAAGGCCTTTGCGATCATATGATCCTGTCCAGCCAAAGTTTTGACGATTCAATCGAACTGGTTCGGACAGTCAAAAAAGCATATCCCAAATGCCAAGTCATGCTGGGCGGGGCGGTCAACCATCAAAACCTGCAGATTGCTTGCTCCCATGCGGATGGCGCCATTGTCGCCTCCTGCTTGAAACGTGACGGCAAGATGCACGAGGTAATTGATCCTGAACGATTGCAAAGCTTTATGGCGCTATATCAGAACTGTATTGACAGCCCACAAACATCCATGGTAAACGGAAAATGACCGCGCTGTTGACGAAAGAAGCCGCGGCCATATTCACAGGTACGGATTGGGGTCGTAGGTGAACTCCCCCTTCTGTCCCCCGGGGTCATTAGCAGTACGGAATCAGTTTGGCTGCCGGGCGTCGCCCGGCAGCGGTATCGTGCTGGTCTTGCTCAATTCGCGCCTTCGTAGACGCTTGCCGGAATCACCTGCTCCAGAAGTTCGTCGTTGAGCTGGGCCAGCGGCGACGGATACTTCGGCGGCGCCAGTTGATCCGGGGGATACAAGCTGGGCGTCGGATACCAGGCGTAATCCGAAACCTGGGCGTAACGCTGCCGGATGCCGTCTTTGGAAACATTGATCACCAGCAGGTCTTTGGCCAGAGTGACAGGTCCCTCATACCAGGTGCGGATATCTTCCATGGCAGGCCCCACCGTGTCGTCGTTCACCTGAAAGTGGGTTGCCACCCCCAGCCGCGGATTCGTTTGGCTAAGGATATATCCGAAAGCTCTTTGGGTCGTATGAGAGGAGTCCTGAACAGCGGTGGTATAAGCGACCGCTTGTTCCCAGCCTCGGTCTCCCGGTTTGAATCCGGTATTTTTCGCCGCCCACACCTCCGGGGGCACCACCATTTCATGGATCAGCACATCGACCCCTTCGGCCTGATCGATCATGAAATAGCTCGGTTTCGTGTCGCCGGAATACACCATTGAGAGGCCGTTCCATTCCAGCTTGTAGCTGATGGCGCCGTTTCGGTCGTGCACCGCCGGAAAATAGGTTATTTTTACCCCGTTTTCGTCATAGGCAACGCCTTCTTCCATATAGGGCAGTTCCGTCACCTCGATGTCATATCCGCTCTCGCCGTTCTTGAGACCCGTCGAGGTAAAGCTGAAGCTTTCCACATGCCATTTTGTAAACTGTTTCAGAGTCTGCGCAAAAGCGACGGTCCCCTCATCCGCGGTATCTCCGCTGGGTCCAAAGAGCCTGAGGGGCGTTTTGCGGTCCAGCGACGGCCCGAAACAATACAATGTGGTCAGGTCGCTCATATGGTCGGCATGCAGATGCGTCAGGAACACCTTGTCCATGCGGGAATAAGGGATCCCCATGGCGACATAGTTCGCCGATACGCCGGAGCCCATATCGAATATAAAACTGTCTCCGTTGCCCGTTTCCACGAAAATACTGTTGCATGCCTGCCCTCTTCGGGGAATAACCGATGTCCCCATAAAAGTTATGCGCATCTCATCCTCAGCCAGCGGTTCCCCGGGAATAAAGGCGCCGGATTCTATGAGATTCTCCGCGTTTTCACTCGGAATGGAGCAGCTTGTCATCAGCCATGTAAAGACCATAATTCCAGCCGCCAGTACCGGAAGCAACAGCTTCCATGCTTTTTTAGAAAGCAATTCCCCGATCATAGATTTACCCCCATTTCTTTCGATGCTTTTCCTACAAGTTCCATAATTTTACAGCGACGCTATCTTTAGTGTATATACTTATTTTAGCGTGAAGTCAATCCTTGTTTTTGCGGAAATGAATCATCGGAATTGACCCTGAGCAGGCGGCGGTAAAAGAACCTTATGAAGGCTTTATTTTGCATGCCAACGCAGGGCCGGCGCGGCAGATTCGCGAATCCGGCCGTTTTCGACGTTATGTGATGTTATCGCCATATCAATATGAACTACAATCACCGGGGATCAAGCGGAAAGCGGGAATGTGGAGTGATCGAACGGCGCGAACCTTGCTGAACGCAAGCCCGGGCACAAGCGGGAATGCGGGCGCGGCGGAAAGGCTGCGAATATTATCCCGGATTACGCGGAGCTTTCGATATTTGACGCCTCGATATTGTAATTTATCATGCAGGGGAATATCATGAGAATGGAAAAGCGCTTGTCCTTTGCCGTTTGTTTCTCATATACGCGAACGGGGTTGTCCAGGTCGAGGAGGCGGACCATGAAAAAAGCATGGGAAATCGTTTTGTTGTTATTCCTTATCATTGCGCTGAGCTCTTGCGGCAGAATGAACGCTCAGGAAACCCCCGGCGCGGAACCGGAAGAATCCGCCGGCCCTGCAGCGCACGGAGAGCCGGAAAAAGCCGTCGATGCCGCGCTTCAAATCGAAAAAAATATTTTGGGTTTGGGCGAAAGCGCCGTTATTTTGCCCGAGGTACATGCGAGCTTAACATATACGCTCAGCCTTGATGCGGAATACGGGTCCATAGAGGCCGGCGGAGGGGAACATGTGTACACAGCGCCCCAAACCATGCCTCCCGACGGCGTGGACACGATCACCGCCACGATTGCGTGGGAGGGAGGATCGCGTCAAGCGAAGGCCTTTGTGCTTGTGCTGGACAGCGGCACCGCGGAACAATGGGTGAAAACCGGGGGGCCCCAGGGCGGAATGATATCTGTTATCGAGGTCGATCAAAACAGGCCCGGCACACTCTATGCGGCGGGAAGCGGCGCGCGCCTTTTTAAATCCGTTGATAACGGCGAATCCTGGAGAGGCCTCAAGATCGACGACGACAGCGTGAGCGGCGCCTTTTACGATATCGGGATCCATCCCGGCAATTCCGACATCGTATATGCCGTTTATAACGGGGACCTTCTCGTATCCCGGGACGCGGGGGAGCATTGGGAGCGCGCGCTCAGAGGCAATGTCGCAAGCATCGCGACGCATAAAGATTATCCGGAGCTTCTTCTCGTCACGCAATACGACGGGCAAGTGCTTTTGAGCGAAGACGGCGCAAAAAGCTTCCAAAGTATTGCCGGCGGCCTGCCTGACGAGCAAATATGCACGGGCGTGATCGTATCGAACACGGAGTTCTGGGCGGGCACGAGAAACGGCGGACACGGCCGGGTTTACAAAACCGTCGACGCCGGAAAGACCTGGAGCCCGGTCAAGCTCGAATACCCGTCCGAAGCCGATCCCTACGCCCTATACGCCGATCCCCATGATCCGCGCGTTGTTTACGTTTCCATGAAGAATGTGTACAACGAAATGCTTGGGGCTGAAGTCGCGCCGCTTTACCTGCAAAAGACGATGGACGGCGGGCAGACCTGGACGCCGATCAAGCTGTCGCATACGGACGCTATGGTCTGCATACTGGGGCAATCCGAAAACGGATCGCTTTTCGTGAGCACCGGGTTCCATTTATTCCGTTCAACAGATGCCGGAAACAGTTGGGTAATGTTGGATACGGGCGCGCGCAACGGGGACTTCGCGGACATCGGCTTTGATGCCGCGAACCCCGCCCGCGTCTTTTTGCCGACCGCGAGAAGCGGCATCATGAAAAGCGAGGATAACGGCGAAACCTGGGAACTCAAGCTACAGGGGCTGGACAATCTCAAAACGTCCCTGCTGGCGACCCCTCTGACGGAACAGGGGCAAACCGTTTATGTTTCATCCGTCGGGGGCGAAGGAATATTCAAAACGCCGGATTTCGGCAGGACATGGGAAAGCGTCATGAACGCGGACGACGTTCATCCCTGGGGGGACGAACTGCAAATCAATCCCCTCAATCCCGATGAGATTTGGTATATTGCCGACGTGGGCAATGTTTATGTAACCGGAGACGGCGGGAAAACCTGGGAGCTGCGGATCAATCCCAGCGGCGCGGGGTTCCGCTTCGGCTCGGTTTACGCTCTGGCTGCAGCGCCCTCGAATGCGGATATCCTTTATGCGCTCAAGAATGGATTCGGCATATTCAGAAGCGCCGACGGCGGCCAGAGCTGGAGCTTCCTCGAAAAAAGCGAGGTGGATTATACTTACGCGCTCGCGGTGGACCCCCAAAATGCGGACGTCGTTTACAGCGGCTACAACCCCAAGCCTTTCGAAAACTACGCAATGATCCGAAAATCGGCCGACGGCGGCGCGACCTGGGAAACCGGGCTGATGCTGCAAGGCTCCGGGGGTATCACCTCGGTGGCGATCGACCCTTTCGACCCGCAAACGGTGTACGCGGGCAGCATCGGCGAGGGTGCCGGCCTGTGGGCCAGCCGTAACGGCGGGAAGGATTGGGAGCGCTTGTGCGAGCCGCTGACATTCACCAACGTACACGCGATGGCGGCCGACCCGAACAGGCCCGCTGTCGCTTACGCCGGCGTGTGGGGCGGCGGAACCTACAGGACCGAGGACAGGGGCAAGAGCTGGGCAAGGCTGGAGAACGACCCGACGGACTCGGCAATCGCTGTTTTGCTCGACCCCGATGATGAAAACGTCCTCTATCTCGCGGATCGCACTTCTCCCAGGATATTCGGTAGTCAGGACGGGGGCAAAACATGGTCGACGTATTTCGACGCCGGAAAGGACTATTACAGAGTCATGGCCGCCTCGATGGCGCAAAGCGACCCATCCGTGATTTATGCGTCGATTTTAAAGCACGGATCGCCTTTTGAAGGTACGCTCTACCGCATCGAAAACGGAAACGCAACGCCCGCCGGCAACGGGCTTGGCCGCGCGCCCATATCCATAGGCGTCGATCCGCGGGATGCCGGACACATCATGGTCGTATCGCACGCGGGCGGAGTCTATGAGTCGACGGACGGCGGGCGGACATGGATATCCGTCGGCAGCAATGGATCGGGATTGCCCGATTCCTCCAAAATGAGCTACAACAAGGTCATGTTCGACCCTGCCGACCCCCGGGTAATATATCTGTTGGGAGGAGCGGATGTCGTAACGACAGAATTGCGGCACACGGGAATCGCCATCGAATCCGTCAATACGATTTACCGCTCGACCGACGGGGGCAAGAGCTGGCACAACCTCAACGACGGGAATTTCGGCGACAGGAGCGGCCCGGTGAAAAACCTTTGCTTTTCAACTGAAAACCCGAGAATCCTTTACGCGGGCACAGCGAACGGCATACTGATGTCCGCCGACTCCGGCAACACATGGAAAGACGCGGGCGGCCTGCTCTGCCATACAAACGCGGCGGGTCTGGAGATGAGCGTGGACGGCCGCACGGTTTATGCGCCTATGCTCGGAGGCGGCGTATACTGCGGGGAGATCGCAAAAGGTACCGGCGCCGTTGCGTGGGAAGGCGACAGCGCGCTCCGCGTGCCCGTTTCCCACATCCAGGTGACGGTAGATCCGAAACGGCCGAACATCGTTTATGCGAGCGCTTATCCCGGCGGCGTGTTCAAGAGCGTTGACGGAGGCAAAACGTTTTCGGAGCAGAACTTCGGGCTTCCCAGCTTCCGGGTAACCGATCCGCTCAGGCAGGGATACTACGCGTTTGCGATCGCGCCCTCGGACCCCGATGTGCTCTACCTTGGCGTCTACGGAAAAGGCGTGTATGTTTCCAGAGACGGCGCCGGTACCTGGCTTGCCGCAAACGGCTCGGACGGGCTGATGCGCGCAAAACGCATCTATACGCTGCTGGTGGATCCCTGCAATCCCAGCCGCGTGACCGTCGCGGCCGAGGACGGCGTTTACAGGACGGAGGATGCCGGGGCCTCATGGTCCCCGTTTAAGGACGGGCTGCCGGATTGGATACAGGTCAGAGCGCTCTCGTGCGGCAAAGACGGGCAAATCTATGCAGGCACACTCGGATATGAGCTCTACGGCACCGGAGCGGACGCGGCAGGCTGGCGGCAGCTCAACGCGTTCGGCCAGTTCGGCGTCTTCTGGCCGATCTGGAACGACAGGCCGCTCTACCAATACACCTACCTGCTCTTCGATCCCAACGATGCGCGGCGGATCATGATGGGGACCTTCCCCGCCGGTATTTATATCAGCGAGGACGCGGGCGCGTCTTTCCGCGAAAGCAACGTCAACTGGACGTTCGACGGGGTGTTCTGCCTGACTTATCATCCAACGGACGGCGGCGTCGTTTACGCGGGCACATACAACGGCGTCAACCGCTCGCTCGACGGAGGGGAAACCTGGGAGCAATGGGATAAGGGATGGCCGGAGCAGCAGTGGGTTTTTTCCGTCGACTTCGATGCGAACGACCCGAACATCATGTACGCCTGCTCGAAAAACGGCGAAAACGAAGGCCAGGGCACGGAAGAATTCGGCGGGACCGTCATGAAATCGACGGACGGAGGCCTGAACTGGTTTCCCATAACGAACGGCCTGGACTGCTCGCAGGAATTCTATAAAATCATCGTGGACCGGCACGATTCCTCGATCCTGTACCTCGCGACGGAGCGCGAGGGCGTTTTCATCAGCATGGACGCCGGCCTTTCCTGGTCGGCCTGGAACGAAGGGTTGACGAACAAAACGGCAGGCGTCAACAGCAACAACGTCACGAATACCATGATCCTCTCCCCGGACGGAAACCTGATCTATTTCGGCACCTCGGGCGACGGCGTATTCCGGCGCGTAGCCCAGAGCGTTGCCGGAGGGTTGGGCTCATAGCGCAGGTTGACATAGAAAACGGAATTGCTTATAGTGAGGATGTAAATCATCATACATCTCTTAGCCTCTTTTCAAAGAGCAAAAACATGCCGTTATGATGGGGGGCCGGAAAAGGAAAATGCAATGGTTAAAGTGAGACTGGAGCAAAAGCCCGCGTTTATCGCGACAGGTACGAAAACATGGATATCCAAGGTCGAGGATTTTTTTACATTCTGGGATCGATGTCACGACGACGGCACCGTGTCCGCCTTGAAGGCGCTCGGTAGAGCTTCCTGCGAAGTGACCGGAAGCAGCGTTTTCGGCGTTTCCCGCGTTGAGAAAGACCCGCAGAACAGGGACTTCTACTTCTACATAGCTACCGAGGGCAAACATGATCAATGCGGCCGTTTTGATTCTTTCGCCATCCCTTCCGCGCTGTGGGCGATTTTTCAAAGCGCCGGCGAGGTGAGAAAAGCGTTGTTCGAGGCGGAAATGCATGCGTTCAGGGATTGGCTGCCCGCGTCGGGATATGAGCATGCATTCGTGCCTGAACTGGAGGTATACCCCGAAGACGGCACTGTGGAGTTTTGGCTGCCTGTAGTTAGAAAGCAATAGAGAATTGACAGCCCCTAAAGGCATAAGTTGAAACAGCATTCTGCGTAAACTCAAAAGTCGCGTAACTGTATTTATTCGGGGGGAGGGAGCCGGGTCCCGGCTTCCCCTCCCCGATTGCATGAGCCGGCCGACGCGTCAAAGGCCGCGCACCCGGCCGTCCGTTTTACCCTTGACGGGCGGACGGTTCGGGCCGTTCGGTTATCCGGCCGGCAAAGAAAATCTCAAGCCGGGAGCGGGCCTGGCCCCGGCCCTGCCGTCTGCCGATCCATTATACCTGCGTTGGGCGCTTCCATCACGCGCCTTCCCGGAGGTTCGCAAAAAGGGATGTTTAACAAGCCTCCCGCTGTTACGGCTTTCAGGAGAACAAGGCCGTAAACGCATACCCTCCTCCGACCATTAAAACATTGCTGAAACTATGCATAAGAATCGGGTACAGTATGCTTCTGCTTCTTTGGTATACGATTCCCTGGATGATTCCAAGCGCAAACGCATAAATCACGGAAAAAAGGTCCGCTTCGAAGGTCAGCGGCATCAGCGACCAATCGACATGGGCAAAGGCGAACAATACCGATGCGAGCAGAACCTCCAGGGTAAAACTGCCTTTGATCTCAATGCTCTTGCCGAACGAGCGGATCAGCAGAACAATCGGCAGCGCCCGAAATACAACCTCCTCCGCCGGTCCGCTTAAAAGCAACTGGAATCCCAGGGTTCCGAGAACATTCCTTTCATCCAGCGGAAACGCATAGACGGGAAGCTGGTTATTCAAAGCCATAAATGTGTGCAGCGCAACCGAAATCGCGGCAAAAGCAGCCGTAAATATGGCTAAGGATCTTATCCCCCTTTTTTTATCGCCGAGCTGAAAATAGAAATCGAGATTCAACAGCTTGCTCAGCGCCAGCATCATTAAAAGTGCAATCAATAATTGAACCGCATGATGTATCGAGATCTCGGCGAAACTGTCGAAGGGATCTATTTGCCGATAAGGAATCATTCCGGCAACCAAATGGCCCGCTTTCCCCAAAGCGATCTGCATGAGAAGCAATAGAATGAAAACGATCGCACCGAACAGCGTTCTGTTATGTTCCAGCCTTTTCATAAAATCAGTACCTCCTTTTTACCTGTTCAGGTTTTCGGGACCGCATCATGGCCGCATGACGTTCATCCCATTGAAATGATGAGGATAACCCAATGGATCCCTGCAACGAGCAGAGCAATCAAAAACGACATAACATCCGACCGGCTCTTCCCCGGACGATGCTTAGCCGCAAAGTAAATGCCGGCAGGCGCCAGCGCGGTTATAAACGCAACCCACTTATCGGTCGTTTTAACGCCGCCGTTCAATCCCCAATGATATGGAATTCTGGCGGGCAGGCTCGAATAAATAAGGATTGTTGCAACGAATGACAACGCCGTTATCGCAACGATGATGATATCAGGCGATATCGACCGTTTCTTCCTCTCCATGGTTTGCTCTCCGTTTCCTTTATGCGTCATTATATATCACTCCGGTTACATGCCCTGATTTCAGAGCGTACGGTTCCGCGTACTTTTCCAAGCCCTAGCGCGATCCGTTTGCGAGCGCGTCGCTCACCGCGCTTTTGATCACTTGGCTTGAAGAGGTTGCCCCGCTTATGGCGTCAACGTCATATGTGTTCGCGCTTATCATGTCCTCGACGATACGCTCCGCCTTTGCTCCGAATCCATCGTCGTGCTTGAGTATATCGATTCCGGTTATTCGATGGTTTTTTACCTCAACCTCTACCTCTACTTTTACGAAAGTCGTTTGAGCCTGTCCCCGATATACCCCGTCTTTCAATCCGCTCAGGTCTGCTTCATAATACTTCAGGTTCGCCAGTTCATCCTCCATCTTGGCGGACATCGACAGCACGCCGGCAAGAAATATCCCCCCGATGGCCGCAACCGCCGCCAAGATGATAAGCATTCTTTTCATCGCACGCATTCCCCCTTCCGATAACGGCCCGCACGGCCGGTTTATCCGACATGGCGGATTATCATTGATTCATGTTTTTGTTTATGGTTCTTCTTGCGGATAGAAGCATGGGATTGAAATGCTTCTTCCAGAACTTGTTGGCAAATAAATTGGCCGTTTCAAAATCGACGTGGATACCGTCAACTCCGTTATCGCGGCAATGATCAAATACGTTCTTCAGCAAATCCTTGCCTAAGCCCTTGCCTCTGTATCCGGGCTTTATATATGCGCCTATCTCATCGATCAAGCCGCAGCTCTTTGTCGACAGGTCAATGATGTTATACGTCTGAGATATACCCACATGAATGAACCCGACTGCGTTGCGGGCTTCCCAGGCAATAAACACTTTATTGCGGTTTATAACGTTTTCGATATCCTCCCTTGAGTATTGCTCTCTATTAAGGAAAATCGGCGCCGATTTATAATACGCTCTTGATTCCTCAACCAAATCATACAGCAAATCCGCATCCTGAAGTTTTGCCTCTCTGACTTCAAATGCCGAATTGGCGGCCAGCGTTTTGTTTGTATGGGTATACGCGTCTACCAGATAGGAACCGAAGCCCAGATCGTAAAGAATGCCTTTCAGTTTCGTATCATGATAGAAAATGGTCCACATATGATTAAGAACATCCCTGTCAACCCACTCCCCGGAAATATATTTATATAAGGACAGATATGCTTCTTCCTTATATTCATCGATGGCTGCGTGCGCAATCACCGGGCAGAACACCGACTTTTCCCCGTGAAACGGGAATTCGTCATATGTCAGGTAACCCAGCAGTTTCTTGCCGGATTTTATGGCGATCGCGGCTCCCCCGACGACTTTCTTGGCCAGGTAACGCGTGATCTCGCCGGTGTTTTCTATCCAATGGCGCGGGAACAGATCCGATCCGCCGCAATACAGTTCATATTGCCGGACCCAGATCGCCGCGGCCCCGGCAATGTCCGGCTCTTGCATTCTGCATATTTCGCAATTGTTCGCCATGTTGACCATTTGAAACGTATGATCCTCCTGTTCCCCATCCATGTACCCGCGATCGGCATCCCGGCTCTTTCCTCAAGCAAAAATGCCGTCGGCATCCTTTAGGTAACATATTACCTTTATGATAGGCAATATGTTACCTTTTGTCAATGGCTTTTCATTATATATTATAAAACCCCAAAAAGCGCCGCCATGCAAAGCCCGCTCGAAATGGTTCGGGAGAACGCAGGCAGCCTTGCCGTTCACGCGCTCAATGTGCTCCGGATATGGGCCGGCTAGTTCCGGAGCTTATTGAGCGGCTCTTCCGCCGTATCGGCATAACCGAATGATTGCTGCGCGGCCATGGCGATTCTCATCGACAGCCTCACGGGAAGAGCGGGATTCGTCATTTGATTGAGATCCCCTGCGATAAATAATTCCCGGGCGGGATAATAAAAAGCAAACGAGCCGGTTGAACCAGCGTGGCCCATTAACTCGCCTCTTCCCGCAAAAAGCGTTGCCCCGCCGTTCAACGGAATTCGCATATACCCGCTGCCATAGCATATCGGCATCATCGAAGCCTGCAGCTTACGAAACGACGGCAGGTCATGCAAGGCTGAAACATCGAATAAAGCGCCGTTAAAGAAGGCTTTGAGAAACTTCATCATCTCACGGGCCGTTGTCACGCATCCGCCGCTTGCTCCGCTGCTCATTATAAAGCCGGGACGGAAAATCGCTCTGTTTTTATCATAGACCGCAGGCACAAAATCAAGTTTGCCTGCGGGAAGATACGTGTTTTTCAGATCCAACGGTTCAAATATATATAGGTCGTATAGTTCTCTTAACGGGCGATTCATGGCGTTTTCCATGATCCGGCCGAGCAGATCGAAATTAATGTCCGCATAGTAAGCTCTTTTTTTCGCGCGCGGTTTAAAATGCGGCGCTGCGCGCTTTGTCTTAGCCACCATTTCATCAAAGGTATAGCGGAAATCTTCCGCCATAACACGGCTCTTGTAACGGTTTTCCCCCTCCGTATATACGTCGGGCAATCCGCTGATTTGAAAGAGCAAATCGGAAATTGTCAGATCGAACGAATATCTTTGCCCCTAAAAATATGCAATCCCCTTAAGAGCGGCTCGTCAAAGTACTTCGAAATGTTATCGTCAAGCGCCAGCCCGCCTCTTTCCCGCAGCGCAAAAACACAGGCTGCGGTGAACAGCTTGGTTACGCTGGCCATAAGCAGCGGCGAATCGATGTCCTTGCCGCCATATCCTTTATGATATGAAAAATCCCCGTTTGCGTTTTCTATGAGCAAAACCGCCTCGTGGATCTGCTTCGATGCTGTGACCCGGCTAAAAATCCCGTCGCACTTTGTTATAAAATTCGAATCCATCGTTCCCCCTTGCTTTTGCCGCCGGACATCCGGCTCGAACGGAATGATGTCAAATCAATACATCAAAGCCCCATGTTGTTCCGGATCGAATTCGATCGATACGTTTTTTCCGTCGAAGTAAAGCAAATCGCCGTCGTCATAATGCCAAACCGCCTGGAATCTGCCGGGCTTATTAACGCCGTTTTCCATCCTGTACTCGCCAAATACGGCGGACCATCTTACTTTTTTCGTGCCGTTGATCGCGGCGGCCTCCCGGTCATAAGTGTCAAAGGAAACCATTTCCCCAATTTCATTAAAAGTGAAGATCCCGCTCGCGCTGATGCCGTAACATGAAATAGCGGCTTTGGCATGCAGGGCGTCAATTTCTTCCCAGGCGATATAGTCCTGCAAAGCGACGCTGGGGATAATCAAGCATTCGGATAAAAAAGTAACCAGGCTCGACTGATTGAGGGTTTCGCCGGCCTGGTTGAATAAGGTTATGAAATTTGCCAGGATGCCTGTCATGGAACCGGACCCGCCGACATATAAGTCCAGGCCTTCAAACGGTATACCGAGCGGGCGGCTGTCGATATATGCGATTCGGGCCGGTTCGTATGCAATGTTGTATTGCACATAATCGATGGAAATAGGCTTCCCCTTCCCGAACAGGAACCCGACGTCCCGGTATACCGCTTTCATCGCGCGCATTTTAGGCGCGCCTATATAACCGCAGCAATCAAAATACCTCTTGACCGGCCGCGGCAGATGCGAAACATCGCTTTTCGTAAACACGGCGGAGTTTTGCTCCGCGCCTTTCCATATTTCATCTCTGATCGATACGAACCCCCTGCGCGTTTTTGAGTGCGCGTCAGGATTGGCCGTATGTTTTCTCATGGCCCTCCTCCTTTATCCCGATCAACAAGATGCCCTGAACGAGCCTTGTCAGCACGGATCTCTTTCTTTCTTTCAGCGAAGCCCGGAAATACTCCTCATCAACATGCTCGGCCGTGCAGTATTCGTGCGCGCCGTCATAAACGGTTGTACTTCCATTTTGTGTCTCGAAAGGATTCTGAAACATCGTTTTATTCTCCAATACTTTATAATTCTTTTATTCAGCTCTCATTTTCTTCGAGCTTCATGATCTCCTTGAGATTCGCTCCAAGCCTGAATATTCCCTCATACATGCCGGCCGTTAATTCGGCGTCGAATCCGGCAAAAATTCTTTCCAGGAACTCAATTTCCCGTTTGTCCCGTTTTTCGAAGTAAGCGACACACTTCGGAGTAAGCTCGATGCGCAACGCTCTCGCGTCGCGTTTGTCTTTTGTTACTGTGACATATCCGCTTTCTTGCAGATCGGCGGCGATCCGTTTCGCGTTCTGCCGCGAATAACCGATAAAACCGGCTACTTCGCTTATCATCGGCGGCTTCTTGAATGTTGAAACACCTATAATAAAAAGCCATTGCTTGGTGGTAATGTTCCGATCAAATTCGTCGCCAAGCGTCTGAAGCTTATTCGCCAATGTAAATATGGTCGCGAATATATATGCCTTCTGCCTGAGTTCGTCCATTTACCGCCGCCTCCAATAGGTAATATGTTACCTATATAATAGGCAATATGTTACCCATTGTCAATGGTTTTAATTATATATTATCGCAGGCTTATGAACACAGTGCCGCCAGATCCTGTGCCAATGCCCTCCACATCGAATACGCCTGAGGAATACTGTTCCGCGATCCGCCAAGCTCAACGATCTTCAAAAGCCGATTTCCGCAATCGGCAGGCTTGCGCGCAAATGTTTCAAGCAGCTCAATACTTCTTTTTCTGCTGGGAAAATACCGCCTGTTCATGGCAAACAGAGCCTGAAGGAAGTGATCCAGCGCCAAATCAAGAGCAAAATGAAAGAACAAGGGGTCGTTTCGAAGGACAGCGCGCTCCAGATCTTCCACATCTCGCAGTTGATCCAGGTGAAATGCAATGAGCTTGTCCGCCATTTGAACAGGATAATCGCAAAGGTTCGTTTTCATCCGCGTTAAGAAACCGTGCCGGTCAAACAGAATGTTGATGTCTCGCAGCATGGCCAGCCTTCCGGTCGGATAAAAATAATGGTCCTCTTTCTCCAAACGCTCCCCGTTTACGATGGAGTCGACGCTTTGAACGGTTTCGTCCAGCGTAAAGTACATCAAATAGGTTTCGATGCCGTTAAGGTCGGCGAAATCCACAACGCCCCAATGCTGGCTGCACGAAGCGCCCAGATCGAAGCTTTGCAGCCCGAGGGAGCGAAGCGCGTTCCCTCTTTTTTCGAGCCGGGGGATCGAATCGCAGTAAACGCAAACATCGATATCGCCCTCGCCCGCCCGAGGAAGCTCAGGTTCCCCGGTTTTTCCGACGGACGCAACTTCATCCATGGATGAAACGGCATCCACAAGAGAAAGAAAGATCGCGTTTGTATCGGTTTTCATGCCGGCCTTCCCCCGTCAATAACAAGATTGATTCACGCCTCAATTCTAGCACGGGCCGCATGGCCGGGCAAGTTTCATGAAAACCGTCGCGCTCTCAGGCATGATATGCTATAATAAAAATAATCGCAAACGCCATGTTTTGCCTTGAAAGATTTCTTACGGCCGTCCATACCGGGAGTTGAACCGGCGCTCCCGGGCATGCGCCGCATACGTGGAGAAGCATATCCGACACGACTTTGAATCAAAGGAGTTTGCGCAATGAAAAACAAGCTCAAAACACTCAGGGTGTTGCTCGTCTTGGCCTACGCCCTATCGACGGTGGCCGGCGCGATCCTGGTTGTGTCCGACGAAACGTTCCATTTCGGCGAGTGGCTGTTCAGCGGCAGCCCATACCCTGTGTTTGTCCTGTTATATCACGTCTCGATGATCTCCGGCTGCATTTTGGTGTTATCGGGGAATGTGAAACCGTCAACATCAAAATATGTGCTCATGGCAATGGCGCTATTGCTTGCAGCCTCCCGATTCGCAGATTATATAATCAGCCTGATTCCATTGATAAATAAATTCCGATTGGGCAGCCCGGAGGTCGCAAGGGTATTAACAGATGCTCTTATACGGCCCGGCGGAATCGCGGCGGAGATATTCTTAGCGGTCATCGCGTTGATATTATTTTATGGAAGCGGCGGCAAGGGCGCTTCCGGAGGAGCGGATGATGAGATACGGGATAAATAGAAGATGCAATGCTGCATGAAACCATCTTTGATTCCGTTTCATACGGGATCAAATAAAATACGATGCGGAACGTATGGAGAAAGCGCATGAAAAGACGTTGGCTCCGTTTTTGCGCAGGGGCGTTGGGATTGACGCTCTTTTTGATATCTGCGTGCGCAAAAAAAGACTACGCCGAAGCAATCAAGGGCAACTGGGGGATCGAACTTCCGGAGGGTTGTCAAGCCATATATGTAAAACAAAGCGAGGCGGGTTTTAATGGGGACAGCGAACGCTACCATGTGTTTGACTGCAGCGACGCGCAGGGAATGCCGGAGCTCGTTGAATGGTACGACGGTATTGTAAAAGACAACGCATCGTATCGCCTGCTGGATGTGCTGGGCGTGGAAGATGCGGACTATCCCCAACCGGGCATATATAAAAAATATGTGCAAAGCAAAGCGGGCGGGTCAACGCTCGTGCTGCTGTATTCGCTCGATTCAAAGCTGCTTTATGTGCTGGAGGACTTTTACTGAGCAAGGGGAATTCCCTGCCCGCGCAGCTCGATCCGCCGGGCGGGGAAAGCCCGGATCATGGGCAGTTCGGAGGCATCCGGTACGAAGGATACGCCCGGAAACCGCGACACGCGCTGCGGCGGCGGCCATCGCCGCTTCCGCGCGGGAGCGCGCAGGGCCTCCGGCAGCGAAAACGCGCGGGCGCCGCCGGTCACGGGCAGCGCCGCGCGCGGTCTTTCGGTCCCGAACTGCGCTTTGTTTTTCAGGTGATCGCTTCGTATTATTTAACGCAGCGGTATCAAGCCGCGCGGCAACCCCGCTCTCCCGGAGATAAGAGCGGGGCTTTGCGACGCTTGCCTACAATTCCTCCATATAGCTGACGCCATCCATGTTCCGGACCGTTTGCACGATGTCGCTGTGGCTGAATTCCTTCGGCCCTTTAAGCGTAACGCTGAAGGCGAGGACGTCAAGGTCGGAGGTGTTCTCCAGCTGCATCTGCAAATTGCTTGGCTCGAAGTTCTGCGCGCGCACAAAATCAAGGAACGCCCCGAGGGGCACGCTCCTTTTCAGCTCCACATAAACCTCCATGATCCTCGTGTTCCGGCGCATCAGAAAGTCCAGCTTATGCATCAGCGCCAGTACGACAAAGATGCTGACGCCGCCGATAACCGCGACTTCGTATAGCCCGATGCCGAGCGCCAGGCCGACGCACGCGCTCGCCCACAAACCCGCGGCCGTTGTCAGACCCTTGATCTGGTTCCGCGCCGTAACGATAATCGTGCCCGCTCCGAGGAAGCCGATCCCGCTGACCACCTGCGCCCCCATGCGCACCGGATCGCCCACGCCGAAAGCTTGAAAGACGTATTGGTTCGTGATCATCACGATGCACGCGCCCAGGCAAACCAGCATGTAGGTCCTCAGTCCGGCCGGACGGTTCTTCAGGCCGCGGTCCAGGCCGATCATGCCGCCGAGCAGAATCGACGCCAGGATGCGGACGGCGAGGGACGCGTATGTCAATTCCCGAACGGCAAGCATTTCATGTCAACCTGATTTCGCATTATTCCATGATGGATACCGTAAACCGAATCCGGCGGGCGCATATCAAACGCCGTGCTTGAAGCACGCCACAAAATGATCGGGGGACACCTCGATCAGCTTGGGGATGCCCGTGCGGCAACTCTCCTCGCACTCAAAACAGCGGTTGGCGAACCGGCACTCATCCGGCAGGTTGACGGGGCTCGTGATCTCGCCTTTGAGGGAGATGCGCTGCCTCTTGTGGGAGAGGTCGGGCACGGGGATTGCCGACAGGAGCGCCTTCGTATAGGGATGGATCGGGTTCAGGAACAGCTCTTCGGCGGACGCCTTCTCGACGATGGAGCCGAGGTACATGACCGCGATCTCGTTGGAAAAATGATTGACGACCGACAGGTCGTGCGTGATGAAGATGTAGGTCAGGTGCATCTTCTGCTGCAATTCCTTGAGCAGGTTCAAAATCTGCGCCTGGATGGAAACGTCAAGCGCGGAGACCGGCTCGTCGCAGACGATCAGTTTGGGCTGCATCGCGAGCGCCCGGGCGATGCCTATGCGCTGCCGCCTGCCCCCGTCCAGTTCGTGCGGATAGCTGTTGATGAGCCGCTCCGCAAGGCCGACGGTTTCCATCAGCTCCAGCACCCGGTCCTCGATCTCATGCCTGTTGGTCAGTATGCGATTCACGCGGATGGGCTCCGCAATGATCTGATGGATCGTTTTCTTGGGGTCCAGCGAGGAGAAGGGGTCCTGGAAAATGATCTGCATATCCTTGCGCACATGGCGCATCTGACCCCTGGAGAGCTTTGTAACATCCTTTCCCTCGAAACAGATCTGACCCGACGTAGGCTCGATCAGCCGCAATATGGCGCGGCCCGTTGTGGATTTTCCGCAGCCGGACTCGCCCACCAGCCCGAGCGTGCGGCCCGCCTGCAGATCGAAGCTGATATCGTCCACGGCGTGCAGCATGCCGCTGTTCGTTTTGAAATACTTTTTTAGGTTGCGGACCTCCAGAAGACTTTCTGCCATTATGCTTTCCCCCTTTTGATGTGGAAGCCCTCCTGCTCATAGGCGACGCAGGCGTACTTATGCGTCGGGCCCGCGTGCCTGAGCTCAGGCTGGCGAAGCCGGCAGGCTTCCGTCGCGTAATCGCAGCGGGACGCGAACGCGCAGCCCTCGGGCAAACTGGTCGGATCGGGCATGAGGCCCTTGATGGGTTTGAGCATCACGGTTCGGTTCTTGATGTTGGGCAAAGAATTAAAGAGGCCTTCCGTATACGGATGCATGGTATGCTCAAACACATCCTGCAGCGTTCCCTGCTCGATGATCCTGCCGGCGTACATGACGGCGACGCTATCGCATACCTCCGCTACAATGCCAAGGTCATGGGTGATCATGATCATGGACGTATTGTATTTCTCCTTGAGCTCGTTCATCAATTCCAGCACCTGGGCCTGTATGGTCACATCCAGGGCGGTCGTCGGTTCGTCCGCGATCAGCAGCTTGGGGTTGCAGGCCAGCGCGATGGCGATGACGACGCGCTGCTTCATGCCGCCGGAGAACTGATGCGGGTATTCGTTGGCCCGGCTGCCCGGGATGCCGACCAGTTCAAGCATCTCCTTCGCGCGCTTCATCGAGGCTTCCTTATCCATGTTCTCGTGCATCTGCAGGCTCTCGGCGATCTGTTCGCCGACGGTAAACACGGGATTGAGCGCCGTCATGGGATCCTGGAAGATCATGGAGATATCCTTGCCGCGCACCTCGTCCATCTTGGCGGAGGGGAGGTTCAATATATCGCGTCCGTCTATCATCAGCCTGCCGCATTCCACGACGCCGGGCGGGTCGGGGACAAGGCGCAGCATGGCCAGCGCGGCGGTGGTTTTGCCGGCGCCCGTTTCGCCGACCAGGCCGAGCGTTTGCCGGTAGCCGAGTTGCAGGTCGACCCCGTTGAGCGCGCGGACGACGCCGTCCTCCGTTTCATAACGGACGACGAGGTTTTCTATATCGAGTATCAGCTTGTTCTCTTGGTTCATCGTTTGCTCCTTAAACGCTCGTTTATCGCTTCAGCTTGGGGTCCAGAGCGTCGCGCAGCCCGTCGCCGATGAGGTTAAGCGAAAGCACCGTCACCATGATGGCGATGCCCGGATACAGCGTCATATAGCTGTAATCCCGGATGTACGCCCTGCCGGCCGAAAGCATGCTGCCCCACTCGGGCGCGGGCGCGGGTACGCCCAGGCCGAGGAAGCTCAATTGCGCCGCCGAAATGATGGCCGAGCCCACGCGCAGCGTCGCCTGCACGATGATCTGGGAGACGCAGTTGGGTAAAATATGGGATACCACGATCAGCCATTCGGGCGAGCCGATTGCCCGGGCGGATTCGATGTATTCCTCCCCGCGGATGGTCAGCACCGCCGCGCGGGCCACCCTTATAAAGGGCGCGGTGCTGGCGATGCCCACGGCGATCATGAGGTTGAAGGTGCTCTTGCCGAGCGCCGAAACGACGGCTATGGCCATCAGCACGCTCGGGATAGACGAGAAGATGTCGCACACGCGCATGGTGACATCCTCGAAAACGCCGCCGATATACCCGGCCGCCGCGCCGAGCGTCACGCCGAACACCAGCGCGAACATGACGGCGATGACGCCCACCGCCAGCGAATAGCGCGCGCCGTAGCACACGCGGGCGAAGATATCGCGCCCCATGTCGTCCGTCCCGAACCAGTGTTCGGCGGAAGGGGGCTGCATGCGCTGCTTTATGTTGTTGGCGATCACCTGTTCTTCATAGTTGAAAATATAAGGGGAACCCAGCGCGACGCCGACGATCAAAACAAGCAGAATGATGCCGAGTATCGCGCCTTTATTTTTGCGCAACTGCCGCCAAATGGACATCAAAGAACTGCGCTTTTTGTATTTCTGGGAAGCTCTTTCTTTCTTTTCCACGGCTTGGTCCCTCATTTCACATACTGCGACTTGATGCGCGGGTCCACGTACGCGTAGACGATGTCGATCAGCAAGTTCACGATCGTCACCAGCATGGTCGTCATGACCAGCGCGCCCGTCACGGTCGGAATGTCGCGCTGATCGATGGCGTCTACCACGAGCCGCCCGACGCCGGGCCAGGCGAACACCGTTTCCGCCAGAACCGATCCGCCCAGGACGTTGCTGAACTGCACGCCGAACACCGTGATGATCGGGATGAGCGCGTTGCGCAAAGCGTGCTTGCGGATGATCTTGCGCTCGGGCACGCCCTTCGCGCGGGCCATGCGCAGATAGTCCTGCCGGATGACGTCGAGCATGGAGGAGCGCGTGGAGCGCGTCATAAACGCCGCGAGGCCCGCGCCTATGGTAAAGGCGGGCAGTATGATGCTGCGGATGCCGTCCTCATATCCTCCCGAGGGAAGCCAGCCGAGCTTTAAGGAAAAGACGATGATCAGCAGCAGCCCCAGCCAGAAGTTCGGCATGGACAGGCCCAGCAGCGCCATGATCATGGAAACCGTGTCCTTGATCGAATTTTGGTTGACCGCCGCGATGATCCCGAGCGGGATCGAAATGCCGAGCGCCACGATCATCGTAACGAAGGACAGCATCAGCGTATTGGGCAGCCGGGTCAGGTAAGTCTGCATCACATCGCGCTTGGAAACGTACGATTTGCCCAGATCTCCCGTAAGCATGCCCTTGACATAGCGGAAATACCGCTCGACGAGCGAGCCGTTCAGGCCCATCGCCTCGCGCTGCGCGGCGATTTCTTCCTCCGACGCGTCGGCGCTGACGACCGAGTACACCGGGTCGCCCTCGGCCACATCCATGATCGCGTAAATGATGAAAGCGACGCTCAGCAGGACCGGGATCACCATCAGCAATCGCTTGATAATATATCGATACATGTTTCTCTCCCCTGTTGAGGGACCGCGGATGGCGTGCCGGGGTCTGCACATCATCCGCGGTCGCATGAGTCCTATGGAGGGGCCGGGCGGCCCCTCGCGTTACGCGGCTTGGTTTATTCCACGGGCAGGCAGATGTAGCGGTAGTCGTGCTTCGCGGTGCCGTTCCACTTGACGCCGCTGAGCCCTTTCTTGACGCCGATGTTGATATAGGAGGTCGCGATGGGCACGATCGGCATGATGTTGTTGAGGTAAGCCTCGATGTCGTTGTACATCTGTTCGCGCTTGGCGGGATCCTGCTCGACGAGCGCTTCGTCGATCATCGCGTTGTAGACGGGATCCTTCATGTTCGCGCGGTTGGAGCCGTTCTTTTTGAGCACTCCGTCCTCCTCGTAGGAGCCGAACTGGTTGCGCAGGGTGAAGTCGGTTCCGAGGTTGTCCGTGAACTGGTACAGGCAAAGGTCATAGTCCAGCGCGGCGTCGTTGAGCACGCCCTTGAGCGCCGCGGTCTCCAGCTTGATCAGCTCAAGCTCGATGCCTATCTGGGCGAGGTCCTCCTGCAGTACGAGCGCCATGTTCTCCTTGGCGGTGCCGTTGTAGATCACGCGGAACTTCAGCTCGCCGGGTTTATACGGGGACAGCGCCAGCTCGGCCTTGGCCTTTTCAAGATCGTAGCCGTAGGCCTCGAGGCCGTCGTACCACCCGAATTGCCCGCGGTTGACCCAGTGGTCGTGCACGAAGCCTTCGCCGTTGTAGCCGACCTCGATCATGGACGCCTTGTCGGTGGCGTAAGCGATGGCTTTGCGGACATGCACGTCGTCAAGGCCCTTGCGCTCGTTGTTGATCGCCAGATAGAGCAGCACGTAGTTCGGGATCTTGATCAGTTCCAGAGCGGAATCATCCTCAATATAGCTCAAATCGGTGCTCAGCGGGTCGATGCAAACGTCGATCTCGCCGGTCTGCAGCGCGATCAGGCGGGAAGATTCCTCTTTGATCAGCCGGAAAACAACGCGGCTGGTCGGCGCCTGTTCGCCGTAAAAATACTCGGAGCGGACAAAGGAAATCTGGTCGCCGGGTATCCATTCCTCGACCTGATAGCGGCCGGTGCCGATCTGGTAACCGAATTCATCCTCGGTGACGAGCTTTTCGGAGAGGATCGACATGCTCTGGTGCGCCAGCAGCAGCAGGAATTCCTGCGACGGCTTGACGATGGTGATGCTCACATGGGTGTTGTCGATCACCTGGATGTCGGTGACGAGCTCCACCTTCGTCTTGGTGAAGGAGGATTCCCTGGCGCGCTCATAGGTGTACTTTACGTCGCTCGCGGTGCAGGGCGTGCCGTCGGAAAACTTCACATTGTCCGGAATCTCGAAGGTGAAGGTGCAGCCGTCCTCGGAAACCTTCCAGGATTTGGCCATGCCGGGGATGACTTCGTTGGTCTCCGGATCGACCTCGACGAGGGTTTCGTGGGTCAGTATGAAGGCCATCATGTTCGCGTCCGTATTGGAGCCCTGAGGGTCCAGCGTGGTGATGTCGTTGGCTACGCCGATGGTGATGGTATCCTGGTAGGTTACGTCATCGGGCACGTCGGGGGTGGACTCGGGGTTGGGAGTCGCGTCGGAGACGGGCGGGGGCGTGCTCGTTTCATCGGCTGTGCCGCCGGTGCATCCGAACGCGCCGAGCAGCATCAGCAGGCTCAGTGAGAACGCCAAAGCTTTTTTGATCTTTTCCATATTTTCCTCCTCGTTTTTTTGCAGGGCCGCTGCGATCTATCCGATATGCCGGAATCGGCCGGCCATATCAAATATCGATTCGATGCGCGAAATCGGCATGGTGTCCCGTTTGTGAAACAGGCGTGTCTGTGCAAGTACATTGTGTCAGAGACAAATGTTTATTTCAATCCGGTGAAACGGCATATTATGCCGGCGCCCGGTACGTTTTTCCGGTTTTTGATCGGCAATTTTTTCACATGAATAAGTTTCCGGCCGAAACGGGCGCATCAACGCCCGGGAAGGCGTTCGCGCCGGTTGAAAAAAAGCCGCGCATGCATTAACATGATCATGATCATTCAGAACTCTGCGGGAGGAGCATGTGAAATCGAAGAGGCTGCGCGCTTACCTGCTGCTTTTGGCGCTTCTTGCGCCGTTGCTGTTCGGCGCGCGCGCAACCGCGCTCAACCGATATCTGCGCGTGGGCTTCAACGCAAATCTGCCGCCGTATCAGTTCATCGACGCGGACGGCGCGAGCGCGGGCATGCACATCGACATGCTCGAGGCCATCGGCGGCAATCGCAGCTACGATTTCGAATTCATACCCTATCAAACGAACCGCGCCTGCTTCGAAGCGCTCGAACGGGGCGAGATCGACCTGATCCTCGGAGTGATCGCCGATTCCATCAAGCACGATCAGGCGGTTCTCTATACCGACGCGCTGACCAGCTCGCAGCTGTGCATGATCGTCGATAACGACGCGCTTTCGAGCGGCGCCCGCATAACGACCGCGATCTTCTCCTCGGACACCATTCAGCACACCCTGCTCGCGAACCTCGGCATCCATCAGTTCATCGCCGTGGGCAACCAGCGCATGGTCTACGAGCGGCACAGGCAGCATCCGGGCTCGGCGATGATCGGCGTTAAGGACAGCCTGCTTTACCAGCTCGTCAGCGACGGCGCGGATGGCAACTATACCGTACTGTACAACTATCTGGGCACAATCGAATTCTCGCTCGTCGTGCGCCGGGGCGACGCGGAACTGCTGCGCACGATCAACGAAAGCGTCGCCCAGTTCCGGGCGGGGCGGCAGTATGAGGATATCCGCAACAAATGGTTGCCGACGGTGGATTACGAAGCGCGCATGCAGCGCGTCTTTCATACGGTTGCGACCGCCGCGGTGATCGTGGTGCTCGCGGGGCTCGGCTACAGCCTCGTCATGCGCCGCATCCAACTGCTTCTCAGGCGCCGGGTCGCCGAGCAGACCGAGCAGATCCAGCGGGCGAACGTGGAGCTCGAGCGGCAGTTTGAGCAGCTTCAGGGCGAAAACGATCTGCGAAACCGCATCATCAAATATTCCCCGAGCGGAATGCTGCTCTTTGACCCAGGTTATAACATCACGCTGATGAACAAGAGCGCCTGCGCCATCGCCGGGCTCGTGGAGCCGCGCATAGGCGGCAGCGCGCTCGACGTGCCTGTGTTCGGCGAGATCCTGCAGCGCGAAGGCGCCCGCGTGTTTGAGCCGGGCGCGACGGTCGAAAACGGCAGCGTCCGCATAGGCGCGGCCCCGGGCGGCGCGCGCTCATATAAATATTTGATGTATCAGGTGAACCGTTACGGCTCTGTCGTCGGCGTCCTTTTGAGCGTGCAGGACATGACCGAGGCCGAGCGCGTGCAGCAGGCGAAATTCGAGAGGGAAAAAAGCTCCGCGCTCACGCGAATCGCCGCGGGCATCGCCCACGAGATCCGAAACCCCCTCATGACGATCCGCACTTTCGCATCCCTGATCGGCACAAAGGGGGACGATAAGCAGGTGCAGCAATCCTTCGCCCGTTATGTTCCCGGCGAGGTCGACCGCATCAACCGGCTTATTGAAAACCTCATCCATTACGCGAAGCCCGCCAGGCATCACGCGGAACGGGTGCTGGTGGACGAGCTGGTGGACGACTGCCTCGCGCTGATCCAGCCGCTCCTGAAAAAGAGTTCGTTCCAGCTGGAACGCTCGCTTTCGCCGGATCTGTTCATACTGGCCGACCGCGACCAGATCCGTCAGGTGCTCGTCAACATACTGATCAACGGCATCGAGGCCATGGAAAAAAGGGTCGCCCGCAGCGCGCCGGAAGCGCCGCTGACCATCCGGGTGTGCGCCGGGCAGGCCGATGGAAAGGTGGCGCTTACCGTTCGCGACGAAGGCGTCGGCATGACCGCCGAGGAACTGAGCGTTTGCAGGGACCCGTTCTTTTCCACCAAGGAAACCGGAACGGGACTGGGCCTTGCGCTGTGCGAGCAGTATATAAAAGAAAACAGCGGCGCGATGCAGATCGAAAGCGTCAAGAACGAATATACGCGGATCTCCCTTGTGTTTGAAAGGAGTTAGCCTATGCAATCCCGCATCCTGATCATAGACGATGAAAGCAGCATCTGCGTCTCGCTCTCCCTGGCGCTGCAGCCGGACTACGAAGCGGCGTGGGAAACCGACCCGATCATGGGGCTGGAGCGCTTGCGCGCGGAGTCCTTCGACCTGGTTCTGCTGGATCTCGTGATCGGCGAGTACGACGGGCTCGAAATCCTCAGGGAGATCCGCAAGATCGATCCGCGCGTCACGGTGATCATGATGACCGCCTACGGGAGCATACGCTCCTCCGTCAGCGCCATGAAACAGGGGGCTTTCACCTATCTGACCAAGCCGCTCGATCTTGAGGAGCTGCAAATCTATATGCGGCAGGCGCTGGAGTTCCGCGCGCTCAACGACAGCGTGGCTTATCTGAACGAGCAGCTGCGCGACCAGGCGCAGGCGGGAGCGCTTGTGGGGACCAGCCCGGCCATGCGCTCCGTGATCCGGATGATCGAAAAATTCCGCGACGCCGACGCCAACGTGCTCATCTCCGGCGAGAGCGGAACCGGGAAGAGCCTTGTCGCGCAGACGCTCCATTTTCAGGGCAAACGCAAGCACTTTGTCACGATCAACTGCTCCGCCGTCGAGGAGGACCGGCTCGAGGAGGAATTCTTCGGCCATAAGAGCGGCGCATATTTGGGCGCCACGCACGACCGGCGCGGCAAACTGGATTACGCCGACCAGGGCACGCTTTTGCTTGACGGGATCTCGGACATGCCGCCGGCCTTTCAGGCCAAGCTCCTGCGCACGCTGGAGGAAAAGGCGTTCACCCCCATCGGCGGGCGGGAGCTTCGCCGTTTCGATACGCGCATCATCGCCACGACGAACCGCGGCCTGAACGCGATGGTGGAGGAAGGGTCGTTCCGCAGGGATCTTCTCTACCGGCTCAATACGCTGGAAATCGAGCTGCCGCCCCTGCGGGAACGCCGGGAGGATATACCGCTCCTATGCAAGCATTTCATCCAGCGCAGCAGCACCCTGCAAGGCAAGGTGCGCAGGCTCCGCGGCATCACGCCCGAAGCGCAGGAGCTGCTCAACGCGCACAATTATCCCGGCAATGTGCGCGAGCTTGCCAACGTCATCGAGTATGCGGGCCTCGTCGCAAACGACGAGTGGATCCGCGTCAAGGATCTGCCGTATCGCGTTACGGAGGCCGCCCCGAACGCGGACGAGCCCGAGAAGCTGCTTTCAGGAAAAACCCTGCAGGAGCTCGAGCGCATGGCGATACTCGCCTCCTACCGGCGCAACGGCGGCAAGCGCAAGCTGATCGCCGCGGAGCTTGGCATCAGCGAGCGCGGGCTTTGGAACAAGCTCAAGGAATACGATCAGGCATAGCGCGCCCTCCGGGAACCGAAAGACGCGGCGGCCGTTCCGACCGGCGGCTCGAAACAGCAAAAAGGAAGGCAGGGAATCATTTTGGCCGACACAACCATGCGCTACATGTTTTTGCGCATCTACAGCAACGGCGAGCTGCAAAACGCCCTGGGCGAAATGCTCGAAAAGGGCTGGGTGCCGGATCGCTGCAAAGGGAATTTTCTCTTCTTTCGCAAACAGCGTCTGCCGGACGCGCGCCTTATGGTGGTCTCAACCGAATGCTCCGGACGCACGCCCAAAGGCGACAAGCAGATAGACGAATATATTGAAATCGCGCTCAGGAAGGGCTGGCAGCTCCTGTGCATCGGAGACATCGAGAGCGTGATACCCGTGCGCCGCCGCCTGTTTTTCTATACCCGGGACCCGGAGGCCGCCCCGCTCGAACCGGATGAAGCCATCGATTTCCAGTACGCGTACCGCGCGTATCATTCCACGCTGCGATGGGCGATCCTATGGACGCTGCTCGCCGCGGCGACGCTTGCGAGCACGATACTGTTCATGCGCCAGGACGGCGCGCGCTTCGTGCTGATCCTGATCGATCTTGCGCTCCTTGCCATATCGGTTTGTTCATACCCTCTGTTCTTGAGCCGGCGCACGCTGTACCGCCATGTGACGCGGCAAGCGCCCCTCCCCGCGGACTCCCACCGTACGCTCCACCGCAGGGAAACCTCCCTGGCCGTCGCCCTTGCCGCGCTGCTTCTGGGCGTCGGCCTGCTGCTGTTCTTATGAACGGCCGCGCCTGACGCTTGCGGACGCGGAATCCGCCGCCCGCCGCCGGGGATTGATCCATCCACTCTCCCCCGCCCAAGCGTTCATTTGCATCGCCCGCGCGTTAATCTGACAAAACGTCGGCGCAAGTCGATACGGCGAAACCCGTCCCGCAAGAAGGCGGGTTTTGTTGTATGGGCGATATCCGGGGTTTGGAGCATATCCGGCTTTGAGGCGTTCCGCTCCGGCAAGCGGGCGGGCGTTTTTGCGGCTTCCGGGCCCGGAGGCGTTTGAGCGGCGGACAGGCCCGCCTCGGGGAAACGCGCCGCCGCCGCGCCGGCTTTCGAAAGCCGTTTGCATATTCATTTTTTATTATTGATAAACTAAGGCCAGCGCAAGCGCAATACTTGAGAGGAAACGCCATGCTGGAGTATTTTAGAAAAATTCTCAGGGTATTGAAAATAAAAAAGGAAGCGGAACGCCAGGGGCAAGCCCAGGCGGCGCCCGCTCCCCGGGATTTTGACGCTTCGCTGGATCAAAACCTCGCGTTTTTCAGGCAGCGGCTGGGAGACAGCTCGGATATCGTCATCAAGGAATTTCAGATCGACGGCGCCGGGGGGCCGCGCTGCGCGCTGCTGCTGATCGACGGCCTGGTCGATCAGGAGAACGTCAATTTAAGCATACTCAAACCCATGATGTATGAGGCGGGGCTGAAAATGAAGGCGGACCATACCGGCCGCTTCGACATCGCCGCCCTGAGCCGGGAGTTTTTGTCCGCGGGAGAAGTGAAGCTTCTGAGCACGCTGGATGAAGCCTTGGGCGACCTGTTTTCCGGCCAGACCATACTGCTCGTTGACAGGACGCAAGAAGCGCTCTCCATCGGCCTGAGGAAGTGGGAGAAGCGCGGCGTCGGCGAGCCGCAGACCGAAACGGTGGTGCGCGGCCCGAGAGAAGGCTTTACAGAGACATTGCGCGTCAACACGGCGATGCTGCGCCGCAAGATCAAAAACGCGAACCTGCGCCTCGAGACGATGAAGATCGGGCGGCAGACCAACACGGACGTCTGCATCGCATACATCGAAGGCATCGTCAAGCCCGGCTTGATCGACGAGCTCAAAAAGCGGCTGGACGCGATCGATACCGACTCCGTGCTTGATTCGGGTTATGTCGAGGCATACATCGAGGACGCGCCGTACTCCATTTTCCCGACCGTGGGCAACAGCGAGCGGCCGGATACCATCGCGGGCAGGCTGCTGGAAGGCCGCGCGGCGGTTATCGTGGATGGCTCTCCCTTTGTGCTGAGCGTGCCCGCGGTATACATCGAATACTTCCAATCGCCCGAGGACTACTATATCCGCACGTATTACGCATCCGTGCTCCGAATCATCCGCGTGTTCAGCTTCCTCATCACGATACTCGCGCCCGCGCTGTACGTCGCCATCACGACTTTCCATCAGGAGCTCATCCCCACAAAGCTGCTTTTTACCATGACCGCCGGGCTTTCGGGCGTGCCTTTTCCCGCACTGGTGGAAGCGCTGATTATGCAGGTCATGTTCGATATACTCAAGGAAGCGGGCATCCGGCTCCCCAAGCCGGTCGGCAGCGCCATCAGCATCGTCGGCGCGCTCGTCATCGGCCAATCCGCGGTTTCGGCGGGGTTGATCGGGCCGTTTATGATCATCGTGATCTCCATCACGGCCATATCCAGCTTCGTGGTTCCCGCGCAGACGGATTCCCTGTCGCTGATGCGTTACATATTTTTGCTGCTCGCGGGATTCCTCGGCGGCTTCGGGGTCATCATGGGCCTTCTGTTCGCGCTGACCTATCTTGTTTCGCTCAAGTCGTTCGGCACGTTCTATCTTTCGCCGATCCTTCCGCTCAACAAGCAGGGCATGAAGGACTGCTTTGTGCGCATGCCGCTCTGGATGATGATGAAGCGCCCCTTTACCCCGGCGTCGGAAAACGACGTGCGCCGCGGGCCGCGCGAAGCTTTTTCGGAACGGAAAGGAGGCTGATGCGTTTGCATGGGAGGTTGAAAACGATTGTCTGTGCGGCTCTCGCGGCGTTGGCTCTGCTCTCGTCGGGCTGCCAGAGCGCGCGCGAACTGGGCGACCTGGTCATCGTGATGGGCATCGGCATGGACGGCGACCGGGAAGAGCCGGGCAACATCAAGCTTACCGCGCAGATCGTGCTGCCCGAAAAGATATCCTCGTCCCAGGACGGCGGGGCGTCCTCATCCGGCTCCGAGGGCCCGTATTATAATCTGGGCAGCTCCGAAAAGAACACGTTCGAAGCCGTACGCGGGTATACGCACATGGTGTCGGGCAAACTGTATATCGCGCATACGCAGGTTTTTGTGATCGGCAGCGAGATGGCCAGGGAGGGCATCGCGCCGTATCTCGACTTTTTCACGCGCGCCAAGGAAACGCGCCCCACCGCCAAAATCGTGATATCGGAAACGACCGCGAGCGAAATGCTCGGCGTGAAGCCGCAAAAGGAAATGCTCCCCGCGATCCACATCTCCCAGCTTGTGGAAGGGCAGATGGTCAACTCGCAATCCAAGGAAATCACGCTGCTGGATTATGTGAAAGCCATGCAGAGCACGACCGCCTCGTTGATCGCGCCCATTTTGCGGATCGAGGAAAAAGAGGGCAAACAGGTGCTCTCGGTAAGCGGCATGGCGGTATTCAAAGAGGACAAAATGGTGGGGGAACTCAGCGGGGACGAAACGCGCGGCGTACTGTGGGTGATGGGAGAGATTCGCAGCGCGGTGATCAACGTGGAGATCGCGGGCGGCATCGCCTCGTTCGATGTGCTCAACGCGAAAAGCAGCGTATCCCCGACGGTTTCCGGCGGCAAAGTGGCCGTGAAGATAGACGTTGCCGCATCGGTCAAGCTTGCGGAGCAGACCTGCGAGGAAAACCTCGCGACCCAGGATCGCATCAAGGAGCTTCAAGCGCTCGCGGGCGAAGCCATCCGCAGCGAAATCTTGCTGGCGTATCAAAAAGCGGCGTCGCTCAAAGCGGATGTGTTCGGTTTCGGCGAGATGATTCACCATCGCGACAAGGCGAGCTGGCGCGAAATCGAGCCGGATTGGGACAGGCTGTTTCCCGAGATCACGCTGGACGTCAACGCCGAGGTTACGATCAAATCGGTAGGCTCTCTGGAAAGACCGGCATGGGACAAAACGGATGAGGAGTAACGAGGATTTGAGAAGAGCGGAGACAAAGGCATGGCGCTGCTGATCATTGCATTTTTCAGCCTGTGCGCTTTGATCGAAATCCCAAGGCTGGCGCGGGCAAAGAGAACGAAGGAACTCGTCTGGTTCTGCGTCTTTTCCGCAATCGGCCTTACGCTTTTCATGCTGCTTCTGGCGAGCGTAAAAATACCCGGCCCCATCAAGGTGATCATGGGATGGCTCGACTGGATCGGGCTGCACTATCCCGCGTAAAAGGGAGAACACGATGAACGATGAACTGAAAACGTCGCAGCTCACGCCGCTGACCATCAGCTTTATACTGGGATCGGCGCTGCTGATCACCATGGTCGACGGCATCACCGCGCACGACACGTGGATGGTCGTGATAGCCGGGTTTGTCCTATGTTTGCCGTTCCTGCTGATTTACGCGCACCTGGCCAAACGCTTCCCCGGCAAAAGCCTCATCGAAATGAACGACGTCATATTCGGCAAGGTCGTCGGCAAAATCGTTTCGGCGATCTATGTGGCGTATTTTTTTCTGCTGCTCACCTTCAACATCAACGACGCGGCGGGCTTTTACGTCGGTTACGTGATGCCGGATACGCCCGATATGGCGTTCCTGATCATATTCACGCTGGTTTGCGCCTTCGCGGTTCATAGAGGTCTGGTCGCGATTGCAAAAGTAAGCCTGGCTACAACGGCGCTTGCGGTCACCGTGGTCGCTTTGACGACGCTGATGCTGATCGGGAACATGGATTCTTCCAACCTGCTTCCTCTGTTCGACAAGCCCCTGATACGGTACGTGCAGGCGACGCAAATCGTCGTGGAGCTTCCGTTCCTGGAGATCGTCTCGCTGCTCATGGTCATGCCGCTGATCAAAGACAACCGGAAGCTGACGCGTTCCTGGATAACGGGGGCCGCCGTCGCGGCGGTGCTGATGCTTGCGATCGTGCTGCGAAACACGCTCGTTCTGGGAGGCGCTTCGAATATTCTCGGCGAGAATTCTTTCGAGGCGATCCGGCTGATCAACATCGGGGAATTCCTCACGCGCATCGAACTGCTCATCGCGATCAATTACACGACTTTTTTCTTCATTAAAATCAGCGTGCTTTACTATGTCACGCTCAACGGCATATCGCAGTTGCTGCGCCTGGAGCGCGCCAACGCGCTCATACTGCCGCTTGGCAGCATCGCCGTGGTGTTCGCGTACATCAAGGTGGATTCGGCGGTGATACACGCGATCTGGGGCGCGCAGTACGCGCCGGTGTTCTCCTTCCCATGCACCGTGTTCTTCCCGCTGCTCATGCTCATCGTCGCGGCGCTCAGAAAGCTCAGGACGCCGCCGCCCGACGCTTTGCGGCAGCAGGAGATTAAGCCCGAACCGTAGACCGATCGCCGCGGAATCGCGCGGAGGGCTTTTTCAGCATTTCCAAAAGCATACGGAACGTCCCGCAGATCCCCCGCGGCTGATCTTCGGCCATGATGCGGGAAGCTCACAGGGCGTTTTTAAGGCCTTCGAAGTCAAGGTAATCCTCGACGAACTGCTTGCGCAGGAGCTCGGGCGGAATGAACTCGTTGTATTTCCCGTCGATCTGTACCTTGTCGGGCAGCGGCAGGTCGTATAGGTCGAGATCCCGGCGGAGTATGTCCGCGATGATGCCCTCCAACTCCTCTTTCGTGCCGCTGAATACGACCTCGAGGTAAACGCATGTGATCCAGGGCAGCTTGCTTTTGATCTTGCGGTGAAGCAGCGCGTAATGCAGCGTCATCAGCTGCCGGGTGCCCACCCAGGGGAAAACGGCGAATTTCTTGTCGGAAAGCGGCGTCACGAGATTCTCCAATATGCCGCTGTTCCGGGCGATGTATTGGATCTCGTTCAGCCGCTCCCGGCAGCGCTCGCTGCAATACGGGTACGCTTCATCCGTTTTCAGCACGCTTCGTATTTTTTGCACGAGCACGGTGTGAAGCTCGGCGTTGAAGTCCACATCCCAGTCCACAACGGAAATCCCCGGAACCCGTTTTACGAAAATGACCTTGGATTTGACGTTCACATCCACGGTCTCCCACGCCATCCCCGCCAGCGAAAAACGGACGCCGACCGGGTAGACCTTGTCGACCGTACCGATGGTGCGGTTTTCGTCTTTGACGAGCAGATATTCGGGCGCGAGGAACACCGTGAGGAATTTGTGGCTGTTGACCACCTTTTCCCCTTCGCGGCCTATGATCAGCCCGCCCTGCTCGGTGCGCTGCAGCTGATCCGTGTCGATCAAATGGGTGAGCAGCAGTTTATAATCGGCCTGCGGTATGTTTTTGAAGCAGCCCAAAGAAAGCACCGTTTGGGCAAGCGCCGCGGGGGACATTTCCCCGTTGCTCTTCAAACAGCTCATGGTCTGATGGTATAGGAGATTATACGCGTGGTTCTGCGGGGGGATGGGCTCGATCCAGCGGTCCCTGAGATAAAGCTCGATAATGGCGACGGTGCGAATGAACTCCCAGTTGATCGGGCCGAGTATGTCGGCGGAATTGATCTTGATGCTCTCGACAAACGTAAAAAGCAGCTGAGGAATCTGCCCGCGCCGCCCGCAGCGCCCCAGGCGCTGCGCGAAGCTTGAAACGTTGAGCGGCGCGCCGACCTGAACGGCCTGGTCGAGCGAGCCTATGTCGATGCCAAGCTCCAGCGTTACGGTGGCGCCGGTCACGATTTTCTCGTCGGCCGATTTCATTTCGTCCTCCGTGTTTTCCCGCAGCAGAGCCGAAACATTGCCGTGGTGGACGCGGTAAACATCCGGCGCCTTGTTTTTCAGGGCGATCTCGCGCAGATGCGCCATGACGAATTCCGTCTCTTCCCGGCTGTTGGTGAAGATGATGGTCTTTTTATCCAGCGTCTGCTTAAAAAGATATTCGTAATGCTCGCGGTCGCCCATATCGCCGGAGGCGACCTTGACGACGTTGCCGCTGCCGTCCCTCTCCACAAGATCGCGTTCGTCGGCATAATTCACGAAGCGTTCGATATGCAGCCTGACGCGCTTCTTGCCTTCTTCTATAACAGGGGCCGCGCATTCCCGCCCGGTGCCGGTGTTGAGCCAGTTTTGGGCGAGCGACACATCCCCCAGCGTGGCGGAAAGGCCGACCCGCCGCGGGTTGACGCCGGTCAATTGCTTGAGGCGTTCGAGCACGCACAAAAGCTGCAGGCCCCGGACGTCCCGCATGAAATAATGGACCTCGTCGACGACGACAAAACGCAGGTCCGAAAACATGGCAAGACATGCGCCGCGCTTGTTGGTGATCAGGCTCTCGAGGGATTCCGGCGTGATTTGCAGCAGGCCTTCCGGTTTTTTTACGAGCTTGTTTTTTAGGTTGAGCGAGGCGTCCCCGTGCCACTTCGTAACGGGGATGTTGGAGTCCAGAAGAAGCTGCTCCAGCCGCTTGAACTGGTCGTTGATCAGCGCTTTCAAAGGCGATACGTACAGTACGCCCACCGAACCCGAAGGCTTATTGTACAATTCCGTGAGGATCGGCAAAAAGGCGGCTTCGGTCTTGCCCGTGGCCGTTCCGGAGGAAAGCAGCAGATTGTCGTCGCTGTCGAAAATGACTTCGCAGGCGGCCACCTGGTTGCCCCGAAGCTCCTCCCATTTGTTTTGATAGATAAATTCCTGGATAAAAGGCGCGAGCCTTGAAAATGCGTCCATACGTTATACCTCAAACTCGCGGAATTCGCTGTGGATATCCTCCTCGGAAAGCCCGCCTTTGGCCAGCTCAAAGTTGTTGTCCCCCAAAATATCGCAAACGTTTTTGTGCGGATTCTGGTAAAGTATGTTGATCAGCTCGATGAAATCGCGGATGATCTCGCGCGGGGTAATGTGGGTTTCGGCGCCGACGCGGTTATATTCCACGGTGAGGAAGTAGACCAGCTCGTCATGCGACAACGCGGGCGTATAGTTGTACAATTGGGCGTGTATGTTCAGGAGCTTCTCCACGAGGATATACATCTCCTCCTGCGAAAGCATCTGCAGCCGGATGATGGGCGCGGACATATCCCTGATGTCGGCGCTCGCGAAATGCCCCTCCGCCAGCCTCGAGCGCAGCGCTTCGTAGCTGAACACGCCCTTGTATTTATCCTCGATGCACTGCGGCGTGCCGCCCATCAGAAAACCGATGTGCCTCGCTTTGCCCTGCAGCACGTCGTTGTATATGGTCAGCAGCTTTTCGTAATTGTTCGCCCGGGTGATGGAGTTCGGGATCTTGTAGATGTTGACCAGCTCGTCTATCATCACGAGCAAGCCCTTATAGCCCGCGCCGACCAGAAACGCGGCGAATATCTTCAAAAAGTCGTACCAGGTCTCGTCGGAGACGATGAAATTGATGCCCAAATCCTCCTTTGCTTCCTTGCGGGAAGGATACTCCCCCCGAAACCATTTCAAAACATTGGATTTCATGGCCGCATCGTCCCGCCTGTAAGCATTCCAATAAGCGGCGACGGCCTTGGCAAATTCGAAGCCGTTGACCATACCCTCCAGAGAGCCCGCGACCGCGTATATCCGCCTTTCAACCAGCTCGTCGAAATCGTCGCCATCCGCATTGCATTGGGCTTTCACGGCCGCCTGGATGTTGGAGATCCATTTTTCCAAAATCAACGGGAGCGCCCCTCCGTCGGGCTTCGACCTCGTGGAAAGGTTTTGGATCAATTCCTTATAAGTCGCCAATCCCTGGCTTTTGGTTCCGGCGAAACGGCGTTCCGGCGAAAGGTCGGCATCCACGACCGCAAAGCCTTTTGCCGTGGCGTAATTGCGGATGGTCTGAAGCAAAAAGCTCTTGCCGCTGCCGTATTTGCCCACGATGAAGCGGAACGACGCGCCGCCCTGTTCGATCATATCGATATCGCGCAGTAAGGCGGCGATCTCCTGGGCGCGGCCCACCGTGATATACTCGAGCCCCACGCGCGGCACAACGCCGCCTTTCAATGCGTTCATCAGTATGTTCGCGATCCGGTTGGGCACCTGACTTACCATGCGCATCCCACCAATTCCTTCAATTGATCCCTGTAATCGTCGTATATAAAGAATTCTTCGTCCATAAGGCTGTCGCCTATGAAATCCATGGCTTTTTCGTTGATTCCGTCGACCAGGACCTCGGGCATCACGCCGCGCTCGTCGGCAAACCGCCTGATTTCCGTCTCCCCGCGCAGCGCCGCGCACAAAGCCTCTGTTTCGGCTGCGGTCAGCGCTTGTTTGAACCCCTCCCAGGCGCCGGACAGGGGCGCCGGTTCAGGATCGGGCGGCGGCGCGGGAGGCATGTCCGGGAAAGCCGGCGAAGTAAAACCGGACGGCGCCGCGGCGGGAACAGATTGCGCTTCCTGCTCCGGCACGATCAGTTTTTCCTGCGTGGCCTGGGCTTCCCGCCTGATTTTGGACAGCGCGCCGCGATCCACCCGAACGACCGTCTTTGTCGCCTCCCTGTAAAACGCAAGCGCCGCGTCGCCGACGATCTGCTCAAGGGACAGCCCCGCCCCGTTCAGCCTGCCGAGCGCCGCGTGCGAAACGGCGCCGATGTTGGCGGAGAGCTTATACTTATATTTTGCGGCCTGCCTCAAAACGGATTCCATCCGCTTCATCGCGTAGCCGATCAACTGCCTGCCGCTTTCCGAAGCGGGAACCGTGCTGAAGGCCCAGTTGTTCCGGCTGCATATGTAGATTTCGTTTTCGGAAAGCACGACCCGCCTGTCCTTTTGCTTCATCCACGGGTAAAAAAGCGCATCCTTAAACGGCGTCCACGCGGACATTTTCTTTGCGGGCTGAAATACGGACCCGTCGAAATCCATGCCGTTTTCAGCGAAAACCCGCCGGAGCCTGTCGATCAGGAAGTAAAAACAATCCGCGCACAGCTTCGCGTTGCCGCCTGTGAAAAACGCGGATTTCCTGATGTCGTATTTTGAAACGGCGCAGAACAGATCGAACTCATCGCCCGTGTCCGCCATGTTCGGGTAATGCGCGGCGATGCCGTTTTGATCGGCGAACGCCTTGAACGAATGCGCAAGCTCGTAGTAAATATGATAATCCTTGAACCATTTCAATATATATTTGTCGACGGTTTTATTGTAAGCGCGGAACGCTTTCCAGAAAAACACCAGCTTGTCAAGACCGTCCCGCGGGTCGTCCACGCCGATGTTGTTGAGCAGTTCGTAAATATATATAAAAGCGTAGGACAGCGAGGTTTCGGCGACGTTTCCTTTCCTGACCTGCGTGCGCCAGGTGAAATACGTCCGGAGCTGTTCGTAGCCCATCATCTGATAATAAGGAAAATAAGCGGAATAGGGGACCGATTCGGCGTATTGATCCGCAAAGTCTTTCATAAACAGGCCTTGCTTATAAAAGATTCCGGCGTCCTGCTGCCGGGCGACCCTGTCGAAAAACCTCGAACCCGCGGGGAACAAAGGCCGGTCCTCTCTGGCGATATCCCTCATCCTGTAAAAGAGCTCCCGGATCTCATCCTTCTCGGGCGGTTCGATTTTCTGCGATTTCAATACGAATTTGCCGACGCCCGGTATGCCGCACGAATCATACTCGATCTCGTAATACAACCCGTCGGGGAGGGAGGCGCGGGCATTCGTCCCGGTTTGCGGCGACGCTTGCGCGGCCCCCTCCTCCCGGCTCTGACGCCGGTCGGGGATCTTAAACGGTTCGTATTTGTTTTCGATATGATATCCGTCCACGATATCCCCTTAACGCAAAAGGTCTACCCGACAACCTTTCCGAGAACGCGAAAATCGTCATGCTCCCGGATCGGGATGGGGGCGTAATCGGGATTCAGGGAAATCAGGTACCCTTTCCCAAGCTTCTTTAAGTATGCGTCGTGATTCAAGCAGAAGATACCGATGTCGCCTTCCGCCAGAGAGGGCTGCTCATGGACGAATATGATCTGCCTGTCCACAAAGCGCGGCGTCATGCTCTCGCCGCTCACCCTGAGCGCGTAATCGGCCGAGCCCGGCACGGTGCTTTCGACCTCGATCATCTCATGCCCGCCGCCGTCGAGGTAATTGCCAAGGCCTGCCGATACCGGCATGTCGTATAGGCGCAGCAGCCTTTTTCCGGCGAACGCTTCGCGTATATCCATGACACGGCAAATATCGCAAATCGCGAGGAAAGATTCGACCGAAGGCTTCGAAGCCCCGGTTTCCCATTTGCAGATCGTATATGTCTTAACGTCGAAACCCTTTTGTTTCAGGAGCCCGGCCAGTTGCGCGCGCGACAGTTTCGCGGCCTCCCGAACTTCCTGCAACCTTTTTGCCAGGTTCATACCGGCGCCTCCTTCCTCTCCCTTACTATACACGCATTTTGGCAAAAGGCAACAGAAGAATTGCAGGAACTGCAATAACCGGGCGCGCCTGACGCAGCTTCTGCTGCGTTTGATTGTGAACCGCTTCCCCTGCGTACGGCGGCCTTTCTTCATCCGCGCATGCCCGCGGGCACGGGCTTGGTTTGGCTCGAAGCGCCCCATGCCGGGCAAGCGGCGCCGAAAACCCGGTTTCACGCGCTCGCCGTGCGCGCGGCGAGGTTCAATACAGGCTTAAAAGATAATGGAATGGATTTGCCTGATAAGCAGGGTTTTGATGGAAATCGAGAGGGCCTCGTAAAAGGTTTCGAACGCGGCGTCGGGAGCAAGCAAGAGATGTATTTTATTGACCCTGTAACGGATGGTATTCTTGTGGCAGTTCAGTTTTGCCGCCGTAGAATCATAGTTGGCGTCCGAACGCACGAAGGCGATCGCCGTCTTCATCATTTCGCCGTCGTGGAAGATCGGGTTCAGGAAACGTTTCATGAACTCATGCAGGGACGGGGTGTTTATGATCGGGATCAGGAACTGCAGCGTTCCTATTTGATTGTAGGAGATCTCCCCGTGTTCCAACACCTGCGCCGCGATGCTCGCATAGTAGGATTCCTTTACGCACGTCGCAAGCCCGGCGCCCGTGAGGTGTATGTCGCTGTGAGAAATCAGCGTCGCATCCGTAGGGCATACGTAGCCGGAAATGATCCGCCTGACACAAAAATCAAACCGAAGCGGGTTGTTGTCCGGCATGGTCGCAATGATCGCCAGGCCATTCATGAACTTGCACAGCGCCACTCTTCCGTAATCCGCATCCGCGGAGCGGAAACGCCGGATAATGTTGTCCACGCTGCCCGTAGAGTTCAAATCGATTTCGGAGAGCATCGTCACCCGCGCGTATTTATTGAACATCGACGAAATACCGATGGTATACCTTGTAATCTCATCCTGCGATAAGTTCTTGGATATCATCTCGGAAAGATAGTTGGCGTTTTTCAGGATGTCCTTGTTCAGCCGGACCGCGTCCTCGATGTCCACGATGATCTCGCGGAACGTGATGTTGTCGTCAAAGCGGAAAATCGGAAAATTGTTTTCATCCGCCAGGGCGCAGACCTCGCGCGGAAGGCTTTGAAAGAAAACCGTTTTATAGGCAAGCCCGCTCACGCCGCATTCGATGAGCCTGCGCAGCGTTTCGTACAGCTTCTTCTCATCATCGCGGGCGAACAATAGGCTGGAAACCACAAAGCTGTATCGATCAAACAGGTCCTCCGAATACGTGCCTTTGTTTTCCCATGCGAAATCGAGCATATCCACCATCTCGACAGAACTGTTCAGCCCGTTCTGTCCGGCGATCGGGATAAAGCCCGCGGCGCTTTTCAATGATAAAATATCCTTTACGGTAATAGCCATATATCCCTCGCAAGTGCTGCTAAAGGCATTTTATCATAATGATGCAAAATATGAAAACCGCGAAAAACGCCCCGATAGACAGATACGATCCGCCGGCTGATTCCTGAATCGGATCGTATCTGCCAAAGTAAGGTTTTTCCGGCGCGTCAGCGCGCTCTCCCGGGGCTACCTTTCGCCGGTCTGCGCATAACGGATGATCTGCTCGGCGCTCATGCCGGCAAGCCCCAGGCTTTCCGCATTCCTGCAATGCTCGCCATGCGTCAGGTCCAGGCCGAGGACGGCTTCGCACACGTCGACGATCAGTTTGGACTTCGATACGTCCACACCTATCTGCCGCCCGACATCCACCAGCGGCACAAGGCCCATGCCCACGTCCTCCGTGATATATCTGGCCGTGTACAGATCCGTTGGAGCATAGATATGCGTGTACGCGTCGCACGCGCGGAACACATCGCATAGCGTCTGCTTGCCGTACACGCCGTACTCCGCCTCATACTGCTGGTATAGGTCGAACAGCTCGACGTTGCGCACCAGGCCCAGCTTTTCGCCGACGGCGATTCGTTCCCGATCCATCAGTTCCATATACCGGCCAAGCGTCGGGGAAACGGCCTTCTGCATGAAGGAGAACTGCTCGCCGCTCTCGATCCATCCAACGTTGAGTATGGCCGGCAAAGGATGAACCGTCGGATTGGTGTTGTCGATCGCCGTAGCGATCACGCTGCTTACGAACTGGGCCTCGGGGATAATGTCCGTGATCAGCCCTTTGATCTTATCCAGATGGATGGCCGGGAATGCCGAAACGAGTATCCTGTCCTTTTTGGCGCCTATGAAAACGGTGCCGATTTCCCGCATGCGGCATGCGAAAAGCAGAACGTTGCTCTCCGCGATCACGACGTCGTCCGTATAGCCATAGTCCGCCAGCGCCCGTTTCATGGCGAAACTGCCGAACGTCGCACCCGGGTTTATGAAAATCAATTGATTGGGTTTGAGGCATTTCGCGAGCTTGGCGGCGATTTTCCGGTGAT
>ERZ795030.944-NODE-944-length-42474-cov-15.769184_pt1 | contig 42474 bp, 30 predicted proteins | sample MGYA00375122_ERZ795030 | MGnify/ENA primary metagenome ERZ795030 (study PRJEB30165, sample SAMN05720146) | activated sludge metagenome | isolation source: anaerobic digester from wastewater treatment plant | place: Japan | collected 2015-04-20 ... | reverse complement strand
CCTTTCACACTTCACCCTTCGCCATTCACTTTTCGCCCCCCACCGTAAAGCCGACGCCGACCAACAAGCTCGACTTTCAGGGTTTGCCTGATCTTGATCAGCGACCTCGCAGCCCCGTCCGCACCGCCCCAATGCGAACTCGAAAAGTTTCCCTAGAAACCCACAACCCAATGCCTACACGTTTCATCCCAATTCAGGCCATGAAACGCAGTAAGGGCGAATAACACTGTTCGGCGTCTCAGTAGCGACTTGCAAAAGTATACGCACGGTGACCCACAGACAACTCCACGATGATCTCAATCCAGCATTCAGGCGTTTGCTAACCTAGCGTTGCACTTCACGTAGAACATTCAATGAGCATTCCAATGAGCACATTCGAAACCGCAAAAAGATTAGCCGAAGACTACAAATCGAAAGATTTAAATGAGGCAGACACGCGCCACCAAATACTGGATGTACTATTTCATGATGTACTCGGATGGCCCCGAAAAGCCGTTAAATGCGAACAGCATGTACACGAGGGCTATTGCGACTATGTTATAACAAACCCTCTCGATAAGGCTGTTCTGATCATAGAGGCTAAGAAAGAAGGGAAATTTTTTGAACTTCCAGTACAAGCAAAGACAATCGATGAAATACGGATGATAAAGCTTGAGCGACTTTGCACAGACCCACAAATAAAAGCAGCCGTTCTTCAAGTGGTTTCATATTGCCCTGAGTTCGGCTGCGTGCACGCCGGCATAACCAATGGCCATGTATATATATTCTTCAGGACCTTCATTCACAACCAGAATTTCATGAACGCCGATGCGTTCATAATTCCATCACTCGAGCTATTCGCATCAAATCACACCGTTTTATACAATAAGCTCTCATACCAAGCCATCACCAGAAACAACTCACTCGGAATACTATTCAGCGACCCACGTGCAAACACCAGGGAGTTACATTTCCCGAAACTTAACATTCTTCACTACGACACCCCATTCAAAGTCAACAACTATGCCAAATTCCTAGAACCAATCGCGAAGAGATATTTCGGCGAAATCAGCATGGAAGATCAAAAACTAATGAGCAGCTGCTATGTTTACGCACGCTCATTGAAGGATGCCGAACAAGGAATCAAACAGCGTCTTAGCGATTGCTTAACACCTTATTTCGAAGCTGAAGGGGGGCAGGACATTGAAGAGCTCCGAGGCGGTGGCAAACTGAACCACAAGATAGTCAGTGCACTAAAACGCCATGGACACTCCGAAATCGTTATACTATATGGAGGGAAAGGCGCAGGGAAGTCGACATTCCTCCGTCGACTATTCTACCACGAAACGCCCCAGGATATTCAGCTACATGGCTTCCCAATAATCATTGATTGCTTAAAAGGCCCTCAAAACGAGAGCGAAATAAACAACTTCTTCTTGGATACAATTATAACCGCACTAGACACAGATCGAATACTAGAAGGAACCCTGCCTGAGCTCCTAAATCTATTTAACGACAAATACGAACTCGCCAAGAAGCAGGAGCTCTATGGAATACATGAACATACCATCGATTTCATCAAACTCCGAGCAAACCTTGTGGCTGCATGGAAAAAGGATAAATTATACGTAGCACGACGCCTAAAGAACTATCAAGTCGCCAATGGGAAACACGCAATAATTGCATTTGATAATACCGATCAGCTAAACCCCGCCCTACAAGACTATTGCTTTTTGATTAGTCAAAATATATGTACAGAACTAGCCGCAATAGGCATCATCTCAATGAGAGAAGAGCGGTATTGTAGAGCAAGGACTTCAGGCGTACTTGACGCCTATCAGAACTCAGGCTTTCACTTATCTGCACCAGATCTACTCGGCGTCTTCCAAAAGCGCATACACCTTGTCATCGAAGATCTTGGCGCGGCATCACAAGGAAAGAGCCACGAGTGCCTTCCCCCTGACGCGCCTTATGAGCAGCTTAAGAGCTTTTTCATTTGTTGCACAAAGCAATTTGGGGCAAATCAAAACTCACTAAAGGAATTTCTTGTCCAATGCTCTCGCGACAACACACGTTTCGCGCTGGAATTTTTCAGACAATTCCTTTGCTCAGGATACACTCATGTCGAGGAGATGATTGCTGAGCAAAACTGGACCATCATTTCCCACCAAGTCATCAAGCCAATGATGGTGCCGAATCGGTTCAACTACGACGAAGAAAAGAGCATAATTCCTAACGTGTACAAATGCCGCAAGTCACATGCAGGAAGTCACTTTACAATGCTTCGAATATTGCGAGCAATTGCTCATAGTTCCGAACAAGGGCAGATGTACCTTAGTATCCCATCCCTTATCGACCAGTTTGAGTTTAAATTCCAAATGAGAGAGGACTGCGAGGAATGCCTAGATGTCCTATTATACAATGGCCTGATCGAAGCAAGCAATCGACTAGATCATTACAGAGTACAAAAAAGCACTGAGGCAAATGAGTATATTTATGCTGATCAAGTACGAATAACGGCATTTGGTCACTACATGCTTAATAGCCTATGCAAAGCATTTACATACATAGAATTAGTCTCGCTCGATTGCGGCTATTTCTCCGAGCAAGTATTCCAAAGCATGGTTCAGGCTGCAGTCGCTGAACGAAATGTTCCAACCGCCGAAGATCGGCTGAAAAGGCTTACATCCCGCCTATCAAGAGCGCAGAATTTTATTGATTACCTCGACGCAGAAGAGGCTCGAGAAAAAGTGAGTTTTAGTCTTGGAGAGAGTGAAGTTATCGTCCCAACCATTCGGGCCGCCTTTAACAACGAGCGGCCATTAATCCTAAAGGGGGGACAGAGAAATATCCTTCAGAAAACCGAAACAATAGGCCCGCAGCAAGGAACAGGTCAAAGATGACTTTGTAAGTCACTGTATTTCGAGGCGCAGCAACCCATCTGATTCATGAGTACACCAGGCGTATACACCGTCGAAAAGCACGCGTTTCCCACTTCGGTGGTGGAGGTCGCGACCGCAGTCCCCGTGTTCATCGGGCACACGGAATTCGCCGCATACAAAGGGACGTCCCTCAAGGGAAAGCCGTGGCGGATCGCTTCGCTTTCCGAATACCATTCGTGCTTCGGCGTCGGGCCGAAGGATCTGTTCGAGCTGGACGCGACCGGCGCGGCCACCCGCAAGACGCCCGCGTACCGGATGTACCAGGCCCTGCGCTTCTACTTCCAGAACGGCGGAGGCCCCTGCTACATCGTGTCGACCGGCGGCTACACGGACGCCTTCGACCCGAAGGCCTTCGACGTCTTCGCCGAGCTGGAGAAGGAACAGGAGCCCACCCTGGTCGTGATCCCCGAAGCCGTCTCCCTGGCCAGCCTCGCCGATTGCGCCTCGGTGCAGAACGCGTCCCTCATGCACTGCGCCAAGATGCAGAACCGCTTCACGATCCTGGACGTCTACGACGGGTACAAGGACCCAGTGGATTGCATCGAGCCCTTCCGCGAATCGATCACCCACCACCTGGACCTGGCCGCGGCGTACTACCCCTGGCTCAAGACCTCGCTCCACACGGCCAACGACGTGACCTTCGAGAACATCGCCAACCTGGCCGTGCTCCAGACGATCCTCGCCGATGCCGTGCCGGCCGACCCCACCGCGAAGGCCGCCGAGATCAAGGCGGAGATCGCCAAGCTGGGCACGAAGCTCGACCCAGTGGAGACCTCGCGCCTGCACGGGCTACTGTGCGTGGTGTCGCCGAAGTACGTGCAGATCCTGGACAGCATCCGCGAGAAGCTGAACCTGCTCCCCCCGGCGGGAGCGATAGCCGGCATCTACGCGATGATCGACAACACCCGCGGCGTCTGGAAGGCGCCGGCCAACGTGGGGATCAACGGGGTCGTCGCGCCCCAGGTCCTCATCACCGCCGAGGCGCAGGAAAACCTGAACGTCCCCACCAACGGCAAGGCGGTGAACGCCCTCCGTTCGTTCGTGGGTGAAGGGACGCTCATCTGGGGCGCGCGCACCATGGACGGCAACAGCCTGGACTGGCGCTACATCAACGTGCGCCGCACGATGATCATGTTGAAGGAATCCATCCGCCAGGCCACCAAGGCCTACGTGTTTGAGCCCAACGTGGCCAACACCTGGGTGGCCATCAAAAGCATGATCTCGAACTACCTCACCAGCGTGTGGAAGCGCGGAGCACTGGCCGGATCGGTCCCCGACGACGCGTTCAGCGTCCACGTGGGGCTCGGCGAGACCATGACTCCCGAGGACATCTTGGAAGGCATCTTGCGCGTGACGGTGCTCGTAGCCCTCGCGCGCCCCGCCGAATTCCTCGAGATCACCTTCCAGCAGCAGATGCAGCAGTCCTGACGGAATCCGTCGAAGCCCGCTGCTTTTGGGCGAAACGCTCACGCGTTCCGCTACGGAGCCGGGCCGTATCCGCGTAGCGGAACGCGGACGCGTTTCGCGTCCACTCGCAGGTCGAAAACGCCGGCGCGGACGGGGTAACGCGTGGGATCGCACGCCGGCGGGGCACGAAAAAACCGGCGCCCTTTCGAGCGCCGGTTTTTCATTATGAGTTCTCGAATGAGAGAGGTCTGTGCGGAGGGACTTAGTAGTCCATGCCGCCCATACCGCCGCCCATGCCGCCAGGAGCCGGAGCTTCCTTCTTCTCGGGGAGCTCGGTGATCATGCACTCGGTGGTGAGGAGCAGACCGGCGATCGAGGAGGCGTTTTGCAGCGCGGTGCGCGTGACCTTCGTCGGGTCGACGACGCCGGCCTTGACGAGGTCTTCGAACGCGCCGGTGGCGACGTTGTAGCCCGCGTTGGTCTTGCCTTCGAGGACCTTGGCGACGACGACGCCGCCGTCCACGCCGGCATTGGCGCAGAGTTGCTTCAGAGGAGCTTCGATCGAACGGCGCACGATGGAGGCACCGATCTTCTCGTCGCCTTCGAGGACGACGGACTCGATGGCCTTGGCCGTGCGGAGCAGCGCGACGCCGCCACCTGCCACGATGCCTTCCTCAACGGCCGCGCGGGTCGCATGGAGGGCGTCTTCGACGCGGGCCTTCTTTTCCTTCATCTCGGCCTCGGTGGCAGCACCGACGTGCACGACGGCGACGCCGCCGGCGAGCTTGGCGAGGCGCTCCTGGAGCTTCTCGCGGTCGTAGTCGGAGGTCGTCTCGTCGATCTGGCGGCGGATCTGCTTCACGCGCGCCTGGATGTCGGACGATTTGCCGGCACCTTCGACGATCGTGGTGTTTTCCTTGTCGACGACGATGCGCTTGGCGCGGCCGAGGTCGGCGACGGTGACGTTCTCAAGCTTGATGCCGAGGTCCTCGGTGATGCACTTGCCGCCCGTGAGGATGGCGATGTCTTCGAGGATGGCCTTGCGGCGGTCGCCGAAGCCAGGGGCCTTGACGGCGCAGACGTTGAGGGTGCCGCGGATCTTGTTGACCACGAGGGCGGCGAGGGCTTCGCCTTCGACCTCTTCAGCGATGATGAGGAGGGGCTTGCCGCTCTTGGCTGCGGTCTGGAGCAGCGGGAGGAGGTCGTTGAGGGCGCTGATCTTCTTTTCGTGGATCAGGACGTAAGCGTCTTCGAGGACGGCTTCCATGCTCTCGGCGCTCGTGACGAAGTACGGGGAGAGGTAGCCCTTGTCGAACTGCATACCTTCGACGACGTCGAGGGTGGTCTCGATGGACTTGGCCTCTTCGACGGTGATGGTGCCGTCCTTGCCGACCTTGTCCATGGCGTCGGCGATCTTGTCGGCGATCTCGTAGTCCCAGTTGGCGGAGACGGCGGCGACCTGGCGGATCTCGTCGCGGTTGTTCACCTTCTTGGAGATCTTGCCGAGCTCGGCGATGGCGGCCTCAACGGCCTTGTCGATACCACGCTTCAGGAAGATCGGGTTGCAGCCGGCGGCCACGTTCTTGAGGCCTTCGCGGTAGATCGCTTCGGCGAGCACGGTGGCGGTGGTGGTGCCGTCGCCGGCGTTGTCGGAGGTCTTGGAGGCGACTTCCTTCACCATCTGGGCGCCCATGTTCTCGTAGGGATCGGGAAGCTCGACTTCCTTGGCGACGGTCACGCCGTCCTTGGTGACGGTCGGGGAACCAAATTTTTTGTCGATGATGACGTTACGGCCCTTGGGCCCGAGGGTCACCTTGACGGCGCGGGAGAGGAGTTCGACGCCTTTGAGCACTTTCGCGCGCGCGGCTTCATCAAACAGAAGTTGTTTTGCTGCCATAGTAGATTTTTTCCAGTTGAGGGTTGTTAACTAAAACGCGGTTCAGCGGATGATGCCGAGGATGTCGTCTTCGCGGACGAGGGTGAACTTCTCGTCGTCGATCTTCACCTCGGTGCCGCCGTACTTGCTGATGAGGACGCGGTCGCCGACCTTGACCTCGAAGGCCTGGGTCTTGCCGCTCTCGTCCTTCTTGCCGGTACCGAGCGCGATGACTTCGGCTTCCTGCGGCTTCTCTTTGGCCGCGTCCGGGATGATGATACCACCACGGACTTGTTCTTTTTCTTCGATGTGCTTCACGAGCACGCGGTCGCCGATCGGCGTGATTTTGGATTTAGCCATAGGATTTCTGATTTGGGTTGAGAGGTTGGTTTTTCGATTGGGCGCGAAATGCGCCAATAAAACGCGGGGGCGCGGCCGTGACTGGCCGTACCTCCGCGAAATTGGTCGGGTTATTTCTTCTTGTCCTTGTCGTCGTCGACGACCTCGAAGTCGGCGTCCACGACATCGGCCTTCTTTTCGGAGGGCTTCTTGGCGGAGGCGGACTCCTGAGCAGGCTCGGAGGCACCGGGAGCGGCGCCGGCCTGTTGGGCCTGCGCGTAGAGCTCGGCGCCGACCTTCTGGAGGTTTTCCATGGCGGCCTTCATGGCGTCGAGGTCGGCCTTTTCGAGGGCCTTCTTGGCGTCGGCGATGGCAGCCTCGATGGGGGCCTTCTTGTCGGCGGGGATCTTGTCGCCGGCCTCCTTGAGGGTCTTTTCGAGATTGTAGACGGTGCTATCGAGCTGGTTCTTGGTCTCGACGGCGTCCTTGCGCTTGCGGTCTTCCTCGGCGTGGAGCTCAGCCTCCTTGGTCATCTTCTCGACTTCTTCCTTCGAGAGGCCGGAGGAGCCCTGGATGGTGATCTTCTGGTCCTTGCCGGTGCCGAGATCCTTGGCCGACACGTGGAGGATGCCGTTGGCGTCGATATCGAAGGTGACTTCGATCTGCGGCACGCCGCGCGGCGCCGGCGGGATGCCGTCGAGCTTGAAGTTGCCGAGGCTCTTGTTGTCGCGGGCCATCGGGCGCTCGCCCTGGAGGACGACGATTTCGACGCCGGGCTGGTTGTCGCTGTAAGTGGAAAACACCTGCGTCTTCTTGGTCGGGATCGTGGTGTTGCGCGGGATCATCGGCGTGGAGACCTCGCCGGCAGTCATGATGCCGAGCGTGAGCGGGGTCACGTCGAGGAGCAGCACGTCGCGAACTTCGCCCTTGAGCACGCCGCCCTGAATGGCCGCGCCGATGGCGACGACTTCATCGGGGTTGACGCCCTGGTGCGGGGTCTTGCCGGCCAACTGGCGGGCGACCTCGACGACCTTGGGCATGCGGGTCATGCCGCCGACGAGCACGAGCTCGTCGATATCGGAGGCGCCGAGCTCGGCGTCCTTCAGACAGTTTTTGAAAGGCTGGAAGCAGCGCTCGAAGAGGCTGTCGCAGATCTGCTCCATCTTGGCACGCGAGAGCTGCACGTTGAGGTGCTTCGGGCCCGAGGCGTCGGCGGTGATGAAGGGCAGGTTGATGTCGTAGCTCTGCGCGGAGGAGAGCGCGATCTTGGCCTTTTCGGCCTCTTCCTTCAGGCGTTGGAGCGCCATCGGGTCCTTGCGCAGGTCGATGCCGTTTTCGCTCTTAAAGGAATCCACGAGCCAGCTGATGAGGGCTTCGTCCCAGTTGTCGCCGCCGAGGTGCGTGTCGCCGTTGGTGGCTTTGACTTCGAAGACGCCGTCGCCGATTTCGAGGACGGACACGTCGAGCGTACCGCCACCCAAATCGAACACCGCGATCTCTTCGTCCTTCTTCTTGTCGAGACCATAGGCGAGTGAGGCGGCCGTCGGCTCGTTGATGATGCGCAGCACTTCGAGACCGGCGATGCGGCCGGCGTCCTTCGTGGCCTGGCGCTGGGAGTCGTTGAAATAAGCGGGGACCGTGATGACGGCCTGCGTGATCTTTTCGCCGAGGTAGGCTTCGGCGTCGGCCTTCATCTTGGCCAACACGATCGCGGAAATCTGCTGGGGAGCGAACTGCTCCACTTTATCGCCGACCTGAGCCTCGATGTAGGCGTCGCCGTTTTTACCTTCGACGACCTTGAAGGGGAAATTCTTCGCCTCCTGGCTTACCTCGGAGAACTTGCGGCCGATCAGGCGCTTTGCCGAGAAGATGGTGTTCTTCGGGTTGGTGACGGCCTGACGCTTGGCGGCCTGGCCGACCACGCGCTCGCCCGTTTTGGTGAAAGCGACGACGGACGGAGTCGTGCGCGCGCCTTCCGCGTTAGGGACGACCACCGGCTCGCCACCTTCCATGATGGCCATACAGGAGTTCGTCGTACCAAGATCGATGCCGAGGATGTGACTCATAATGTAGGTCATACCAAGCAATGCCTGTGCCTAATGCCCACAAGTCGTGCTTCTCACTACACTGGTTTATCTTAACAAAACGCAACACCCCAGACACCCTGCGCTAGGTGCGCCAAAACGCGCCAGCCTGTCTCACCTTTAGTGCCAGACAATGCGTCAAGTGGCACACCAGTGTGACACTGCACCGTGCGTGCCGGCGCGCGATTCCCCCCATTGATGTTTTGCGCAGGGCGCCGTAACATGACCGCAACGATGGCCATCGAGACCGAAATCATCCTACCGGCAGTCGTGCCCGCGATCACGTTGCCCAACATGGCGTTTTTCCCCCAGGCACTCCTGCCCCTGCATATTTTCGAGCCGCGCTACCGGGCGATGCTCCAGGAAGTCCTGAAAACCGACCGCCTGCTCGTCGTGGCCGGGCTCGACACGACGCCCAACGGACACGGCTTCGAGCCGCCCCACCGCATCGCCGGCCTCGGCCTCGTACGCGCCTGCAAGAAACGCGACGACGGCACCTCCGACCTGCTCGTCCAGGGTGTCATGCGCGTGGAAATCCTCGGCATCGAAGGGGAACAGCCCTACCGGCGAGTCCGCATACGCGTGCGCCCGAGCAAGGCCGGCTCCTCCGACGAGGCCAACGCCCACCTCCGCGAGGAAACCCAACACCTGCTCGTCGAGCGCCAACGCCTCGACAGCCCCGCTCCGGAAGGCATGACCAGCCTCCTGCAAACCATCGACGATCCGGATATTTTCACCGACATCGCCGCCTTTCATTTCTGCCGCGACCACGCCGTCAGGCAACGCCTGCTCTCCACCCTCAATATTCATGAACGCATGCGTTTTCTCGCCCGTTATCTGCGCCGCGAGATCGACGCCACCGAGCTGCGCCACCGCCTGCAACGCGGGCTGACCGACGACAAAATCTCGCACAACTAGCCACTGCGTAGGATTCGGGCTGGCCAGCGACTCGGCCCATCCGCATCAAGCACCGCCATGTGGCGGTTTATCCTGAGCGCACTGATCATCTGGGCTGGATTGCATGCCTATGTGTTCTGGCGGCTCGGCTCCGTTCCCCTCCTCGCCCGCCACCTCACCCGCCTGCACCGCTGGCTGCTCGCGGCCCTCCTCTGGGCCAGCTTCCCGCTCGCACGCTGGCTCACCCACCGCCACCTCGATGCCCTCGGCGTGCCGCTCGAATTTGCCGCCAACATCTGGATGGGCACGCTCTTCCTGCTCTTCAGCACCCTCCTCACCCTGGAGCCCCTCACCCTCGGTGGCTGGCTGTTCCGCCGCGCAATCCCCACACTCCGCACCACCGCAGTCGCCGTCGCCCTCACCCTCTCCGGCGTCGCCCTCGTGCAAGGCCTGCGCGCCCCCACCATCCAGGCGGAAGAGATCACCCTCCCAGGCCTGCCTCCCGCTCTCGACGGACTCACCCTCGCCACCATTTCCGACCTCCACCTCGGCACCACACACCACGAGGCCTGGCTGCGCGCGCGCATCGACCAGCTCCATACCCTCCAGGCCGACGCCATTCTCGTCGTCGGCGACCTCGTCGATTCCGACGTCCGCCGCGTCGAACCGCTGCTCCCGATCCTCAAAACGCTCCACGCCCCGCTCGGCGTCTGGGCCGTCTATGGCAACCATGACACCTTTGGAGGCGGCGAACGCACCGCAGAGCTCATCCGCGCGGCCGGCTTCCGCCTCCTGCGCGATGAGTGCGCCCCTCTCGCCCCCGGCCTGACGCTCGCCGGCGTCGACGACCTCGGGCTGCGCCGCCACACGGCGGCCGACGCCGTCACACGCACCCTTTCCGGGCGCCCCGCAGGAGACGGCGCCACGATCCTCCTCTCGCACACCCCGATGGCCGCCGAAACCGCCGCCACCCACGGAGCACAGCTCATGCTCAGCGGGCACACACACGCCGGCCAGCTCTGGCCCTTTGGCGAACTCGTCCGGCTCGTCCACCCGCTCTTCCATGGACGCTACAACGTCGCCGGCATGCAGGTGTACGTCTCGCGCGGGGCCGGCACCTGGGGCCCGCCGATGCGGCTCTGGCAGCCCGGCGAGATCGTCCTGCTGCGCCTGCGTACCGGCCATCCGATGCCCGACACCGCTCAGGCTCAGTAGCCGAGGCAGCCTTTGACGTAGTCAAAGACCCGGCGGCCCTGATCGCCATGGATGCGGATCGCGCCCATATCGAGCGGCGCGCCGACCCACTGCATCACGAGCACGTCGGTGCCGGCAGCGATCAACGGGATGATGCCGGCAAACGACAGACCAAACGCCTCGCACGCATCTGCCACCTGCGGCGCCGCCGGCGAAGACAACGGGAGACGCAGATAAATCGCCTCGGCCCCCGCTTTGCGCGCGTCGTTCATGGCTTCGCGGACGCGATCCACACAGTCGGCGCCAATCTCGGTCACCCGGATCGTCGTGGTGTTGTTCTCCGCGAAATGAGAAGGATGGAGCGTGGATCTTTCCGGGAGCGACGCGGCCGCGGCCGGTTCGCCGAAGGTGCGTGGCAACTCCAACCACCCATACACCTCGGCGATAAACGCCCGATGCCGCGCCGGCGGATAGACGCAGGCGGTCTGCCGGTCGATCGCTCGGAAATGCACGACCACCGAAGTGCGCGGCGCCCCACTGGTGTGCAGATCCACCGCATTCAGATCGGAGAAACCATACGCCATCAGCAGCGCGGTCGGCTGGGTTTTGCAGTACATGGCCATGCCACGCTGCGAGAGCACATGACTGGTGACCGCGTTGGCAAAAAGCCCCTTGTAGCCGCTCGCCTCGGTGATCTCGCCCATCCGCGCCGCCAGGCGCGCGACGACACCCGGACTGTGCGTGCCCGGATCGCTAAAGGCCATGCACTGCTCCGGCACCAGATCGTCTGGCTCCTCCAGCATCAGCGCCAGATGGGAGAACACATGCCCCGTGCCATTCTCGACGGCGATCAGCGACTTGAAGCAGGGATTGTGAAACAACGCCGTCAGCCGCTCCAGGTCGTAGAAAGTCGTGTTGTACGTGTAGCCATAACAACGCCACGCCAGCCGGCGCAACGCGGGCAGATCGGCCTCGGTCGGCGGACGCACCACGGAGTTTTCGTCGGTCACCGTGTGGCGTTGCCGGCGCCCCGCGATCTCGCCAGCCACGCGCAAAGCCGCCGGCACCTCTGCTTGCGGCGGCAGATGCTTCGTCAACCGCAGCACCTTGCCCAGATGGCCGTCAACCCGGAGCTCCACCGCGTCCACACATTGGCGGATGAGGCGCAGTCCCATACCAGGCCGATCCGGCAAATCGCCCGCGTTGTCCGCCTGGTCCACATCGTCCAACGCAAAGGGCGCGCCGCGTTCACGCAAAGAGATGACCAGCGAACGCGCAATCAGCTGATAATCGACATGGATATTTTCCGACTGCCCAGGCTCCGCCGCGAAGTGTTTGACCGAGTTGGTGAACGCCTCCTCCACGGCCAGTTCCAACCGGCTCACCTCCTCGCCATCGAAGCGCAGCATCCTCGCAATCGATGCCGTATAAGCCGTCACGGCATGCAGGAAGGCGACGGCGACAGGCACCTTCAGTTGCCCTAGCGAGAGAATTTCGGTCTGCGGTTCTGGGGACATCGCACGACAGTCACGGACTGCTCTCCCATGACAAAAGAAAACGCCTGCGCCACCGGCAGAAGTCGGAGTCATCCCCCCCCTCCGCCGGCACGAGGTTTGACTCGCCCGCGGCGGCCCGTTTCCCTCGGGCCTCCTCCTAATGGCCGACTTCCTAGAAACCAAACGCAGCGACCAGCACAACCGCGCCTTTCTTATCGGCGTGCAGACTCCCCAAATGGCCCCCGGCGAAGGCGCCGAACTGCTCAACGAGCTCGTCGAGCTCGTTGAAAATCTGAGCTACGAGATCGTCGGCCAGGATCTCGTCAACCTGCGTGCCCACACCGCCGGCACCCTGCTCGGCACCGGCAAAACCGACGAGCTCATCGCCCGCGCCAAGGAGCTCGGCGCCGAGCTGATTGTCTTCGACGAAGCCCTCTCGCCCGCCCAGCAGCGCAACTGGGAGGAGCTTTCCGGCCTCGCCGTCATCGACCGCCAGGAAGTCATCCTCGAAATCTTCGCCGACCGCGCGCACACCCGCGAAGCCATCCTCCAGGTCGCCCTCGCCCGCATGGAGTATTCCCTGCCACGCCTCACGCGAGCCTGGACCCATCTCTCCCGCCAACGCGGCAGTGGCGCCATGGGCGGCGAAGGCGAAACCCAGCTCGAGCAGGATCGCCGCATCGTCCGCGATCGCATCGCCCGCCTCAAGCGCGAGCTCGTCGAAGTCCGGCAGCAGCGCTGCACGCAACGCAGCAAGCGCCTGCGCGTGCCCGTGCCCACCGCGTCCATCGTCGGCTACACCAACGCCGGCAAATCCTCCCTGCTCAACTCGCTCACCGGCGCACACGTCCTCGCCGAGGACAAACTCTTCGCCACGCTCGATCCGACCACCCGCCAGCTCATCCTGCGCAACAATCAGAAACTGCTCGTCACCGATACCGTGGGCTTCATCCGCCGACTGCCGCACGGCCTCGTGGAAGCCTTCAAGGCCACCCTGGAAGAAGTGCTCGTTGCCGACTTCCTGATCCACGTGCTCGACGTCGCCAACCCCAACGTCGAACAACACCACGCGACGACGATCGAGGTGCTCAAGGAGCTCGGCGCCGACTCGAAACGCATCCTCACCGTCTTCAACAAAGTCGATATCGCCACGCCCGAGCAGCTCAGCGCCGCCCGCCGCATGGCGCCCGACGCCGTCTTTGTCAGCGCGCACACGCAGACCGGGCTCGACCTGCTGCACGACCGCTGCGTCGAGCTCATCGCCAGCGAATTCGACCTCACCACGCTACTCGTCCCCCACGAACGCTACGACGTCATCGCCCGCCTCCACGAGACCGGGCATATCCACGAGCAGGAGCATCAGGAAGACGGCGTGCTCATCCACGGACGCTTCCCCGCCTCACAGGCCGGCTTCTTCGCCCCCTTCGTCTTAAAGAAATCCCGCTAACCGCCGGGGCAAAGCCCCCCGGCCGCACCGCAAAATTTGATTTTCATCGACGGTGCAAGCCACCAGCCTCGCCCTCCTTCTATGAGCAAAGAAACCCCGAAGCATCCCACCGGCGCCAAAGGCTGGGTCACTTATCGTCCCGAGCTGCGCGTGCTCGACTGCACCGTGCGCGACGGCGGCCTGATGAACCACCACCAGTTCGACCACGAATTCGTCCAGGCCGTGTATGATGCCGACGTCGCCGCCGGCATCGACTACATGGAGGTCGGCTACAAGGCTTCGGGCCGCCTCTTCTCCCGCACCCAGCACGGGCTCTGGAAATTCTCCAGCGAAGAGGATATCCGCCGCGCAATCCGCGACGACAAACGCTCGACCAAGATCTCGGTCATGGCCGACGCCGAGCGCACCGACTACCACACCGACATCCTCCCCCGCGACAAGAGCGTCGTCGATATGGTGCGCGTCGCGACCTACATCCACCAGATCCCCGCCGCGCTCGACATGGTAAAGGACGCCCACGACAAGGGCCTCGAAACCACCCTCAACATCATGGCCGTCTCCGCCGTGCCGGAGAGCGAGCTCGAAGGTGCACTTGAGATCATCGCCCAGTCCGAAGTCGGCACCCTCTACGTCGTCGACAGCTTCGGCAACATGTACAGCGAGCAGATCCGCGAGCTCGTGCAGCGTTTCCAGAAGCACATGAGCCCGGTCGGGAAACAGATCGGCATCCACACGCACAACAACCTCCAGCTCGCGTTCTCCAACACCATCGAGGCCATCGTGCTCGGCGCCAACTATGTCGACGCCAGCATCGGCGGGCTCGGGCGCGGTGCGGGCAACTGCCCGATGGAGCTCGTGCTCAGCTTCCTTCACAACCCCAAGTTCAACATGCGCCCCGTGCTCGACTGCCTCGAAAAGAAGGTCGAGCCGATGCGTGAGAAACTCCGTTGGGGCTTCGCCATCCCATACATGGTCACCGGCTACCTCAACCGCCACCCGAAGGCCGCCATGGAGTTCATGGAGGGCGACGGCTTCCGCGAGGTCACCAAGTTCTACGACGCGATGATCGCGGAAGAGACCGACTGATCATTCCTCTCGTTTCCAACGCCGCCACGGACACCTTCCCGATGCCCATCTGGAAAACCAAGGCGGCGTTTTTTTTCGCCCTCATTCTGGCCGCGACCTCGCCGCTCGGCGCGGCGGATTCTACGCTCACGGCCAGCAAGCACGCTGGCGAAGTGCTCGACTCGCTCTCCGTCGGGCCGCGCACCTACACGCATGTCGTCGTGCGCAGCGTGACCGCCCGCAGCCTCTCCTTCACCCACGACGGCGGACTGGCCTCGGTGGCATTGCGCGATATCTCCCCGGAGTTGCAGGCCCGCTTCGGCTACGATGCCGCCGCCGAAGCGGAAGCCGACAAACGCATCGCCGAGGCCCAGGCCGCCGACGCCCGCCGCGTGCGTGACGAACTCCAGCGCAATGAGCGCGCCGCAGCCGCCAAGCGCGTCGTCTCGCTCCAGAGCAAATACGAACAGCTCATCCAAAGTTTCGGCACGGCCCCGATCCTCCGTCCGGAGGTCGATCTGCGACAGGAGTTCTTCAAACTCGACCTAGCCGTCAAAAACCAGGGCCGCCGGCCCAGTTGCTCGGTGTTCGCCGTCGTCAGCGCGCTGGAATACCTCAACGCCCAGCTCTCCGGAAAATCCGAAAAGCTCTCCGAGGAGTACCTCATCTGGGCCACGCGCAAAGTCACCCAGCGCGCCGCACCCGAGACCGCCGACGGCGCACCTGCCGGCGACGAGGCCGACATGAAAGACGAGGGCTTCTCGCTCGACCACGTCGTCTCCGCGCTGCGCGGCTACGGCATCCCGCTCCAGTCGAGCATGCCCAACACTTTTGGCACGAGCATGGGCGACATCGCCCCACCCTCGGCCGAAATCGTCGAGGAAGCCCGGTCGCGCCGCCGCGTCTTCGTGCAACGCGTGCCAGGCCGCGACTCCAGCGCGATGGTCGCCAACTTTGTCCACATCCTCAACGCGGGCATCCCCATCCCGGTCGGGCTGCGCTGGCCGCACTACCGCACGCTCCGCAACGGCTACCTGCACCAGCAGCAGCCGATCCTCGATTACGCCCATGCCGTCACCCTCGTCGGCTACCAGTGCAAGACGGGCCAGCTGGAGGACGCCGTGTTCATCTTCAAAAACTCGTACGGCAGCTACTGGGGCCAGGGCGGCTACGGGTTCGCCACGGCACACTACCTCGGCAAGAATCTGCTCAGTGCGGCATTGATCGAGATGCAGGTCGGCAGCACCGGCAACTGACCGGCGCGCTACCGCTGCACCGGCTGAAACGCCGCCTGGCGCAGCACTTCGGACTTCGAGATTTTTTTCGCCTGCGCGAGCGCGTTGAGCCGGCCGAGATCGGCCTGCGTGAGCATCGTGATGCGCTCGGAGCCGTCGCGGTCGACTCACTTCACGGCATGGCATTTCTGGCGAGACGCTTTCACCAGATCCCGCAGGAAGCCCTGTTCGTCATTCTCTGATTCCATAGTGGGCGTGAGTGCCCGCGGCATGCAGGCGGGTCAACGCAATGCCGCAGGGGCCACCGGCACTACTCCGCCGCCGGCTTTTCGCCGGCCTGGCGCGCGTGGAGCTGGGCGTAGAGCCCGTTCTTCGCGAGCAACGCGTCGTGCGAACCGATTTCGGCGATCCGGCCGTGCTGCATGACGACGATGCGGTTCGCGTTGCGGATGGTCGAGAGGCGGTGCGCGACAACAAACGTCGTGCGCCCCCGCATCAGCCGCTCCAGCGCCTCCTGGATCAGAGCCTCGGTCTCGGTGTCGAGCGCCGAGGTCGCCTCGTCGAGCACGAGCACGCTCGGGTTGCGGATGAGCGCGCGCGCGATGGCCAGACGTTGTTTCTGTCCGCCGGAAAGACGTGCGCCGCGTTCGCCGACGAGCGTCTTGGTGCCGTCGGGCAGACGTTGCACAAACTCCCACGCGTTGGCGTCGCGCAGCGCCTGTTCGACGACCGCGTCCGAGACGGAGGCGAGGCCGTAGGTGACGTTTTCCCGGATGGTGCCGTCGAAGAGGATCGATTCCTGCGGCACGACGGCGAGGAAGCGCCGGTAGGTGCGCAGGTCGGCTTCGCTCATGTCGCGACCGTCGAGCACGATGCGGCCGGCGGTCGGGCGCACGTAGCCGATCACCAGGTTGAGCAGCGTGGATTTACCGGCGCCGGATGGGCCGACGAGGGCGATGGTCTCACCCTGCGCGACCGTGAGGTCGAAATCCTGCACCGCGTGCGACTCCGTGCCCGTGTACTGGAAGGAGACCTTCTCGAAACGAAACTCGCCGCGCACCGCCGAGACGGTCGCCTTGCCCTCGTTTTGCTCCAGATCGGGGCTTTCGAGCACCTCGCCGATGGAGCGGACGGCTTCGAGGCCCTTTGAAATCTGCGGGAGCGTGCCAGCGAGCACCATGACGGAGCCGGTCATCATGCTGAAATAGGTCGTGAGCATGACGACGTCGCCGATGGTGATCGGCAGCCAGCCCGCCGCATACGCCCACGCGGCGATAATCAGGCAGGCCATGTTGAACAAGTTGAAGGTCATCCAGGAGATCGAGCCGAAGACGGCGTTGATCTCGTCCACCTCGAGGCCGGCCTGGCGCACGCGCTGAAGCGACTGGCCGATGCGATCGAGCGCACTCGATTCGAGACCGTGCGCGCGGGTGATGGGGATGAGGTGCGTCATCTCGATCACGCGGGCCGACATCTGCTCGACCTCCTTGCGGAAGGTCGTGTTGCGGGCGTCGAGCCGGCGGCGCAGCAGGACGATGAGGCCGGCGGCGACGGGCACCGTGAGCACGTAGAAGACGATGAACCACGGCACGCGCATCGCGGTGACGATGAGCGCGAAGACGATGTTGACCACCGCCATGAGCCCGGCGTCGAAAAACGCACGCAGGAGCTGCTCGATCGCCTCGACGTCGCGCAGGACCTTGCTCTGGAGTTTGCCCGCGCTCTGTCGCGAGTAGAAACCGATGGAGAGCTGCTGGAGCCGGCGGCAGATCGAGGAGCGCAGCTGCGTCTCCACGTTGCGCGACGCCCGGCTCACGAAGCACACGTAGATGTAGTGCGTGATCGGGTTCTGCACGAGGATGACGACGAGCACGACGGCGTTCCACCACAGCTCGGTGCGCGAGTGCTTCTCGGGCTGCGCGATGATGTCGATCACATTGGCCGTGAGCAGCGGCATCAGCCACATGGGGCTGTGCTTGATCACGTAAAAGACCGTGCCCCAGATGAGCTTCCAGCGCTCTGGCAGCATGAGATACTTCAGGGTGCGCAGCGGGTGCTCACCTTGAAAACGGCGTTCAAGCGGGCTGGGACGATGCTCGGAAGTCATGGCCATGTGACGGGAAACGCAGAGGTGTTACGGCACAACGCAGGCGCGACGGCGGCTCACGGGAGCCAGGGATATTTGCGGGCGTCGGGCTTGCGCTTCTCCTGCTGGGCGCGGTGAAACTCCTTGGCCTCGTCGCTCATGTAGTAGAGCAGCGTGGCGTTGCCGGCGAGTTCCTGGAGGCCGGACTGGCCATCGACGTCGGCGTTGAAAGCGCTCTTGAGGCAGCGGATGGCGAGCGGGCTGTGCTGGAGAATCTCGCGGGCCCACTTCACGCCCTCGGCTTCGAGCTCGGCCACGGGGACGACGGTGTTGACCAGGCCCATGTCGAGCGCCTGCTGGGCGTTGTAGTAGCGGCAAAGGTACCAGATTTCGCGGGCCTTTTTCTGGCCGACGATGCGCGCGAGGTAGCTGGAGCCGAAGCCGCCGTCGAAGCTGCCCATGCGCGGGCCGACCTGGCCGAAGACGCCGTTGTCCGCCGCGATGGTGAGGTCGCAGACGAGGTGCAGGACGTGGCCGCCGCCGATGGCGTAGCCGGCGACGAGCGCGATCACGACCTTGGGCATCGAGCGGATGAGTTTTTGAAGATCGAGGACATTGAGGCGCGGCACGCCGTCGCCGCCAATGTAGCCGGCATGGCCGCGCACGCTCTGGTCGCCGCCGGAGCAGAAGGCGTACTTGCCGTCGGTGTGCGGGCCGGCGCCGGTCAGGAGCACGACGCCGATGGTCGGGTCTTCACGCGCGTCGCAAAACGCATCGAACATCTGGGAGACGGTCTCCGGGCGGAACGCGTTGCGCTTCTCCGGGCGGTTGATGGTGACCTTGGCGATGCCGTCGGCCTTGTGGTACGTGATGTCGGAGTAGGTCTTGGCGACCTTCCATTGGATCGTGCTCATAGTGGATGCGGAAGCTCAAGCGTGCGCGGGGCCGGGGCAAGGTCAACGTGGGCGCGGGCGCCAGTTATTCAGACAGTTGAGCGTGGGCCGACGTCGGGCGCGGACGCGGTACCGCGCGGCGCGGAAAAGGGTTTCCCATAAATCGGCTTGGAGCTGGGCGGTGTTTTCGTATGACTGCGCGCTTCGCATGAGCCAAACCTCATCAGGGCCCCTCGTCACGCCGCGCGCACAAGCGGCTCTTTGTGTCGGTGCATTGGGAGTGGTCTTTGGCGACATCGGCACCAGCCCGCTCTACACGATGCGCGAGTGTCTCTCGCATCTACCGGCGGGCGACCAGACCAGCGGGGTGCTCGGTATCCTGTCGCTGGTATTCTGGGCCCTGATGTTCGAGGTGAGTTTCAAGTACCTGTTTTTCATCATGCGGGCGGACAACCGTGGCGAGGGCGGCATCTTCGCCCTGCTTGCACTCGCACATCCAAAGACGAAGGAGGGCCGGCGGGGCATCGGAGTAGTCACGTTGATCATTCTGACGGGCGCGGCTCTGCTGTATGGCGATGGCGTCATCACGCCGGCGATCTCGGTGCTCTCGGCGGCGGAGGGCCTCAACGACTTCAGCCCGCGTTTCGAACCGTATGTGATTCCGCTGGCGATCGGCATCCTGGCGGGGCTCTTCCTTTTGCAAGCGCAGGGCACCAAGCTCATCGGCAAACTCTTCGGGCCGGTCATGCTGGTATGGTTTAGCGTGCTCGGACTGCTCGGCCTCTGGCATATCTTTTCGGCCCCCCAGGTCTTTGAGGCGCTCAATCCGCTGCTCGGCCTGCAACTGCTCGTCACCCACCCGGCGCAGGCCACGGGCATCCTCGGCGCGTTGGTCCTCGCCATCACCGGAGCCGAGGCACTCTACGCCGACATGGGCCACTTCGGGCGCAAATACATCGCGCAGGCCTGGGCGCTGATCGTCTGCCCCGGACTCGTGCTCAACTACTTTGGCCAGGGCGCGTACGTGCTCGCGCACCCCGGCATGACGGGCAACCCGTTCTTCGCCCTCGCCCCCGTCGGGGCTTGGCGACTCGGGCTCGTCGCCCTCTCCATGGTGGCGGCCATCATCGCCAGCCAGGCGTTGATCTCGGGCACCTTCTCGCTCACCCGGCAGGCCATCCAGCTCGGCTATTTTCCCCGTCTGAAAATTCAGCACACCAACGCCGAACTCGCGGGCCAGATCTATGTCCCGCTGGTGAACTGGACGCTCGCGATGCTCACGATCTGGGTCGTCCTCGAGTTTCGCTCCAGCACCAACCTCGCCGCCGCCTACGGCATCGCCGTCACCGCCACCATGGCCGTGACCACCTTTGCGTTTTTCCGAGTCACCCAATCGCGCTGGCACTGGCCGCTCTGGCAAAGCCTCGCGCTGTGCGGCGTCTTCCTCGTCTTCGATGTCACACTCCTCAGCGCCAACCTCCACAAGGTCGTCGACGGCGGCTGGCTGCCCCTCGGGCTCGGCCTGATGGTCCTCGCCCTCATGCACACCTGGAAACTCGGCCGCAACGAGATCCAGGAAAAGGTGTACACGAGCGCTGTCACCGAGCTGGAGCTCTCCGCCATCGCAAAGAGCAAAAACATCGTCCGCGTGCCCGGCAGCGCCGTCTTCATGGTTGCCACCCCCAAAGGCACCCCGCTCGCCCTCCTCCACCACCTCAAGGCCAACAAGTGCCTCCAGGAAACCGTCGTCCTCATGACGATCACCGCCGAAGAGGTCCCGCACGTCGACGATGAGGAACGCCTCACCATCGACAGCCTCGGCGAAGGCGTCTGGCGCGTCGTCGGCCGCTACGGCTACATGGAGTCGCCCGACGTCGCCAACCTCGTCACACGCGTTAAAAACCAGGGCGTCGCGCTCAACCTCATGAGCACGACCTTCTATTTCAACCGCGAGATGATCATCGGCGGCGGCAATGCCCGCATGTGGGAATGGCAGAAGAATCTCTACGCGTTCCTCAGCCGCAACGCCCGCCCGGTGAAGGATTATTACCAGATCATGCCGACGCAGATCATCGAGATCGGCCTGCCCGTGCAGCTCTGACCCAACCTGCCGGCGGCAAAATCCTCGTGGCGACTCGCGGCCACGCCTCGGCGAGCCGATATCTGAGGCATGCCCACCCCAGCAGATCCCCTCGGCCACGCGTTGCTCGCGCGCCGGCTCGCCCAAATCCCCGGCGCACTCGCCGGCATGCTCGACCGTCCCCCGCCGCCGCTCGCCCCCGCCACCCGCGCAGCACGGCGCTTTCTGATCACCGGCACCGGCAGCTCCGAAGCCCACGCGCGCCATCTCTGCGCGTTGATCAACCTCCACACCGACCGGGCCGCCACCTTTCTCCCGCTCTCGTCGTTTACCGTCCCCGCACCCCAAGCGGCCTGGCGCGACAAAACCCTCGTCGTTTTTTCACAGGGCCTCTCGCCCAATGCCCAACTCGCCCTGCGCCGCCACCGCGAGTTTGCCCGCACCCTCCTGTTCACCGCCGCCACGCCCGCGATCACCCGCGGCGCCGGCAAGCCCGAGCGCGCCGATCTCCTCCAGACCCTGCTCGACTCCGGCACCGAGCTCATCCCGTTTCCCCTCGCCGAAGAGTACACCACCCTCATCCGCTTCGTCGGCCCCATGTGCGGCTACCTCGCCGCACTCCAATTTGTCGCCCGGCTCGATGGCTGCAGCTTTGCGCCGCCCCGGCCGGAGCAGGTCCTCCCCCCGCTCGATAGCGCCCCGCCACCCGAGCTCGTCGCAGCCATGCAGGACCACCCGCAACGCTTCGCGCAGGGGTTCAACCTCCTCGTCTCCGCTCCCGTCTCCGACTACGCGCAAAATCTCTCCTGCAAATTCATGGAAGGCCTCTTCTGGCGCTGCCCCATGGTCTCCGACTTCCTCCAGTTTGCCCACGGCCCATTCCAGCAGACCACCGCCGCCCCGAGCCCCGTCCTCATCCTCCGCAACAACACCGCCAGCGACGCCGAGTTTGTCCACCGCAGCGTCGAGATGCTCCGCGGCGTCGCCATCGAAACCCACGTCCTCCACGTCGCGGCCGACCCACTCTTCGCCATCTTCGGCTTCGAAGCCGCCCTCAACCGCCTCGTCTTCGACCTCATGCAACGCCAACGCACCGACCAGATCAACTGGCCCGGCAAAGGCCGCGACGACCTCCTCTACGGCTTTTGCCCCGACACCTGACGCCCCGTCCCCCATTTCATAAAAACAAAAAAATGAGCCTGCGCGCGGGAGGAGATTGACCGGGCCAAGCGGGCAGTTACGCCATACGCCATCTATTACACCCCGTAGCCCATGAGTTTCTTTAAAAAGCTGTTTTCCCAAAAGGAAACCTCCCCAGCCGAGCCCAACGAGGCCTCCATGCCCGCCACCAGCGAGCCCGCTCCCGAGGCCACCACACCCACGCCCGCCGGCGACTCGACCCCGGCCCCTGAAGGCGCCGCTCCCGCCCAACCACGCGAACGCAAGTTCCTTGCCTACGACGCCTTCGGCCGCCAGGTCGTTCTCGGCCGCGAAGAATGGCTCAAAAATGTCATCCCGCAGCAGCTCAAGAACGCCTGGGATCAACCCGAACAACTCGGCACCATCATCCTCCACTCCGTCGCCGACGGCCTCGTCGATGAGATGATCGCCCCCGCCGAGCACCTCGTCGAAATCGATCCCAACCGCGAGCGCAGCACCGTGCTCCTCGCCTCCGTTTACGGCCAAGCCAACCGCCTCGCCGACGCCGAATACACCCTCAAGAGCTACCTCGCCCAACACGGCGACTCCGCCGTCGTCCTCGCCAATCTCGCGAAGGTCTTCTCCCTCCAGAAAAACGACGCTGAAGTCCTCCCCACCCTCTGGCACAGCCTCGAACTCGACCCCAACCAGGACACCCCGCTCAGCTGGTACGCCCTGCTCGTGGCCGAAAAAGACGGCGACGATGCCGGCCTCGCCGCACTCCGCCGCATCGCCGCGCTCCACGGCAGCTGGCGCGCCCAATTCTGGCTGGCCCGCTACGCGCTGACCCAAAAGCAGCTCGAAACCGCCCTCAGTTACTACGACGAGATCCTCGAAAAGCTGCCGCGCCCCGTGCCCGCCGAGCTCCTCGCCCAGATCAGCGCCGACCTCGGTCAGGCCAACCACATCGACGCGCTCCTCAAACTCACGATCCCCCTCTACGACATCGCCGTCCACGGGCTCTACGTCGGCGCCAACCTCCTCAAGGCCTACCTCGCCGCAGGCAAGCCCGCCGAAGCCCGCACCCTCCTGGACCAACTCCTCGCCCTCGACAAACCCGAGTGGCGCCAGGCCCTCTCTTACTGGGATACCCAAATCCTCCGCGCCGAGATCGCCAAGTCCGGCCAACCCATCCCCCCGAAGATGGGCACCATCATGGTCGAAGGCCCCATCTGGCTGCGCAAGGAACTGCCCATCGTCGAATTCTGCCCCACCAAGGCCGAAAACGCCCCCAACATCTGCTTCGTCGGCTCCACCGTCGAGGTAGGCGCCTCCCCGCAAAAGCCCATCCCGCGCATCCTTGAGATCGCCGGCCGCCTCTCGCGCGCCGTCCCGCTCTTCCTTTCCGAGCAACTCCACCTGCGCACACCGGCCATCGGCACCGTGCTCCAGCCCTGGGTCCACGCCCCCCGCGGCACCTTTGCCCTCTTCAACAAGCCCATCCTCGAAGCCGAAGCCGCCGCCCATACCAAAGCCAGCGGCACCAACGCCGAGTTTGTCTTCGCCACCCACCTCATCGCCACCGGCGAACAGTGGCACATCACCCTCCGCATGACGCGCGTCAGCAACGGCGCCCTCGTCAACGCCACCTCGATCGACTTCGATCCCAAGAAGCCCGAGCCCGCCATCCGCGCCGTCTCCGATCTCGCCCTCAACCTCTGCAAACAACACGCAGGCATTGAGGCCGCCGACGCCCCCGCATTCTATCAACTCCCCGCCGGCGACGACTTCGTCTCCTACGTCCTCCGCCTCGAACAAGCCCTCAACGTCTCCTTCTGCTCCATCGAAGGCGTCGGCCCCGGATTCCTCATCGGCGAATCCGACATCCTCCAAGGCAATCTCTTCCTCTGCCTCAACCAGCCCGAAAACCCGCTTCCGCGCATCGTGCTGTCCTACATCATGCTTCAGTTGAAGATATTCCGCCGTAGCGCGGTCGAGCAGTTCTACGGCCGCTTCGACCTGCTCCAAAAGCAGTTCCCGCTCCCGGAGCCCGGCGCGACGATCATCGATAAACTCCTCCAAGACCTCTGATCGGGCCTCGCCCCTTCACCGCCGGACGCAGCCCGCCTGCGTCCGGCTTTTTTGTATCCGCCCGGCGTCGCAACCGACCTTGCCCCCGCCCGCCACCTCCGGCACACCCAGTTCCCCACTCATGAAACCCAAAGGCCGCCCGCTCCGCCCACTCCTCAAATGGGCCGCCCTCAGCCTCGCCGTCCTCCTCCTCGGCGCCGCACTCGTGCTCCTTCTGCGCCCACGGCACCGGCTCCCCCCCGCCACCAAAACGCCCCCGGTCACCACCGCCGCCCTCCGACTCAAACCCTCCACCTACACCCGCACCGAAGTCGAAGTCTGCCGCCCCGCCGACCCCTCCCGCAAAAACACCCTCATGGGCGCCCAGCCCGCCGAGCCCGTCCCATCCCGCGGCGGCCTCCCGCCCGAGCTCGCGCGCGCCTTCGTCGAGCCCCCGCTCCTCGCCGAACGCTTCACCCAGATCGTCGCCGGCGCCCAGACCAGCGCACTCCTCCCCTACCAAGTTCAATTCTCCGCCACCCTCGCCGATCACAAACGCCTGCTCTCCTCCGCCCAACTTTTCCAAAAGGACAACGAGCTCATCCTCGTCCCCCTCTTCGAGCCGCTCGGAGGCAACCTCCTCATCCGCTGGACCGACACCACGATCCTCATCGCCATCCCCGCCGGCACCCTTCCCCCCGGCGCCTACACCGTCACCCTCGTCGGCGCACGCGCCAACAGCACCTGGCCGTTATATGTCAAGTAAGCGCCCCTCCGCGCTATTGACGCACCGCACCGCTTCGCAGACAACTCGCACCCACATCGATGAGCACTTCGCCTGCGGCTCCCGTCGCCTCGACCGCCACCATCAAACCCACCGACCTGCGCGGCATCCTGAAATACGTCCCCCGCTTTCAGGACCAGATCTTCGTCCTCGCCCTCGATGGCGCCATCGTGGCCGACGAAAACCTGCCCAATCTCCTCGTCGATATCGCCGTCCTCCGCTCGCTCGCGATCAAAGTCGTGATCGTCCACGGCATCGGCCAGCAAATCCAGGAGCTCTCCAAACTCCGCCAGGTGCCCATCACCAACTCCGACGGCACCGGCGTCACCGACGCCGCCACGCTCGACCTCGCCGTCCGTGCCTCCGCCCGCGTCTCCCACGTCATCCTCGAAGGCCTCACGCAAAACGCCCTCAAGGCCGCGATCACCAATTCCGTCCGAGCCCTCCCCGTCGGCATCCTCCGTGGCATCGATCAGCAGTTCACCGGCAAGGTCGAACGCATCGACAAGGACCTCCTCCTTCATCTGCTCAACGCCGGCGTCGTCCCCATCCTCCAGCCCATCGGGTTTGGGCCCGACGGACGCTCCCTGCGCGTCAACTCCGACCTCCTCGCCTCCGAGGTCGCCGAGGCCCTTCACGCCTCGAAAATCATTTATCTCAACGACCAGCCCGGCCTTCTCATCGACGGCAAACTCAAGCGCGAGATCCCCGTCAACGCCCTGCGCGCCATCCTCAAGGACAAGCCCGAGCGCATCGCCGACCCCATCCGCAGCAAGGCCACCCACGCCGTCAAAGCCATCGAAAACGGCATCCTCCGCGTCCACCTCCTCGACGGACAGATCATGGACGGCCTCCTCAACGAGATCTTCTCCAGCGAAGGCGTCGGCTCCCTCGTTTACGGCAACGACTATCAGCAGATCCGCCAGGCCACCCGCCGCGACGTCCGCGTGATCTACAACCTCACGCGCGCCGCCGTGAAACGCGAGGAGCTCATCCACCGCACCCAGCAGGCCATCGAGAAAAACATCGACCAGTTCTTCGTCTTCGAAATCGACGAAAACATCATCGCCTGCGTCACCCTCTATTTTTACCCCGACAAACCGCAGCTCGCCGAGGTCGGCTCGCTGTACGTCATGCCGTTCTACCAAAACCGCGGCATCGGGAAAAAGATGGTGGACTACGCCTGCCTCCAGGCCAAGGAGCGCGGCGCCACCACCATCGTCGCCCTCTCCACCCAAAGCTTCGGCTTCTTCTCGGGCACCTGCGGCTTCGAGGAGACGGATAAATCCATCCTCCCGGAAGCCCGCCTGAAACTCTACGAAGAGAGCGGCCGCAACCCCCGCGTCCTCGTAAAGCAGGCCTGACCGCCCCCGCCAAGCGCGGCTCGGAATGACGGCACTGTTGACACGAAACAGTGCCGCAAACCTAGTGAGCCCCATGCGCAGGGCCACGACATCGATCCAGACCACGATCCTCGTCTGGCTCACTATTGCCGTCATCGTCCTACTCGGCGCCCCCACAAAGCTCCGGCTGGAACAAACCGCCGGCAAACAACCCGCGTCCCAGCTCTGCGACGATTGCACCCGCACGTTCGCAGCCGACGATCTCGCGCTCACCCACGACGGGGTCCAGCATCTCCTGGCCAAGGTCAGATTCTGGGCCGATACCCCGCTCTCCTCCTTTGCCGCAATCGCGGTTCTCCCGGCTCATCCAGACCAATCCGGGCGACCCCACGTTTTCCACCCGCATGCCCCGAGGTTGAGCCTGGTCGGCATCGTCGAGTTGCGGATCTGAGCCACTCCGACGCGCGGCGCCACCTCTGCAGTGCGCGCCTCCGCTCCGCCAGCGCCCTTACGCTGGACACATCCAAGCTGGGCACTGAGCACACGCCGCAGCGCCGTCGCACGCACGGCCATCCACACGACCGCACGGTCATCAACTCCCACACTCATCATGCAATTTATCCTCTCCCTTTTCTCCAATCTCGCTCGCAAGCGGATCCTCAACCGCTACCGCGCCCAAATTCCGGCCATCCGCCGCCGTCAGGCGGAACTGACCGGCTCCGATCCGGCGGCCTTCAGCGCCACGCTCCGCCAACAACCGCAGCTCAATCAGGTCGACGCCTGCGCCAACCTGCTCGTCGCCTGCGATCAGCTCAAAGGGCATAGTTTCCAAATCCTCGACGAAACCCTGCCGTGGCACATTCTGCCCTTCGATTCCCAGCTTCTTGGCGGCCTCGTGCTCTTCCACAACCAGGTCGCCGAAATGGCCACCGGCGAGGGCAAGACTCTGTCGGCCGTGCTCGCCGCCTACCTGAGCGTTTTGAGCGGACGCAAGGTGCACATCATCACCGCCAACGACTATCTCGCTCAGCGCGATTCGATCTGGATGAAGCCCCTTTTCGAGAAGCTCGGCTGTTCGGTCGGCCTGCTCCAGACTGGGCAACCCATGCCCGAACGCCAGGCCGCCTACCGTTGCGACGTCCTCTACGCCACCGCCTCCGCGCTCATCTTTGATTACCTCAGCGACAACGGCCTCATCGCATCCCCCGAGCAGCGACTTCAGCAGGGCCTCGACTTCGCCATCGTCGATGAAGCCGACTCCGTCCTCATCGACGAAGCACGCACGCCCTTCGCCATCTCCGGGCGAAAAGACTCCGATCTCTCGCTCTACACCACCCTTCACAAACCGGTGCGCGAGGTCCATAAACTCCAGGCAGACTACGTGGGGCAACTCGAGCAATCCGTCGCCGAAATGCTCGCATCCGGCAGCGCCGAGCACCCCGAGCTCGGCCGGAAGTGTTTCCTCATCCAGCAGGCCGATCCCAACAACGAGCGCCTCCAGGAGTGGCTCATGGAGTCATCCGTCCGGCGGAAGCTCGAAGAATTTGTCGAAAAGGCGGAAGGCAGCCCGCTCCTCCTCGCCGAGCTGCACAATCAGGGGTTCTACTCGATCAACCCGCGCGATCATTCCATCCAGCTTTCCGACTCCTGCCAGGAGCAGTTTGCCAAACTCCTCGGACACTCCCTCGTCATCCCGGATCTTCCCGCTCAGATCGCACGTCTGGAGAAGTCCGCCCACTCCGACGAAGAGAAACAACGCCGGCGCGAGGCACTGTCCACCGAGATGGAGGCCATCGCCTCGCAGCTCAACGTCATCAACCAGCTCATCAAGGCCTACGCCCTCTACCGGCGCGATGTGGAGTACATCGTGCGCGATTCCGAGATCGTGCTGGTCGACACCAACACCGGGCGCCTTTTACCCGGACGCCACTTCGCCGACGGCCTCCACCAGGCCATCGAGCTCAAAGAGCAGCTCCGCATGTCGCCGGAGTCCCAGACCCTCGCGGAGACAACGATCCAGAACTTTATCCGCCAGTACAAATATCTCGGTGGCATGACCGGCACGGCGCGCATCGATGCCGATGAGTTCCTCGGCACCTACAAACTCGATGTCATCCCCATCCCTCCTCACAAAAAATGCATCCGGCGCTACCACCCCGATCTGCATTTCATGGGACACGCGGCCAAGATGAACCGCATCGTGGCCGACATCCAGCAGGTGCATGCGCAGGGACGGCCCATCCTCGTCGGCACTTCCTCCGTGCAGGAATCCGAACAGGTGAGCGCCCGGCTCACAGCGCTCGGCCTTGCGCACACCGTGCTCAACGCGAAAAACCACTCCCGGGAAGCGGCCATCATCGCCCAGGCTGGGCAACGCGGCGCCATCACCATCGCCACCTCCATGGCCGGACGCGGCACCGACATCAAACTCGCCCCGGAGAGCGTCGCCCTCGGCGGCCTCCACATCATCGGCACCACCCGCTATTATCTGCGCCGCCTCGACGAACAGTTGCTCGGCCGCAGCGCCCGCCAGGGCGATCCGGGATCGATCCAGTTCTACGTCTCACTCGAGGACGACCTCATCAAGGAATCAAAGCTCTCGGTCGCCCGGTACATGCAGTTCTTCCAAGCCGCCGATCCCGGCGCCCACAACCTCCTCGTCAATAAAGTCGTCGCCGAGGCTCAGGAAAAGTTCTCCGGGTACTACCATGGCGCACGTCGCCAGCTGGTGGCATTCGACAACGTCGTCGCCACCCAGCGGCTCCAGATCTTCGCCATGCGAAACGACATCATCGACGGCCACATGACCGTCGAGCAGCTCTTGGAGGAACAGCTCCGCGAGGTCCAGGCCGCCGGCCAATCCTGCCTCGACTGGTTTACGCACACGTTTCCCATCAGTTTCGAGCAGACCCCGGAAAACACACCCGCTGCGCTGATTGAGATCTACCGAAGCGCCATCGGACAGGCCGCCGCGCAATTGGGCTTCGAGAAGCAGGCCTTCGACCAGCTGGTCCTTCTCGGCAACCTGGACGCCTCCTGGCGCGATTACATCACCGCACTGGGTGTCCTGAAAGAGGGCGCTCAACTGCAAAGCTACGCCCAAACCGACCCCGTCGTCGCGTTCAGCAACCAATCGGCCAAGATGTTCATCCAATTCCTCGAACAATACCGCACCAACGTCTGCAAGCGCGTCTTCCCCACCTTGGCGCTCATCCGTCGGCAAAGCCACCGCCGCAACTAAGCCCAAGCGTGCCGCGCGCCCGGCACACAAACGCGCCCCTCATCCGCCACGACCGGCGACGGGGCGCGTCAGACCTTCCGCAACGCATCCACCATCGCCTTGAAATCGGCCGGCAACGGCGCGCGCAAATCGATCGGTCGCCCTGTGATCGGGTGCAAAAAAGCGATGTGCTCGGCGTGCAACATCACGCGCTCCGGCTGGCGTGGCAGGCGCGGATCCTGTTTCCAGCCGTACACCACATCGCCCAGCAGCGGATGCCCCGTCGACTTCATGTGCACCCGGATCTGATGCGTGCGCCCCGTGTGGATGTGGCAACGCACCAGCGCCGCCAGTTTCCCGTACGACTCCAGCACCGTCCAGTCTGTGCGAGAAGGCCGCCCTCCCTCGCCCACCGTCATGCGATGCCGGTGCGTCGGATGACGCGAGATCGCGCGGTCGATCACGCCAGAGAGCAGCGAGGGCACGCCACTGACCAGCGCGAGGTACTCCTTGCGCAGCTGTCGTCCGGCAAATTGTTCGGCGAGGCCGCGGTGAGCCGCGTCGGTTTTGGCCACGAGCAACACGCCCGTCGTCTCCTTGTCGAGCCGGTGCACGATGCCCGGTCGCTCCACTCCCCCCACACCGCTCAGCCCGCCCGCGCAGTGCGCCAACAGCGCATGCACCACGGTGTCGTCGCCCGTGCCGGCACCGGGATGCACGATCATGCCCGCCGCCTTGTTGAGCGCGATCATGTGCTCGTCCTCGTAGATCACCTCGATCGGAAGATCCACGGGCTTGAGCTCGCACGGTTTGGTCTCGGGCAGGGAAAACTCGACCAGATCGCCACCGTTCAACTCGTCGCTCTTGCCGAGCGTCTTGCCGGCGCGCGACACGAGGCCGGCCTCGATCGCCCGCTGCCAGGCCACGCGGCTCTGTTCGGGAAACGCCTGCGCGAGGACCTTGTCGGCGCGGGCGCGGCGGACGTCGGGCGGTACGGTGAATTCGGGCATACCTCGCGATGGCGGCGGGCTCGACTCAACTCAAGCTTTCCCTCCGGCCAGCCGCTCGATCTCCGCCATCCAGCCCTGTTTTTGCGCCTCCGGCAGCAGCGAGATGGCAAACCCGTTGCGCGCCACCTGCGCCAGCTCGGCGCGCGTGAAGCCCTGCCATTTCGCGAGCGCCGCGTACTCGTCGGCCACCGTGCTTCCGAAGCAGATCGGGTCGTCCGTGCTCACGGTCACCGTCACGCCCGCATCGAAGAGCTGACGGATCGGATGCTCCGGCAGCCGCACGCCGGGCATCAGCTTGTGGTTGCTCGTCGGGCACACATCGAGCGCCACGCCACGGCGGCGGAGCTCGGACACCACGGCCGGATTTTCCACCGAGCGCACCCCGTGCTCGATGCGGTGCGGGCGCAGCTCGTCGAGCACGCGCAGCACAAAATCGGCCCCCATGAACTCACCGGCATGCGCCTTGGTGTACTTGCCGCGCCCCCTGGCCTCCGCCCAGTACTCGGCGCTCCACGGCTCAAGCGTCATGTCCTCCGGCCCGTGCAAATCGATGCCGGCGAGACCGGACCAGCCAAGTGCCTCCTCCAGGATCGGGCGCATCTTCCCGCCGGCCCCGTTGTGATGGATGCCGAGAAACACGCGCACCTCCAACCCGGCCGGCGCCGCCTCGTGGATCGCCGCCAGCACCTCGCGGCCATCGAGCCCGCCAAACTCGATCATGCCCGACGCGAAACTCGTCTCCACGTATTTCACATTTTGGGCGACATAGCCGGCAAAGATCAGCTTCGCCGCCTCATGGTAGCTCTCGGGCGTGCGGTACCAGGAGCAGGCCATGTCGAGCAGCTCCTGCTCGAAATGGGCGAAATCGCGGTACTTGAAGTCATGCATCCACGATGCTGGCGGGCGGTGGAACTCCGGGCGCACACGCTGCAACAGCTCGAGGGGCAGCGCTCCTTCGATGTGCACATGCGTCTCCGTCTTCGGCAGTTGTTGGATGAAGTCCATGAGGGGCATCGCGTCGTTCATGAAAAAAATCAGGTAGGTGGCACGGGAGCGAGGGCCACGGGCTCACTCGGTCCGAGGAAACGCGGGCCGCGGCCCAGCCAGACATCCAGCACGGCCATACCGCGGGCGAGCACCTCACGCGCACGCACACGCCAGGCCCAGCGCGGCGGAGCCTCCGCCGCCACGAACCCCACGGCATCCAGCCCGGAGGCCTGCGCCAGGTACAGTGCCCGCTCCAGGTGGAAACGCTGCGAGACAAACACGACCCGGCTCTGCCCAAACACCCGCCGGGCGCGTTGCACGGAGTCGAGCGTGCGCAGCCCGGCGTAATCGCAAGTGATGAACTCCGCCGGCACGCCGCGCGCCGCCAAGTCGTTGCGCATCGCCACCGGCTCATTGTAGCTGCGGTGTTCGTTGTCGCCGCTCACCAGCAGCCCGCGCACCCGCTGCCGGCGAAACAACTCCGCAGCCGCATCGAGACGCGCCTCGTAAAAGGGATTGAGCTGGCCGTGCCACCGATGCGTCGTCCCGAAGACCAGCGCCACATCGTGCACCGGCACCGCCTCGGTCGAGTCGTACACGCGCCCTTCCGCGGCCCGCGCCACGCGCCACTCGGCAAACGCTAGAAAGGCGCCGCCGGCCAGCGCCGCCACGACGGCCACCCGGAGCGTCCGCCGGGCCAGAAGGCGCCAGCGCGAAGGGCGCGCCGCAGTCCGTGCCGGCGCGCCGCGTCCGGCCTTCGACGGATGAACTTTGCGCCTGCGACTCACGCCTCCCCGAGCAGATAATCCGGGTTGAGCTTTTGCAGCGACTTCGGGAGGAACAGCCCGTCCTTGCGGATCAGTTTTCCGTCGAACCAGACCTCGCCGCCGCCGTATTCGGGACGCTGGATGCACACCATGTCCCAGTGCACCTGCGAGCGGTTTCCGTTGTCGCACTCCTCGTAGGCCTGCCCCGGTGTGAAGTGGAAGGAGCCGGCGATCTTCTCGTCGAAGAGGATGTCGCGCATCGGGGCCTGGATGTGCGGGTTGAAACCAAGCGCAAACTCGCCGATGTAGCGCGCGCCCTCGTCGCTGTCCAAGATGTCGTTGAGCCGTTTGGTGTTGTTCGAGGTCGCCTCGACGATGCGGCCTTTTTTGAAGGTGAGCCGGATGCTGTCGAACGACGTACCCAGATAAACCGAGGGCGCGTTGTACTGCACGGTTCCCTCGACGCTGTCGCGCACCGGGCAGGAGTACACCTCGCCGTCGGGGATGTTGCGCAGGCCGCCGCACTCCCTGGCGCCGATGCCCTTGATCGAGAAACGCAGGTCCGTGCCCGGGCCCTTCACGTGCACGCGGTCCGTTTTGCGCATCAGGTCCACGAGCGCCTTCATGCCGGGACGCATGCGCGAGTAGTCCAGCGTGCAGACGCGGAAGTAGAAGTCCTCAAACTGCTCGGTGCTCAGTCCGGCCTGCTGAGCCATCGAGGAGGTCGGCCAGCGCAGCACGACCCACTTGGTCTTGCACACGCGATGGTCGAGCACGGGCTTCATGGCCTGGCTGACGAGCTTCACCCGCTCAGGCGGCACGTCGGACGATTCGAAGATGTTGTCCGAGCCACGCAGCGCGATGTAGGCATCCATGTGCTGCATGCGCGCGAGCTCGATCTCCGCGTGCGGGGCATACTGCTCCTTCGTGGCACCGAGCAGGAGCTCGCGCGTCACACGCGCACGGTGCATCTGCACGTAGGGGTGTGCGCCGCGCGCGCGGGCCGCGCGGATGAGCTCGATCACCATCGCCTCCGGCACATCAAAGGCGTCGATCAGCACGCGCTCGCCTTTTTTCAGTTCGGTCGAGAAACCGCAGAGGCCCTCGGCCAGTTTTTTGAAACGGGGATCGGAAATCATGCTTCGGAAAGTAACTCTCCCGCCCCGCGCCCGGGCAAGGGGAATGTCGCTCAGCCCCCAGGGTGGCGCGCCGGCAGGATTGCCCTAAAATAGCAGGTAGTCCACGGGCGCGGGGGGCTCCGGCAACTGCACCTCGCCCAGCGTCTCCCTTAACGTGCTCTCGATGTGCGTGGCCATGGCGGCCAGCGCGAGGTCGTTGGGCATGGTGCCAAACGGCTCCTCGATCTCGTCACTGAGGGCCTCCAGCGCGAAGAAACAGTACGCGACAAAGGCGACGATCACCGGCGTGAGCGCGCCCACGGAATCGACGAGGCCAAATGGCAGGAGGAAACAGTAGAGGTAAACGATGCGGTGGATGATGACCGCATAGGTGAATGGCAGCGGAGTATTTGCGATGCGCTCGCACCCGCCGAGCACATGCGAAAGCCCCCCGAGGTTCGGCTCCATCGCCGCGGCCAGAATCGGCTCGACACGTCCGCCCCGACGCGCCTCGGCGAGCTGTTCACCCAAGATCGCCAGCGCCACCGCCGCCGGATGACGGGCGGCGCACACGCGGTTGGCCGCCTCGGGCGTCAGCAGCCGCGCCATGTCAGCCCGCGCGTCGGAGCCGCGGAGCTGATGACGCAACGCGTGCGCAAACGCCGCAAGCGCATGCACCAGCCGGCGCCGCTCGTCGGGCGGACACTCGGTCAGACAGACGACCTGCCTGGCCAGCGAGCGGCTGTCGTTGAGCAGCGCTCCCCAGAGCTTTCGCGCCTCCCAATAGCGATCGTAGCTGGCGTTGTTGCGAAATCCGAGAAACACCGCGAGCGCCACGCCGAGCAGCGTGAACGGGATGGCCGTCAGGTTAAACTTGTAGCCGATCAACTGGCCGTGTGTCCAAGTGACGAGCACCGCCAACGCGGTGGTCCAAAGCAGTTGCGGCATGATCCGCGGCAGGACGGACCCGCGCCAGACAAAGAGCATGCGCAACCAGTGTGGGCGTTGACGGACGATCATAAAAAAGCGGGGACCAAGCCACCCACCCCGCCGCGGCGCAATCACTCAATGAAATCGCGCCTGAATTGCATCTTCCCCACCGCGATTTGCCCGGCCGCGCGGTAGCACCGCGGACCGGACAGCCACCACACGAAGACGCCGGCGGCCTTACGGCGTCTTGGCCACAGCGGCCGCGGGGAGAAATGAGAAACGCAGGCAGTTGGACTCCGCGAGGAGACGCCCGGCGAGCGCATCGATCTCGGACTTGGAGATCCCGGCGTACCCGGTGGTCAGCGTGCGTGCAGACTCCAGCCGGGCCGGACGCTCCTGGAAATCGGCGAGCACGGCCTCCAGCCAGTAGCCATTGTCGGACTGGGCCGACTGCGCGGCCGCCACCAGTTGCGCACGGGCGCGCTCCAGCTCGTCGGGCGTCACGCCGCGTTTCGCGAGTTTGCGCACCTCGCGCAAGACCTCATCGAGCGTTTTCCCCACCCGCGCGACCGGGACCTCCAAACGGCAGCCGAGAAACACAAAATCCTCGAAAGCCTCGTTGTACATCACGCCAGACTGGGGCGCATACGCGGCCCCCTTCTCCTCGCGGATTTTCACGCGCAGTCGGTCTTCAAGGATGCGCGTGAGGAGCGCCAGAGGCCGGCGCTGCGACTCGTCGTTCAGCCCGGGTGCAGGCCAGTAGAACTCAATCCGGGCCGGGCGGTCCTTCGCAAAATTCTCCATTTTGATCTCATGTGAGTACGGCGGTTTGAGGTAGCGGAGCTGGCGCAGCGCAGGCTGCAACGACTTGGGTTCGCGCGGAGGCAGGCTGCCGAGCGTGCGCGCCACCTCATCGAGGGCCTTTTCCGGGTCGAGGTCGCCCACGAGGGAAATCTCGAGTGCCCCGGATTGTAGCGCAGGCAGGAGCCATGCCTTCAACTCCGCCGTCGTTCGCTCAAAGATGTCGGCCGGCCAGGGCATCCCGATGCGTTTATCGCCACTGGCGAGCATGGGCAGCACCATCAGCTGGAGCGGCCCGTCATTGGAATCCATCAGCGGAGCCACAAAGCCCCGGATCGTGGAGTCCATCTGAAGGTGACCCTCCTCCCGGAAACCGGGATCGGAAATGGCCGCCGCGAGCAACCGCAGCAAAAAGGGCAACTGCTCGGCCTGCGCGCCGGCATTGAGCACAAAGGCATCGTCGGCAGAGCTCGCACTGCATGAGACGCCGACAAGCTCGGGCATCTTGGCAAAGTCACCGTACGGATGCCGGCCCAGCCCGCCCGTGACCCACTCGCCCACCCATAGGTGCAGCCCTGGGAGATCTTTGGGCTCGCCCACCAACCCGGTGCCCAAGCGCACTTTCACACGCACATGCCCCCGCTCGAAAGGCGTCCGCTTCAGGTTTACCCGCACGCCATTGGCAAGTCGTGCCTGCCAGATATCGAGGTCGGCCACGTGCACACGACTCTCCACCCGGCCCGGCTCAGCCGCCTCCGGATAGGCCCAGGGGGTCGAGACAAACGCGGCCTGCGGTGCGACCGGCTGGGCCCGGCTTTCCTCGACCACCGCGACAATGCGTGCCGGCTCGGGCAGCTCCGACGCCATCCCGGCAATCCACCAGCGCGCCGGCGACGCCATATGGCATTCGATCAAAGCCTGGCGGCAGGTTTCGGAGGTCAACCGGTCGATGCACTCCAGCATCCCAGGCAGCATCTCATCGGGCGCCACCAGCGCCGAATCCTCCACCAAACCGGTGGCCAGCTGCATGGCCACCACCGCCGCCGGCAATGTCTCGGCCCCGGCCGCCGCCGCCTTCATGTCGCGCCGCATCGCCTCTTTTTGAAACACCAGTTCCTCGTCGGAAAATCCATGTTCGAGCGCGCGCCGCAGCTCCTGCTCCAGCAAAGCGACCACCTGCGGCCATTTGTCCGTGGAACACGTCGCGGACAGATCGGCGACCCGGAAATCGCGGTGCCACGCATTGTCGTCGATCGAGACCGACGCGATCAGCCGTGCCTGACCGCCCTCCGTGTATTTCTGCAATCGCCGCGTCAGCATGAGCCGGCCGGCCGTCGCAGCGATCTGCCGCTCGACCATGCGCCAGTTTTTCGGCCCATCGAGTGGCGCACGGACAAACGCTGCCACCACCTCCAATCCGGCCCGCGACTCCTCACGACAGACCGCCTCAGGCTTCTGGAGGGCCGGCACCGGCCCCGAAGCCGGTTCGGGGCGCGGCTCGCCACGGGCGACCATCGACGCGAAGTGTTCACGCACCAGCGCCTCGACATTCGAGACCGAGACATCGCCTGCGATTGCCAGACAGAGGCGCTCAGGCCGGTACCAAGCCTCGTAAAAGGCGCGCAACGCCTCGGGCCGGGCCCGCTCGATCGGCTCGGCGGCACCCATCGGCCAGCGCTCCGCCGTGCGCGTGCCGGCGAAAAGAAACTCCGTGCGCTGCCTGTCGAGAATCTGCTCGGGCGTGTGCCGGGCCACATCCTCACTGAGGATCACGCCGCGCTCGCGCTTCACTTCCCGTGGCTCGAAGAGAATGCCGTCGGAAAAATCACGGAGGATGCGCAGCCCCAGGGCGAGCCGCTCCGGCGTGTTTTGCGTCAGATCGATTTCGTAACTCGTCTGACGGATGAACGTGTGGGCGTTGACGTGCGGGCCGAAGCCCACGCCCTCGCGCTGAAGCGCCTTCACCAATTCGCCGGAGGGGAAATGCCGCGTGCCGTTGAACGCCATGTGCTCGACGAAGTGCGCGTAGCCGCGCTCCTCGTCGCGCTCCTGGAGCGAGCCGGCATCGACGAGCAGGCGCAGGCTGACCTGTCCCGTGGCCTTGGTCAGCGGGTAGATCGCGTAGCGCATGCCATTCTCGAGGCGCCCCTGCACGATACGCGCGCTCAACGGCAGAAGTTCGTCGCGCCTCGGCCAGTCCGGCAACGACTCCGCCGCAAAGAGAGGGCCGGAGACCAGCCACAATACGACAAGCAGAATCAGGGGTAGACGCGGGTGCATGGCGGACAGACAGTGTTTCGCCGTCCGCCGGCGTCAGCTCCAAAACGCAGGACTCGAACGGCTCAGCGGACCGCCGACTCGGGCCTGGGCACCCAGCGATCCTTCGGCAGCTCGGCGTGATGGAGCAGCCGCGGGTTCGCGTAGAGGCGCTTCAAGGTTTCCCGCTCCATTTTTTTCGGACCGAGGTCGTCCGTCCACGAGGCAAAGTACGACCATTTCACGCCAAAGCGTCGTGCGGGCTCCAGGTCCGGCACGCCGCCAAACTCCGCCAGCGCGAGGAGTTTTTTCCCGGCAAACGTCGCGTAGGCGTCGTCCCAGGTCGCGCTGAGCGGGTCGCGCACATCGGCCGGATAAGCATCGATGCCGACGATATCGACGACGTCGTCGCCGGGATACCATTCGGGGTTGCCCGTGCCCGTGTAGACCCAGAGGAGGTTGTGCAGCCCGTAGCGCTGAGTGAACCGCTCGTAGACCAGTCGCCAGAGTTTGATGAAGGTCTGGGGTCCTTTCACGCCCCACCAAAACCAGCGTCCCTCGGACTCGTGGAGCGGACGCCACAGGATCGGGATGTCGCGGTCGGCGAATTTGCGCATCTCCGCTGCCACCATGTCGATGTCGGCCAGAAGGAGCAGGTAGTCGGCGCTCGCGGGATCGGCGAGTGCCTTCTCGACATCAAACGTCGAGGCGAAGGTATAGAAGCCCTTGTACCAGCGCGCGTCGGTCTGTTTCCCGTCGGGTCCGTCGATCATTTTATCCACGAGACCGGTCGGCGAGCGCCAGTGCCAGAAATACGTCAGGATATGGCCCTCACGCGCCCGGGCGATCATGCGCTCGGTCTGCCCGGCCACGATACCCTGGTTGCGGATCGAAGCCGTCGTCAGATCAGCCATGTCGGCAGCGACGATGGCCGGCAGCTGCCCGGTCACCTCGCGCAGATAGTCCACATCGGGGCCATCGAGTGCACCGCTGAGGGTGCGCTCGCCGTAGTGGTCCACCAAATAGCCGAGCAGCGCATGGACTGCCGGGATTGCCTGCGGGTCGCACGGAACCGCGGGCGGCTTCGCCAGACACTCCGGGATCGCCGCCGGGGCGAGCTCGACCTGGTCGATCTCGTAGTAAAACCAGCCCCCATGGATCGAAAGCGTGTTCTCACCGTCGCGCAGCGCCACCTTGCCCAGCCGCTGCTCCGCAAACGCGCCCGACGAGTCGCGCAACTGCACCGAAAGCACGTCGCCGTTGAGGACGAGTTGCACGCCCTTTTCCGCCGAGCGGTAGCGCACCGTCAGATCGTAGATGCCCGCCTTGGACGAAAAGGCCCACACGATCCGGTCGCCCTCGGATTTAAATCCGGTCGCATAACCCGTCCCGGAAAAACCAGCCCCCTCCGTCCCGACCGTGACGCCGCCAAGCCGCTGCGCCAGCTCCGCCTCCAGCCGGATCGCGTCCGCCATCTCATCGGCCCGTACCGCGCCGACCGCCGCTAAAAACGCGAGCACCCACACACACCCACTCGAAGAGCACCCATTCCTGCCCGGGATAAAAAAGCGCATGCACGACGGATAACCGAGGCACCGCGGGCAACCAGTGCAAAGCAGCCCGCGGGCACAAAAAAAGCGCGAACGACCAAAGCGCTCGCGCTCGAAAAGGGATGTCGCAGTCCGGTTAGAACGTCGGCACCAGCATCACGGTATCGCCGGCGGCAACCGTATAGTCCTCGCCAGCGCTCCAGGTCAGATCGTTGACCAGGAACTTGAAGACCACGGGGGCGGTCGCACCGGAAAGCGAGATGCGCCATTCGTCGGCAGAGACATTATCCATCGCGATCCCCTTGTCCCAGCTCAGCCCGGCACCTTCGCCACGGATAAAAAGGGTGTTGCCAAAACCGATATCGATCTTCGCGTTTACGATCGACTTACCAGATTTCGCTGAAGTCGAGACCTTCGTGGCCACGACCGCGGGCGCCTCGTTCTTGACCACCGGCTTTTTGGCCGGAACGGCCGCTGCCACAGCTTTCTTCGGGAGTTCAACACGTACAGGCTTGGCCGAAGCCGCCGCCGCTACCTTGGGCGCGGCGACCGGCAAAGACTTGGCCGCGGCGGGCGGCAAAGACTTGGCCGCGGCGGGCGTGGACGTGGACAGCTTCGTGCTCTTGCTGCTCGTTTTCTTCATAACTTGGTCCTTTAATTTCATGATCAGATTTAAGCTGGACGTACGCTTAACTAGCGCAGCTCCGCATGCTTGTTCAACAGTAAATTGCACTTTTCACCATCGTGTAACCTAGGATTTCCCTGACGCGACCTCAGGCTTTGAGAAAACTAAAAATAGATATTTACTCACGCCGCCGAGTCCGCCAGAAACGCCCCCCTCTTGGGCCAGTAGCTCAGCTGATAGAGCGCCTCGTTCGCAACGAGGAGGTCGCCGGTTTGAGTCCGGTCTGGTCCACCAAAAAAAGCCCGCTTTCCGGCGGGCTTTTTTGCGTCTGGACTCGATGGGAAACGGCCTATCGCGACGCCGGGTCGCCCAGCAGCTTCGCGAAGACCATCTTCCCGCCGGCCGACGGCAGGATGCTGATGATCTCAGCATCCACGCGCTTGCCGATGTGCTCATGCCCATTGGCCACGACCACCATCGACCCGTCCTCCAAATATCCCACGGCCTGCCCGGGCTCCTTGCCCGCCTTTACAAGCTCCACCTCGAAAACCTCGCCCAATACCATCTCGGGCCGCAACGCCCGCGACAGGGCGCTCAGGTTCAACCAATGCACGCCGTGAAACTCGGCCATCTTCGCCAGATTGTAGTCCGTCGTCAGGAGCTTCGCGCGCATCGATTGCGCCAGAAAGACCAGCTTCGCATCCACATCGCCGGGCCTGGAAACCTCGCTGTCCGTGATGCGCAGCTCCAGATTCTTGATCTTTCGCAGACTGTTGAGCGTCTCCAGACCCCGCCGGCCGCGCGCCTGCGTCTTCATGTCGTTGGAGTCGGCGACCGACTGGAGCTCGTGCAGCACGAAACGCGGGATCACCAGCACCGAGCTCAAAAAACCGCTCTCGCACAGCCGCACGATACGCCCGTCGATCAGCGCACTGGTGTCCACGACGACCAGGGGCACATCCACCTCCTGCGGCACGAAACGCACGTACGGGATGATGAGGTTAAACTCGTCCTTTCCACGCAGCGCGATGACCGTGCAGAGATACGTGGCGATAATAAAGACCGCCAACCTCGCGAGGTGCACGATCTCCGGGTCGCCATACTGAAACAGCGGCGAGGTGCTCAGCAGGTATGCGATCAACGAGCCGACCGCCAGACCGACGGTCACCGCCGACATCCCACGCAGCGAAAACCCCTTCAGCAGCACATCGACCAGCACCACGAGGATGCCGATCAACAGTCCGATCGACGTCGCCAGCATCCGATAGTTATCCCACTCCTGCACCGCGTAGCAGAGCAGCCATCCGCCCAGTGCGCACAGCACCACGAACACGATTCGGATCGGGAAAAGGGTTTTGTTCACGGAGAAAAAGAGAACTAACGGCCAAACAGAAAAAACAAAATCAGTGGCAGAAACACCCCGGCTGCGATCAGCAGATAAAGCACCTTCACGACGCGACGGGCCTTCTCTTCCTCAGCGGGGGTAGCTGCCATGCGGAATAAATCGTCTCCGCATCAGGGCATGACAACCCTTTTATGGAGAACACGGGGGCCCCTGCCCCACCCCATGTTTAGGATTGCCGCTGCCCGCCCGGTATGATGCCAAGTTCGCTCCCCTATTTTCCGATCCCCCACTCCGGAAAGCATCCCCCCAACCCGTTTTTCTATGAACACGTGCCCCGCCTCCCGCGAAACCCTGAAAACTCTCCCCGGTGACGACGTGCGCCAGATCATGTGGCGCTTCAGCGACCGCTTCGACATCCAGATGCTCGTCCAGTCCACCCGCGGCGTCGCCCGCGGCATCGTCGCCAAGCTCGTCGCCCAGGGCGCGCGCAACTCCCACGAGTGGACGCCCGAGAAAAACGCCCTCCTCGCCGCCTACGACGCCGCCGGCATCACCACCGCGTTCATGGATCCGCATCAAGGCGGCTTCATCGAGGGCCCCAAGAATCTCGTCCTTTCGCTCATCTGCTACGAGCTCGCCTGGGTCGACGCCGGCGCCGCCACCGGATCCCTCGCCGGCAACCTCGCCCTCTCGCCCATCCACGAGCGCGGCACCCCTGAGCAGCGCGACCACTACATGAGCAAGTGCGTGCCGCCGCAGCCCGGCGAAGACCGCCAGATCTGGCGCGGCGCCTTTGCGCTCACCGAGCCGTTGCCGTACGTCGGCGTCGAGACCGGCCTGCTCTGCGGCAAGGTGAAAATCGCCGAGTGGAAAGACGGCCAGGAGCCGATGCTCCACATCGACAAGCGCGCCCGGTTCATCACCAACATGGGCTTCGCCAACTTCGCCACCGTCGCCGTCGATTCCGCCGACCCGCGCATCAAGACCAGCTGCATGGTCGTCATCGAGGACACCGACCCCGGCATCTTCGACCGCGGCGCCCCCACGCACAAGATGGTGCACCAGCTCTCCTCGACCAACGACCCGGTCTTCAACGTCACCGTGCCCGCTTCGCGCATCATCGGCGGCTACACCGTGAAGGACGGCGTGATCGTCCCGCGCTATTCGCACGGCGAGATCATCGAGGCCGTCTTCCGCCGCACCCGCGTGCCCGTCGGCGTGATGACCTCCACGAAACTCCTCTCCGCCGTCGAGCCCGTCATCCGCTACCAGCGCTCGCGCTTCCGCGGCGCCGCCAGCGTCAACCCCGGCACCCCGCGCTTTGAGCTCGGCCTCCAGCAAAAGGAAGACTGTCTCCAGCGCCTCGTCGACATCTGGGCCACCGGCGAAGCCGGCATCGCCCTCGGCATGGCCACCGCCCGCCTCTTCGACGAGCTCGACCCACTCGAAAAGATCAAGGATGCCAAGTTCGCCGAGCAGGGCATCGTCACCGGCATGCAGCAGATGAA
>ERZ795030.943-NODE-943-length-42539-cov-5.181904_pt1 | contig 42539 bp, 35 predicted proteins | sample MGYA00375122_ERZ795030 | MGnify/ENA primary metagenome ERZ795030 (study PRJEB30165, sample SAMN05720146) | activated sludge metagenome | isolation source: anaerobic digester from wastewater treatment plant | place: Japan | collected 2015-04-20 ... | reverse complement strand
GCGTGGAGCGATCGCCAGACGCTTATCCGGGCGCATTCGCGCAGGGTCAAGGGGCGGGCCCATTCCCACAGCGAATCGGCGTTGCGCGAGACCAATTTTGCGAACGCGAGATCGTATTTCAGGCGTGTGTCGCGCAAGAAGGCCATCACGGCGGGCGCCGAACCCGGTTCGAGGCGTGAACACTCTTCGATCAATAGGTCCAGCCGAGCCGACAACGTGAACGAGGCGCCATCGGGCCATTGAAATCGAATGGAGGGGTCTACCGGAATCAAATCCACATAGTCGCGCATCCGTTTTCCCGCGGCTCTGAAAAGGTCTTCAAAAACCCAGGGATAATTCAGCAGCGAGGGGCCCGTGTCGAAACGATATCCGTCAAAGCGAAGGAGTCCTGCGCGGCCGCCAACGCGTTCGTTGGCTTCGAGAAGCAGCACATGCGCGCCCGCCAGGCGAAGGTGGATGGCTGCGCTGAGTCCCCCTAAGCCGCCGCCGATGACCAGCGCCGTCGAAGAGGAGCGAAGGGCTTGATGGGGTGTTGCACACATGGATCACCACCCCAGATAGGCGAGCGGGAGCCGCCAATACTTGCTCGGAGGCAGCACGCGGAATTTTTTCCAGGCCGGCACGCTTTCGCGACGATCCCCCCTCCAATCCGTCGCAATCCGCGCGTTCAGTTGACCGTAGACGTCGATACAGGCGCGGATGGCGGCGCGGCTATCGTCCGAGAAAAGAAAAAGCCGATCGCTTGCCTCCCTGTACAGGTCGTTGGCGTGCGTCGCGATGCGGCGCACGACCCGTCCTAGGGCGGCGCGCTCTTCGGACGTGGCCAGCGCGAGGGTGGACAGTCCTTCTTCGCGCAGCATGTCTGCCGGCAAGTATATCCTGCCCATGCGTCGGTCGTCTTGGATATCGCGCAGAAAATTGGTGAGTTGCAGGGCGATGCCGATCTTTTTGGAGACCTCCAGCGTCTCGGCGAAGCGGCCCGGCGAGGAGGAACCGTATACGTGCGCCAGAAAATAGCCGACGACGACCGCGCTGCCGTACACGTACGAGTCGATAAGATCGTCCATGGTCTCGAAAAGGCGTGGCGCGGCGTCGCAACGCATGGCGGCGAGAAAGGATCGGTAGTGTTCGGGGGGGATGGCGTCATGGCGCACCACGTGGAGAAATCCCGCCAGAAAACAAGGCGTGCCGGCGGCTACGGCTTCGCGCAGCGACGCGAACGACAACCCCCGGTCATAGAAGTCCTGCCACTGATCGAGCCGGTAGCATTTCTCGCCCGGGGAGAGCGGGAAGGTGTCCACGATTTCATCGGGATAGCGCACGGCGGCGTAGATGGCCTCGACCTTTTGGCGTTTGGCGAGCGGCAGAAAGCGGGTGACGGTGAAAAAACTGGTGCTATACGTCTGGAGGACGCGCCGGGCCTCTTTGACCGCGATGTCCCACGCCGCGTTGTCGCGGGCGTCGAGGATGCGCATGCGGGTAGTTCGATCCACGTGCTCCCAATAGGCGTCCGGCCAAGGCGATTTCGGCCCTGCCAACCAGCGCCCGTGGCCATCGTGTGGCTTCGCTTCCTTCCGCATGTCCCCGGCATGCTCCTTCCGCGAAGCGACGTCGGAGACGTTGCGTCACGACCCGTTCCCCGTCAGCGTCGCGTCTATCTCCGAGTACACTTGATCGAGGAGCGATTTGTCAACCTCCGCGTTCACGCGCAGGAGGACATGCCCCTGCGCATCCAGCACCAGCACATTGGCTGCGCCGGGCGCGTGGTCATAGGCTTTGCACACTTTCCCCTCCCAGTCCAGCATGACAGGGTAGGTCAGCGCTTTGCGGAAAAGAAGCCGCCCCAAGCCGCGCAGTTTTGGGGGGACGGCGGACAGTTCGGCCACTCCCAAAATGTCGATGCGATCTTGATACCGTTCGTACAGGGGGCGAATCCACGGCTCCAGCTGGCGGGATCCCTTCTGATCCGCAAGGAGCAGGACGCAGGTTTTTTTGCGGGGGAACTGGATGGAGTGTGCGTTGCCGTACTGGTCTTCCAGTTGAAACGATGGGACTGTTTTCTCGGCAGGCGTCGCGGGCGAGGAGGCGGAGACCGACTCGCTCGTTTCCGGGCGCGCGGTTTCAGGCAAGGCCGTGAAAAAAGGAAGCATTCCTCCCCATACAATCAGGCAAAGCAATACGTAGATGTGCGGCATATCTTTTTCCGTATCTGGCGGCGCCGGGATGAACGCTGGCCGACGATTCGACCGGGAAACAAGTCGAGGATCATTGTGTGACGGACGATGCGAGTTGTCAAGAGGGTCTTCGAAGGTTTGCACAAGCGCATACGCACATGCTACACCAATGCTTTGAACCGGTTGGCCCGTACGGGCGAAACAAAAGGGAGCGCGGCGGATGAACATCTCTTCTCTTGTTCCATACTTGGCTATGGTCGTTTCAGCTACGGCGTCGTCTGCAGCGCTGGCCCAACCATGGCTCGATTCCAGCGAATACGGCTCTATTTATGTTGTGCAACGTGCGACCCCCAGCGAGGCGGAAGCGAAGGGCGCGACGGAATTCACGAAAAACTGGCTGCTTGTCACCGGAAAGGAAATGGCCGATCCATCCGTCCCGGGCGCGATTCCGGTGTATCTGGGCCTGGACGCCGCGCCGCAGTCGATCCGGGAAAAATTGGATGTGAACGGGCTTGGCGAGGACGGCGTGTTGATCAAAACCTTTGGCGAGGGCGCGACGCGGGCGTTGGTCATTGCGGGCGGATCCGGCAAGGGGCCGTTGTACGGCGTGTATCAATTTTTTGAGGATTACTTTGGCGTGCGCTGGCTGGCTCCGGACGCGATCCACGTTCCGCGCCCGCCAGCGTCGCTGTGCCACATCGATTTTCGATATGCGCCGCCCTTCGCTCGCCGTCTTACGCAAATGCCCTACGGCGCCGACAACGACATCTATCGCGTGACGACCGGACCGAAGTTCGGGCTCTACGGCCACAACTTGTATGACCTTGTTCGTCCGGATGAATATTTTGCCACGCATCCCGAGTATTTCTCTGAGATCGGCGGGGAACGCATCGCGCCCGTGGGGTTCTATTGGCACGATCTGAAGGCGCGCGAAGGAAAAGGCCGGCAATTGGGCCAGCTTTGCATGACGAATCCCGACGTGCAGCGCCTTATCGCCGAAGAACTGGGCCGCCGCATTCAGAAAAAACCCGACGCCAAAGTATGGAGCGTCAACCAGATGGATTGGGCCAATAATTGCCAGTGCAAGACATGCAAGGCGCTTGATGATCAGGAAGGGACCCCGATGGGATCATACCTGACGGGGATCAATGCCATTGCCGATATCCTGGCCCAGCGGCATCCCGGCTACAAGGTGCATACGTATGCATACGCGTACACCCGCACGCCGCCCAAGCGCTTGAAGCCCCGCCCCAACGTGATCGTCGAGTTGTGCACGATCGAGTGCGATTTCGCGCAACCGATCGCGGAAAAGGGTTCCAATACGAACGATGCCTTCATGAAGGACTTCGCAAAGTGGTCGAAACTGACGCACAACCTGTACATCTACAACTATCCATGGAACTACTCCCGTTACCAGCGGATGCATCCGAACTTCCGCGTGCTCGCGCCGAACATCCACATGTTTTACGCGCATCATGCGATGGGCGTCCATGAGCAAGGGCCCGGCGTGCGCAACATGCAGCATACCGTGGAATTCGGAACGATGCGTTCCTACATCATCTCAAGATTGCTGTGGAACCCGAAGCTGGACGGCGCCGCGGTTCGCGACGAGTTCATCGAGCTCTACTACCAAGAGGCGGCGCCTTTTATCAAGGAATTCATCGCGGCGCAAGAAAAAGCCCTTGACGCATCGGGATCGTCGATGACCTGCTTCGATCCCGGCGTCTGGATCGACGCGGCCCTTGTCGCGGAGACCCGCGTCATTCTCGAGAAAGCCCGGGCGGCCGCGAAAACGCCGGAAATCCGGAGGCGCGTCGATATCGCCTGCGTGCCGGTGGAGCTTGCCGCGCTCGAATGCAGGCCGGACATCACGATGACCGAGAGCGCCATCACGCTCACAAGGCCGCCCAGTCTGACGATCGATGCGTACTTCGATCTCATTCGAGGATACGGCGCCAGCATGGTCGCCGAGAACGTTCCCATCGAGGAAGGCGTCAAGGCGTTTCAATGGGGGACGCTCGCGCGCGTTGAAACGTCGCCGCTCATCTCCATTGAAAACGATCGCTGGCTGCTGCAAACGGCGCCCGCGTTCAAAGGCAGCATCCTTCGCATGCGCGACAAGAAGAACGACGTCGACATGCTGCGCGGCTATCTCGACTACGGGATCGGCGCCGGGACGTATCAGGATTGGACGACCACCCCGTACGTCATGGAAGCTTCCGTTTCGGAGACCTACGACGTGCTGGATCGCAAATCCGATCGGCTGACGCTGCGCGCCAAGCGGTATGACGGCTTGGTCGTGGACCGGACGATTTCGCTGGAACCGGGGACGGAAGGCGTGACGTTTACGTTGGTTCTGTCGAACCCGACGGACGGGCCGCTCACGCCAAACGTCAAATTCCACCCAGAGTTCGATTCGCACGGAACCGCCGCGCCTGAAATATGGGCCCGGGAGAAGGGGAAATGGCAGCCATTGGCGTCCGCGCAGGATCGGAAACTCGACGCTATCGGCAAATACTTGCCGCCTCAGAACTGCGATATGTTGGGCGCGTACCTTCCCAAGGCAAAGGTGTCGTATCTGTGTTCCTTTGATCCGGACAAGACCGGCGGCCTACTGTGGTTTTTCAACGTCGCCTATGAGCGCCAGCACGTCAATTTGGAGGTGTGGCCCAAGGATGACCCGTTGGCGCCTGGAGAAGCTGTGAGCTATACGGCGATCTACTCGGTCACGAAGAAAAAGCTTCCGTTGCGATAGGAAGCGTCCCCGGGGAAGAATGTCCGGCGCTCCCAATCAGTTGTAGACCGACCAGAGACGGAGATAGGCGTCCTCGTCTTCGCGACGGGGACGCTCTCCATGCAACAGCGCGGGCAAACGCGCGAAGAGATGATCCCGCGGATGCAGGAAGGCGTCGCGCAGGCCATGCGCCGCCGCTGCATTCTTGCTGCGCATGTTTCGGGCAAGATTCGCGATGCGCTCGGACAGGGTATGCGCGCCCAGGCGCGTCGGCAGCGCGGCGTAGGCTTCCCAGGTCATATCCTGGATTCCCAAACGATGCCGCTCGAACTCCAAGTGGATCGCGCCGTAGAGGCGAATGGTCTCTTCAAGCCAGCCGCTCAGCGTAGTCTCCGGCGGCCACACGTGGCGCGGGCGCAGTTTGAACTCGATGGACTCCGCATAGCGTTGTCGCAGGACATCGGCCTGCGGGTACCCGCTTAGGTCGGCCTCGGCGAAGCGGCGCAGACGCTCCACGTAACTTGGCGCATAGCGCTTCTCGCACATCAGCACGACGTCGCCGAGCGCCATGGCCGCCTTCTGAATATTACGCACAACAAACGCCGTGTCGTCGTCCGGCAGTCTCCCTTCCTCCCCCCGCAATTTTTGCCGACTCAGGAGCAGTCCTACGCCGCGGTTCATGAGCAGGCGCGCGCCTTCCTGCAAGGGGACGGCGCTGGAATCGTAGGCAGGCATTGCATCGAGGATGGCCGGCGAACCGTAGATGACGCGGTGACCGGCCTTCAGCTCCATGAGCATGAGCTCATACGGAAGCTCCGAGAGACGTGCGCGTGGAAGCGGAGGGCCGAAGTCGACGTGCACGCCGACTTGCGGATACAGGCTCTCGCCCGCTTCCGCAAGCGCATGCTGCAACGCCAAGCGCTTGCGGCGTGCGGCGTGCGGCGTGACCACGAAAAAGTCGTAGTCGTTGTACGGGCGCTCCTCGTTTTCCTCGCGCAACACGCCCCCCTCGCCGCGTCCGTACCCGCCGCCGAGAATGATCGCGTCGAGGTTCGTCGAACCCGCCGCCGATAGCGCCGTCTCGCAGATCAGCGCCATGTCTTGTCCGATGCGGGCTTCCAGCGCCGGGCTTCCGTCCAAGGTGAATCGCTGCTTCACGGCGCGCCCGCTTTCTTCGCTGACCAATAGCCGCGATAATGCGCCCATCGCTGTGTCGGACGCAGTGCAAGGGAGTGGAACAGTGACGCGGGACAGCGCCCCGCTCCGAGGCAGAACGTAAGGTCGCGCGCGATAGCGGCCAAGGCGGAAACGCCGACCATGTACGCGAAGGTTTCGCGGCTGCGCGGCAACGAAAAAATCGTCGCGTCGGCGGCGCCTTCGCCGAAGTGTCTGCGATAGGACTGCCGGAGCGTGTAGTTGTGCGAGTGCATCGCGACGGAATCGGGGGCGTATGCGATTTTGTAACCGGCCTTGCGCGCCCAGTAGGACCATTCGATGTCTTCGCTGAATTGAATGGCCTCGCTAAAGGGGCGCGCCCGCCATGCCCTCCGTCGTATGGCGCTGCTGGCCATCGAAAAAAAATGCACCCAGCGTTGCGCCTCGACGCCATCGCCGAACGCACGATCGGTTTCGTGCGCAAACAACGGCCGCGCATCGGGACGCGCAATTTGACGCCCATACGCCGCCGCGACATCGTCGCCATCGATCGCGCGCAAGAGGTTCTCCAACCAGTTCGCGCCCTGCGGCGTCGCGTCGGAATTCAGGAACACGACGACCTCGCCGTCGGTCATCTCCATGGCTTTGTTCAACACGCGCCCTGGCACGTAATCGCCCGCGGGAATTTGCACCAACTCGTCCGTGAACGCGCGCACCACATCGAGCGTGCCGTCGGTCGATCCGTTGTCGATATTGAGGAGCCTGCAAGGCATCGTTTGCCTGCGCACGGCCTCCAGCGTGCCGCGAATGAACGCGATATCGTTTCTTGAACGCACGACCACCCACGGCGCGCTCATCGCTGCGCCTCCGACAACATCAAGGCGTAGATATCGGCGAGGCCTTGCGGCGCAGGGTCTGGCGTCACGTTGCTGAGAAATGCCGCCACGGAGTCCTGGTCGCTGGGATCATACCCATGCATCGCCGCCAGCGGCTTCTGGCCCATGAAACTGGGACATAACAACACGCCGGGTTTGAGCAGAAAGAAAAGATCGCCGTAGCGCGTGTTCGGAAAATCGCACCCGAAACGCTGCAATTCATCGTCGGAAAGAACATGCCCAAGCGGTTCCGCTTCGAGGGCGCGCACGATCCTCGTGCGCGCGGCATCGTTGAGAAACCAAAAGCGCGCCATCGTCGAATCGTACATCGCCGCATAGTCATGGCCAAACCGCAGCCCCAGCGCATCGATGCGCGCCATCAGATCGCAGACCGTTGTCACGTCGGTCATGCCGTGATCCGAGAAGAGGTAGAGGCGGACGGTCGTATACCGCGCTTGCGCACGGGCGAGAAGGCGACGGATCTGTGCGTCGTACCACGCCATGTGGCGTTGGACTCCCGCGCCCGTTGTCCCTTCGCGATGAAGGATTGCATCAAGGGCGGCCATGTAGAGATAGGCAAACGATATTTCGCCTTTGGTCAGCGCCGCGTCAAGGGCCGCGAGGTTCTCCTGTTCGGGGCGTCGCCAATCGGAGAGAAAGAAGGGCGCGCGACGATCGCGCAGGTGATCGAAGATCGTGGAACATCCTGCGTTGATGCCGCCGGGCTGATACAGGTCGCGCTTCTCCGTATATTCAAAGAGCGGCAACACGTGAAACGGCACGTTGTAAAGCTGAAAGTAGCCGGTGTACCCCAGCAGCGGTTTGACTAGGCGGCTGATCCAATGCCGCACGCGGCCACGACTCGTGATCGTTTTCGGCAACCATCCCAATGGCCGCAAAAGGCGGAACGGCGATTCCGAAGGGTTGTAACAGAAGAACGAGAAGTGCCCGTGGTCGCGCGGCGCCTTGCCCGTGAGAATCGTCGGATCGCAGGTGGAACTATACCCAAAGACCGTGTCGAGCGGACGGCGATAGGGGAGCGCATCGTCGAGAAACGAATGCTTCTGTAGAAGCTCCCATCCCAGCGCGTCCACGAAAAGGAACAACGCCAACGTATCTTGTTGCGCGGTCATAGCCGGTCCACCTAGGGTTGATCCTCGGGCATAACGGGCGTCAATTTGAAAATGCGCGTTTCCCCCGTGTTCAGCAGGACATTCAGAAACTGGCGCTCGGGCCATCCTCGTTCGGGGAGGAGAACGTCTTGCACCGCGAAGGGCCAACCGAAATCGATGACCCGTTCGCCGCGTTCGCTGGCGTGCAAGGCGAACAGATTGGGCCCGATGTGCGTGACATCGCACTTGAGTGAATTGCGGCGGTAGAAGACCCGCTGTTCGACAATCTGCAACAGTTCCCGCAGCAGACCCGGCGTCAGACAAGGTTCCGCGACGAAGATCGATTCCCAACCGCTCTCGAGAGCGACTATCGCGACGCTGACCTTGCCGGAATCGCGATACGTGGCCACCGCGTTCAAATTTTCCCCCTCGATGTAGAACAACGGATTCCATTCCCGCGTCGGCCCAAAGTCCGTTCCCGTCGCAATCCACCGGCCGTCGAGTTGGAACACGGAGCCGGATTTCGCGGGGCCTTCGAATGCCTTGACCGGCAGTTGCGTTAGCGCCGCAATGTTTTCGGGCGCGGCGCTGTCCCCTGCGAAATAGCCTGGCGCATAGAGCCAGATGGCGGTGGCCTGCTGCTGCTGCAAACGCGCATGAAGCCGCGAACGCTGCTCCTCGTTCACCTGGAACAGATTGAGGAAGAGATAGACCGATGCCGGCGGGGCGTTGCCTTCCAGAACGTCGTGAAACAGACGGAATTGGACGGGCGCGCCCGAGCGAAGAGCCGCGTCCCGCGCCTGAATCAGCAGAAATTCATTCAACGGCGCATCGCAAAGCTGATAGAAACGCGAATTTTCATCGACCACCGTCATGAGGACGGGCCGCATGTCCGGCCGCACGTCGTACGCCGTTGTCGGCGCATTGGCCCGCGCGTAGCCGTTGTCGCCGTACGCAGCGGCATACGCCTGCGTCATTGCCTGGAAACGTTTCCACATCTCCGGTTCCAGCAACTGCCCGTCGCCTGCGGCATCCATCCACATGAGTCCCAGTTGATGCGTCAACGCGGCGGCAAAATTGCGCGCCTGCACGTTGTAAACATCCTCCGGACGCACGCCCGCCATCCGCGAGATCGCCCCCGTGCCGGCATCGCGCGCCAGTCCGGTGCGCGTATCGTCCAGCAGATGCCACCATTTCCCATGCGCGCGGGCGCTGTCGACCGGCCCCATGAAGCCGCCCGCTCCCCCCAGCCCGCGGTCGACATAGGAAACCGGCGTCACGAAACCGTTGAGCTTGCTCATGAGCAACCGTTCTAGGGCAAGCTGTCCGCTGTCGTTATTGAGGGCCTCGAACGAAGCGCCATAGAACGCGAAGACCTGAATGGAATCCGGACCATGCGTTTGGATGCACTCCGTAAATTCCTCAATGGCTTCCGCCGTGTTGTCCGATGCAAAACGCCAATAATCGGACCACCGCCGTTGCGCCGGCAACGAGACAAAGACGTTCCGGGGATCGTCCGTAATGGGCCGTTCCGCAACGGTGGCCGCCGCCATCGTGACCTGCGCGTCTCCCCATGCGGCTTGAAGCGCCTCGTCGCTGCCATAACGATGACGCAGCCATTCCTGAAAGGCTTTCACATTCGCGGGAGAGGCGTCGAATCCATTGGGGCGGCTCCAACGACCTTCCGGCAGACACGACAAAACAAACCCCAACACATGATCGCGATGATCGGATTGGTTGATTGCGGCAAGCAGCAGTTCCAGGCCGTGACGCACCGCCGCCCGCCACTCGGACGATGCGAGAGAGACCGTCCCATGGGACTGCCCTGGAATGACGGCCCCCGCTTCCGGATTCGCCGCAAGCCACGAATCGGGCGGATCGAGACGAAGGTGCAGGAGAACGTATCCGGCGGGATCGGCGTGCAGCACGTCGCTCAGGGTTTGGAGAGCTGGCGCGACATCGATCCCATGGTGGGGCCATGGAAGCGGCACGGACACCATATGCCCATGCACTTCCGAGCGCGCCGCCCACTGAATTTCCTGCAAGACGGTCGCGCGGTCTCCCCCTGCCGCCATCGGCGCCGCAAAGAACAGCGGCGGCGCATACGCGCGCCGCACCTCCGCCTTGGAACCCGGTTTCGTCCGGGACGTCGGGCTCGCCACGGATCGATCGCCCACAGGCGCCGTGACGGCGCCCAGCCAAAAGCCAAGCGCAATCGACGCCGCGAGAACGCCCAAGAACATGAGTATGCGAACAAAAACCTTCACGATGACAAGAACATCCGTAACCCGCCATGCCGTTGCGCCGTCGGCCCATGCCTCTGCCCAAGCCTACCCACATCCTCGCAATGCTTCAACTTCGCGAGTTTGGATTCTGCACGCAAACCGGCTATGGTATCGCCATGGAAGAGCAAGGTCTGTTTTTTGAGGGCCGAGAGGCGAGCGGACACGGGCAACGCGCGCGGCATACGGTCGATCGAGACAAGGATGAGACCATCGATGTCCGCTGATTTCGGATCGAACATGCCGGTCGGATTCGACCTTACCTGGATATTGGCCGGTCTACTGCTCATCCCCTATTTGCTATGGGGCGAGTACACCCTCCGCCACAGGCTTCAAGACGGCGCCGAATTCCGTCCCGTCACGGAGATCATCACGCTTGCGCTAGTCGGCGTTTTCTTTGTTTTCCAATATGCGCTGTTGCGCGAATGGCTCGGCAAAACCCCCCTCTATCTTTTTCTCGCCCTCATGGGACTGGCGCTTTCCGGTCTGATACTCTACGGCCATATGGTCGTCTCGCTCGTGAGCGCGCTCCTGGTCGATCTGGTGGCGCCCTCGGCCGATCGCCTGCATGAGCCCAACTACCTTCCCGGCGAGGCCTGCGAGGCCAACGGCGACTTCGAAGGCGCGGTGCGCGAATACCTCGCCGTCGCGCGGATATTTCCCAAGGACCCCAAGACCGCCATACGTCTCGGCGATAACCTTGCCAAGCTGAACAAATGGGAAGAGGCCGCCCCCTGGTTCGAACAGGGCATTGAAAACCTCGATCGAGGCGAGCAAGTGCTGCCGATCATGTTCCGTCTCGCCGAAATCTATGCGGGCAGACTAGGGCGCGGCGCGGCGGCAAAGGCGCTGTACGAAGAATTTATTCGTCGCTTTCCAGACGATCCTTCCGTGGCCATTGTCCAAGCGAGAATTCGCACCGTGACCGATGGATGCTCGAACGATCTGCAATAGTTTTCATTTTTCGATCTATTTGTATAATAATTCCGCCAATATTTCGGTTCAATCGCAAATTTCCCGCATTGGTTGCGAAAATGGCCTCCGATGCGGTACACTACGCGTGTGGGGCGATAGGTTCTGAACAAACGCTAACGAAAGAGGACAAGGTGAGTCGATATCGCATTTGCGTGGCGGATGACTGCGAAGAAGCGGCAGCAGTATTGAGCGAGGGGTTACAGCTTCACGACTATGACGTCTGCGTTGCCCATACGGGCGCCGAGGCGTTGGCGATATGCAAGGCGGGAGGGATCGATCTGATCCTGCTTGATGTGTGCATGCCCGAGATGGACGGCTACGAGGTGTGCCGTCAGTTGAAAGCTTCTCCCCAGACCTCCGCGATTGTCGTGGTGTTCGTCACCGTGCGCGGCACGAGCGAGGACATCTCGCGGGGATACGATCTGGGCGCGGTGGACTATATCACCAAGCCCTACAATCTCCCGATGGTGATGGTGCGCGTGGATGCCGCGATTCGCCATTGCCGGCTGCAAGACCGCTTTTCCGCAGGCGACGAATCTATCATGGAGTTTGCCTCGACGGACTCCCTGACAGGTCTGCGGAATCGCTGCTATTTTTTGAATCGCCTGGAAGAAGAAATCGACAAGGCGGACCGATATGCCTATCCCGTGTCCTGTGTGGTTTTCGATCTTGCTGAAGTCGAAGGATTAGACGCGGAACTGGGGCCCGCCCCGGTCGACGATTTATTGGCCGAGATTGCGCTAGCCTTGCGCACAAGCACGCGGAACAACGATGTCCTGGCGCGTTACGACGGCACGATGCTGACGGCGCTACTGCCCCATACGCCGCTGAACGACGCCTTGAACTATGCGTCCAAAATGCTTTCGGAGATCGACAAGACGACTTTCAGCGTTCCGTCCTTTCCGACGCGCGCGACCTTGCGCGCCGGAATCGCCACGTGCCAAAACGGCGGCGCCCAGAAGGCGGAATACATCCTTGGCGAGGCCATGCGCGGACTGTTTCAAGCGAAAACCTTGCCCGGGGGACGGGTGGTGACCCGGAACGTTTCCCCATCCTAGCGGTCGGCGCTTCCTTCCATTCCCAGCCGTTCAAGGGCTTTGCGGCCGATGTCCCTCCGGAAATGCGCCCCCTCGAACGTGATGTTCTCGACGCCCGCATAGGCTTTTTGGAGGGCCGCAGGCAGGGTTGCATCCGTGGCCGTGACATTCAACACCCGGCCGCCGTGGGTGACGAGCGTCCCCTCCGTCTTCTTCGTGCCCGCATGAAAAACCGAGACCCCCTCTTTTTCCGCCGCGCCGATGCCTTCGATGGGTTTCCCCTTGGAATAAGGCCCCGGATATCCCTTGGAAGTCATGACCACCGACGCGCAGGCGCACGGCGCCCAGTCCAATGCGACCTGGTCTAGGGTTCCGTCGCAACACGCCGCCAATACAGGCACGAGATCGGATTGCAGCAGCGGCAACACGACTTGGGTTTCCGGGTCGCCGAAACGGCAGTTGAACTCGATGACCTTCGGGCCCGACTCGGTGATCATCAGTCCCGCATAGAGGACGCCCCGATAGGCGATTCCCTCGTTCGCCATGCCTTGGACACAGGGTTTCAGAACCGTTTCAACGATTTCCTCGAGCAACGCCTCCGACACGACGGGCGCCGGGGCGTAAGCGCCCATGCCTCCGGTGTTGGGGCCTTCATCGTTGTCGAAGACCGCTTTATGGTCCTGCGAGGGGGGCATGGGAACCACCGTCTTGCCATCCGTGAAGGCGAGAATGGACGCCTCCTCGCCGACAAGGCGCTCTTCAATCACTACGCGGCGCCCGGCCTGGCCAAAGGCGTGATCGACCATGGCGGCGCGGATTGCGGCGATGGCCGCGTCGACATCGGACGCGACGGTGACGCCTTTGCCTGCGGCGAGACCGTCCGCCTTGACCACGATGGGGGCGCCTTTTCGCTTGACATAGGCGACGGCCTCTTCGGCATTGGAAAACTCGGCGTATTCAGCGGTCGGAATGCCGTACTTCGCCATGATGTGTTTGGCGAACGCCTTGCTCGCTTCGAGTTGCGCCGCTTTGGCGGACGGCCCAAAGGCCGTGAAACCGGCGGCCTCGAACTGATCGACCAATCCATGCGCCAACGGGTCCTCCGGTCCGACGACCGTGAGATCGATCGCGTGGACCTTGGCGAGCGCCAACAACCCGGGGATGTCCGTCGCGGTCACGGGTGCGCACGTGGCGTGAGCCGCGATGCCCGGATTGCCGGGCGCGCAATAGAGGCGCTTCACCAAGGGGCTTTGGGCGATTTTCCATGCCAGGGCGTGCTCGCGGCCTCCGCCGCCGATGATAAGAACGTTCACGAATGTCACTCCTCCGGAGGCACGATGCTTCTCAAATATGCCGCAATGGCCTGGTCGTATTCCGCGGTGCACGCGAAGGCTTCCAGCGCCAGGCGGTACCGCGTGGGAAACGTCACCGACCCGTTATGCGCGCGAAGCTCGTGCATGATCGCGCTGTAACGTTCGGGGTTCACGACGACCGTGACGTAGCGGAAATTCTTGGCTGCGGACCGGATCATGGCGGTTCCGCCGATGTCGATTTGCTCGACGACTTCCTCGAGCGTTATGCCGGGCTGGGAAATCACCGCTTCGACGGGATGGGGGTGGATCACGACCATGTCGATCCAGTCATAATCAAAGGCTTTCAACTGCTCGGCGTGGAGTTTGTTGTCGCGGATGCCGAGAATTCCGGCATGGACCTTCGAGTGGAGGGACTTGACGCGTCCGTCCATCATTTCCTGGACGCCGGTGTAGTCGCCGATGCTGACGGCCTCGATCCCCGCGTCGTGGAGCACGTTCAGCGTGCCGGCCGTGCTGATGATTTCGACGTTGAACTCGCGAAGCAGCCGGGCGAGTTCCACCACGCCTGTCTTGTCGTGGCAACTGATGATGGCGCGCCGAATCATTGTCATGCTCACCTCCCGCAGCATCGAAAGAACGGTGTCCCAGTGAATTTCCATACAAAACGGGGAGCAATCATAGCGCACCTGCCTTCAAAAAGAAAGACCTTTGTGGGGGCCCAAAGCCGAGGGCCGCGCCTCCGCCGAACGGGGGCGCGGCCTGAGAGGGGGGACGATCGGCGCGTCAAAGGCCGATGCGGAGCGCGCCGTTGATGACGCCGGAGACATCGTAGGCGTCGCAGCGTCCGTCGCCGTCGAGGTCGGCGCGCACGAGGCCGCCGAACAAGCGCAGCGCATGATTGATCGTCACTTGCACATCCATGGCGTCGGTGGAGCCGTCCGCGTTGATGTCGCTGGGGTTGACGAGCGGCTTGCCATCGTGGCCCTGGGCCAGCGCGGCGCGAATCTCGTCTCGGGTGACGGTCCAATCGCCGTTGAGGTCAAGGAGGGCCATCAATTCGCTGGGCGCATCCGGAAACGCCGCAGTCAACTCGTCATAATCCAGGGAACCGTCGTGGTTGGCGTCGGCCTCGATCAAGGCGCGCAAGAGCGCCAGCTTGTTGCCGTCGTCTGGGGGAAGGGGCGCCGCAGGGGCGTCCTCGGGCGTAAGGACGCCGTCGTCGTTGCGGTCGAGCTGATCGAATCGTTCCTGGGCGAGATCGGGGATGACCGCCGCGAGTTCATCGAACGTGACCTGTCCGTCGCGGTCGACATCGGCTTCGCGCAATTTTTCGGCCAGCCATTCTCGCGGATCTCGGGGCCGAACGGGCAGATCCTCTTTGCTGATGACGTTGTCGTCGTTGGCGTCGAGCTTGTCGAATGCTTCCCGCGTCAGCCAGTCGGCCACGGCCTTGAGTTCGTCAAACGTCACCTCGCCGTTGCCATCCACATCGGCCTGGCGAAGCGATTGGATCAGTCTTTCGATATCGTTGACCGGCGGCTTGGGCAGATCGTCCAACGCGATGCTTCCGTCGCCGTCAACGTCCAGCGCGTTGAATTGTTCCTGCGTGACGTTCGGGCATATCGCCTGAAGTTCCGCAAGGCTCACCTTTCCGTCGTCATCCGCATCCGCTTGTTCAAGGAGATGCACGATCCGCTCGTGCGGGCCCGGCCCGAAAGCCTCAACGTCGTCTGCATTGATCACGGCGTCGCCGTTGCGATCGAGATGAGCGAACGACTCCTGCGTCAATTCGGGAATCAATGCCTGCAACTCTTCGAAGGTCACGTCGCCGTCATGATCCACATCCGCGGCGAGAAGGACTCTGCGCAACATCTCGCTGCGGGGAGGCGGCGGTCCAGCGGGAAGATCGTTTCTGTCAAAGGCCCCGTCCCCGTTGCGATCGAGGAAACCAAAAGCTTCTTGGGAGAAATGCGGCCAGACCGCTTGCAGTTCGCTCAGGGACAGTTTTCCGTCCTGGCTTGCGTCCGCTTTGAGGAGCAGCCAATGCAGTCGGGCTCCCATGTTCTCCGGTCCAGGGGCTGGCAGATCATCTGCAGACACCGCCCCGTCGCCGTTGGCGTCCAGTCTGTTGAAACATTCCAGCGGGATAGGGTTGGGGAGCGCCTGGACTTCCTGAAACGTGACGCGCCCGTCGTTATTTGCGTCGGCGTGTTCCAGGAGCCGGACGATGGCCAAGGCGGGCGGCGGCGGGACGGGAATGTCGGCGGCGGTGAGGATTCCGTCGCCGTCGGTATCCATTGCCTCGAACATCGGCTGCGTCATAAACGGAAGCAGCGCTTTTATTTCGGCGAAGGCGACCTGGCCGTCGCGATTGCGATCGGCTGCTTTCAGGAGTTCCGGGGTAAGTTTGGGCGGCGGCGGAGGTGGCGGCATCAGTGCTGCCGCGCCTACGGTAAGCAACAATACTGCGCCCAGGAATAGAAACACCCCTCGGTTTATCATTTTTCTTCCTCCCATTTTGCTGGCGCATGCGCAGTAGGCGCTGTAGCGCTCGTGTCGCTTCGTTAAACCCGAAAACGCGATGGGGGTTCCCTGGTAGAATGCGGTGTCAGATGCGCTGTCTTGGGGGAGAGACGCCGCGTTTGTGAAAAATCGGCGCGGAACCTGTTACAGTGGGCGTCGATGCTTTTCGGGAGGGAATATGGCGCAGGCATATCCGACGGCAGGGGAAACCGATGATTCCCAGGAAGGCCAAATCCGTTTTTCGGAGCGTTATGCGGCCCTGCGCGGCCGTGTCATGCGTGAGGAGACGGATTCCTCGCCCCACGGCCCGGAACAAGCGTTTCATGGCGTTTGGTATGATCAACTTTTTAGCGAAACCGGTCTTTGCACCGACGAGGGCATGCCAATCCGCATCGTGTCGCCCGGCTGGTGGAATCACGGCGAGGGACCGGATTTCAAAGGGGCGCAGATCGAATTTGCCGGAACCGTCAAAACGGGCGATGTTGAACTGCATATCGAGCATTCGGGCTGGCGCCGGCATGGACATCATTTGGACGCCCGGTACGACGGCGTCGTATTGCACGTGGTTCTTGACGCGGAACCCGCCCGCGAACCTCCCGTGACGTCCCTGGGCAGGCGCGTGCCTACGCTTTCGTTGGGGCGTTTTGTTTCGAGGGACGTGCTTGAACTCGGCGAAGCGCCGGACGCCGGCGATTTCTCCTGTGACGGCGGCGCCTTGGCGCCTAGGGGACAATGCGCGGCTGCGGCGTTCGGGCGAGACCGTATCGGGGCCTTTCTCGATTTTGCCGGCGATTGGCGCACGTTGACCAGGGCGCGGCTTCTCCGGGAACGAGCCGACCGCGTCGGCATGGACCAAGCGGTGTACGAGGCAGTCCTGTCGGCCTGCGGGTTCAGCAGGTACAAGAGCCATTTTCGTCTCATTGCGCAGCAACTGCCCTATGATCGTGCGCGCCAACTCGCGCGGCAAGACCCGTTGCTGCTCGAAACGGCCTTGCTGCAATTGGCGGGGCTGTTGCCAGAATCGTTGCCGGAAGGAACGACCGCCGTTCCGCACTTCGCCCGGCTGCGGGCATTGCGGCGAGATCATGTTCCGGGTCTCAAGAAACTGCCCTTGAGTTGGCGTCGCATTGGAGTGCGCCCCACGAACTTTCCCGAAAGGCGTCTGGCCGGGGCGGCATTATTTCTGTCGCGGACGGCGCCAGAAGGCCTCGCCGCTACGCTTGACCGGATTTGGCGCGCCGAATGCTCCGACAAAGAGCGCTGCGCGGAGTTCGAGGCGTTGTTTCCTGCGGCGATGGGATTTTGGGCAAGTCACTGTAGCTGGACGGGCAAGAAACTGGCGCGCCCTATGTCGACGATAGGACACGCCCGCATCCAGTCGATTATCGGCAACGTATTCATCGCTGCGGAACTCGCCCTGGCGCGGCAGGCCCGAAACCGTTCGCTCGAAGCGGAGGTCTTCCGTTTCTTTTGCCATTTTCCGAAAGAGGCCGAGAACCGCATCATCAAGGACATGACGACTCGCTTGTTCGGCAGGGATCCCGTTCCCGGCCTGCGCTTTCGCCGACAACAAGGACTTCTCCAGATGCACCAGGATTGGTGCTGCTCCAATCCGGCTTGCGTCGACTGTCCGGTGTTGCCGCTTCTTGCGGCGCCGACGATCGCCCGCGAACAAATCCCATCCTAACTTGCCCCTGCCTTGCAATATGTCTACGGCGCTTTTATTATCACGAGATAAGGTAGGAGGCTGGACGATAGCATCATGGGTGAGTTCCGGGACGTCGTAAAGTCCATTATCGCCAATATCGAACAGGTCGTGTTGGACAAAGCCGCCGTGGTGCGCATGGCCGTCGCGTCCCTGCTGGCCGATGGGCATGTGCTCATGGAAGATGTCCCCGGAGTGGCCAAGACGGTGTTGGTCAAGGCATTGGCCATTTCGACGGGATGCGCGTTCGTGCGCATTCAATGCACCCCGGATTTGCTTCCCAGCGATATCAGCGGCGTATCGGTGTATAACCAAAAGACGCAGGAATTCGAGTTCCGACAGGGGCCGATATTCTCGCAAATTGTGGTGGCGGATGAAATCAACCGGGCCACGCCGCGCACCCAGTCCGCATTGCTCGAGGCCATGGCGGAACATCAGGTTTCGGCGGACGGGAAAACCTACAAGCTGAAAGCGCCGTTTCTCGTCTTTGCCACGCAAAATCCGGTCGAACATGAAGGCACGTTTCCATTGCCCGAGGCGCAGCTTGACCGTTTCATGATGCGCTTGTCGATGGGATATCCGAGCAACGCGGCCGAGGCCGTTTTGCTCGAACGATCGCGGCTGGCGCATCCGTTGGATGCATTGCACCCGGTGACCGACGCCGCGACGGTCGTCCGGATGCAAATGGGCGTGCGCGAAGTCTTTGTCCACGAAAAGATAAAGGAATACATCATCCGCCTCGTATCGCGAACGCGCGATTGCGTTCATTTCTCGTTAGGCGCGAGTCCCCGCGCGACGATGGCGCTGTTCCGCGCGGCCCAATCCTACGCGGCGGTGCAAGGGCGCGGATATGTCATTCCGGACGATATCAAGGCCTTGGCGCATCCCGTGCTGGAACACCGGCTGATTCTGAATCCGGAGAGCCGATTGCGCCGCGTTACGACGTATAGCGTGTTGCGTGATATAGTCGCTGAGGTTCCGGTGCCGGCTGGCGGAAACGGATTCAAGCAATCTTGATGCGGCGCGGCGCGCGACGCAGGACAAGGTTGCCGATGCATGGGACGCATGACAATGTGGGGTGACATGAGACGTTGGTTCCGCAGAAAAAGTTCGACGCTTCCGGACATGGTCGATGTGAACGATCGCGAGGAATTCGGCGAACGGAACGATCGGATTGACGCCACCCAGGAGCTCGAACTCACCCACGTGGGGCCTTACGAAATCATCGCCCCCATCGGCACGGGCGGCATGGGAACCGTGTACAAAGCCATCGATCGCGCCAAGGACAGGACGGTCGCCATCAAGGTGCTGGACCGCCGTTACGACATCGATCGAAAACGGCGCAAGCGCGATTATCTGGGACGCGAAATCCTCATCGCCGCGTCGCTCCGTCATGACAACATCATCCGGATGCTGGATAAAATCGTCGAACAGGAAGACCTCAACGGAAATGTCCGGCGCTGTCTTCTCATGGAGTATATCGACGGACACAACCTGCGCAAGCATATCCAGGACCGCGATCTGACGATTCAACAAATGATCGATATCTCGATTCGCTTGTGTCAGGGACTCGATTTTCTGCATCAGAACAACATCGTGCACCGGGACGTCAAGCCAGAGAATTTCCTGTTTTCGCGAGACCTCAAACAGGTCAAGATCGTGGATTTCGGCCTGTCCAAATCCAATGCGAGCTGGCGGACGCGCTGGATCAAAGAGGGCGGCGGGACGAGACGGTACATGTCTCCGGAGCAGTTGGCCAAACGCAATCTCGATGCGCGATCCGATATTTTTTCGCTCGGCATCACGATGTACGAGCTTTTCACGGGAAGACATCCGTGCAGCGGGAACGACGCCAACGAGATCATGCGGCAGATTCGGAGCAGCAGGTATAAGTTCGAGCAGCCTTCGAAGTATAATCCCGAGGTCACGTCCCAGTTGGATCGCATTATCTTGAAGGCGTTGCGGCGTCAGCCGGAGCACCGCTACCAGTCGGTGACGGAGATGCTCATGGATTTGACCCGGGGCGCGGAATCGAGGATATGACCGAAAAGCGCCGGGTTGTTGCACCCAGACAGAGGCCGTGAATGTCCATGCAAAAGAAACGGCCAGGCTTGAGCTTGGCAAAAACTATCTTGATCGTAGTTGCCGTCATGGCGGGAACGACGCTCGCCGTACTTGCCTATCGGCTGCATGACGGGCGTTTTTCGATGGGGGCTTCCCGAGAAACCGCCCTGCAGACCCTGGAAGCGGCGCGAAAATTGATAGACGAAGGACGATGGGAAGACGCCCATCGGCTCATCGATCCCCTATCGGAGCGGCTTCGCGACAACCCCCTGAACCAACAGGCCTTGCTGTTGTTGGCGCGCGTGGAAAAGGAGATGCGCCATTCGGACAAGGCCCTTGCCCACCTCAAGCGCGCGGCGACGGAGTTTTTGGGAGCCCCCGGAACGATCGAGGCGAAGCTGGCGTATGCGCGCCTGCTGGAGGAATGCGGCCAAAAAGACGACGCATTGCGGGCGTATGGAGAAATCCGAGACTCCGCCCCCCCCGAAGTCCGCGCGCCGGCGACAACGGCGTTGGGACGCGAGGCCGAGAGCCAGAAAGACCTGTTAAAGGCGCGCGACTGGTACGCCCAGGCCGTCCGGGAGGCCCAATGGGATTCCGAAGCATGGCAGGAAGCCAGCGCAGCGTTGGGGCGCGTGAACGCGGCGTTGATTTTTTCGCCGATGGAGACGCCGGAGAGCCGGAAATATGCGGTGCAGCCCAAAGACAACCTGCTCGACATCGGGATCAAGCTGAACACGACGCAGGGCCTTCTCATGAGGGCCAATGGCCTGTCCGAAGCCACGGTGCTGTCGGTGGGGCAGCAGTTGAAGCACACGCCGAAGGACTTCCGGATCGTGATCGATCGCTCCAAGTGCCGTTTGTATTTGCTGGATAAGGACGGCGTGTTCAAATGGTACCGTACGGGACTGGGCATGCCCGGGCACGAAACGACCTTGGGCGCTTACAAAATAGGGAACAAACAGAAGGATCCAATATGGCACAAGCCGGGGGCGGGGCCAATTCCCGCCGGCGACCCCGCCAATGAGTTGGGCACGCGCTGGATGCCATTGCTGCCGCAACTGGAAGGCCTGCCGACAGACCTCGGCATTCATGGAACCATCAAGCCGGAAACCGTGGGGACTTTCGCGTCGCACGGCTGCGCCCGTCTTCTCAATGAAGAAGTCGAAGAATTGTACGATTTGGTGGTGCGCTCGACGCCTGTGGATATCGTGGAGATTTTCTCCCCGTCTGCGGGGGGATGAAGCCGCGGACATGGGGCAGGGGGGGACAGTTGATCCAAGCGGGAGGCATTCTTAAAATGAGGTTCACTCTTGGGGCTTGGGGGGCGCGCATCGCGAGAGGCCCATCGAAAAGCCGACTTCGGGAAACGGGTTGATGGCAGCGACGTATACGAAATTGGACGGTCCTGATGACGGCGGCAATATGGAACACTCCTGGCAAGGTTCCTATCTCCAGGCGCATCTTCTTTCGGATGTCGGCAAAAAACGCAATTTCAATGAAGATCGCTGTGTGGTCAGCGCCCCCGAGCACCCCGACCTCGCCCGCGAAAGAGGCGTGTTGTTTGCCGTGGCCGACGGCATGGGCGGGGTGAGCGGCGGCGGCTTTGCGAGCCGTTTGGCGCTGGACGCCTTGGTGGACGAGTATTTCACGGGCGATTCCCCGAGCATTTGCCGCAGGCTGCGGCAAAGCATCGAGGTCGCGAACCGCCGGATTTTCGAGGAAGCCTTTTCGCAGCCGCAATACGCGGGAATGGGCACCACCGTGTCGGCCATGCTCGTTCATGGCGACAATGCCTATGTCGCGCAAGTGGGCGACAGCCGCGTATACCTTTTCCGCGGCAACAACAGCATTTGGCAAATAACCGACGACCACAGCCTGGTCGCCGAGCAGGTCCGCAACGGCTTTCTTTCCGAGCAGGAAGCGCGCACGCACTCGCTCAAGAATTTGATTACGCGCGCGGTCGGCACTCGGGAAATTGTCAACGTCGATTTGTTCTCCGTCCGGATCAAACGAGGCGACACGATGCTCATTTGTTCGGATGGGCTATCCAATCTCGTGGAAGACCGGCACCTTGTCGAAGCCATGAGCATGCCCAGTCTTCAGGCGGCTGCACGGACGTTGGTGGGACGTGCGCTTGACGCCGGAGGCTCGGACAACATTACGGTCGTCCTGATTCGCGTCAATCACGCCCCTCCGAAAACGCGGCTGGAGGAGGGCGCCATCAAGGTGTCTCTTACCACGAGCGGCTTTCTTACCAAACTTCGGAGATTCATGTCGTGATCGCCGAGGCGGGGACCTTCACGATCAAATAGTCCAGTCCGCGCTGTGGAGAAGACTGGCGTAGAGTTTTTCGTACTGGGAGACGATGGGTTCGCGCGCGAAGCGTTGCTGCGATCGTTCCCGGCCCTTGCGGCCCATATCGCGCGCCAGCACGTCCACGGTGAGCAGCATGGCGGCGTATTGGGCCATCGAATCGATGTCTCCCACTTCGCACAGGTACCCCGTTTCCCCGTGTTCGATGACTTCGCACACGCCGCCGCTCGCGGTGGCAATCACCGGAACGCCGGCCACCATCGCTTCCAAGGGCACCAGACCGAAACTCTCGTGCTCGCTCGGCTGGATCACCAGGTCCGCCAAGGGAAGAATGCTTTCCACGTTCTGGAAACTGCCCAGAAATTTGACCTTATCCGCCACGTCGAGTTGCCGGGCCACGCCGACGGCGGCGGTGCGCTCGGGGCCATCGCCCACCATGACAAGACGCGCGGGCACGCGCTCGAGAACCTTCTTGAACACTCGGACAACGTCCGTCACGCGTTTCACCGGGCGAAAATTCGAGATGTGCATAAGTATCTTCTCGTCCGGGGCGGCGAGTTTCTTGCGATCCAGGCGATCGGTTTGAAAGCGTTCTTCGTTGAAGAAGTTGTAGATGGTTTGAATCGGGCGGGAAAGGCCAAACTCACGCCGGGTTTCGTCGGCCAGCCAACGGGAAACCGTTGTCACGGCGTCGCTGGCTTCCATCGCGAATCGGGTGATGCGGTAGAAACTGGGGTCGATTCCGACCAAGGTTATGTCCGTTCCATGCAGCGTGGTGACGATCTTGAAGCGCTTGTCGGCTGCGACCATGCCGCGCGCCTGCAACGCGCATACGGCGAAGGGAATGGCATAGTGCGCATGCCAGAGCTGAATGCCGTGCTCGTCGGTGACGTCCGCAATCTTGGTGGCGAGGGCGAGCGTGTGGGGCGAATGCCGGAATTGCGGGTAGGCGGTCAGTTCAAGATAGTGGCAGGTGATGCGTTCGTCGTAACAGCCGACGCGGAACAAGGGTTCGTAGCTGACGAAATGTATTTCGTGGCCGCGATTGGCGAGCGCCAACCCCAATTCCGCAGCGAGGATGCCGCTGCCTCCCGCGGACGCCAGACAGGTGATGCCGATTTTCATATCAGCCCCTCCAAGCCCGGCGGCAGGGCGACGCCGAGCGGTTGCGTGCAGTAGAGGGCCTCGCCATATGCCGCGTTGATGCGCGAACCCCAATAGGCCGCGCGGGTCTGGATCGTTTGCCAGAAAGATTCGCTGGCGATGAAAGTCGCCGGGCCTGTATAGGCGGGGTTGAAGAACTGCGAGGCATGCGCGCGAAGGGCCGCCTGTTTCGCCTCGAAATGCGCGGAGATATCGACAATCAGCTGTGGCATCGCCGCTTCGAAGTAGGGGTGATAGAAATAGACCTGCGGCGTGCGATGGGGCTCCCTCGTGCCCTCGATGCGCGCCAAGCCGGAGAAAAAATTCGCGTCGCGCACGAGGTGATGCGCGGCATCGTGATCGGGATGACGGTCCGGGGCCATTGGGGCGAACAGGACTCGTGGGCGAAACGATCGCAGATGCTCGATGACAACGCGCTGCTGGTCGGGGGTGTTATGCAGGCCTGCATCGGGCAACTGCGCATTCTCGCGCCGTGCGACACCCAGCACCGTTGCCGCTTCCGTCGCCTCCGCCAATCGTTCCTCGACGGTCCCGCGCGTGCCCATCTCGCCTTGGGTCAAATCGAGAATGCCCACGCGCAGACCTTGCTGGACCAGCTTGTGCAAGGTCCCGCCGATGCCGAGTTCCACGTCGTCGGGATGCGCCCCGACCGCCAAGACGTCGACTGTCATAGCTCCACCTCGTTCATGTGAAACGACTCGATATCCAGCGTTTCGATGAGTCGCGGGATCAGCTCCCACCCGTATTCGAACAAAAACGATGCCACGCAATATGCCCGTTCCTGCGGCTTGCGTTCGGGGACGAGCGCATTGCCAAGACGTTCGAGGCGCGCCCGCGCCGTCGCGACGCGCGCCTTGTCGGTCATCAACAAAGCGCGCTCTAGGCGATCGAGGCGCGACAATGCCGTTTTCTCGAACTTCTCGGCCAATTCGGCGGCGTGGCGGTCCGAGGCTCCCATGTCCTGTGCGAAACCGCGCAAGGCTTCCTCGATGCGCTTCCGATGGGCGCGCAGGCGACGGATCGCATCGTTTTCCGTCGATGCGCGCAAGGCTTTTTCCATCAGGGCGTCCGGCGGCCCCATCAAATCACGCAGCGAAACGTTGCACATTTCGCGAAGGGCGCTTAACTTTTCAGTGGTAAGCAGAGCCTGTGCGCGCGGGTAGACCGTCGGCATCGGCAATTCGGCAAAGGTGAAGACGGGCTTCAACTGAGCCCAGTATGCGATTTCGCCGGGGCCGCCGACGTATGCGACAACCGGGAAAAGATGCTGTTGAACGATCGGACGCCAAAGCGCGTTGGGGCTGAAGCATTCGGGTTCTGCTCGCAGAAACGCCGCCATGGCTTCTCGCGTGTGCGTTTTGGGGGGAGAGCCAACGTGAAAACGGTTCTCGGCAAACACGACTTTTTGACGCTTCCCTTCGGTTTCAATGAAGAACGCGCACTCGTGGTCGTGTTTGCGCACTTGCGGCTCGTAGCCCAAGGCTTCGAGTTCGCGGGCCGCTTCGTTGGCGAGGCGCGCAACCGCCAACGGTTCTTGCAATGCGCGCTCCATGATGGGCGCGGCGGCCCTGCGGGCTTCGGGCAGATGCGCTGCAAAAAATACGAGGCCGCTTCCTTCGAAGAGGCGGGCCATGATGCGCGCGGTCCAATCCGCGAACGAGTCCGAGGCGTCGAGACTCTCGTGTAGAAAGGCTGTGATTTCATGGCGAAATTCGGAGCCTCGGGTCTCTGAAGCCGCCCGGTCGATGATCGCATGCAGCGAAGATTCAACGGGCACGCGGTGCATCGGCATACCCCGGACATCTGCTTCGGGGGCATACGTCAGCGCGAGGGGCTGGCCGTTTTTGTTGAGCACGCGGGCCGTGCGGGCTTCCTCGAAATCGTGATCGTCGGTTGCGAGCCAAAACACCGGGACGCACGGCATGTTCCGGAGAGCGGTCAGCTCTCGTGCAAGTCGTATCGCGGTAATCGCCTTGTATATCGTATAGAGCGGCCCCGTCAGAAGACCGGGTTGCTGGCCCGTCGCGATGACCGCCTCGTCGCCGCGAAATGCGGACGAAGCTCCGATGCGTCCCTGATACTGCCGGATGGCCTGCGCGAGCGAGGGGGCCCACTCCCGCGCGGGAATGTTCCAGTCGTGGCGTTGCGCCGGAGATTGGGCAAAAAACGACGTCAGTTGGGGGTTTGCCGCGAGATAATCGTGGAAGATGCCGTCGTTCATATTTTTTCTCCGACGGCGATCATGCGCGCGTGTTCCCGGGCGAGCGGCTCGCCTTGGAATCCGCCGAAAAAGGAAACCGTCGCAAGTCCGGCCGTGCGCAGCAGGGATTCGAACTCCTGGGGCGCGTAGAGGCGAACGGATTCGCGGTGTTCGCGGATGCAGACGCCCTGCTGGAAGATGGCCGCTTTTTTGTTGAGTCGTCGGGAGTTCCGGTCAATCCACCGTTCCTCTCGAATTTCGTGCGATTCCAACCAACGCACGGTGCGAGGCGCGAGGTTTTCCTCAATGTGCTGTGCGTTCACGTGGTCGATGAAGAAACGTCCGCCGATCTTGAGCGATCGGGCTATCTCCGTCAGGACGCGCGCGTTTTCGGCATCTTCAAGGAAATAGCCGAAACTGGTGAAAAAACTCGTGACGGCATCGAAGGCGTTGACAAAGGGGATGGCCCGCATGTCGGCGCGGACCAGGCGAGAGGCCGGCAGCGTTGCTCGGGCCTCGTCGAGCAGGTAGCGCGAATAGTCCAGTCCGAACGTTGCGCCGGCGCAGTTCATCAAATGCATGAGGTGACGTCCGCCCCCGCAGCACACGTCCAACAAGAAGTCCGATCGCTTGAGCTGCAATTGCGTCGCGGCGAACCGCGCTTCTTGCTCGGCCTGGGCGACGGACCGATGAGCGTATAGAATGGGGTACAGATCGCCGAATGCGTCCTTGAACCAGTTCGCGTGATGCATCGTGTCGTGTTGCATGAGGCATCCATTATACGGCGGTCGAAAAAAATCATGCCAATCGCCGGAACAAGCCCTTTTCAGCGGCTGCATATTTCAAGACCGCCGAATTGCATCCATAGGCATTGTCGTTGCGCCGTCCGGCCCCTGAGTGGCGCTCCGGCCCAGACGGGCGTCCGATCAGGGCATGGCGTTTCTTGGAACTCAAAGGCTTTGGCGGATCGCGACTATCGTCCTGCGGCGGTTCCGACCAAGAGGTTCATCAACAGCGTCATTGGCGGCCGCAACACATACGGCGCCAGGAGAATGATGAGAATCATGCTGTAGGGGGTCACGGCATCGAGATAGCGCTGGGCCGATCGCGGCAGGAAGTATTCCAACACGTGGTGGCCGTCCAGCGGGGGAAGCGGAATGAGGTTGAACACCGCCAGAGCGACGTTTACAACGATAAGGGAAAGGATGAGGCGCACAAAAATGTACAAGGCCTGGCTGTCAGCCTCCGTTCCTCCCAGTGTGAGGACGAGAACATGGAGGGATAGGGCGGCCACGATCGCCGTGAGCAGATTCGAGGCGGGTCCGGCAAGGGCGATGAGCACAGGGTCGCGCTGCATGTTGCGGAGGTTGCGCGGATTGAAGGGAACCGGTTTTGCCCATCCCACCAGAAACCCCGCTCCCGGCAGGAGCATCATGGCGAGCGGCATGACCACGGTGCCGATGGGGTCTATGTGAGGCAACGGGTTAAGGGTGACCCTGCCCAGCAAGCGGGCGGAAGGATCGCCGCACCAGTTGGCGACGGCTCCGTGCGCTGCTTCGTGAATGCAAAGGGAGAGGAGCAGACACGGATATTGCAGGAGAACAACGAACAAAAGGTCCTGAAAATTCGGCATCGTCCAATATTCCCATTTGCCAGCGGCCCATCAATCGCTTCATCGAGCCGAGACGGAAGTATAGCGTAACGCCGGATCGGGTTCAAAGAAAAAGCGCCGTATCGACGCGCCTGACAATGCGGCGCGGCAACGCGGGCGTGTCGTCTTAAAACATACGCGCGAAAGGGTTTGCAAGCGAATGGCGGACTTCGTATAATGTTCTTGTTCTGGTTAGGCAATTGGCCGTGTAGGCATGTGTGCTGAGAGGGCGCGAAAGGGGAGCCAGGCAGGGGCCTGTCCCGCCGATCGCCGCGATGGGCTTGCGGGTCCAACGCCAATGGCGCAGGAGGGTTACCGACGTGACAATGACGAAGCGTGAATTGGTCATCCATGTAGCCAACGAGTTGGGCATGACCCAGAGCGATGTGGCGAAAATCATCGAAGGAACCTTTGACGCCTTGTCGAAGAGTCTGGCCGAGGGAAAACGTTGGGAATTGCGAGACTTCGGGGTGTTCGAGGTGAAATCGCGCGCTTCCCGAATCGGCCGGAATCCTCGCACGGGAGACCAGGTCCCTGTGCCGGAACGTCGCGTCGTCACGTTTCGCCCCGGCAAAAAAATGAAGGAAATGATAGCCGCAGGCAACAGTGCGGCGCTGGACAGTGTCGAACGCCAGCATGACGCCGCCGACGGGAAGGTCCTTTCGAACGGTTCGGCTGATTCCTGCGACCCCAGTTTCTAGCGGCCCGTTGCTGCAATCTTGTGCCGCCGAGCGAGGATGATTGGGCCCGGGATCGCGGCGTGGAACCGCAGGGAAAGCGGCCCCTTTTTCGAGATTCCTCAACGCGGCTTCCGGAAATAGTCCCTCGCGCAGGCCATGCTACGCCGTGTTCCGGCGGCATTCAAGGGGTTGAAAAACAGGCGTTTGCCGGGGCATGGCGAAGTCGCGGCGAAGAGGCGGAGTGTAGAGGCCCCATGAAAATCCTGGCCCTTGATGCAACGACGGCGATTCTCACGGTGTGCGTGTGGGATGATGGCGCGGTCATGGCCGAGACGGTCGTGAACTGCGGGCGCACGCATACCGAGCGTCTCATGGACACGGTGGATTGGGTTCTGCGCGAAGCCGGCGCCGACGTGGGCGGGCTGGATATGTTGGCCGTGGCCAAGGGGCCGGGGTCGTTCACGGGGTTGCGCGTGGGCGTGGCCGCGATGAAGGGCTTGGCCCTCGGGGCGGGGTTGCCGCTGGTGGGCGTTCCCACCTTGGATGCCCTGTCCCGGCTTCCGGGACGGCGTGATGGGACGTTGTGCCCCGTCCTGGATGCCAAGATGAGCGAAGTGTTTGGGGCCGTGTATCGTTTTCGCGATGGCAAGCGGACACGGCTTTCGGGCGACCGGGTTTGTCCTGTCGAATCGTTGATTGAGGGGTTGGAAGGTCCCGTTTTATTTTTCGGCGATGGCGCCGCGCTGTATGCCGATCGCATTCGCGCGGTTTTGCCGGAGGCGGTGTTTCTGCCGTCCGCGGCGACGGTTTCGAGGGCGTGGGCGGTTGCCGAGGAGGCCTCCGTTTTGTTGGCGGCGGGCGCGGGTTCGAATCCGGATGACGTGACGCCCGTCTATTTGCGGATGTCTCAGGCCGAAGAGCATCGCGATCGCGGGATGCGCGAAGGGGCCCCCGCATGACGTTGGCGCCCGAAGCCGCGGCGCGCTTCGTGCGTTTGGCGGAGGAGCATTTGCCGGAGGTCGTGCGGATTGAGCAGGAAGCCTACCCGGAACCCTGGACGGTCGGGATGTTCCGGCAGGAAATCGAGAGCAACCTTTCTCATTTTTATGTGATGGAGTTGGGAGACGAACTCGTGGGGTATGGCGGGTTTTGGCTTGTGCTGGACGAGGCCCATGTCACGAGCGTCACGATCAAGAACTCGCAGCGGCGCAAGGGGTTGGGCCGTGCGTTGATGACGTTTTTGCTCGACAAGGCCCGCGAGGCGGAGGCGCGCATCGCCACCCTGGAAGTCCGCGTTTCAAATGTTCGGGCGCGCAGTCTGTACGAGAGCCTGGGATTCCAGAGCGTCGGTCTTCGTAAAGGGTATTATCCGAAGACGAACGAGGACGCGGTCGTAATGCTCAAGGAACTGGGCATCAGCGCTTCTTGCGGGTGAGGAACACTATCGCGGATGAAGGAAGCCCTCGCGCAAAGCTGGAATGAGCTTGCTGCTCGCCCGTTCGTCTCCGGAACGCCGATTGGAGGAATCGGGGCAGGGTGCATCGAATTCGGTCCGGATGGATATTTTCGCAACATCACCATCAACAACAATCGGACCGCCGCCACGCGCATTCCTGTGTGGGACCGTTCCTTTTTGGCTGTGCGCGCTTCGGGCAGTGCGGGGGGGGCGTGCAGGATTTTGCAGCCAGGGGCGTCGTTGCCGTTTGCGGCGGCGAATGTGCAGCCGATCTTCACTCCGGAAGGTTCGCTTTCCTGGGAGGGAGCGTATCCCTGCGCGCATTACCGCGTTGCGCCGTCGGATTTTCCGGTCGAGTTGGCCTGGACCGTCATGTCCCCCATAGTTCCCTACGATATCGAGGCATCTTCGCTTCCGTTGATTTTTTTTACGCTGGAAGCCCGAAACGCCGGCAGCGAGCCGATCACGTTTTCGGCGATGTTCAATTGGGAAAACATGTGGGGATGCACGCAATCCACGCATCCCGATATCCGAGGGGCGATACGGCCCCGATTGTCTTCCGAAGGCGACGTCTCGGGCAAGGCGATCGAGGGACAAGAGGGATCGGAAACGCTTCCGTTGCTATTGGGGCTTGAATTCGGATCGGTTGGCGCTTGTCAGGACAATGCCCATGGTCATTATGCGTTGAGTTTGAAACAGGAGGATGCCGTCGAGACGTCGGTCATGGCATGGCGCCAAAACAGTCCCGAGGAACTACGGGTATTCTGGCAGGCGTTTGCAGAAACCGGGAAGCTGCCCAATCTCATTTCTCAAAGCAGGGAGAGCCATTGCGGGGCGGTGTGCGGAACGACGGAACTCTCTCCGGGCAGGAAGCATTCGTTCGTGTTTCTGTTGGCGTGGCATTGTCCCCGTTTCGAGGTGGATGGCGTTGACGAGGGCAACGAATATGCAAACCGTTTCGCCAACGCCCTCGACGTCACCGCTTTTGGTTTCAAGCATTACCGCTACTTCGTCGACGCCGTCGAGGATTTTCGCTCTCGTTTGACGTCGTCTTCTTTGCCTCCCTGGTTGACGCGGATGTTGTTGAACGGGAACTCGGTTTTCTCGACCAATACGATCTATACGCGCGACAAGCGTTTCGCCATGTTCGAATCGCCGACATCGCCGCGGACGGGATCGATCGGGATGCGTTTGTACAGTTCCTTGGCCACGACCCTGTTTTTTCCAGACCTGGAACGACGGGAACTGGAACGGTTATGTCAAACAACCGATTCCGTGATAGCGGGACGCGTGTATGGTTTTCTGGGGGAGGGCGGCGTGAGTTATCCCCGGTACGATGCAGGCGATCGCGAGTTGCAAGAGGCCAATGCGTCGTTTCTGCTGATGGCGTGCCGGGATTTCTTCATGACGGGGCGGAGCGCGACGCTCGACATGCTATATCCGAAAATCCAGGAGGCGATCCAATACGTTGTCGCGCGAGACCTCGATCAAGACGGCTTGCCCGAGTTCGAGAACGCCGAAACTCTTTTTGGGGAGTGCCCTGATGTGAGCGGCGGCAGTTATGCGGCGGGTCTGTGGGTGGCTGCATTGATGGCCGTGGCGCGTCTGGCCCAGCACCTCAAGAAACGGGAGGATGCGCGCGCGTATGCCGCACTGCTGCAGAAAGCCCGCCATGCCTTTGATGCGAAATTTTGGAACGCGCAGGACGGTTTTTACGCGGACCGTCGCACAGATGACGCGGAAGGCGCCGCCTCCGGTTCCGTGTGCCGTGCGGCGCAGTTAGCGGGACAATGGTACGCCGATTTTCTCGGGATCGGCGGCTTGTTTCCGGCGGATCGTGTGGGGCGCGCCCTCGAATCGATGCGGCGGCTCAACGAGAAGCGGAGCGGCGTGGCCAACGCGGTTGACGCCAATGGCGGCCCCGCAGCGCTCGTCGAGGCTTCCGGCGAGTCATGGCCGTATATTTCCTTGGCGCATTATGCTTGCCTGAACATTTCGCGCGGGAACGTGGACGAGGGGATAGGCTCCGTTCAGAAGGTCCACAAAAACATCATCGTAAAGAGCGGACGGGAATTCGACCGTCCCTTGCGGTGGAACCTGGAGGCGAATGCCCCCGTTGCGCCCGATGACGAACGTCATATGGGCGCTGCGTCGATTTGGCACGTGTTGTTTGCCATGCAGGGCTTCTTTCTGAACGTGCCCGAGCAGACTCTGTATCTTTGTCCCAATTTACCCAAGTGGGTCAATTCCCTCAACGTTCCTCTGGTGACGCCTATCTGTTGGGGACGTTTGTATTTCTATGAAAACACGGATCCTGACTACATGCAGTATGTGCGGTTGTCGTTCGACGGTCCGATTCACGTCAAGAACGTTGTGCTGCGCGTTCCGCGGCGCATGCGACAGGCGGTTGTACAGTGCGTGAGTCCCGCTGGAGTCGAGCGCGCGACGCATCGTCTCTGGCGGAACGGAGACGATGTTCATATCACCCTTGGGTTTGACGCCCCCATTCTTATCGGAGACAAAACCACCATCGTTGTGAAGGAAGGCGGCCAATCGCTCCCAGGGGCTTTGTCCCCGGACGGAGCCGGCGCCGCTGTAGGGGAGTCGTGAGAAGCATGCGCATGTACGGAATAACCGGGGGGGCGGGAAGCGGCAAAACCGAAGCAGCCAAACGGTTTGCCGCGCTGGGCTTTTCCGTGTTCGATGCGGACGCCTTGGGGCACGAGATCATCGCGCCGGGGGGGGCGGCGGAGTCTGCCGTTCTGGAGGCGTTTGGCGATGCCATTTTGACCGACGGAGGCATAGATCGGGCGAAGTTGGGGGCATTGGTTTTTCAGGATTCCGCGGCCCGGGAGCGGCTCAATGCGATCATGCATCCGCTCATTCATGACGAGGTGTTTCGGAGAGCGGCGCTTCTGAAGGGAGACCGCGGGGAGGCTCCTGTTATTGTCGACGCCGCCTTGCTTGCGGAAAACGGACGCAAGGAGCCGTGGATGGATGGTCTCATCCTCGTGCTATGTTCGCGCGAGGAGCGTCTCCGGCGTTTGGTGACGCGCCGGGGCTTGTCCCCTGTTCAGGCCAACCAGCGGATGGACGCCCAGAGTCCTCCAGAAAAAAAGCTTGCGTTGGCGGATTATGTGATCCACAATGAGGGGAGTGTGGAGGCGCTTTGGGACCAGGTGGATGCCATAGCGAAGGCGGTGCGGAATGAAGGACAGTGAGCCGGTCAGGTGTCCGGAATGCGGCTTATTTTACAAGCCGGAGGCGGGCCGCGGCATGTGCGCGGGGTGTTCTGCGTTGTTTGCCCATCAAACCGTTTTGATAGGGCATGCCATGGCGCGCATGAATCTGTGCACGCCGGAAGCCATCGCCTCGTTTCTATGCATTCCTGTGCGCCGCGTACGCCGCATCATGGAAACGGGGCCGTTTTTTCCCGCTAGAATACAGACAAGCAGACATTGTCTGCGCTGCGGGACGGAAGTCGCCCTTGACGCAAAGGCCTACTGCGTGGCCTGTCTTCTCGAACTGGCCCATCTAGACGATGCGCTGAGCGTTGCCCCGGAAGTTCTCTCGCCGCATACTCCCTGCCCCCCCCTGCCGTGACGCTCGCGAATGCGGCGAACGGATCGCTCGCGGTTCGGATTTGTGCTATAGTCTGACGCCCACGCCGGAAAACCACGGAAACCCCTTCGGCGAATCCGTGTCCGGGCGGGATATCCAGGAGATCGGATGAAAAAAACTACGCAGTTGACATGGCAGTTGCTGTTCGCCTTTTCGTTGGCTGGACTGTTGATATGGTTCATGTTTCGCGACGTTCCTTTTTCGGAGTTTCGGAAGGCCTTGACGGAGGTCCAAGCGGAATGGCTTATCGTGATGTTGGTTCCGATTCTGGGGAGTTTTGTGACCCGCGTTTTCCGATGGGGCTATATTGTGCGGACAGCCGGCCCGGTGACCTTCCGGGACATGTTCAGTGCGACGCAGATTGGATTTCTTGTCAACTTCACGGTTCCCTTCCGTTTGGGGGAAGTGGTGCGCGCCGTGGCGTTGACGCGTCTGTCGAAGATTCCGCTCACCAAAAGCATTGCGTTTTCCGCTCTTGATCGCGTCGCGGATTTGTTCGGACTGATCGTCGTGGTGGCGATTGCGGTGAGGTCTCTCAAGATATACGATATCCCGGAATTCAATCTGCCCGCCTCCGTGTCCCGACTCGGCAGCGACATCCCGGTGTCGGTCGCGCTCATCCGGAAGGTGGCGTTTCAGACCGAGCTTGCTCTGGGGGGGCTGGTGGCGTTGCTGGTGTTGATGTATCTCAAGCAAGACTTGGTGATTCGCGTGATGCGCTGGATGGCGGGACTGGTTTCGAAGCGTCTTGCCGAACGGGCGGTTGGGGCCTTGAATGGATTTGCGGCAGGGCTGCACATATTCCGGTCTGCCGGGGATATGCTCAAATGCGTGGCGTGGTCACTGGCGACGTGGGCGTTTTTCGTCATGGGCATTTACTGCTTGATGCGGGCCTTCGCTTTCGAGGGGCCGTGGTACGCCGTTTTCGTCATGCAAGCCTTGCTGGCGCTTGCCGTGAGTCTGCCGCTGACGCCGGGTCTCATTGGTCAATTCCAAATACCGATCATCATCACCCTGCTCTGGCTGACGCCCAACGTGTCCGCTCCGCAGGCGCTTGCGGCATCCTTCGTATGTTATGCCATTAACCTGATCCTTATCATCGCCACAGGAATTGTCTGTGTCTGCATCGAGCGCCGGCGCCTTTTCGCCTTTGGCTGGTTCACGGCGAAGCCGCAGCCTGATTCCTCGCCGGGATAAACCATCGGACTGGACGTGGCGGGTTGACATCGCGCAAAATGGTCTGCTCCAATGACGCGTTTTGTTTGCTGCATGGCAACGCCTGGCGTTGGATTGCGCGCCGGGTCGTCCTTATGATTGAGAGGCATGTGCGTGGGACATAGCGAAAGACGCTGGGATGGCTTGCATCTGGGCACATTCGTGTTGTGGGCTCACTTTTTTGCCTTTGGCCTGTTGCCGGAAGAGAGTTTTCGCATGTTGCGCGATTTTGGGCATGTGGCGACGCAGCAGGCGCTTGTGAATTCGTCTCTAGCCATATCGCTTTCCCTTTCCTTGTATTTTGCTTTTTTTGCGTATCGGCAGTGTCGGGAGGCGGGGCTTTCCTTCGAGGCGTCCCAGGCGCGCGCGGTGCAGGCATGGGTGCTGGGGCTTGTGGCGTTTTTGCCGCTCCCGCTTTCATTGGCCCTGAATTACCACGATATTCCGGTGCCTCCGCTGCGTTATTGGGTGCTGATCATTGGCGTGGCGAAGTTGGCGGCATGGTTCTACTTGTTTGCGCTGATATGTCTTCGGTACCTTTTGGGCATGCAGGACGCATTTGCGCACATGGCATCCATATTTCCGAGTTCCTACAGGAAGGAGACTCCGAAAGAAGACCGTGGCGCGGCGACTTCTGATTCGGCGGCTCCGGCGCTTTGTCCGAAGGAGAATGAGGAGGAGACGTCTGTCAACGCGAGCGACGTCTCCAGCGTTCCCAAGGGCGGGAGATGACGTTCGGGCAGGCGTTTTGTAGGAGCGTGTGTTGGGTTCGTTTGTTGCAAGAGGAAATAGAAGAGGATCGTCCGCATGAAGACTTTTCGCATGGCAGGGTGCACGGCCCTATGTTTGTTGTGCGCTACGGGAGCGTGGGGAGGCGTTTTGCGGATGGGGGCGCCCACGTTTCAGGGCGATCAGGTAAACGTCCCCGTTTTTTTGGACGGAGACACGGGAGTCGGGGTATCCGCCGTCACGTTTCATCTTGACTACGACCCGGCGGTGTTCGAGCCTACGTCGGTTGTCGTGGGCGCGGCGGCTTCGGCGGCCGACAAGCAGGTGCGTGCGAACATGAGCGCTCCCGGACAATACAACGTGGTCATGATGGGCCTGAATACGAACGCCATTTCCAGCGGGGAGGTGGCCGCTATCGCGTTTCGCGTCGTTGCCGCGCCCTCCAGCGGACAGAGCGCTCTCGCCATTTCGGAGACCTCCTTTGCTTCGCCCCAGGGCACGGCGGTGCCGTCCCAAGGCGCTTCGATGATTGTGACTTTCCCGGAATCGCAGGAGGAGGAGTCAGGGACCCAAGGCAATGCGGCGCAGTCGGCGGAAGGAGCGACGGAGAACGCCTCGGCGTCGCAGCAGGAGAGCCGGACGTCCACAAGCGCTTTTTCGAATCCCGCGAACGACGTGAAGACTTTGTCTGCCACGCCTCCTGTTCAGACGAATGCCGTTCCATTGACGGCGGAACAACAGGGGGCGCCTGGCGCCCACGGGGGGGCGTCTGTTCCGCAGCAGCAATTGACTCAGGCGATCGCCGATCTGGAACAACAACGTTCCGCTCTGACGGAGATGGCGGCGACTCCGGCCGGTTCGGGGCTTGGAGCGGCGCCAGAGGGGGGATCGGCTGCAACGTTGCCTGTGCCATCCCCGGACACAAGCCTGGCCGAGGTTCCGGTTGGCGCGCCCCCTTCGGGATCGACGGAGATTTCTTCCCCGCTTGCCGCCCATGCCGTTGTTGCGGGAGATGCCTCTGGTCCGCAACGGAGCGTTTCAAGCCAGGTTGATGCGGGGTCGGAGAGCGTTTCCGTTGTCGCCGATACGGCTCCGGTTCGCCGTGAAGAACGGTTGGCGATTTTCGTGGCCGTGGGGATAATAGTGGCGGGACTGGCGCTGTTGGCGGGATTGCGGCGCAAATTGTTTCGGTAGACGCGATTCACCTTTGCATTTCCAACGTTGCCTGCGGGTGGAAGCGGGGAGGCCGCGCCGGGGCGCGTGTAGGTTTTTTCGCCCCCCTGTTCCGAGGGCCTTCCAGAAACGCGCGCGGCGCCCGCGTGCCTTCTTTCACTATGGTTGGGCCTATTCCGGACTTTTCACAAGCGTGTTCGCCTTGGTGCGAAAAGTTCTTGCGTTCCCTCTTTTCTCCGCAGAGGTGAGATTGCGCGCCCATGCTGGTAGAATGCTTTTTTACGCGTGAGGTCTGGGGCGTGGCGAAGAGTGTGAGGCAGGCATGATGGTTCCCGTACGACACAAGACGGTTGGGGTGACGGTGGGCGGCGTTCGGATCGGGGGCGGGGCTCCGGTGGCGGTGCAGTCCATGACGAATACGGATACCGCTGATGCGGCCTTGACCGCCCAGCAGATATGCGCCCTTGCGGAGGCGGGTTCTGAATTGGTCCGCGTGACGGTGAATTTGCGGCCGGCGGCAGCGGCGGTTCCGGAGATGGTGCAGCGGGTGCGGGATGCGGGATGCGATGTTCCTATCATCGGCGATTTTCACTATAACGGCCATACGTTGTTGGCCGAGTTTCCTGCGTGCGCCAAGGCTTTGGACAAGTATCGCATCAATCCGGGCAATGTGGGCAAGGGCCGTGCGCGCGACGAGCAGTTTGCCGCCATTTGCCGCATTGCCCGAGACCACGGCAAGCCGGTCCGAATCGGCGTCAATGCGGGCTCGCTGAACCAAGAGCTGGTCGTGCGGCGAATGCAAGAAAACGCGGACCGGGAATGGGGCAAAACGTCTGAAGAGGTGTTGAACGAGTGCATGGTGATCTCCGCGCTCGAGTCGACCGAGTTGGCGTTGCGATGCGGCCTGGGCCAGGATCAAATCATTATCTCGTGCAAGTCGTCCTCTCCGGTTCACTTGATCGCGATTTATCGTGATTTGGCGCGGCAGACGGACCAGCCGTTGCATGTGGGGTTGACGGAAGCGGGCATGGGCGCGAAGGGGTTGGTGTGGTCTTCGGTGGCGATGGGCGTGTTGCTTGCCGAAGGGATAGGGGATACGATTCGGGTGTCGTTGACGCCGCAGCCGGGCGGCGATCGGCGCGAGGAGGCGTATGCGGCCTGTGAGATGTTGCAGGCGTTGGGGCTGCGTTCGTTTGCGCCGAGCATTACGTCGTGTCCCGGGTGTGGGCGCACGACCAGCCAAACGTTTCAGGAGCTTGCGGTGCGGGTGCAGGGGTATGTGCGGGATCGCATGCCGGAATGGCGCCGGTCGTTCGAGGGGGTAGAGACCTTGAGATTGGCGGTGATGGGCTGTGTCGTGAATGGACCGGGCGAGTCGAAGGCGGCGAACATCGGCATCAGTCTTCCGGGAACCGGGGAGGCTCCGAGTTGTCCGGTGTTTGTGGACGGCGTGAAAGCGGCGACCTTATCGGGCGATCCGGAGGAATTGGCCGTGGCGTTCCAGGAGCTTGTGGAGGCGTATGTAGCCAGGAAATTTCCAGCCCGGCGGCCGTCCGATTGATTCGGGGCGGATGCTTTGTTAGGCTGGTTTCTCTCGTTTTGAGAGTTTTACGGAGGTTTCATGACGGAGCGAGTGGAGATATTTGATACGACGTTGCGCGACGGCGAACAGTCGCCTGGGGCGAGCATGAATGTCGCGGAGAAGATCCGCATGGCGATCCAGCTGGAGCGGCTGGGGGTGGACACGATCGAGGCGGGCTTTCCCATCGCGTCGGAGCAGGAGTTCGAGGCGGTGCGCAAGGTTGCCGAGAGCGTGCGCAGGCCGCGCATAGCGGCGCTTGCCCGGGCGGTGAAGGCGGATATCGATCGCGCGGCGAAGGCGCTGGAAGCGGCGGACCGGCCTGTGCTGCACACGTTTATTGCAACGAGCGACATTCATTTGGAGCACAAGTTAAAGATGTCGCGCGAGCAGGTGGTGGAACGCGCCGCGGAGGCGGTGCGCCGCGCCAAGAGCCTGATGGGGCGCGTCGAGTTTTCGGCGGAGGATGCCACGCGCAGCGATCTGGAGTATTTGGTTCAGGTGACGCAGGCCGTGATCGAGGCGGGGGCGGACGTCGTGAACCTTCCGGATACGGTGGGATACACGACGCCGCACGAGATTCAGGAGATGTTCCGCTACGTTATCGCGAATACGCCGGGTTCGGACCGCGTGGCGTTTTCGTCGCATAATCACAACGATTTGGGGCTTGCGGTGGCGAACGCGCTTGCGGCGCTGCTGGGGGGGGCGCGGCAGGTTGAATGCACCGTGAACGGCATTGGCGAGCGCGCCGGAAACACGTCGATGGAAGAAGTGGTGATGGCGATGAAGGTGAGGCGGGAGCGTTTTCCCTTCGAGACCGCGATTGTCACGGAGGAGATCAACAACACGAGCCGGCTGTTGAGCAACATCACCGGATTGGCGGTCGCGTATAACAAGCCTATCGTGGGAAGGAACGCCTTTGCGCACGAGGCGGGCATTCATCAGCATGGCATGATATCGAGCCGCATCACCTACGAGATCATGACGCCGGAGTCGGTGGGGCGCGCGCAGAGCGAGCTGGTGTTGGGCAAGCACAGCGGCAAGCATGGGTTGACGAAGCGCTGCGAGGCGTTGGGGTATTCGCTGACGGAAGAGGAGGTGGCTCATCTGTATGAGAAGTTCATCGCCTTAGCCGATAAGAAGAAGGAGGTGTTCGAGGATGATCTCCGGGTGTTGATCGCCTCCATCAAGAACGAGGCGTTCGAGACGTATCATTTGGATCAGGTGCGGACGTCGGGCAGCGATCCGACGATGGCGCTGGTGAGGTTGCGCCGGGGGGCGTCCGATCTGATTGAGATGGCGACGGGGGATGGTCCCGTGGATGCGGCGTGCAACGCGGTGGATCGGATTGTGGGGATTTCGGGCAAGTTGATGGAGTTTTCGTTGCGCGCCGCGACGCCCGGCAAGGATGCGATGGGGGAGGCGCATGTGACGGTGGGGTTCGAGTCGCTTGCGTGCAATGGGACCGGAGCCAGCACCGATATTATCGAGGCGGCGGTGATGGCGTATGTGAATGCCGTCAACAAGTGCCTGGCGGTGAGGAACACATAGCCCGGATCGCGCGATCGGGGCGCAGCACGATACAATGAGCGGCCTTTCTCGAACGAGAGAAAGGCCGCTCGTGGTTTTGGGGATGGTTAGTATTCCAGCGGCCAGCCGGATTCGGCGTTGTCGTTTTCTTGGTCTTGGAGCCCGTCGTCTTCCGTCATGGCTTTGGGAGGAGCGGAAAACGGCAAGGCGTCTGGCAGCACGTACACTTGCGTCGTGAAGACGTAGTCGGTGGCGCTGCTGCTGGGGAATCGGACCTCGATGAAGAAGGCCGTGTATTGTCCCGGGACGGTAGGGGTGGGGATTGTGACGGAGTAGGTGTTCGATCCTGCCGGTTGCACGACGGAGCCGCCCCATGGCACGTTTGTGCCGCGGAAATCGCGTCCGGATCCGGTGGTCGCCTGCCATAGGGTCACGGAGCGCGGGGCGGCGCTTGTTTGCACGGTCAGGGTGCCGTTGTTGTGGGTCCACGTGAGGGTGGGCAAAGAATTGCCGTTGGCTACAGCCAAGAACCAGGGGACGATGTTTCGCAGCGTGGCTTCGTAGCCGGCGGGGTCGCCGGTCGTTCCTGGCTCGAAGTTGGCATTGCGTTGCGGGAAGTAGCGCAGGTGTTTTGTTTCGAGCAGGTTGCCCCAATACGATCGCGCGGCATCGGGGAGGAAGTAGGTGTCTCCCGTGGGGTTGAGCAGGAGCTTGGGCATGTCGAGGCGCGATTGGTAGTTTTGGGGGTCGATGAATTGCAGGAGCAGCAGGCCGCGGGTCGTGGTTAGGCGCGGTATGACGTTGTAGGTGAGGTATGGGCCCCAGACGGGGTCATAGGCGCCGTAGGAGCGGTAGTGGCGGAGCAGTTGGTCGTTGAGGTTCAATCCGTCGAAGACGAGCGGGGCGATGCCGGCCACGCGGCTGTCGACGGCTGCCGTCAGCCATGCGACCCAGCCTCGTTTTGCGGCTCCGGTCACGATGAAGCGGTTGACGTTCAAGGCGCCGCCGGATAGGTTGATGAATTGGTCATGGGCGACGTTCATGGCCTTGACGGCCGCTTTGGTCATGGGCAGAAGGGCGGGCCAGTATTCGTCTCCTCCATCCAGATAGCGTCCGAGCGATGCTGCAATCAAGGAATCTTCGCTAAGCGGCACGGAGGGCTGGTTCTTGAAGACGATGGGCTGGTAGGGATTGAGGGTCAGGACGGCCACCGGCGCGCCCGCTGTCGTGGCGAACGCCGCCAGATTGGCGTCCACGGCGGGGGGAGTGCCGAGATCGCTTGCCGTTCCGCCGGTGATGTAGAGCAGGGCGGTCTGGGTCGAGAGCGAAGTTGGGCGAATCAGGGTCATGTGGTGACGCCAGACCTGGGTGTTCACGTCCGCGTATTCGCGCCATGATTGCGAAGCGAGTTCGAAGGTCGCGGCGGTGAAGCCCGTGCCGATGATGGTTGATCCGATCTGGGTGGCCTGTTGGCTGAAGTAGATGTCGCTTGCTTTGACGTAGCGATCGAGGGCGGTTTCCTGGAATACGCGGATGTAGTTGGCTTTTAGCTCATTGTCTGTGCCGAAGGGGGTCGTGACGGTCATGGAAACGGAATAGTTTCCGGGTTGACTATAGGCTTTTTGAGGATTCCGCTGGGTGCTGGTATTGCCCGAGAGATCCGTCGGGTCGCCAAAGTTCCAGGACCATTGCGAGGTGGCGATGGTGCCCGATCCCAAGTCGGAAAGGTCGGTGAAGTGGACGGCCTGGCCTGTGGTGGGCTTGCGTTCATCGACCGAGAAATTGGCTACGGGGGGGCGCACGGTTACGGAGACGGTCTTGGTGACGGAGGAGGTGTCGGGTCCCGCCGTGATGCGGAGCATGACGTTGAAGGCGCCGGGCGTCGTGTAGGTATAGCTAGGATTGCGGCTTGTGCTCGTGCCTTTTCCGTCGCCGAAATCCCACGACCATTTGGTGATGGGCAACGATCCAGCCTGACTGGTGTCCGTGAAGCGGACGAGTTGGTTGATGTCCGGTGAGGCCGGCGAGAAGGTGAAGTTCGCTCTTGGGGGCTGGATGGTCGATACGGTGATGTAGTTGTCCTTCTGGATGGTGTCTTGGTTGTTCGCCGTGGCCACGGTCAGTCTGACGGTGTATGTGCCGGGGGCCAGATAGGTGTGGACCGGGTTGGGCGCGACGCTGATGGATCCGTCGCCGAAACTCCATAGGCGGGTGAGAATGGGGCCTTCGGAAGCGGCGGCCTTGGAGAGGTCCTGGAAGGAGACGGATTGGTTCACGAAGATGTTGGTGGTGTCGGCCTTGAAGTCGGCTTTGAGCACAAGGGTGGCCAGCACGGATATTTTGACGGGGACCAGTCCCGAAGAACTGACGACGATGGTGTCGGTGTTAAGGCCGCCGTTCATCTTGGTCCGATCGATAGTCACGGTGACGGTGATGTAGTCCGAGGGACCGGCGCTGACGCCGGAGGCGGGGCTGATGTTTGTGACGGACAGCCAGGGTTGGTTGACGGCGACGCTGATGGGGGCCATGGGGCGTGAGCTGTACACTTTGCTGACGCGAAAGGTTTTAACGGTTTCGACGGCGCCGAAATCGATCGTGGTGGGAGCGACGATTAGGGCTAGGCTGTAGTTGGGTGGTTTGGGACATCCTGCCATGGTCGTGAGCACGATGCACGCCAGTAGGATCGTTGCCAAGACGCTGCTGACTCGACGCATGAAAAGCACCTCTCATACGCTATGGCGGTTTGGGCGGCCCGCCGCCCTGTCCCCCGGAGATGATACCGTCGTCTTTAGGAAATCTTACACGTTCCCCTGAGGATCATGCCAGTTTCGCTTGGGTTAGTCAATAGTTTTTACGGATAGGCCAGGTAGGCGTGCAGGGCGGACGGATCGGACGTTTGGAGAAATGAAGTTTGGGGGGGCAACGGGGCATCGCTTAAAACGTTGTGCTGTACACATACGGTCTGTGGGCGAAGAAAGCTCCGTCGCTCAGTTTTCTGATGTGATGGGCCTGGGTGCGAAACCTGGACTCCTCATGTGGAGTCAAAGGCAGGGATATTGGTATGCTAGGCTGCCTTTTGGGGGATGGGGCGAGTTGTTTTGCGGCGGCGTTTTGTGTTCGCGTGGAGTTTGTTTGGGTGGGCGTCGCGTGTCTAAGGTTTCGGGAAGCAGTCGTTTGCGCCGGAGGCGTCGCGGGCGGCGTGAGGGGGAAAGGGCGGGTTGCCCGGGAGGATTCATGAAACGGAGCGTTCTTGGCGGTTTGGCGTTGGCGGCGGTG
>ERZ795030.942-NODE-942-length-42574-cov-13.683788_pt1 | contig 42574 bp, 34 predicted proteins | sample MGYA00375122_ERZ795030 | MGnify/ENA primary metagenome ERZ795030 (study PRJEB30165, sample SAMN05720146) | activated sludge metagenome | isolation source: anaerobic digester from wastewater treatment plant | place: Japan | collected 2015-04-20 ... | reverse complement strand
GAATAAGGAGAGGAATGTCTTCTTCCATTCTGAAGGCGCTTGCATTCGAGAACACGTAGGCACCAGCCTCTGCAAACAATGGCTCGATCTCGTGTGCGGGACCTGCATCGAGGGCTGAAAACACAATAGGAGAGAAGGCAGACTCGGGAGAACAAGGAACGACTCTTACCTCCGCATGCCCTGCATATGAAATCCCTGGAAGATGCCATCGACAGGCTTCTGCATATCTCTTACCTGCCGATCGATCGCTTGCGGCCAAAAACTGTGGATAGAACCATGGATGATTGGCAATTCTGCGTAGAAAACGCTGCCCCACTACACCTGTTGCACCAAGTATTGTGACTGGAATCTTTCTAGAAGGAGAAAATTGCGGTTGAGATTGATTCTTATTCATGGTACCTCCATACCTTCCGGTGGAGGCCCGCCTGTGCCCTTCAAAGAAATACTATTCCTGAAAGAAGCTCCAGAGATGCCTTCAAGCTAAGCAGCTATACCTGAGCTCCTTTCGTTAAGAAAGGCAAACGTCAGGCGCTCCGCGGAATGATCTATTTCCGCGACAGCCGTTGGGTATTAGCCCAGACGTCCAAGAACAGCCTTGAGAGAAAGGCTTTGTCCCTTCGGCGATCCTCCCCTTTCTGGTGCGTTCACAGGCTCTCTCTGCCTCTCGTCCATACTCATGGGGATCGCTCCTCCATCGGTGAAATGACCCTACCATAGAGTCTTAGGTTGCTACAAGGGGGTAGATTGGCTCTTTTCGAAAGAAGTCTAAGCTTAGATTCAACCCCCATCTTGCATTAAAGGCTCAAACTCGCTATTCCTATCTGCAAACGAGCTCTTATGATACAGTCATGCTATTCTTCTTTTTCTGAGCTAGAAGTCGCTGCCTCAGATGCTCTTCATGAGCTCTCTAGGATGTTACTCAGGATTGGAGAGCCAGAGGAAGTCTTGGGCTATTTTCTCAATTCCATTCTGCCTCTATTCCATGGACGGGCTTATGCTGCCTGCTATCGGGCGGATTCCGGAGATGTTCTACGATATTTCCAAGTTGGTCCCAATGAAGATTCCTGGTTTGATGAAAATGTTAGGATCGGCGAGGAAGTCTGCCTTGGTTCTGTGCCCTGTGGTCTAGCCCTCGAATCCGGTAAATTCGTTCAGAAAAAATTGAATAGAAGTTTGATTCTTGAGGGTCCCATAAAGCAAAGAGATAATACTATATTCGCGATAAGTATTTTGCTTTCCGGGGATTGCGCTTCCGAGATCGTATCGCTTGCTAGCGAGACCATGAAGAGGGCGGCAGGAATAATTGAAGAATTTCTTGGAATGCGATCCAGGCTTGCGGAAAAAATCGATAGAGATAATGGCCGGCTCATTGGTGTTATCGATTCCGATCTAAGCGAATCTCCGGTGTCTTGGTATGGGATAGTTGGCAACTCTGATGTGATGCGAGAAATGTTTTCGATGATCGATCAGGTCGCGGACACTGAAGCAACGGTTCTCCTTCTAGGAGAGAGCGGCACCGGTAAGGAATTGATCGCACAGGCCATTCATCAGAGAAGCTCTCGCGCCTCAAAGCCTTTCGTTGCGGTGAACTGTGCGGCTCTTCCCGAATCTGTAATCGAGAGTGAGCTTTTTGGGCACGAAAAAGGAGCTTATACGGGCGCGTTCGAGCAGCGGAAAGGTCGATTTGAGCAGGCAAACAAGGGAACGCTTTTTTTGGACGAAATTGGCGAACTCTCGACGGCTCTGCAGATCAAGCTTCTGCGCTTTTTGCAGGACCACCGCTTTGAGCGTGTTGGTGGGAATGAAAATATCGAAGCAGATGTGCGGGTAATTGCAGCCACAAATCGCAATCTTCAGCAAGCCGTAGACGAGGGTTCTTTTAGAGCCGATCTATACTATAGGCTAAATGTATTTCCGATCAATGTCCCTCCTTTACGCGAGAGAGGAGCGGATATACTCCTCTTGGCCGACCACTTTGTATCGCAGTTCAACCAAGAAAACAGCAAAAAGATTCAGCGCATTTCTACGCCTGCATTGGATCTCCTCATGATTTATCATTGGCCCGGGAATGTACGAGAGCTTGAAAACTGCATTTTGCGCGCTGCGATCCTTTCGACAGATGGTGTGATCCACGCCTACCATCTACCCCCAAGTCTCCAGTCTGCAGCTTCCACAGGGACAGAGCCCAAAACAGGTCTCGATGCAGAGATCTTTAGGGTCGAAAAGGAGCTGATAATAGAAGCATTAAAGTTGGAGAATGGTAATGTTTCCGCTGCGGCACGGAGGCTTGTAATCACCGAGCGCCGGTTACGATATGCAATTCAGCGCCACAGGATAGATCCCAGGCGTTTTAAGACAAAATTGTAGGCCTTTATCCAATTTTACAAATTTGTAACTTTTTGGCTACCCGAAATCGTATATCAGAATTTTTAAGAGAAGGGGAGACCTTTTCGCACACAGTGCTCTTTTATGCCTTTTTATGCATACCTGAATACGGAATAGCATAATTTGCCTTTCTATTCGATATTCATAATAGTCTATGAAAAAAGAAACTAGAATACTTTTCATGAAAGATCTTCATTGTATCGGCCCGGCGGCAATATTCAAGAAAGTGATGAGAAGGAATTATTGATTACTTTTTGGCAGAAGTGTCGCTGTTTGGCACAATTCTTGCTACTTTATTCAAAATATATCTTGTCTTTGCTGGAGAACTCATTATGGATGAGCATTCCTCGAATTTTTCATTGATCGATCACTTTGGCTCTCGCTGTTTCTCAAATGATGTTATGCGAGAGCGCCTGCCTCGCTCGGCATTTGAGGCAATACTCGAAATTCAGGCTGGCAAGCGTGAGCTCACGCTTGATATTGCTGAAATCGTTGCTGCCGCGATGAAAGAATGGGCTTCTGACCTTGGCGCAACTCATTACACGCATTGGTTTCACCCATTGTCGGGCTTGACCGCAGAAAAGCACGAATCCTTTGTTTCACCACAGCCTAACGGCAGCATTCTCATGGAATTCTCGGGGAAAGATCTTGTCAAAGGCGAGCCGGATGCCTCGAGTTTCGCGTCAGGCGGCTTAAGAGCAACCTTTGAAGCTCGCGGCTATACCGCATGGGATGTGACAAGCCCTGCCTTTCTCAAGCGCAATGCCGAACGATACATTCTCTGCATTCCCACTGCCTTTGTGTCCTATACCGGGCTCGCACTCGACAAGAAAGTCCCCCTTTTGCGCTCCATGGAAGCTCTGAATCGTGCTGGCTTGCGTCTATTGCGCCTTATCGGAGATAGCAAAACAGAGCGTATTATAGCCTACGCAGGTCCAGAACAAGAGTATTTCCTCGTCAATGCCGAGCTGTACGCAAAGCGCCCCGACCTTAAGCTCTGCGGTCGAACCGTACTTGGTACTATGGCCGCAAAAGGTCAGGAACTCGAAGACCACTATTATGGCGCTATAGATGAAAAAGCCGCTGCCTTTATGAACGAACTCAACAGCGAGCTATGGGCTATGGGTATTTCCGCTAAGACCCAGCATAACGAGGTGGCTCCCAATCAATTCGAAATCGCCTGTATCTACTCACAGGAGAACATCGCTGCCGATGCTAATCAGCTTGTTATGGAGACAATCCGAAAGACTGCGGAACACCATGGGATGGCCGCACTCCTCCATGAAAAGCCATTCGCGGGCATAAATGGTTCCGGCAAACATATCAACTGGTCTATTGGAACAGATGAGGGATTGAATCTTCTAGATCCGGCAATTGTCGCAGGTATTTCATCCGAAGAAGAGGCAGGGTTCAAATTCATACGATTCGCGCTTTTTTCTCTTGCGGTGATAGAGGCTGTTGATAGGCGCGCGGGGCTTTTGCGTTCCTCTACCGCTACCGCGGGCAATGACCGAAGACTTGGCGGCCACGAGGCTCCACCCGCGATTCTTTCGATATACCTTGGAAAACCACTCTACGACCTGTTCAATTCCCTGCAAAACCAAAATAATGCGCAGAGAATCACTAATGCCTTTTTGGAACTTGGTATAAGAAGTCTTCCAAAGCTCCCCCGTGATTTTTCCGACAGAAACCGCACAAGCCCATTCGCCTTTACCGGTAACAAATTCGAATTTCGCACCGTGGGTTCTTCTCAATCAGCCGCAACTTCGCTCACTATGATAAATGCCGCGGTTGCAGAAGCATTGAATCGCATTTCCGAAGAGATCGAACAAGAGTTCACAAAAGGAGCACATTTACTCGATGCCGCGCGCCTTGTTGCACAAAGATCCTGGCAAGAGCACCGCCGCGTCGTATTCAATGGCAATGGATATTCTATCGACTGGATGCATGAGGCAGAAAAAAGAGGATTGCCGGTTTTTCGCTCCGCGGTCGATGCTATCCAGGAACTAAGCACACCGGACAATGTAAAAATGCTGGAAAATCTATGTATTCTTCTGCCAGAAGAAATCGAGGCTCGGCAGCATGTTTATCTCGAGCGTTACTCCAAGCAGATAAAAATCGAGGCGGCCATGATGATCGACCTTGTCCGCAGATACATCATTCCAGCGGCGAGCGAGGCAGCGAGCAACTACGGTTCCATATGCTCAAGCATCGCCGCCATAGGAGCTCCGGCTATCGTGCAAGAAGCTCTTGCTAAACGCATAGCCCAACTTGTTGGCAAATCGGCCGAAGGGCTTGATCGCCTGGAAAGGGCTCTCAGTGATGCAAGTTGCACAGAAGATGAACTCGAGCGAGCAAAGTCTTACCGAGACATGGTCGTGCCTGGCATGGATGAACTCAGGGAATTCTGCGACGAACTGGAACGTCTGGTGCCCAAATATCTTTGGCCTCTACCCACCTATAGCGATTTACTGTTTACTCTCTGAATCAAGCATCCGCATCTTCTGTAAAACTACTGAGCATCGCGGTTCGAAAGACAAGAGCCTTGAACAGGATTACATAGAACAATATGGCTATGTTGCCCTCCTTGCGCGCTCCTGCTACGATAGTGACTGATGAAGTTTCTGCGCCGAATTATTCCATGGATTCTTGTCGCTACGGTCATTCTTGCCGCCCTCTACATACCTGACCTTGGGCCTGAAAATTACAGAGATTTCGATTCGCTTTTTAGAAACGAACGAGTGCGACAGGGAATAGCCGGCTATGAGGTCGTAATCATTAAGGGTGGAGAAATCGTCTTCAATAAAGCCTATGGCTTTGATGGGCAACGAAATCCTTTGGATATCTCGACTCCTCTATATATGGGACCTGCCTCAGAGATCTTTACGGGGACATTACTTGCCCAGCTTGTAAATGAAAAAAAGATAACCCTCGATGTGCCAATTACTCATTTCATTCCGGAACTCGGTTCTCTAAAGGCCAGGACAGCGAGCGACGATTCTCTCGATCTTCCGCTTACTCTGCGGCTTCTTGCAGCACATCGTGTCGCGTTTCCGGAAAAAGACCTTCCGGAATTCGATCCTGAAACCATGGGTCTCGAGGCTGGTCTTCCAGACGCAGATTTATTTTTGAGTTCTCATTTTCCTACGGAGAAATATACGCGGAGTCGGCTTTCTTACCGGATTGTGGGCACAATACTTGAAAAGGCTTCGGGCATGAAATACTCAGAACTCCTCGAATCGAAGATAGCTGTTCCGCTGGATATGAGATCTACTACTGCAGAGCCCTCCTCGATGTTGAGTATCGCCGTAGGTGCCGGTTCGTTCTTTGGCCTGACATTTCCTTATGTCGAGAAAGTTCCCTATGATGCAGCGCCCTCCGATGGCATAGTGACTACAAGTGAAGATCTTGCAAAATTCTTGAGATTCGTCGTATCGCCAAAGCGTGGCCAGAGAATTCCTGGGCTTTCTTCAGCGCAGACACCCATGCTCTATCAGCCCCTCTACAAGGATGGTGATACTGGTTTTGGATGGAGAATCATCGAGAATAAAGAAGGCCGATCCATTTTTCAAGGGGGCTCGATTCGAGGCTATGCATCGCGTATTGTCATCTATCCGGAGCGCAATGCGGCAATAGCGATTCTCTGTCCCCAGGATGGTGTGCTCATATCCAATTTTCTGCTCCCAAAGCTCGTCTCTTGTGCGGAACAAATCTTGTTCGAAGGAGAGAGCGGTCGACCTTTCCCTACACAGCGTGCTCAGCTCGTACTCGGCTTCATCTTCATTATTTATTTGCTAAACATCATCTTGCAAACGCTCGTGTCTTATTCCTGGGCCAGGAACCTGCTCAAATATCGCGAGACAGGTATATCCCAACTTTATGCCCGCTTTGTTATTTTGAGAACCATTATTGGTTTGGTGCTGCGCATTCTCATAGTGCTCCTGGCTCCCCTAGCCATCGGAGCCCTTGTGGGATGGCAGGTGACTTACCAAGAAATCATAGCCTTCGAGCCTGGAGTATCGACAATGCTTATGACAGCTCTATTGTTTGGTGCTTTGCGCAATATCGCCAGGCTTGTAATGGTCTTAAGGCTCAGGCATTTCTGATATTTCCGAAATGGATTAGCTCCTAGAATCCGCTCTATTACTGTGCTTCGCCCAGATAGGCCTTTCGAACACGATCGTCTTGAAGTAGCTCATGCCCTGTACCAAAAAGTGATATGCGGCCGGTCTCTAAGACATATCCATAGTCAGCTACTTCAAGGGCTGCCTTTGCATTCTGCTCTACAAGCAATACCGTCGTGCCTTCTGAATTTATCTGCTTTATTATCTCGAAAATCATCTTGGAGATGAGGGGAGCCAGGCCGAGAGAAGGTTCATCCATCATGAGCAGTTTGGGTCTCGACATAAGCCCTCGACCCACCGCAAGCATCTGCTGTTCTCCGCCCGAGAGCGTTCCACCTTTCTGCCCTCTTCTCTCCTTAAGTCTTGGGAAAAGCTCATATACATGCTCGAGATCGGCCAACACAGCCTTCTTGTCCGTTCTGGAATAGGCACCAAGAAGCAGATTCTCTTCCACCGAAAGATTCGAGAATATTCTCCTGCCTTCCGGTACCAGCGCGAGGCCTTTCTGAACGATCTCTAAGGTTGGCCTTCCGGATATAACCGATCCCTGGAGGATCACCTCGCCTGAACTTGGCTTGATTAGCCCAGCAATGGCACGCAGTGTGGTACTTTTTCCAGCACCGTTGGCCCCGATAAGCGTAACAATCTTTCTATCGGGAACATCGAGGTCGATTCCCTGGAGCGCATGGATACCACCGTAAAAAACCGACAGATTCTTGATTTCCAGCATCAGTCCACCCCTAGATAGGCTTCGATGACCTTCGGATTCTTCTGAATGGAAGATGGGTTGCCTTGAGCAATAGTAATGCCATAATCCAGCACATACATGCGTTCACACACGCCCATAACCACCTGCATATGGTGCTCGATCAAAAATATGGTTAGATCGAATTCGTCCCGAATCTTGCGGATAAAATCCATTAGCTCGAACGATTCCTGGGGATTCATACCCGCAGCAGGCTCATCGAGGAGAAGAATCTTGGGTTTTGTGGCAAGCGCTCGCGCAATTTCCAGCCGTCTTTGCTGCCCATACGGAAGACTTGTTCCTTTTTCATTTGCCAAATGTGCCAATCCTACTTGTTCCAGCAACTCTACTGAAAAGCGCCTGGCTTCGGACTCGCGAGTTCGATATCCAGGCAAGTGCAGGGTTGCGGCTAGTATTCCGGTATTTATGCTCAGATCGCAACCGACCAGCACATTCTCTAGCACGGACATTTCCTTAAATAGTCGTATATTCTGAAAGGTCCGCGCTATACCGAGAGCCGTTATACTGTGGGGCTTAAGCCCCGTAATATCTTTCCCTTTAAAAAGGACTTTTCCTTCGCTCGGAACCAGCATGCCGGTTATTACATTGAATGCCGTTGTTTTTCCGGCACCGTTTGGGCCTATCAATCCAACGATCTCGTTCTTTCTGATTTCCAGATTGAAATCGCTTACGGCAATAAGGCCACCAAATCTCATGGTGAGATGGGAAGTGCTCAGCATAAGCTCAGGGAGTTCTGGCATGGCTGCCTCCCTTCTTGCTTTTTTTGACAAATGCACTCTGGAACATATCCCAGCTGAATTCCTTATTGCCCATGAGCCCCCTCTGGCGATAGATAATCATAACCATAAGGAGAATAGAAAATACTACCATGCGCAGACCCGGCATGGCTGGAATCTCAAAAAATATGAGGTTTATCGGTTCATCTAGGAATCGCAGTGCCTCCATCAATACCGTTACTATGATCGCCGATATCACCGAACCCGATATAGAGCCGACTCCTCCAAGCACCACTATGAGCAGAATATTGTAAGTCAGTGTAAAAGTGAACATTTTCGGATCTATAGTAGTTATCATGTGACCAAGTAGAGCTCCACCAATACCAGCTAAAAAGCTTGATACGGTAAATGAAGTGACCTTTACCCGAAATACATTGATTCCCATCGCTTCCGCGGCAAGCTCATCGTCCCGCACCGCTTTCATCGCTCTGCCATAGCTCGAGCGCATCAAAAGAACCATAAAAAGCACTACAAGACCTGCCGCTGCCCATACCGCAAAGGTGGTAGAAAAGCGGGGCAGACCCTTCAGCCCCTGAGCTCCGTTAGTTATCGACTGGGCATTTGTAATGATGACTCTGATTATTTCGCCAAAACCAAGCGTTGCGATTGCTAGATAATCGTCTCTAAGCCGCAGGACAGGAGCACCAATAAGAAAGCCAACGCAAGCCGATACAAGTCCAGCTATTATGAGCGCGGGCAAGAATGGAATCGTAACATGTTGAAGCCATGGCACGATAGGCAAAAGGAAATAATTCATCTCTTTAAGCGGCGCAGGCATTGTGAGAAGCGCGCTCACATAGGCTCCCACCGCCATAAATCCGGCATGCCCAAGAGAAAAAAGCCCGGTAAACCCATTTAGGAGATTAAGAGAAAGAGCCAGCACAATGTAGATCGCACATAGATTGAATACGCGAAGCGAGAATGCATCGAAGAGTCTGTCGGCAAGGAATATGAAGAGAGCACATGCTCCAAGAAAAATGATAGTATAGAGCATGTTTTTGGAAATTGCCCCGTTTTCGATGTGCCTATCTTTGAGAATATGTCTAGTGGAACTTTTCTTACTCATGGTTATACCTTCTCAGCCTGGCGCTTGCCTAAGAGCCCCGTCGGTTTTAGTAATAGGACAATTATGAGCAGAATAAATGCAAAAGCATCCCTATACCCGGAAAGAGTTGGCAATAATGCAACCATCATTATTTCGATAATACCGAGCAAAAATCCACCTAGCACGGCACCCGTTATGTTGCCAATGCCACCTATGACCGCGGCAATAAAACACTTTAAGCCTGGCATAACTCCCATAAGCGGATTTAGCTGAGGATATTTGAATGACCACATGATGCCGCCAAAAGCAGCAAGCAAAGAGCCGATGCCAAAAGTGACAGAGACTACCTTATTTACATCGACTGCCATGAGACGCGCCGCTTCGATATCTGTAGAGACGGCCCGCATTGCCATGCCGATCTTGGTTTTATTTACAATCCATAAGAGCAAGATCAAAAGCGCAAAGGTAAAGAGGGGAATAATTAAGCTGATTGTAATCATCGAGACAGAGCCAAAATAGATGACTTTCGAGAGCACATCTGGAACAGGCATTCCCTTTGGTCTTCCTCCAAAAACCAAAACTGCAAGACTCTCCAGAAGAAAAGATGCCCCTATTGCGCTTATCATGATGGAAATTCGCGGCGAATCCCGAAGCGGCTTATAGGCCACTCGCTCGAGGCCGATACCGAAAAATGCGGTAAAGATAATCGACAAAAGCAGGGCTGCCCACCATGGCAGAGACAAAAGCGTGATCCCATAGAAAGCAACATAAGCGCCAACCATGAAAATATCGCCATGTGCGAAGTTAATGAGCCTCAATATCCCATACACCATTGTGTAGCCAATGGCGAGGAGTGCATAAAGGCTTCCGAGCGAGAGCGCATTGACGATATGCTGAAACAATAATGAAAGTGTCATGCTTCCTCGTAGTTATAAGAAAAGGAGCGGATGCAGTCAACCTCATTCATCCATGACTCTCCGCTCCTTCTATTGACTTATTATATATCGGAAGGAGGGCGCCTTTATGCGCCCACCATCCCACCTCCGGTGAAAATCCTATGCGCTATCAGTACGGTTCAACCGTCGCCATATAGGTGAACTTGCCATCTTTGATGGTTTTGATAACAGCACTCTTTACGGCGTCGCCATCTTCGTTGAGAGTGATCATTCCGGTTGCACCCGGAAAATCCTTTGTGGCAGCTATTGCAGCACGAACCTTTTCTTTGTCGAGGCTGCCGGCGCGCTGAAGAGCATCGCGTGCAACCAGGTAACCATCGAAGCCAAGCGCGGTTACTGCTGCAGGCTCTTTGTTATATTTCTTTCGATACTCGTCGAGGAATATTTTGGATGTTTCCGTGATGGGCGTCTCGGTTGCAAAGAAAGTAGAGAACACAACATCTTCTACAGCTTCTTTCCCAACATCGATGAATTCTGGAGTCTCCCAGGTGTCTCCACCCAAGAATGGGGTCTTTATTCCGAGCTCCTTGCCTTGCTTGATGATAAGAGCGCTTTCGGTATAGTTACCTGGTGCAAAGATAACATCGGGCTTGTGCTTTTTGATCTCGGTAAGCTGGGCAGAAAAGTCGGTGTCGCCCGTGTTGTAGTTCAATTCAGCAAGAATTGCATCCTCATCGCCAGTCAGCTGTATGAATGCATCGGCAAAGAACTTCGCCAGCCCAACAGAGTAATCGTTCGATACTTCGCGAATTATTACGGCTTTCTTAGCGCCCAAGGTCTTGTACGCATAGTTAGCCATAACTGTTCCTTGGAAGGGGTCGATAAAGCAAACACGGAAGTAATATTCATTTCCCTTTGTGACCAATGGATTGGTGCAGGATAGACCTATAGCCGAGACTTTTGCATTCTTGACGATGGGACCGGCCGCCATGGAAAGCGAAGAACCCCAAGATCCAAGCACGACATTGACTTTGTCCTTGTCGACGAGCCTTTGTGCGGCATTGGCCGCCTCGACTTTATCGGATTTGTTATCGGCAATTACGAGCTCGATCTTATATTCTTTGTCGCCAACCATGACAGTTGGATAGAGCTCATTTGCCAGCTTGATACCTTCTACTTCAAGTGCTCCACCACCCGCATTTGCGCCAGTCAGTGGTTCGAACACACCAAACTTTACGGTCTTGGGAGCTCCCGGTCCGCAGGCTACGATTAGCGCAGCGATTCCAAGGGATAGCAGCCCAATTCTCACGATTCTCTTCATGATTACCTCCTTCCTGTATGTCCATTTCCAACACTAATAGGACATTATCCATGGTAGAACGCCGATAGCGTTCTGTCAAATATATTCTACACCATTTATGAGATTTAATAAACGATATTGAAGCAAGAATAACCGTCTTGAACCCTGCATATATCACTTCAAAATCTCGACGGATATAGTCTGTTCTTGTCTTCGCATTGCGCAGAAATGAATGAAATGATTTAATATGCCGAGGAGAAGAATGCATGGATAGCTATGATGTTGTGATTGTCGGTACAGGCCCAGCCGGACTTGGTGCCGCATTTAAGCTTCTGGAATCGAGACCATCGTTCAATATTCTCCTCATCGACAAGCAACAGGTATCTTCTGGCGGGCTTCGCAACGATTGCAAGATGAATTTTACTTGGCCTATAGGTTTTCCTTTGGAATGTTGGGACGAGGCCACTGGCAAACACTATCTCGAACATACAGAAGGCTTCCTCAAGCCCCATATTATGGAAAAACGCAACATAGAGATTTACAGAAAGCGAGCGGAGAAGATAGGAGTTCAATTGCTCGATGTTAGGCAGTCACACCTGGGTACGGACGGCGGTTTTAAGCTGATCAAGGATCTCACCGCAAGGCTCAGAGGGCTCGGCGCAACTTTTAGCTTTAAAGAAGAAATGCTTGGAGTCGAGCCTGGATCCAAAGTCATCATAACCGATAAGCGCGAGCTGAAATATCACTCTCTTATAGTAGCACCCGGTCGCGGTGGCTTCGCTTTTCTCCAGAGACTTATGGAAGAACTCGGCATTAAATTTCGCGATAATGTGGTCGACATTGGCGTCCGAATAGAAACAACAGAGGAACATTACCCAATAGTACGCGATTACTACGATCCCAAATTTTTCTTTCCTAAAAAGACACGCACTTTCTGTACCAACTCGCGGGCAGCCTATGTGGTGCAGGAGCGCTACGGCGACGAAAAACAAGGCTATTGGTACTCGATCAATGGCCATGCTTGGTCTAGTGAGCGACCAGCAAATGGTCTTGTGAACTTTGCGATATTAAAAACCATAACACTTACTCAGCCTCTCGCCTCTGGACAGGATTATGCGCAGATGTTGGGACATCTAGCAGTATTGCTTGGAGGCGGAAGACCGATAATGCAGCGCATAGGCGATTTTAGGCTCGGCAAGCGGTCGTTTGCCAACTCTTTTACCGGCGATCTATATAACTTCAACCCCTCACTTCCCTCCTGTACGCCCGGGGATATAAGCCTCTGCATTCCAGCTAAAACGATGCGGGCTATTTGGAATGCGATGAAATTGCTAGATACAATAGTGCCCGGCGTTCTACACCCTTCGACCATCATGTACTATCCGGAGATCAAATTGTATGCAAACCGCCCAGCTTTTATAGATGAGAACTTCCAGGTTTTGCCAGGAATCTACTTTATAGGCGATGGCGCAGGCACAAGCCGAGGGATTACCTCGGCATGGGCTTCGGGCATGAGAGCAGCAAATGGCATTATTAGTACATCGAATCTCTGATTGCTAGCAAAGAACCAGGGGAGCGGTATCCTATTAGAGCCAATTTCAAGAATCCTCTCCTCGGGTTACAGAGTTTATAAGTTCTCTTTAGAACAGAAAAGGCAGCGTCTTGTCGGGATTCTTGCCGAAACAAGTCACCTCATCAATGTCCTTAATGAATGGCCCTCGGAGAAGCGCAAATAGGGTTCGCTCTATACCGAGCCCTCCTCCGCAAACCTGTGGAAAGATCCCTTGTCCTTGAGCATCTCTCATGTGAGCAATGCTGAGGAATGGGCCATAGCCATCGAGCGCTGCCATATTCTCGATATTTCCATTTCGATCAAAACGCGGTGATTCTCTTAAAACAGCATTATCCAGAAGTCGTGAAACGATTGATTCATAGATCCATTCCCGCAAGCCACCAGAGAGTATCTCGTATGCTGCACCAAGACTTTCATCTCTATAGAGAGGCGCAGCGCATAAATCGTAATTGAATACCTGCCTTGGAGAGATATCTTTCTTTTCTGGTCTTCTCCCATCTCGAGACAGATAAGGATATACAAGATCATAGTTCTCTCTCAAAAGCCCGAGCACCCAGAAGAATTGTGTTTTGGCTTTGTGCCCAAGCCGCTCTTCCAAGCTGCCTTCCAAACTGCAGTCACCCTGCATATCAATTTCATCGCTATAGAATCTTGGAAATGGCTTCGATGGAACAGTGAGCTTGACTCCAAGTGCTCCCAAACTCTCCGCAGCCAGCACCAGAATTTTCTTTACACCATAGATGATCAGATCCTCGAAAAAGTCGAGCGCCCTATCCAACTCTTTTGCTAATACCTGAGTCGTCTCTTTTGGCCGATTGAAATAGTCGTCCTCGCTAAGCCTTTTTGCCCGCTTGAATTCGATATCCATCTGAGAGAAATCGATTAGGTATTTGTGTCTCGAGGTTGAGGAGGGCAATTCGAGACGGATATTGGACGAGTCTATGTATATTCCTTCAATATATGGATTTAGACAAGCGAGCATTTTGGAGTAGATCATCGAATGTGTGGTTCTATAAGGCGTATCCTGGTAAAGAATTACAGGCACATGCTCGACATCATGGCATAGAGGATCTGTGACAGGCGAGAGCGATACCCTGTCTATATTCAGAATTCCTCTAGAAACCAGGAATTCCTGAAGTCCCAGTACAAGGGCTGTTCGAACCTTTAATGCATGGGCAAGTTGTTCACCTTTCCATTTTTGGACATAAGCATCGGATAAAAACTCATTGAATGAGAGTCCTTTATCGGCAAGAGAAGCTTGAAAGCGTTCCAATATGCTGCCAATCGATGTGCCGGCTGCATCTAAAGAAGCAAATGATTTCATGGTTTTTCTCCTTGTGGAGGAATTCAGCGGTAGCGCCAGAACCGTAGGAACGACGTTCATTGCGGAATACTGGCCTAAAATCCGGAATCCCATTACCACCGGGGAAAGAGTAACTAACCGCCATCCCCTGCACCTCCAGTCTCGGAAAAATGAGCGCAATGTGTAGCGCTAAAAAAAAGCCGGCCCCAAAAACGGGACCGGCTTTAATCTTCGCGCTTCGATTCGCCTATATATTCGGCTCCGGCCCCGCTCCAAGAATGCGATTATTATTATTGTTGAGGGAGTTGCCATTATAGCCAAATACTACTTGCGCCATGATCATTTTTTACTCCCATTGCATAAATATGTCAAGAGGTTCCTTAAGGAAATCTACTTGACCAAGGCCATGAATTCAGGCCATAGTCCGCCCCATGGAAGGCAATAACGCAAAACTCTCTCAAGCCATCATGGCATGTCTTTTTGCAGCCCTGATTTCTGTTGGAGCGTATGCTGCATTTCCGATTCCTGGCACGCCTGTACCGATTGTGCTTCAGAATATGTTCATTATGCTTGCTGGATTTATTTCGGGACCATGGTGGGGCCTTGTTTCGGTGGTTTTCTATTTGATATTGGGATCGGTAGGCTTGCCGGTTTTCTCTGGAGGAACTGGAGGCTTTGCTAAATTGGCCGGACCTACGGGCGGATACCTTGTCGGCTACATACCCGCAGTCATCGTCTTTGGTCTTATATCAAAACTTGGCAAAGGCAAATGGATTTTCAATATCCTGGCTGGAATTTCCGGAATGATAATTGTATACGCTGCAGGCATAGTCTGGCTGAAATCGGTATTGGATATTGGCTGGGAAAGAGCAATCGCAACCGGAGTTATCCCCTTTCTCCCTGGCGATATTATAAAGATCATCCTCGCCTCGGTTTTGACTCCACCAATTCTAAAGGCCATGAACCATATCGATCAACAGACAAATGGCTGAGTTATTTCGTGCGGTCTCTCTGAGTCACATCTTTCCGGATAGGGGGATCGGTATAGACTCAATCTCGCTTTCGATTGAGGAGGGAGAATTCCTTCTTGTCGCAGGAAGAAATGGTGCAGGGAAGTCGCTGCTTATGAGACATTTTGTGGGCCTTTCCAAGCCTTCGGCAGGAGAAATACTATACCGGGGCATTCCCATCGCCTTGCAAATTCCGCTGATCCGAAGAGAGGTCGGCTATGTCTTTCAGGATACTGAGGCTCAGGTTTTTGGTTTGACGGTCGGGGAGGACCTGGCTTTTGGTCCCGCAAATCTGGGAATCAAAGGTTCAAAGCTCGATGCCGTAATCAAAAAAGCATTAGCACAAGCCCATCTCGAAGGCATGGAGAATCGCAGCCCGGGCAGTCTCTCCGGCGGAGAGAAGCGTCGACTTGCCATAGCAGGCGTTCTTGCCATGCAACCGCGCTGCATAATTCTCGATGAGCCTTTCGCCAACCTCGATTATCCTTCCGTACAGGAGATTCTAGAGGTCTTCGGTACGCTTCACTCAGATGGCAAGACTCTGATAGTGCTCACCCATGAAATCGAAAAAGTATTTAGCCTTGCCTCGAGACTCCTTATTCTCGACCGCGGGAAAATTGTCTTCGATGGATTGCCAGGAGAGGCAACAATAGGATTATTTCTGCGAAGTGGGTTAGTCTGCCCCTATCAAGAGGGTTATCCATGGCTGATAGAATAGCGGCTGGAAGCACGGCTAATCCATTTGCTTTCGAACCAGGAGAGAGCAAGCTCGTCATGTTTCATCCGCTTGCGAAGCTGGTTTTCTTGATTGCAGCAACAAGCTTTGCAATGCATGCCCCTGTGGGCTTCTTGCTCGCTCTTTTTGTAATAGGGATTTTGCCCCTCTTAAAACTGCCGAGAGCCGCAGCAGGCCCTTTTTATTCAATAGTCGTCCTTATGTTGTTCGCCACCATCGTTAGGGGCATCTTCCCAGGCGACGGAAGGATATTTGACCTGGCCACATTGCCCGGATCAGCTGTCTATGGACTCAGGTTGTTTTCGATATACATTTATTCCAGGCTTTTCTATGCGACAACCCGAGTAAGCGAAATAGGCGACTGGATGACTGCCGGTTTAAGAAGCCTGAGAAAAATCGCATGTAGAAGAGAGGCTAAAGATAATCCAACTTCGAGGCTCAACCAGGAATCGACGTACTATCGCCCTGTATCTATGGACATTTCTTTAGATCCAGGAATGTTCGTCTCTTTGATACTCCTTTTCTTACCACGTATTTTTAATATGTATCGCAGAGTCGCAGAAGCAGGCGAAATGCGCGGCATATCTATTTCCAAAAAGAACTTTCGTCGTGCCTTTCTTATGCTCGGGCAATTGATCTCGATGGGCCTCTTGCAGTCGTGGAGGATATCAATGGCAATGGAGCTGCGCGGCTACTCACCATATAGGAGCATAAGACTGTCGAGATTCAAGAAACAAGATGGGATCTTGCTGGGCCTTTCTGCAATTATGTTCCTACTTTGAAATTCTATTTTGAGAAATGCCTGGCTTCCTGCCATGGCTCGATCAATGAGCCTTGAGCACAGTTGTCTTTCTCAGTTGCTCTCAATTCCCACAGCTCAATGGCCTGGAGTTTTCCTTCTACAATAGCCGGACCAAGTCTTCGGAAAAGCAGAGTCTTTCCTTCCAGCTGTGGAAGTCGTATCTCGGGAGCTAATTCGCTGTCCAGATCTTGCGCTGCCGGAACAAGACTTGAAGGAGAGCTTGCCCTGGAACTTCCCGCGCAAGCCGCGGCTACCGTCTCCCTTATTGTCAGTATTGCGGTTCCCAATACTTTGTTTAGGTTTTCAAGTCGACTCGCTATGTTGACAGAATCACCTACGGCCGTGTAGGCAAAACGGTGAGTCGAGCCAAGGTTGCCTACTACTGCGGAGCCTGTGGCAATCCCTATTCTGGTTCTCGGGGATATCCCGAAGCGCTTTTCCAGCTCAGGACCTATTTCTCTGAGCTTTTCTTGAATGTGGCATGCTGCCATGCAGGCGCGCAAGGCATGGTCTTCGATGTCTAGCGGAGCATTCCAGAATGCCACTACCGCATCGCCTACATATTTGTCGAGAGTTCCTCCCTGTGCCAGTATTTCTTCGCTAATGATCCCCAGATACTCATTCATAAACTGGGTAAGTCGCTCTGGGTCTAGCTTTTCCGAAATAGCTGTAAAACCAGCCAAATCCGAGAATAGCGTTGTTATCACTTTCGATTCTCCACCGAGCCTAAGGACCTTCGGTTGTTCGATTAGCTCGGATATCACTTCCGGAGACAGATACTGAGCAAAAGCCCTACGCAAATAAGCTCTCTGTCTGCCCTCCGCTTGGTAACCAAGAACTATGGCGGCTATAAAGGCAAAAAGCCCGGCTGCAATCGCAGGAGCTGCATTATAGAACACGAGATTTCGGAAAAAAGCAAAGCTCAATCCGATTGGGATTATAATCGCTGCGACAAATCCCACTATTGTCCAGATCCTTGTTCGCATGGTCGGAAGAAGAGCGGCCAGGACAAGAGCAATGATAGTTATGCAGACTTCTACGCCGATGGGAGAAAGCTCTATAAAAGATGAAGAAAGCGCATTGCTAATAAATGTGGCGTGAATCTCCACGCCGGGTTGTGCGGGATTTATCGGTGTCGCTTGTCTATCCATGAGCCCTGGAGCGGTTATACCGATCAAAACGATTTTGCCTTCAAAGTTCAGCTCCTGATTTAAGCCAGCAAAATCAGAGCCCCCGGTACCTGGAGAGCCAGCAAGGACTTGCGCTGCACTATATCGCTCGAAGCGAGAAGAATCCTCGAATTTAAGAAACACCGTCTGCTCGAAAGCCTCAAAAGGCGCAAGTGGCTCGAGAGGTTCAAAGGCCTCAGAAAGAGAGATGCTTTTCTCGTCGGCAATCGAATTCTTTCTATTAAAAGCACTTATTGCGGCCAATCCGAGAGAGGGGATCTTTCCAGCATCTGTATCTAATGCAGCCTGGTATTGCCTGCAGATACCATCTGAATCTACTCGGGCAACCACATGGCCGTATAGTGCATTGGAGACGGCTAGCACAGGCTTTCTGTCTGTAAGGGTTGCCAAGACCACATTGCCTGCGGACCTCATTGCCTCTGCACAGCGAGAGTCATCTTCGGGACCATAAGTGGAAGGCTCCGTAAATAGAATATCATAGGCTTGGACATCGGCATTGCGTAAAGAGTATGCTATTAGCCCATATAGTTCCCGAGGCCAAGGCCAACCAAGACCGAGCTCATTCTGTACCCAATCAAGGCTGGATTGGTCGATCATGACAAGCGCAATTGGCGCTTTTTTCCTGGAAGGTGAAAGGGATGCAGAATCTGACGAACCGGAATTCTTACGTAAAGTTTGGGAGGAAGTATTATCCTCCTTCTTGCCTTCCGCCGCTACCAGCAAACGCATCTCCCGATCATAGAGGGCCATACCAGCCTTATTGGAAATCCCTGTCCACTGGAACAAAAGAATTCCAAAGACACCGGCTACTAGCGCATATAGAAATCTCTTTACTTTATTCAAAGCATGATTCGATCTTAAAGTGCTGTGGTCGGGCTTGCCTGCCTCTGTCATATATTTCATTCTAAAATACTTTGAGATTGCCTAGAATAGAGGCCGAATGGCTTCGAAGCGCTCTTGCCTCAAGAGCTCGAGAGACACAGGGCTGATGATTAAGTTCTCCTTTGCGAGCTCATATCCAGAATCAAGAAAGCCTTGTTCGCAAGCTAGATTACTATTATGCCACGACTCATCTTCGTTTTGCAGAAGCGAATCCAGTCTTTGTACGCATTCTTTGCGGTGTTCGAGCTCGGCTCGTTGAGAATATTCCTCAGCAAGGCTGCCTATTCTCGATAGTCTATCTTCGGCCAAAGGATGCTGCATCGAATACTGCTGAAAACGCTCATCCTTAGAATTCTCCAGCGTTACTACAAAATCTCCGAGGGCTGAAGGTCTATACTCGGCTTCGTAAAGCATGCGCATCGCTTCGGCGTCTGCTTCGAATTCCATGACTTGCGAATAACCTTGCACAGATATCAGGGAAACAAAATCATGCACCGCCGCCAAGAACAGCTCCATAGCCTCCTTATTGTAAGACTGCGCGCTCTCGGTGGAAAGCATTACATAGTATTTTGCTAAATCCCCCATGCGATAGCTCGTGAGTGCCAATAATCCGTGTCCCAACGCTGTATGAGATATCTCATGTGCTAAAAGAGCCGCAAGCATGTCCTCATTGCCTGTCAGCTTCAGAAGCCCCCTTGTTATCAATACGAATCCGCCCGGCGCAGCAAAAGCATGCGCTTCTTCGCTGTCGAGGACCAATATATGATATCCCTCCGGCAGGCATGGCCTGGCTGAATAAAATGCCAACCCTTGCCCTATCTTATTTATATAGGCTGTTAGCTCAGGCTGATCATAAACTTGATATTGAGACAGCACGGCGGCGGCTACTACTCTCCCTATAACGTATTCTTCCTCATAGGTAAAAGGTTCAGATTCGATTTGAAAAGAGCGCACCGCTTCCAAAATGAGCCGCGATTGTTCGGGCGTAATCATGCCCTGAAGCAAGGCTTGATCGAGAAAAAACTGAAGAGACTCCGGCGTTATGGTGCAAGATGCGAAAAACGGTAGGATAAGAATCAGCGCAAGAATAACCGATAGCACGCGAGATTGAAGCACAATCTTCCGCACCTCATGGTTCTCCTTCCAAAATATCTATGCCATGGATAAATGCAAGGCATTCCGCATAAGAATAGCTATTCTTTTCCATTGCATCCACTGCTTCGAAGTCGAAAGCACTTGATTCTCTGAGCGACAATTCAAGACTAGATGAAAAGCCCTTGCCAGCAAGGACAATCTCAGTTTCCTGCAGTGGAGGTGGATCGGAGACATCGTCAGGGTTCAAGGAGACTTTGACTGGAGAAAGTGCACTCATGTGGATATATCCCGGCCTATTTAGTCCCCGAACAAAGCCAAATATCCAGTCGTTTTCGATGCGTATTATGGCAACTGGAGTCTTGTAAGCGGCAAAAGAGAGCGCCGGCGAAACAAAAGAAGGCTCGGCTCTAACTGCGGCTTTTTCGACCCTGATGAGCATGGTGCTCTCCAGGGACTTTTCCTGCGCCGAGAGAATTGTCAAACCCGCAAGAGCCAGAAAAATCGCAAAAAACCATCGATATTTCATAGCACACCTTCTTGATGACGTCTGGGTGCCCATAACGGCGCAACCAGCGCCAGCCTCCTATCATACTTCATTTCTTGATATGCGAGCAGAAAGACGAAAAATCATCTGCGGCTTTCATTTTGAGCCCGAACGCATACATTGCTACTCGCACCCACCTATACATATAAGAATATATCACGCAGCAAAACAATCTTCAGATGGCTTGACTGCATAGCCTATCCTTCCATTTAATAAGCGCCATAGCTATAGGCCTTCGCGGATCATCCGGAGACATTTCCTGCAATTCTCTCTCCAATCTCACATAATCCGAAAGGGCGGTGGCTCCTTTTTCTTGTGGAAGCTGTAGCCATCCGTATACATGCTTCTTCCAAGATAAATGCTGATCAGCCGTCAAGGTTTCAGGAAAATTGCGCGCAAGAAGCCTGCCCATTAGGGTTGGAATTCTTGGATCCTGAAATCGAATGCGAAGAAACTCGTTTTTTGCAGCCTGTGGACCGCTATTCATTAACACTCTATGGAAACGCTCCAGTTCTCTGCGATCCTCGTCTGAATAGAATCCGCCGGCATATAAGGCATGTTCAGGATCAAGCTCATCAACCGATTTTCTCTCAAATCGATAAGCAGCAATGAAGCGCGCTTTAAGATCAGGATTTGCCTCGAGAATACGCAGATTCTCTCTGCATTCCACAAGATCGATACCCAGCCGCGCTCGAGCTTGTCGATTTAACACGCTGAGAGGAGCAAGGTAGGGACAGCTGTTGAGGCGGACCATATTGAGAGGTGGACGAATCTTTTCATCTTCCTGCCTCTCCGAGAATAAAAGGTCGCGCAATTCATCTTCGGACATATATAAAAAAGGCTTAGGATCGAAGCGCAAATCATAGGTCACAAGAGCATGGCGATCATCTTCCAGTAGCCCTAAGGGAGTTATTACCGTCGAACAACCACCTTGTCTCGTATAGCGCTGTGAAGTGTGTACGAGCATATTCTCCCGGCGAGAGAGATCTACAAGGCGCGCTAAGTTCTCGCGCCGACGGTGGCGGTAATACCATTCGAAGAGCTTTGGATAAGTCTCAAGCACCTTGCGGGCAAGGCCTATAGTCGCCCTTACATCGTAGAGCGCGTCATGAGCATTCTCATGGGCAACATTTTGTGCTTTGGCAAGATCAACAAGCTTGAACAATGGGTTGCCCTCGCCATTTATTGGCCACTCGAAACCTTCATATTTGAGATCGTGGACGGCTCGCATCAGATTTATTACATCCCAGCGAGAATTGTTGTTCTTGTACTCCCGACTGTAGGGATCCATAAGATTTCTATAGAAAAGATTGCGAATGAACTCATCGTCGAACTGGATGGAGTTGTAGCCTGTCACCGTGCTGCCTGGAACACTCATTTCGCGCTGTATCCTTTGAGAGAACTCATATTCGGATAAGCCTTTCTCTTCGGCTTCCTGAGGAGTAATGCCATGTATATAGCATGCCTCGGGATCAGGAAGATAATCGAGAGGAAGCCTACAGTACATAACGACTGGCTCTGCTACCTCTTCGAGCGCTATATTCGTCCTTATAAAAGCGCACTGCGCGATGCGATCGTGCCTAGGATTGCGACCAAAGGTCTCGAGATCATACCATAGAATTGATACTGCCATCTTTATTTCGTTCTATCTTCTATAGACATTTTCTATGCTTTTTCATCAATAGTAAACATCGCGGGATTAAAATCATCCGATCCTACCCAGAGATTTATCATAATACCCCCTTCGGGAATTTTTTCCACTTTTGCACCCTTGACATGATAGCCAATGAGTTCGAGCCGGGCGTCGCCTAACAGATCTCGGCCTAGCATTGTCCCATAGTAAGAGGCAAGTTCCGGTCTCTGATGCATCTTCAAACCTTGCTCTATTTCCGCGATCTCTTCATCGCTATGGTACCGATCATCTATAGCGACTATATGAAAACCATCGTTTTCGAGATGCAGAGATATCACCATCTTTTTCGGATTGTTGCGCAAAAGATAATTAGCAAGCTCGCTTATGAGTTGTACATATAGATCGTGCCTTTTCATCCTCATTCTCCTCTTGCTTGGCTTAAGAAGCCCTGAATCGGCCTGGATTTGCTCATTCAACCTTGTTTGCGACCTTACTCGACCGATACCAATCGATAACCGAAACGATCAAAGTTGCGGTAAGCCCCGCCGCAAACCCATTGTTGTAGAGAGCCATACCTCCGTGCCAAAAGCATGTTCTATCCACAATAACAAGATGCAAGAATCCCGCAACAAAGCCTAATAAAGGCCCAAATTCTCCAGAAAGAGGCGCTAGTGCCGTCCCAAATAGGATGGCCAAAAGCGGCCCCGGCTCATATAAATCCTTATCGAATACGAAAATTGCCACCACGATACCAAGCACAATCGGAAAAACATTCTTAATATGTTTTCCAAAGAATGAAAAACCAAGAATCGTAAAAAGCCCTCCCAAGACGGGTCCATTGAAAGGAGCTTCGATAATTAGCATAAGGAGCCAGAAGGACAGTCCTAATACTATCATGTTAAGAAAGGCACCCTTTGTCGATACGAAGTCGGAAAAATCACTCGGAAGCCTGCCGCTCATGCCTAGAATCTTGCGGAAATCCAAATAGGCATGCCGAAATAGAGCGACAATGTTCTTGGGATCTTCCTTCACAATGCAAAAAAGAGCAATCAGCAAAACAATAGGTAACAAAGCTACAAGAATTGGACTATGAGCCGTCCCCCATATTTCAATAGGTAGAATGTCTGCGCCCGTCGCATGGGAAAGCGAAGCCGCAAAAAGCCCCAAAAAACCTGCGGTCAAACCCATGTTGTAAAGATTGTATCCCTGATGAAGCCGAAGCATGGCAATGGCAATGGGCGGAAGGATGAGTCCGACGCCCAATCCGATAGCAAAAGAAGCCGGTAAGGCAAGAAAGCTCTTTACTCCGAGCTCGAAGGCAATAAAAGTAATAAGGGGACCCATAGCAGTTCCGAATATGGCTATGAGGGCGTAGTCTCTAGGTTTTTTCCTTACCAAAAGCGCAGAAAAAGATACTCCAAGCATTATTGGAAGACAATTGAATGGGGTCTTACCGAAAAAGGCAAAACCCATCATCGTAAAAAGGGCTGCAAGAGAAGCACCAGTTAACCTGAGTTTATTAATTGCCAGAAAACCATAACCCAGAAAGCCAACCGTACTGACATTGAGGAGTGTCGACCCTACCCCCGCAATAGCTATAAAGTCGCTTACAAGCCGAGCAGGTGTGATCTGCAGCTGCAGAAAACCCAGGATGGCTTGTGTTCCGCCCTCTATTATCCCGGCAAGAAAAATAAAGACCAGCACTATCAGCATAAAAGCATTCAAAGTCTTGGGCTGCTCCATCATGCACCTCTCTTTTTCCATCCTAGAATCATTGAGCCGCATAAATCAAGTGTTATAAAGATCTGACTTGACGAATCCTTTGAGCGCCTTCACAATGAAATAAAAGGAGTTACTCATGAATAACGGAATATTCCACATTCCAAGGCCAATCAACGAACCTGTGTTTAATTACGCCCCGGGTTCGCTTGAACGAGCCACATTGAAAAAGGAGCTCGATCACCTCCGCACAAATCAGATCGAAATTCCCCTGATTATAGGCGGAAGAGAGCTGCGTACGGGCAAGACAGCTACTATTCGCCGCCCAGATGCCCATGGAGAAGTCCTGGGAGTCTATCATCTGGCAGGAGAAACCGAAGTCAAGATGGCAATGGAAGCGGCTCTTGCCGCGCAAGAAGGATGGGCTGCCATGCCCTGGGAGGAGCGCGCCGCGGTTTTCCTAAAAGTTGCGGAACTCATTTCGGGTAAATATCGAGCGCTTATGGATGCTGCAACCATGCTCTGCCAGTCCAAAACCGCCTACCAAGCCGAAATCGACGCTGTCTGCGAGGCAATCGATTTTCTTCGATTCAACCCCTGGTTTATGGAGCAAATCTATTCGCAGCAGCCAGATAATGTAAAAGGAGAATGGAATAGATCGGCCTACAGGCCCTTAGAAGGATTTGTATATGCTGTAACCCCATTCAACTTCACATCGATAGCTGCAAATCTCCCCACTTCTCCCGCAATGATGGGCAATACCGTGGTTTGGAAGCCCGCATCTAATGCAGTGTACTCCAACTACATGCTCATGAGGCTGTATATGGAAGCCGGTTTGCCTCCGGGAGTCATCAACTTTGTGCCGGGAAGCGGCAGTCTGATTTCGAATGTAGTGCTTGCAAGTCCTGAGCTCGCTGGCTTTCACTTCACGGGCTCGACAGAAGTATTTCGCTCTCTCTGGAAACAGATTTCATCGAATCTGGAATACTATCGGAGCTATCCGCGCATTGTAGGAGAAACGGGAGGCAAAGATTTTATCTTCATCGATCCGAGCGCTGAACTTGAACCTACCGTAGCTTCCACTCTCAGAGGAGCTTATGAATATCAAGGTCAGAAGTGCTCGGCGGCATCTCGGCTCTATATCCCTGAATCGCGTGCTTCTGAATTCATAGAAGCCCTTGTTGCCCAGATCTCTACAATTCCCATGGGAGAGATCACCGATTTCCGCAATTTCATGGGTGCGGTGATCGATGAAACAGCCTTCGAAAATATCCATGGCTATATCGAACGCGCAAAGGCACAAGGAGCGAAGGTGCTTGCAGGAAGCAATTGCAATAAATCTCACGGTTGGTTTATTGAGCCTACTCTTATTCTCACCGAGGATCCGCGCTCCGAGACTATGGTCAATGAGATATTCGGACCCGTCCTTACGGCTTATGTCTACGATGATCGAGACATGGAGGCGGCTTACAGGCTTATTGATTCTACTTCGCCCTATGGGCTCACAGGTGCCATAATGGCTACGGATAGAGAGCGCATCAATCGAGCTCTTCTTGCGTTTCAAAATTCGGCGGGGAACCTTTATATCAACGATAAGCCAACGGGAGCAGTGGTTGGCAGGCAGCCTTTTGGGGGAGCGAGAGCTTCTGGCACCAACGATAAAGCAGGCAGCATAATCAATCTCTTGCGATGGGTGAGCGCGCTCGCCATCAAAGAGAATTTCTCTCCTCCAGCCGACTGGCGCTATCCATTTATGAAAGGAGACGACTAAAACGCAGATGTCGGGTGCCTTGTGGTAAGAGCAAGAATATTCAATGTCCAGCGCCATAGGGAAAGTGCTCAGTTGAAGCTGCCATACTGGCGGTGAGAACCTGCGAGAGCTGGCGGTGAGAGCTAAAGGCAGCATCATTTTCGTTTTGCAATCCCTACCTAATCATGCTTTGCCTTGCTTATCTGGCTAATCCGAATTTTGTCAGCCTCCTTGCCCACTCAACCCAGCGCAACATCCAAAAGCATCATAAGAGCGAATCCGCACATAGTACCTATGGTAGCAAGGTGGCCATTTGAATCGCGACTTGCTTCAGGAAGCACCTCCTCGGCTACGACATAAATCATCGCGCCAGCAGCAAAGGAAAGCGCATAAGGCAGAATAGGCCGCATTGCGAGCACAAGGACCGCACCCAGAATTCCCGCTATGGGCTCGACAAGACCCGATGCTTGTCCATAAACGAAACTTTTTCGACGAGAAAGCCCTTCTCTTCTAAGTGGAATAGAGACCGCTGCCCCTTCCGGAAAATTCTGCAACCCAATGCCGATGGCCAACGCAATTGCACCCGACAAACTAGCGCTTGGTATATCAGCCGCAATCGCCCCAAAACCCACGCCGACCGCAAGACCTTCAGGGATATTATGGAGAGTAATGGCAAGCACAAGAAGGACGCTGCGTTGCCAGCTCGTATGAAGGCCTTCTGCCTCGCTCATATCCGCTCCAATGTGCAAATGTGGCAAAAGATGGTCTACCCCTAGTAGAAACGCTCCTCCAAGCAAGAATCCAATAACCGCTGGTAGCCACGGAATAAGCCCCATAGATTCGGATAATTCAATGGCTGGAGAAAGCAAGGACCAGAAACTCGCCGCAATCATCACTCCGGCCGCAAAGCCGAGCATTGAGTCGAGAACCTTCTTGTTGATCTCCTTGAAAAAGAAGACCATCGCAGCGCCAAGCGCTGTCATACCCCAAGTAAAGAGGGTTGCAAAAAAGGTCTGCATAACATGATTTTCGATATTCATAGATACCTCTTAGGCCTCCATTCTCTCTATTCGCTATTATCTTTTATCGCTCTTTTAATTAGTCCCGGTCGGCTTCAATCGCTATTCTATCCGAAACAAGGTAATAAAATACAGGCTGCCTATTGGACAATCGCCTTTTTTGATCGCCTAACATTGACTGTATTTCGAGTTGCCTATATCTTTTGGTTTTGGAAAGAGCCAGATGAAAATTGATTTTTCTCATGAATTTAAAGACAATATGAGCGGACCATTGGGAATGCCGCAAAACACAAAGAACATAGAAGAAAAGGCCTATGTCGCATTATAAGAATCTGGTCTTCAAGGGTGGCGGAGTCCGAGGCATCGCATATATCGGAGCGCTTCAATACCTATATGAGCGAGGTATAATGCCTCATATCCGGAGAGTTGCCGGTACATCGGCCGGAGCAATAACCGCGCTCGGTGTTGCAATGAATCCAACAGATTTTATGGGCTTCAGAACGCTAGCCGATAGCCTCGATTATCGCAAAGTTCCTTCGGAACAGGACGAGAATACCGAAAAACTCACAAGTAAGCGGCTCATCGCAATAATCGAGCACTATCGCGAACTTGCCATTTTTAAGAACTTGCAGTGTTCCATAAGGCTTTTGCAGGAAAAAGGCTGGTATTCAAGCGAATACCTCTATACATGGCTTAGATCTATCATCGCCGAGTATTTCACTGTCGCCAAGGAGATATATACTTTCGCCGATTTTGCCAATACACAAATCCATAGAGACGGCAGACCCTTCCTAGACTTATATATTACGGGGACCGATGTATCCAATCGCACTGCTCGGCTCTTTTCGCTAGAAACAACCCCAGATATGGAAGTTGCTCTGGCAGTACGTATCTCGATGTCTATTCCGCTTTTTTTCGAAGCTATCCAGTACCAGTATCCGGGCACCGAAGAGCCTCAATTCTATGTCGATGGCGGCGTTATGTGGAATTACCCAATAAATCTATTCGACGATCATAAGTATTGCAGAAAGCTCAATGATGGGGCAAATGCCGAGACTTTAGGGCTCTTTCTATTTTCTTCTTCCGAAAAGACGCACTATCCTCCAATAAAATCCATGCTCGACTATATGAGATCACTTTTTGAAAGTGTTTCGACGGTGCAAGAGCAACTCGCCATTCGAACAGAGAAGAATTATTCCCGGACCATTTACATCGACGATTGTGGTATCGAAGCCACGGATTTCGACATTCAGCCAGGAGATGAGCGACATAGAATGCTCATAGACTCAGGGTTCAGGGCAACCAGAGAGTTCTTTGAATCCAGGACAGAATGGTCTCAGTTTCTCGCATTCCTTAGGGAGCGCTTTGGATGGAAGGAGTAAGCCTGTCTACCTTCATACAACCGCTATACATGAGCTTTTTTACATATGAAAAACATTATGCTTGAATAATATCATTTATCATGCCATATTCCATTTATTCAGAGCTTCGTTCTTTAGGAGTATACATTCATGGATCTTGTTCCCGAAAAAAAGCCAAATCCTGCCATCAAGCAGGTCATCGGTGTAATTAGCGGCAAAGGAGGAGTCGGCAAATCTATGGTCGCATCTCTCCTGGCTCAATCCTTTGCCGCACGCGGCTTAAAAGTAGGCATGTTGGATGCAGATATTACAGGGCCGAGCATTCCCCGGCTGTTAGGCATAGATTGTTTTCGCGGTGAATCCGATGGTGAAAACCTCTACCCTGTGCAAAATGAGGAAGGAATAAAGGTGCTCTCCATAAACCTTTTCAATGAAAATGAGGATGATCCAGTTATATGGCGCGGCCCCTTGCTCGCCAAGGTCATCGATCAGTTCTGGTCAGATACAATATGGGGAGATCTGGATTATCTAATCATCGATTTCCCGCCAGGTACTTCGGATGTAGCACTCACCGCATTCCAGACCATTCCCTTCTCGGGCTTAGTGGTGGTTGCTACGCCCCAAGATTATGTCTCCATGATAGTGCGCAAATCGGTCAATATGGCCTCCATGCTCAAGACGCCTGTGCTCGGTGTGGTTGAAAACATGCGTACAATGGTTTGTCCTCATTGTGGTGCAGAGATTGCTCTATTCGATGATGGCAGCCAAAATGGAGCTAAGCGGATGGAATTGCCTCTTCTTGCAAGTTTGCCCTGGAGAAAAGAACTTGCTCAAGCACGATCCCTTCGATGGTCCGCTCTCAGCCAAGAGATCAAAAGGGATGCTGATCGTCTCGCCAATGAGGTGGAATTTGCTCTGACGGCATTTTCGCCGAAATGAGAGATCACATACGACAAGTTTTCTTTTCTTGTTCCACTTTGTCTTTGTAGAAGCCCCTTTGCCGGTCATGCCCTGTTCCTCATTCCTAGATCGCTCATGACATTAGCGCAACAATCATGCTAAAATAAACAATATAAAGAACAATCTATAGTAGAGGAGTTTGCTATGAAAGGAAAACGCTTATTGATGATTCCAGGCCCCATAGAATTTACCCTTGAGGTGCTAGCGGAAATGGCAAAGCCGACACTGAGCCATACCGATCAGCAATTCATCGAAGAATTCGGTCAAGCACTCGAGAAAATGCGGAAAGTCTGGCTCGCCCCCAACGGTCAGCCCTTTGCAATTGCTGGAAGTGGTACACTTGCCATGGAGATTGCAGCAGCAAATATAACAGAACCAGGAGATAATGTGCTTATTGTGCACACTGGTTATTTCAGCGAACGTATGGCCGACATTTTCAGGCTGCATGGCGCTAATGTGGATATAGTTCAAAGTGCGGTCGGCGATATTCCGGAAATAGATGAGGTGCGCAGGAGACTCAAATCTAAGAATTACAAGATACTCAGCATTACCCATGTGGATACAAGCACGGGAGTTCGCACCGATGTAAAAGCACTCTCCGCAGCCGCACAGGAGACGAACACGCTTGTAGTAGTGGATGGAGTATGCGCGGTAGCCGGAGAAGAGCTTCGCATGGAAGAATGGGGAGTGGATATTGCCTTTACCGCTTCACAGAAGGCAATCGGCGTTCCTCCAGGCCTTGCGCTCCTTGTGACCAGCAAAAAAGCCATGGAGTCTTTTAGGTCTAGAAAAAGCCCGGTAGGTGCCTATTATTGCGACTGGCAATACTGGCTGCCCGTCATGGAAGCATACGAAGGGCGAAAATCGGCCTACTTTGGAACGCCCGCTGTAAACCTTGTACGAGCACTAAATATCAGCCTAGGGCAGATTCTAGACGAAGGCATGGAGGCCAGGTTTGAAAGGCATGCGCGAAACGCCGCGGCTTTCCGAGCAGGGCTATCCACTATTGGCCTTAGCTTTGTCCCCGTGCGTAAAGAGATAATGGCTAATACTCTCAGTGCCGTATATTACCCCGAAGGCACCGACGCAAGTATTTTGCCCTTAATTGCAAAGAATGGCGCTGTGCTCGCCGGGGGCTTGCATCCAGCAATCAAGACAAGATATTTCCGAATCGGCCACATGGGCATGAGCGATGCTTCAGAGATACTTGCAGTGCTGGGCTCTATAGAGCAAGGTCTTGCGACAGCGGGCTATTCCTTCGAACCGGGCGCCTCGCTCAAGGCTGCCCAGTCGGCATTGATTCAGCCCTGATGACATCACTTCAGATTTGAAGCGGTGTTCGCCAATACAAGCTCGAACTGGCGCAACAAAATAGTGGGAATTCTTCTCAATCCGCTTTATGGAATATTCCACATACGATATTATGGATCGTATGTGGAATTTTTTCGTACCTAAAGAGTCGCAATGGTATTGCTGGAAGCTCGATGGAGCCTCTCTCTGGATGCGCAAAAATGGAGAAGAATGGCGGTTTGCCGCTAGCTCGATCCCTTTCAAACAGATTCAAAATGATTCGGCTGGCCCTCTTTTCGTCGATGCTCCAAGCGAGCTATCGATCGCCTTTGCGGTCGCTCCTGGCAAAAAAGCAGCCCTGCGCCCACATCCAAGTACTGCACCTTACCTCGTATCGGCGCGAAACGATGTCAAAATTTACCCTGGGACCGAAGCTCAGTTCGATATCGCACTTCCGCCCATATTTCGGATAGAACTAGAAAACGGATTGTCCCTCTTCGAAAGTCTTCCATTTGTAACCCCTTATACCTGGTTTGGCGATAAGGTAAGCGGAGATCTCTGCCTTTCCCTTCCCATCGAGCTAGATCCTCAGTGCAAGAATGAACAAGGCTATTTTGAAAGAATAGACTCTAATAATCCTATCTCTCTCGATCCCATAATCCAGGAATCGCTTCAGAGAGCCGCTCAATACTTATCGTGCCGCTCGCTGATTCATTGCAAAATCGTTGTCAAAAACAGATCCAAAGAACCTCTAAATGTAAAACGCCTTGCCATTTTTACAAGCCTCATGAATGTCTACCAGAAACAAGATAATCTCGTGTCCGATACCGTCATAATCACAGCTGCCGCGGATGATTCGCTGCAGACAAATATCGATGATAGTGCTTATAAGAATCTTCCAAAGATTCATGCAGCCCCTAAGACCGGACTGAATGAGCTGCTGGTTATGAAAGGCGTAAGTTTCTTGCGCAGTATTGCCGGCCTTTAATGAGGAGAACGAAATGGATGACACAATTTTCCCTGATTCCATAGATCGCTTTATACAGGATGCCCTTACGCCCGAGTTCTGGAGCAAGGCTTTTACGATCCTGATCACGGCGATTCTAATTCTTGTCTTTTTCAGAATACTACGGATAATTCTAGGCCGTGGGATGAAAAAGACTATACCCGAACAAAAAGCACAGCTCATCTTAAAAGCTCTCCGCTACACAGGCTGGGCAATCGCTGTTGTATCTGTCTTGCAGAGTGTAGGCGTCAATCTTTCGGCTTTGCTCGGAGCAGCCGGAATTGCGGGAATCGCAATTGGATTTGCTGCACAGACCTCAGTGTCGAACCTTATCAGCGGTATATTTCTTGTTTTTGAAAAACCCTTTCAAATAAGCGACACCATACAGATCGATGAGATATCCGGAATCGTAATGTCTATCGACCTCTTATCGGTCAAGCTTCAGACCTTCGATAACCGCTTTGTCCGGATTCCAAACGAAAGCATAATAAAGACAAACGTGATCAATCTCACCCGCTTTCCAATCCGCAGGCTCGATATATATGTAAATGTCTCCTATACCACCGATCTAAGAAAAGCCACGGATGTTCTCCGAGATATTGCATACAAAAACATCTATGTGCTCGATAATCCATCTCCCCTCATTCTTATAGACAAATTCGATATTCCGGGCGTAGGTATTCTTCTCGGTGTATGGTTCGAAAAGTCAAATCTCGTAGAAATAAAGAATACAATTCTAATGGATATTCAAGAGCGATTTGCCGAAGAAGGCATCGAAATACCGTATCCGAAGCGCGATGTCTATATCAAAGGCATAGCGGAAAGAAACCTGATCGAAATAGACCGGAAAGAAAACACTTAAGCTAGGTTAGCAATATATCCCTGCTAGCTTGTGATATTTTCGGACTTTTAGCTGATATTCTTGATCTTCTTCAGGGCTCCGAGCAGCCTTTTCTGTGTCGAAGTATTATAAGGCGGATAGAATTTTTCAACCGCGCTTATGGGGCCCTGATATAATACCGTTCTCTCGTGCGAGAAAGTCTTAAAGCCATAGAAACCATGGTAGCTTCCTGTTCCGCTCATCCCCACGCCGCCAAAAGGAGCATCAAGGTTTTCGATCTGCACAATAAGGTCATTTATGCCGACACTGCCCGAAGTCGTTTCCGCCAGGAGCCTCTCTGCGCTTTTTTTATCTTTTCCTAGAATGTAGAGAGCAAGTGGTTTTGGCCTAGACCTTATAAACTCAATTGCTTCATCGAGTGAATCGTAAGCAAGAACTGGCAGTATTGGACCAAAGATTTCCTCCGCCATAATGGCCATATCGATTTGCACCCCTGTGAGCAGGGTTGGCGAAACATATCGATTCTCCACATCGAAGCGACCACCGAATTCAAGCTTGGCTCCTTTGGAAATCGCCTCTGAGACAATTCTCTCGAGACGAGCACAGGCAGCCTTATCCACAATGCGTGCATAATCTGGCGAAGCCTGCCTCTCTTCTTCGGACTTTCCATAGAATGATTCAATAGCCAGGCGCATCTCCACCGAAAATTCTCCAACCAACTCCATAGGGCAGAAAAGATAATCGGGCGCAATGCATGTCTGGCCGGCATTGAGAAATTTGCCCCAAGCGATTCGCTTACTGGCTTGCTTTAGGTTCGCGCCTCGCAACAGAATGGCGGGCGATTTACCACCAAGCTCCAACGTGAGCCCCGCATGCATGCGCGCAGCAGCCTGACCTACCTTGACTCCTACTGCAGGGCTTCCTGTAAAAAATATGTGATCGAACGTGAGTTCTAGCAGAAAATCGCCAAGCGTGCTGCCTGAACCCTCAACAATCGCTACCTCTTGGGAATCGAATACTCCGGCAATAAGGTCTGCGATAAACGCAGCAGTATGCGGTGTCTTATTTGAGGGTTTTGCGATCACGCAGTTACCTGCAGCAACCGCCGAGACAAGTGGTGCAATTAGAAGCTGAAACGGATAGTTCCATGGCGCCATGATGAGGACGCGCCCTTTTGGCTCATATCGCACACGCGTAGAAGAAAAAGGCAAAATGAGAGTCCCCTTTGCGCGCCTTCCTTTCATCCATACCTTGAGATGGCGTACTGCAACATCGATTTCTTCTATGCAAGGAAAAACCTCAGTTAACCAGGCTTCAAATGCAGGCTTACCAAAATCGGAGTTCAGGGCCGCATATAATTCGTCGCTTCGTGATAGTATCGCCGAGCGGAGCTTTTTTAATTTGACAATCCTTTCTTCTGGCCCAGTAAGGGCTAGTTTCCAGCGCCGCTCCGCCTGTGATTCAAAGAGTTTTTCAAGCTGTTCTTTATCCTGAATGACCATTTTCCTTGCTCTCCCTTGCATTTCTTATACCATAAAAATGCTTGAACTGTAGATCAATATTAGACTTACCTGACCTGTCATTCATACTAGCTTCAAATACTAAGCAATAACATCTTGCAAGATATCGCCGCGAATTTGGCTTTTATTCTAAAAGCCCTTCGATACATTTTTATTATTGGTTCTTTTAATCGACTATTCAAGGATTAGGGAATTAAAGAAGAAGCAAAAGCTATTCTCTTGGCGCTGAGCATGGGCATGCTGATTTTCGGGTGTACGATTGTGGTTACCCCATCATGTGACCAATGGAGCCTATATTATAAATGAGAAGGATCCCAAGAAGCGTATGCAGTATCGACAACCTCAAGTCCCTCGACACCGCCTTCTTAACCATCATATACCTTAGCACCACCTACTATTATTCCCGGTTCTGGCTTCTAATAGATATCAAAACACTACTGCTACGAACCTTGTGTATAAGAAGTTGAAGTAAGAAGGAGGTAATAGCCCGAATAAGGGAAGAGCAAGGAGCTAACTATGCAGACTTTCCCTTTCTGCCCTAATCCCAAATGTCTCCATCATAAGGCAGCTCCAATTCAATCTATTGAAGCGCCCCGGGTTTACTATCTCAAAAGAGAGTTTAGAAAGTGCCTTGCGGATCATCGCAGAGAAACGCTGTGCTTTGCAAGGAATGTGTCCAATATGCTGCATGGACTTGTCTTGTACATATAAGAATAAAGCGGATTATGTACCTGGCTATACTTACGCACAAGAAGGCTTTCATATGCCATTCTCAATCCTTATAAACAAGGTTCGTAGCAGTATTGAAATATCGATAAAATGGTTGTAGGATAGAGTGGGTCCGGTTTCGAGACCGATTTCTAATATCTTATATCTTAGAGGAATACCACAATGCCTAATAACAAGAACATGGTAATGATCGACGGAAATGCCGCCGCGGCTCATGTCGCACACGCATGTTCAGATGTCATCGCTATCTATCCGATTACACCTTCTTCGCCCATGGGTGAGCTCGCGGATGAGTTCTCTTCAATGGGCAGAAATAATATCTGGGGTACTGTTCCGCAGGTAGTCGAGATGCAATCAGAAGCCGGGGCAGCCGGTGCGGTACATGGTGCACTTACAACCGGTGCGCTATCCACAACCTTTACGGCTTCTCAGGGTCTTTTGCTGATGATTCCGAATATGTTCAAGATCGCAGGTGAAGCAATACCTACTGTATTCCATATTGCCGCCCGCGCTATTGCAGCGCATGCGCTCTCGATTTTTGGAGATCATCAAGATGTTATGGCTACCCGTCAAACCGGCTGGGCTATTCTTGCCTCCAACAATGTCCAGGAGGTAATGGATCTTGCCCTCATCGCTCACGCTGCTACACTCAAAGCACGCGTTCCATTCCTTCATTTCTTCGATGGCTTCCGCACTTCCCATGAGGTTTCCAAAATCGAGGAACTCTCTTATGACATAATACGAGCCATGATTCCCGAAGAGAAAGTGCGAGAGCATCGTGCTCGTGGACTCAGCCCCGAGCACCCTGTGATTCGCGGCACAAGCCAAAATCCCGATGTCTACTTTCAAGGACGAGAGACAATAAACAAGCTATACGAGGCAACTCCTGCTATTGTCGAAGAAACGATGAGGCAGTTTGCCGAAATGACCGGACGAGCCTACAAGCTCTTCGACTACTCAGGCGCTCCAGACGCAGAGCGCGTCATAATACTCATGGGGTCGGGCGCCGACACAGCCGAAGAGACGGCTGAATACCTTACAAAACAAGGTGAAAAGGTAGGTGTCATCAAAGTCCATCTCTTTAGGCCATTCTCTGTCGAGCATTTCATAAAGGCAATACCGGCAACGACCAAGTCAATAGCGGTTCTCGATCGCACAAAAGAATCAGGTGCTATTGGCGAGCCTCTTTACGAAGATGTGCGAACCGCGATAGGCGAGGCAATGGGCAATCATACCGCACCTTTCAAGAATTGGCCTATAGTGGTGGGCGGGCGATATGGACTTGGATCCTATGAATTCACACCTGCAATGGTCAAGGCGGTATTCGACAACCTTAAGCTTGAGCATCCGAAGAATCACTTCACCATCGGTATCGACGATGATGTTAGCTTTACGAGCCTGCCCTATGACGAGAAATTCCACTTACCAGGCGATGGCATTATTCAGTGTCTGTTTTATGGGCTTGGATCTGATGGAACCGTAGGTGCAAACAAGAATTCCATCAAGATAATCGGCGATGAAACCGAAAACTGCGCTCAGGGCTATTTCGTCTACGATTCCAGAAAGGCCGGCACCTACACGATAAGCCACCTTCGCTTTGGTCCGAAGCAGATCAAAAAGCCATATCTGATCACAAAAGCCGATTTTCTGGCATGCCATAAGTTCAGCTTTATAGAGAGGATAGACATTCTCTCCAATATCAAAGATGGCGGGACATTCCTTCTAAATAGCCCTTATTCTGCCGATGAAGTGTGGGACAATTTGCCAATAGAAGTACAAAAGGAAATAATCGACAAGAAGCTAAGCTTCTATGTAATCGACGCTATGTCCATCGCAGACAAGGCTGGAATGGGCACGCGAATCAACACCATTATGCAGACCGCATTCTTCAAGATCTCTGGCGTACTGCCCGAGGAGCAGGCTGTCGAACTCATCAAGAAGTACACAGAGAAGACTTATCTGCGAAAAGGCGCCGATGTCGTCCAAAAGAATCTCGATGCAATAGATCTGGCACTGAATGCCACGCATAAGGTCAAGATTGGCCAAGCAGACAGCATTAAGCACATGCTCCCGCCGGTGCCACAGACGGCTCCCAAGTTTGTGCGGGAAACTCTGGGCGAGATTATTGCGCAGCGCGGTGAGAAAATGCCTGTTTCGAAGCTGCCACTCGATGGAACCTTTCCTACCGGCACAACGCAGTACGAAAAGCGCAATATAGCGGAGAAAATTCCTGTATGGGAGCCATCGCTTTGCACCCAATGCGGCAATTGCAGCCTGGTCTGCCCTCACGGAGTAATCCGCATGAAAGCTTATGATCCTGCAATACTCGAGAATGCGCCTTCCACCTTTAAGAGCACCGACGCAAAAGGCAAGGAAGTGGCTGGTCTCAAAGTCACCGTACAAGTTGCACCCGAGGATTGCACTGGTTGTGGAGCGTGTATCAATATCTGCCCGGCTATCGATAGAGCCAATCCAGGCAGAAAAGCCATCAACTTCGGACCGCAGATCGAGCTTCGTGACACCGAAAAACAAAACTGGGACTTCTTCCTCTCTATTCCTGAAACCGACAGCAAATTCCTGAACCTCTCGATTCCAAAAGGCATCGCAATGAAGCAGCCTCTATTCGAATTCTCCGGAGCATGCGCAGGTTGTGGCGAAACCCCATATATCAAGCTCGTGAGTCAGCTGTTTGGCGACCGAGCAATCATAGCCAATGCGACTGGCTGTTCCTCTATCTATGGCGGGAACTTACCCACTACGCCCTATACGAAAAGAGCGGACGGTAGAGGGCCGGCTTGGTCCAACAGCCTATTCGAGGATGCAGCCGAGTTTGGATACGGCATGCGCCTAACTTCGGACAAGCAGAATGAATATGCGCGAGAGCTTCTTGCTTCAGCCAAAGGTAAGGGTATTCCCGAAGAACTCGTAGACAGGTTGCTTTCCAATACTCAGGATAGCGATGAACAGATCGAAGCTCAGCGCGCCGATGTGGCTGCACTCAGAGAATCCCTTGCCGGCAAATCCGAAAGCTGGGCTAAGGAACTCGACAATGTAGCCGAAGCTCTGGTTCGCCGCTCTGTCTGGATTTTCGGCGGAGATGGATGGGCTTACGATATAGGTTTCGGCGGTCTCGACCATGTAATTGCTTCGGGCAAAAACATCAACCTCCTTGTGCTGGATACAGAAGTCTACTCCAACACCGGAGGCCAGGCCTCTAAAGCTACTCCAATTGGAGCAATTGCTCGCTTCGCAACGGCAGGCAAGGAGACTTCCAAGAAAGACCTTGGCATGATCGCAGTAAGCTACGGATATGTCTATGTTGCGCAAATTGCCTTGGGAGCCAATATGGTGCAGGCAATAAAGGCCATTCGTGAGGCTGAAAGCTATAATGGGCCTTCTATTGTCATAGCCTATTCGCATTGTATCAACCACGGTATAGATATGATGAAAGGTATGGATCAACAGAAAATGGCTGTCCAAAGCGGTATGTGGCCGCTATATCGCTACGACCCGAGGCTCAAGGCACAAGGAAAGAACCCATTCCAGCTCGATTCCAGAGAGCCCGACACTTCTAAGCTCGAGCGTTACATGTACGCGGAAGTTCGCTTTAAGAGCCTTGTCCAAGCCAACCCAGAGCGCGCAAAGGTTCTTCTGGAGAAGCAGCGCGAGCTTATCGGACGGCGCTATAATGAGTATCGCTATTTAGCGGACAGGCCTTTCTGATCTCTGGAATGGTCTCTATCTCATAGGCTCCGCTTCTAAATCTGAAAGCCACTCCAATTAGGGGTGGCTTTTTTACTTTCCAATATTGACCTTTGCGGCCATTTTCTTCTAAAGTGACAATGCTCGATGAATACAATAAAATCGTATAAATGGACCATTGCAAGCGCAATGGTAGTGCTCCTCCTGCTTCTTATGCCATTTAGAATATTTCAACAAACCCCTCAAAGCCTTAATGACTTTGATAAATTCATACATGCAATCCTCTTTGGAGCCATGACAGCAGTATTTTGTGCTGAACATAGGGCTCTAAAGAAAATCAACCCAAAATTCCTTTTGAGCCTCGTAATTATAAGCGCTTTTGCATTTCTGACCGAGATCGGCCAGCTTCTTACAATAACCAGGCATTTCGATTTGAAGGATTTTGGAGCGGATGCAATTGGGATTGCTGCAGCCCTGTTAGTCATGCGAATCGCGACAATGCTTTCGTGAGTTTTTCGGCAATTAGATATCATATTTGATATCAAATAGAAAATAGGAAATACTCTACTCAGGGAGAATCGCGATGAAGAATCTTGAAAAACAGGGTTTCCCCGCTCCAAAGAATGAGTCGACTCCTGCCTCGGAAAAATCTGCAAGAATAGAATCACTTACTCTTTTGCAGCTACAAAAATCTAGCTTTTTATTTTTCTTGATTACGAGCATGTTCGTCGTTTTTTGTTGTATATTGATGATATTGATGCCCGAAATTGCTTTTCTAACCTACTATTCGCCAGAAATGCTCATACTTATTGGGCTATTCTCTTTTGGGTTTTTGATTGTCCACCTTAATAGAAAATTAGCCTGGCTCGGGCCTGTCCTTATTATTGCTCTTTTGCCATTGACTCTCACAAGGTATTTGACTTTTATGTACAGTATTTGCGCCTTTATCATCGCGCTTATCGAACTCAATCGCCTGGGCTTTTTTAAGCATGCAGGCCTATTCAAAGCTTGCATCCTTATCTCCTACTATGCCTGGAATTTTGCGCTGGTCGCCATCATGCATAAAGAATTCTTCCTCGACATAATTTTGTCGATTGCCTTCCTATCTCTGTTTTTTATTTATTTGATCCCAATAATTCAAGATAGATCGCAGATTGGGAAAGTTGATCTAGCTTATAGAATTTACCCAAGAGATTTGAATCTTACCTGCCGAGAGATGGACTTCTTAAGAGATTGCCTCAATGGAGCCACTTTTAAAGAGATAGCTTATAAGCACCATGTAAGCGAATCGACAGTTCGTAATACTTTTGCTCACATCTATCATAAATTCAATGTAGTAGACAGAATAGACCTTATGTCAAAGCTTGCTGCTTTTGATATCATCGACGAATAACTCAAAAGAGGGATTTATGGATTTAGATTCATTGGCTCTGAGAAATATCGCAGGAGAGAACGCAGATACTCTTCTTGCAGATGCGGATAGGACCGCAAAGGCTTTTAGGTATTTCTATGTTGTGGTATCACGCCTTCGTGCATCCGATGGCTGTCCCTGGGACCTCGAACAAACGCCATCGAGTATCCGCGGCAACATTATCGAAGAGGCATACGAGCTTGCGGAGGCCATAACCGAAGATGACAGCCTTCATATAAAAGAAGAAACGGGAGATCTATATCTTCTCGCCACTATGGTAGGCTACATGTGTCAGCAAGAAGGACGTTTCTCAGTGGCCGATAGTTTGTGCGATGAAGCCCGCAAACTGATCCGTCGACATCCTCACATATTTGGTGAGTCCGAGGTCCTTAGTCCGGATCAAGTTGTGCGGCAATGGAACGAAATCAAAGAGCAAGTCGAAGGCCGTAGAAAAAAAGAGTCAATCCTCGACGAAGTCCATCGTAGTCTGCCGCCATTAGAAAAAGCCTATAAACTTCAGAAAAAAGCGGCAAAAGTCGGCTTCGATTGGCAGCACGAGCGAGATGTTTGGAACAAGCTGGAAGAGGAATTAGGAGAGCTAATGCAAGCCAGGGCCTGGAAATCTGAAGAATGCCCATCTGACATAGCTACCGATAGCGGATCGAGCAAGGATGCACTCGAAGAGGAATTTGGAGATCTTCTTTTTACCGTAATAAATGCAGCCCGGCTTTACGGCATCGATCCATCGATCGCCCTACAGCGCACCAATGGTAAATTCTCGCGACGATTCCGTCATGTCGAGGAGAGCATGAAGCGGCAGCATCTCGATATGAATCAAGAAAATATGGATATGATGGATGCATTCTGGAACGAAGCAAAAAGGGCAGAACATTCATAACAAAACAAGCGCCTATCCGAGATAGTATCGAGTAGCACATCCTCTTGCTATAGTATATATTCGACAATATGGCCATTCTGCTTTCTGCTCAGAAGCTTGCAAAGGCACGCAAGACATTCAATATTTACAACTTTTTAAATTCTTTCTCTTTCGTGTTTGTATCTGGATCGATTATCACGCTATTTGCCCTAAAATTGGGTGCTAAGAATAGTATCATCGGCCTTTTGAATGCCCTGGCCTATGTAACTTTTTTTATGCTGCCGCTGGGCAAGCGTTTGGTCAAAAGGTCTTCGATAATAAAGGTATTCGGCTGGGGCTGGGTTATAAGGTATATCGCCCTAGTACCAATTCTGTTTGCCCCTCTATTCGCCTCGAAGGGGCATATGGGTCTTGCGATTCTTATACTCATTCTGGGTACGGCAGGATTCCACATATCCAGAGGAATTGCCCTGATCGGAAATAATCCGGTGTTGGGACTATTATCCACCGGAGGTGGCGACAAACCTCGAAGTGATCAAGGGCGATATCTAGTCAACATATCTGTCGTCAACTCAGTAGCGGCAATTCTGGCCAACATTGTGCTGGCATTTTTGCTTGGCCAAGAAGCCTCGCTATGGACCTACACAATTGCAATAGCCCTTGGAATTATTACCGGGCTTATCAGTTGTGCAATACTATTCAAGACGCCGGAACCTGAAGCCTTTTCCGGCAAAGATGAGCAATCTCTCTGGGATGTCACAAAAGAGGCTCTTGTCCAGCCGGATTTTCGCGCGTTTATATTGACTTTCATGTTGCTATCCTTCCTTTCCGGCATGGGGCGCGCATTTCTGCCGGTCTATGCAAAAGAAGTCTTCGCTCAGGGCGATGATGCGATAATGGTATATTCGATCGTAGCAAGCCTTGGCTCGATAACGATGGGGCTCATAACCCGCCTGGTCGTAGATCGCCTCGGTCCGAAGCCACTTTTTATAATCTATAGCGCAATCGGATTTGTTTCCTTTCTTCCAATCGCCCTTATTCCTGGTTCCGCGACCTTAATGGGCGCACCATCGGTTATAGCATTGTTTCTGGCCATAGTTCATTTTCTTTCCTCTTTTGGATTTGCTGGTGAAGAGAATGCTGCACAGGTCTATTATTTTGGCCTGGTGCCAAAAGAAAAAATGCTCGATTTGGCGGTAATCTACAATCTAGCCTATGGGATTGGAGGATCTCTGGGCTCATTCCTTGGGGGCGGAATTCTCGAGGTCTTTGCGAATATGGAATTGTCTGATGCTGGAGCCTTCAGACTCTACTATGCCGCGATCAGTGTAGGGCTTGTTGTTGTGATCTATAGCATGCGAAATCTACCACACATGGGTGCAAAGTCGGTAACTCAGTCGATCTCTATTTTGCTTTCTCCTCGAGAACTACGAGCTTTCGATCTATTGACGAGACTCGACCAGAGCGCAAGTGCCCATGAGGAAGTGCGCATCATCCAAAAACTCAGCAAGTCGGAATCGAATCTTACGCAAAAAGAACTTGTGGAGTATCTCTATTCGCCACGTTTCGAGGTTAGATCCGAAGCTCTCCTCGCCCTCGAATCAATACCGGAGCTCGATCATGAGACAATTGTCGCCTTGATACGAGAAGTAAAAGCTAATGTCTATACCACAGCCTATGTTGCGGCTCGGATACTGGGCAAACAGCGATCCAGAATAGCGATTCCAGCGCTTATCGAGTCGCTGGATGGACCAGACTATATGTTGCAGAGCATGGCTATGATAGCCCTTGCCAGACTCCAAGCCTTTGAAGCAGTTGGCAAAATCGAACAGCTTATGCGATCTATGGAGAATCCACGAGTTCGAATATCCGGAGCGTATGCGCTCGAGCTTTTCGGAAGAATTGACTCTATTCCTACACTGATATCCTGTCTTAAAGCCGAGGATAGACCTGCCAGTGTATCCGACGAACTTGTACTGAGCATATCAGGCATTCTGGGCATCGATAAGGAGTTCTACCTTCTATATTCGGAATTCATAGATGACAATTCCTATGGCATTGCACAACTCATAGCATATTCAAAGGATCTGAATCTCGGAGATGATAGATTGAATGTATGGATTTCTGCAGTGGATGCTCTATTTGCCCCTGATTCCGATACTGCTCCTCTTGCGCGGCTACTTCTCGCAAGCCCTAGAATAACCAATTCTATCCTCATGCTAAGCGATGGACTTCTGGACCCCGGGCTTACGTATCCTGGCTTTAATTTTCTATGTGCCTATATTGCTCTCCATATAGAAGATCTGAAAGACTATTAAAAGTACACCAC
>ERZ795030.939-NODE-939-length-42602-cov-8.658378_pt1 | contig 42602 bp, 39 predicted proteins | sample MGYA00375122_ERZ795030 | MGnify/ENA primary metagenome ERZ795030 (study PRJEB30165, sample SAMN05720146) | activated sludge metagenome | isolation source: anaerobic digester from wastewater treatment plant | place: Japan | collected 2015-04-20 ... | reverse complement strand
GAATTGCTTGTGTTATCATTTCTGGGAAATTCCATTTTTCTCCTATGCGCGCCCCGACTTCTGCATGATTTATACCAGCGATCAATCGCTCAAGTGTATTTAAAGCAATGTTTTTATACGCCATAATATCTTTAAATTTTTTCATCACTTCTGGATGTGTTGTTTCAAAAACAACCTTTCCCATATCGTGTAAAAGCCCACAAACATAGGCATTTTCTACGATCTCTTTTTTTGTTGCAAAAAAATTTCTCGCTATATTATATGAATAAAAAGCAACCTTTTGTGAATGTGACCATAACATTTTTTTTCCTGGCGTTTCTTCACCAAGAATTTTTAAAGACTCCACAGAGTACAACAAGTTTTTTATACCCTTGATGCCAACCATCTGCACCGCTCTAACAATACTATTGCAGGGTTGCGACAAAGCAAAAACAGATGAATTTACAAGTTTTAGTAAGTCAGCTGTTAAAGAAATATCGTTACCTATTAGACGTGCTATTTCAGAAAACTCTACTTCTGGATCTGACATTAAGGCATGTATAGAAGCAATATTTTCAGGAAAAAAGGGAAGGGCATCTATGCTTTTCGCTATTTCTTCAGATGCAACATTAAGCTGCGCCTCTGACTCTTTATTCAAGGGCAGGTCTATTCGTGTGATAGTTTCCTCTCCCTCGCTCGCGATTTGAAAGTTTTCCTCCGACAAGCCAACTTTTTTAAGCATAAGGGTCAGTATAATTAAACCAAGCCCAGCTCCTTCTGTTTCGTCAATAAAATGCACAAAAGCTTCTTCTACAGAGCCAAATTCATGCGAACGAGCTATTTTATCATGCATTCTTTTATATTCAAAAACAGTGAGAGGAGAGTTATTTCGAATTTCAATTCTTATTGTATTGCCTTTTTTATGCAAAATAAGTTTTATATACAAGCCAGCATCTTTTTGTAATTTTAAATAATGTGTTATATTTCCAAGAGTATCTTCTTTAAATTTTTCCATTCCCTCGTTATATTCTTCTTCGTTAAATAAATCTAAACCTTTTTCTTGAAAATAAACTCGTTTTGTGTTTGCTTTTTTTGCATTTGTTACTAATTCATTCACACAATACACAATATATTCTATCATGTGTTCTTGATGCAATTCCTTCAAATAAAAAGTAATCACTTCCCTAATATATAATTCCATATCATGTGGAAGCGTATACGTAGTAATAAGAATTGGTATCTCTGCTTCAACTGCTTTTTTTATTTTCGAAACATTTATTTGGCTCATTTTGTACTCCGACATAAATAAACAACCTTCTTGCAAAATTTTATTAATAAAGTATATCATAGAAGATAAAAAAAAAGAAGTTCGTTTTTTATAAAAATTCTTGCTCTGTGATAGCTTTTAGGGTATTATAAGCCATATGACAGACATTTTTTTCGCTCAAATCCTTATACTCTTTCTACAATGTGTTACGCTTTATCGGCCTTTTTCAAAACATTTTATCCAAACAGATTACCACAAAGATGTTCTTTCGGTTCTTCCCCTTATTTCTCTTGTAATTATAGTTTTGTCTTTTTTTGCATTTTCACTGCAAATAAGCTTGATGTTTTTGTTTTTATTAGGTCTTTTTACTTTTTTCCTGAACCTCCCAAGGACTCTTTCTTTTATAGGAGGCATGCAAAAAGATTTTTTCTCTCTACCTTTTAAAATAGTATCAGCATTTTTATTGATACTTTCACTATCTCTGTTTTTATTGTTAAGTATTTATCGACCCTTGCCGAACAAAATATCTAATCTTGTCACAAGCAAAACCTTGTACTACGGCTCGCATAAATCTGGTTTTTTTGAGCGAAGAGGACTTTTTGATGCCTTTACAGCCGAAAAAATAGAAGTTTTTCCAGCAGAAAATACTTTTACAAATGACAAAGACTTACAAATAGTGGTTTGTATACCAGATTTTTGCTACGACATAGAAGACACATACAAAACTGCGATAAACATAGCAAATAAAGGCTACAAAGTTGTTTTATTTGATTTTTTTAGCCGAGATACAGAAGGGTTTTCTGTATTTAGACAAGGGAAAAACATAAAAAACTTTCATGAAAAACTCTACTTAGCATTTAAGCCTGAAATATATGAGCAAGAAAAACAGAACTTGATCGAGCAAAAACGAAAAGAAATGCTCTCAGCGATGAGCCTCATATACAGCGAAAAACCAGAACCCTTCTTTATCATTGCTGATGGATTGAGCTATGAAGCTGCCCTTATTTTGCAGAAAAATTTTCCTTCGATTGTTCTAGGTATATATACGAGCGGTGCGAAGTCCTTATTTGAACAAAGGAAAGAAGAGGGGCTTTCAAGCTTTTTAACAACAAAGCCTCTTGATGCAAAAGTTTTAAATATACAAAAAATGCTCTCATCCCGAGACTTTGCAGCAGAGGCCGATGCTTTTTTTTCTACAATCTCTCAAAAACGACTCCAGGAGGAAAACCAAAATGACACTTTTTGAATTTAATGATTATATCGAAGAGTATTTACAGTTGAAGGCATATCCACAGGATCCCTCACAAAATGGAATACAAGTACAAAATAGCAAGCCAAAAGAAAAAGCTATTCAAAAAATAGCCTATGCTGTTGATGCCTGTCAAGCAAGTATAGAAAAAGCAATCGAAATAGGTGCTGATATACTGTTTGTGCATCACGGTCTTTTTTGGGGGAAGGAGGCGGTACTTAAAGGCCTGCATTATAATCGCATTGCCAGCCTCATACAAAATGACCTAGCACTCTATGCGGTACATATCCCACTCGATGCACACCCAGAAGTTGGTCATAACGCTAGTATTGTAAAGCATCTTGGTTTAAGCAATATCGAGGGTTTTGGTTCTTGGCGAAGCATGGATATTGGTTTCAAGGGGTCTTTTCCTAAAGCAAAAAACATCGATGAAGTTTCAGCATTATTATTTAAAGGAAGCGAAAAAGCACTACAGACAATGCCCTTTGGAAAAACAAATATTTCCAGCGTGGGCGTCATCAGCGGGGGCGCAGGCGGAGATGTATGGCAGGCAGTCGAACAAAACCTAGACCTGTACATTACCGGAGAGATTTCTCACGACCTTTACCACTTTGTTAAAGAAAACAATATCTCGGTCATAGCTGGCGGGCACTACCACACCGAAACCTTTGGACTCAAAAACCTCTTGCAAAAAATTGAAAAGGATTTGCACATAACAGGCGTTTTTTTAGATATTCCTACAAATATGTAAAAGAATAGTAACTCTATCACTGCACTAAAACGAAGTTTTATATAGTTTAATAGCTTAGAATATTTAAATATAGATATTTTTTTATAGCTTTCGCAAAATAACGTTGCGATACAACGAAAGAGAAGGTGCAAACATGGAAAAACTTTTAATTATTGGGGGCGTTGCCGCGGGTGCAACTGCTGCCGCAAGAGCAAGGCGCTTAAATAGCGATATTGAGATAAGCATTTTAGAAGCAGGAAGCGATGTTTCTTTTGCCAACTGCGGACTTCCCTATTTTTTGGGGGGAGAAGTAGAAAATAGATCCGACCTTATTCTTGCAAGCCCTGAAACATTCAAAGAAGAATACAATGTGACTGTCCATCTAAACACCGAAGCACGCACAATCGATAGAAAAAACAAAACAGTTACCGCGATTCAAAACGGGAAAAAACGTGTTTTTGACTACGACAAACTCATTCTCGCACAAGGTGGAAAACCTATTGTCCCGCCACTTCCAGGAGTCGATCAAAAAAATGTATTTACATTGTGGACTCTTTCTGACATGGATAAAATAAACACATTCATTACCAATAAAAAACCCAAAACTGCTGTTGTTGTTGGAGCAGGTTTTATTGGGCTTGAGATGGTAGAAGCCCTTGTGCACCGAGGCTTAGATGTGCACCTTGTAGAACTCGCACCGCAAGTAATGATTCAACTTGAAGCAGAAATTGCTGGTTTTGTTACAAAAGAGCTTTTAGATTATGGCGTTCGCCTTCACCTAAACACCTCACTGCAAGCTATAAAAAAAGACTCTGTTTCACTGAGCGACGGTTCAAAAATAAAAGCTGATTTAGTTCTCCTTTCTGTTGGAGTCCGACCAAGCTTGCAGCTGGCAAAAGATGCCGGCTTAGCAATAGGCGAAACAGGTGGGCTTTTAGTCGATGAATATCTACAAACAAACGACGAAGCAATTTTCGCAGCGGGCGATATGAATGAAATCACAAACACTATATCGCAAAAAAAACAAAGAGTCCCTCTCGCAGGCCCCGCAAATCGACAAGGAAGAATAGCCGCAGAAAATGCCCTCGGCGGGAAAAAACGCTATAAGGGCTCTGCTGTTTCATCCATAGTAAAAATTTTCAAAGCCCATGCAGGTTCAACTGGGCTTAGCTTAAAACAGGCAAAAGAAGCAGGCTTTAACGCAGATGCAATCGTTGTACATAAATCAAGCCATACAAGCTATTATCCGGGCGCTTTTAGAGTAAGCCTTATGCTCATCTTCGATAAAACCGATGGAAGAATTCTCGGCGCCCAGGCGGCAGGAAGAGTTGGTGTCGACAAAAGACTCGATGTTATAACGACCGCAATTGCAGGAAAATTAAAGCTCGAAGAGCTGGGAGAACTTGACCTTGCCTATGCTCCCCCTTTCAATAGCCCCAACGGGCCTGAACAAATGGCAGCCTTTGTTGCAGAAAACCACCGCATCGGTTTTAGCCCCTCTATACTTGCACAAAATCTTGAAGACTGGGTTTTGGCAAAAAGTCCTATTATCTTTGATATTCGCGACCCCATCAGTTATTCACGCGCCCATCTCTCACAAACAAATAACCTAAGCCAAGGACAAATTCAAGAAAGTCTCGACAGCCTTCCAAAAGACAGCGCCTTGCTTGTTATTTCTGAAGATGGACAAAAAGGGCATATCTTAACTCGCATGCTTTTAACGAAGGGATACAGCAATGTACTGAACCTTTCTGGCGGATATATTTCACTTGAAAGACAAGAGCGCGCAAAGCCTTTTGAAAAACTACGCGTTGGTTTGCACGCAATTGAAAAAAAATCAATACAAAAAAGTAGCGAAAGCCATGAGAAAAAAGCATCAGAAGTAAATACAGCTGTGGAAAAAACAGAAGGTCCGCTCATTATAGATGTGCGAACTCCCATGGAATTTAAAATGGGTGCTGTTCCTGGTGCTATTCACGCTGACCTTGATAGCTTAGAAGAAAAGATACCAGTAATTACAAAGAATGATTTTAATAGAGAAATTATTCTATACTGCGCTTCTGGTGCTCGTTCATCGTACGGAGTACGCATCCTCAAAGGTTTAGGCTACACAAATGTAACAAACGGCGGCGGCTTACACACAATGATGTCGCGTTTTGCATAAGACAGCCTTGTAAATATTGAACGAAATCCTCATCTTGCAAAAAAAAGCGTTGTATTGTAGTATTATGACATTATGGAAGAATTCGTTCAGATAGACTTTAAAAAAAAGAAGACCTCTTTTACAAAAAGTCTCCCCTTTAGCCTTGCAATACTGCTTTTTCTCCTCGATCAAGGGACAAAATTGCTCATAGAGAAAAACATCCCTCTCAATTCTGTAGGATTTTCTCTTTTTGGCGATTTTTTTCGTATAATTCACGTAACCAACAAGGGAATTGCATTTAGCCTTGGAAGCTCTTTTCAAGATTCCGCACGGCAAATCCTTTTTGCCTTCCTCCCTTTAGTTGTTCTTGGCTTTGTTGTTTTTACCTATTTTAAAAACAACGATTTCTCCCCCTTTCAACGCTGGACGATTGCTGGCATCATCGGAGGCGGCCTTGGAAATCTTTTTGATCGATTTTTTAGACCAAACGGCGTCGTTGACTTTATCGATGTAAAATTTTATGGGATTTTTGGCTTTGAAAGGTGGCCAACCTTCAATATCGCAGATATGTCCGTGCTTATTTGTGGTATTTTACTTTTAATTTCATTTTTTCTTACGATTCTAAAAGAAAAGAAAAAACAGGAAAGGAACCCAAATGACAAATAAACAAAGAACACTTATTTTTATTGCAGTGGGAACAATTATATCTATCATCCTCACTCTCATTATTTTAATACTACTCATTCTTGTCGGCTCCCTCCTTTTAAAAGAACGAATAGCAAACTTCCTCCCCCTCGTTTTAATGATAGCTATATTTCTTTCGCTCTTTGTGTATCAAAAACTCACTGTTTTTGTTGTTCAAAAATGGAATTTAGAGGACAAACTCGACCCACTTTTTAAGTCTAAAAAAAGACGTAAACCAAGAGACTAAGATTTTCTATCAATAAAATAAAATCTCAATAGCCGTCAGACATAGCACGGTTTAGGTCTCGCTGATACAATTCTTGATATACTAAACTTCTCGTTCGCAAGTTTTCTTTTATTTCTTGAGAAAATGGCATATGACGCCAAAAAACGCCACGAACTTCTTTTTCAAGCCTTTGCACACCTTCGCTTTCCTTTGTCATCCATAAAATATAGTCGTTTATAAAATACTCTTTAACATCACCTTTCAATTTTTGCGTATAAAACCATTGATAATACTGCCCTGTTAAGCCCTCTTCCATCCAGTAATACGAGGCTTTTTCCTTTGCCACTTGCCAGCGCAAATCAGCTACGGCTGTCAATAATGCTATTTCAAGATTTCTTGGATACATTGGCACAACAATGCGACCTCGACTTGTAACACGATTATAGCGGTCGAAGGGTTCCCAACACATTCCAGAATCCCCGTAAGTTGGAACCAAAAGAACATAGGGCACTATTCTATTTTGGTTGTTTTTATGCACCCTACAAAAGGCTCCTGGGTCAATGGATTCAATTTTTGCCATTAAATCTATCACATTTTCTCGATATCCTGTTTGTCGTGGCATACAATGGAAAAACTCTCTTGTTAACAGAGGAAAATGATTTCCTTGACGTCCAACAGTCATTTTAGCCATTTGTCGAACAGTATCTATCTCTTGTAAAATATCGCTTGTATTTACTTCACAATCTTCAGGCATAGCTTGTAGCTTTACTTCTAAAGATTCTGCAACTCCCTTCGCATCTGTGTATTCTTCCAAATATGATTGAATTTCTCGATCTATTTTCAACAAACTTTTTAAGTCTTCTCCAATACTCGGAACCAATTTTTTTTGGGCTTCTGTTAAAAAGCCTTTATGAATATCATTTCCATATGAAGGATGCTCACAAAACTTATCTACTTTTGATTTTAATTCTATCTCCAACATAGAACGCTCTCTCTCTTTTGCTGTAAGCATTCGTTCCGACGCTTGCAACTTCCCTTCATTCTTTGCCTGTAACTGCCTTAATCGTTGTGCTTCTGCATTTCCGCCACTGCTGCCTTTCTTCGTAGGCCGTGCTTCGTCCGTTGCAGAAGGAGCCATTTTTCCATTCCCAATATCACGAAACCATTCATCAACATAAAATACAGGTTCTCCCGTATTATTTTTTGGAAAAACACTTGCAAAGGTATCTTTTTGCTCATTTGTCAAAAGCGATGGCAGAACAAGTCCAAATCGCAAAAGCATTTTTTTCTCTTCTTCTATGGTCAAAGAAACTGTCTTTGGGGCAATAGAGCGAACAAGTTCCCAGTACAAGGTATTTAACTGTTGCCTAAAAACAGATCGATCCTTTGGATCTTTCGATGTAAGATATTTAGATAAAACAGTATGAAAACGTTGCGCTGCTTCTGTTTCGCCCGCAAGAGCTGTTTTATAATAATTTGGATTGCCAAAGACAGGATTTAAATCCGAAGAAAAAAATTCTGTAATAGGCTTAAACCCCGTTAAAGAAAGGTCGACCTCTAAATGAGAATCTTTTTTTTCATCGATTTTTGGACTACCCCAACTATTTTCTTTTTGAAAACCGAGACTTTCATCCTCATCTATCTTAGACAGACCAAAAGAAGGTTTCTTCGCGGTTTCTGCCAAAAGTGCTTCTATTTCAGGTGATAATTGATCGTTCATAGAAAGATTATAACATTTTTTCTCTTAGGTTTCAAACATTTTTTATGTAATCGATATATTTCCATCCACAAGAGGTGAGTCTGTTACTTACTTTTTACTGCTTTTTAAGTATACTTTTAATCATGAATAGATTCGATGTTATAATTATAGGCAAAGGACCTGCGGGAATAAGCGCAGGCTTATATCTCAAAAGATCTCGTTATGAAGTCCTTATCATTGGAAAAGATTTTGGGGCACTCGATAAAGCCGAAAAAATAGAAAACTATTATGGTCTTGAAAACCCGATAAGCGGCAAAGAATTGTCTGAAACAGGCATAAAACAAGCAGAACAACTCGGTATAGATATTTTTACCTGCGAAGTAACCTCCGTTGAGGCTACTTTTGAAGAGCCCTATCGCTTTAAGATTTCTGCAACACAGGGCGAAAAAAAACAAGAATTTCTTTCAAAATCACTGCTTATTGCTACAGGAAAGCAGAGAAAAACACTTCGCATTCCAGGTTTTGATGATTTTAATGGCAAGGGAATAAGCTTTTGCGCCACTTGCGACGGCTTTTTTTACAAAAATAAAACAGTCGGCGTCCTCGGCGCAGGCTCCTACGCGATGAGCGAACTCTCCTATCTATATAATCTAAGCCAAGATATTCTACTCTTTACTAACGGCGATCCACAAATAGAAAAAACCCTCTTAGACTCTCCGCTTCCAGAAGGCGTTCGCTTAATTACTGATAAACTAAGCCAAATATACGGAACAGAATATCAGGATAATGTCAGTGTTCTCGCTGGAGTTGAAACAAAGGACAACGAAGGAAATATACAACGCCACGATCTCCAAGGCCTTTTTGTCGCCCTTGGAACAGCTGGTGCCTCTGACTTTGCAACAAAACTCGGGCTTGCAACAGGAGAGGGAACCAATGCCGGCACCATACTCACCGATGACGGAATGCGAACAAATGTCCCTGGAGTTTACGCTGCAGGGGATGCAACAGGCGGCTTTTTGCAAATAGTAAAAGCTGCAAGTGACGGGGCTATCGCTGCAAAATCAATTGGAAGCGACTTAAAAGAGCTTTCACGCTAAGTTTTCTTAACGATTATTGCCCTTTTTTCTTTTTTTTATTACCTTTAAAGCATAGACCTAACACTGAGGTTCTTACATTATATTTTTAAAAGAGGAAAAAATGGCAAAGTATCAATTCCAAACAGAAGTTTCACAGCTTCTCAAACTTATTATCCACTCTTTGTATTCAAACAAAGACATTTTTTTACGAGAAATAATCTCCAATGCATCAGACGCCCTTGATAAATTAAAATATCTCAACCTATCTGATGAAAACTACAAATCCATCGTTTTTGACCCACGAATTGATATAAAATTCGATGAGAAAGAAAAAACTATTACCGTACAAGATAGCGGTATCGGCATGGACGAAGAAGACTTAAATGCAAACCTTGGTACAATTGCACGTTCTGGCACAAAGGCTTTTTTAGAAAACCTTGAAAAAGAAGCAAAAAAAGATTCTGCGCTTATCGGACAATTTGGTGTTGGTTTTTATTCGGCCTATATGACTTCAAAAAAAATTGATGTTATCACAAAAAAAGCTGCAACTGAAAAAATCCTCCTGTGGTCAAGCGATGGAACAGAATCTTACGAGATAGAAGAAGTCGCAAAAGATTCTGAAAAAGCGAAAAACCTCGGCTTTGACAAAGACGGAAGCAATGGAACAGCCATTATTATGTACTTAACAGATGAAGACGCTTCCTATGCCTCACGCTGGAAAATAGAAGAACTTATAAAAAAATACAGCGACCACATTGCCTTCCCTATCTTCTTACACTTTGAACAAAAAAAATACGACGACAAGGGCAAAGAAACTTCTTCTGAAGCAAAAGTCGAACAAATCAATAGCGCAAGCGCGCTTTGGAAACGTTCAAAATCTGATCTCAAAACAGAAGACTATAACGAATTCTACAAAGCAATTGCCCACGATAGCAATGACCCGCTTCTCACGATCCACACCCATGCTGAAGGAACTCAAGAATACACAACACTCTTTTACGTTCCTGAAACCGCTCCCTTTGACATGTATCAAGCGGACTATAAAAGCGGCTTAAAGCTCTATGTGAAACGTGTTTTTATTACCGATGATGACCGAGAACTCCTCCCATCATACCTTCGGTTCGTTCGAGGAATAATTGACTCAGAAGACCTACCGTTAAACGTAAGCCGAGAAATTTTACAGCAAAATAGAATTTTGTCATCGATACAAACCGCAAGTGTAAAAAAGCTTTTAAGCGAATTTAAAAAACACGCAGAAGCATCAGACAAGGCTCTAGAAAAGAAAGCCGCTCTTTCTGAAGGTGAATCCTTGAGCGACGAAGAGCAAAAAGCAATTGACAGATGGAATACCTTTATAAGCCAATACAACCGACCTTTAAAAGAAGGTTTGTATTCAGATTATGCAAACAGAGAAGAATTAAGCGAAATTATTAGATTTAAGAGTACCGCAGAAGAAGGAACCGGAGAAAATGCGTGGACAAGTTTTGCAGCCTATGTACAACGAATGAAAGTCGATCAAAAAGCAATTTACTACATCACCGGTGGAGATGAAAAAAATTTACGTTCATCACCGCTTCTCGAAGCATACAAGGCAAAAGGCATCGAAGTTCTCATCATGTCAGATGATATCGATGACATTGTAATTCCATCTTTGATGAAGTACAAAGACTTCGACCTAAAGGCTGCGAATCGCGCAGGAAGTGATGAGGAGCTCGGAGTCGATAAAAAAGAAGCTGAGAAAAAAGAAAAAGAATTTAAACCCATTGTTGAAAAAATAAAAACAGCTCTTGGAGACAAGGTAAAAGACGTGCATCTTTCAAAACGCTTGTCAGACTCCCCTTCTTGTATTGTTGTTGACGAAAATGATCCATCATTGCAAATGGAACGAATGATGAAGGCCATGGGACAAGCAGGCTTTAGTGAAGTAAAACCTATCCTCGAAGTAAACGGAGACCATGCCCTTGTCGCACAACTGAAAGATACAGAAGATACGGCCTTTATAGAAAATCTTTCAAATGTGCTTTTAGATCAAGCCCTTCTTTTAAGCGGTGCGGAACTCAAAGACCCAGCAGATTTTGTAAAACGCTTGAACGCACTTTTAGCAAAATAAATAAAAGCTTGCAATACTAAAAAAAGCTATCGGTTTAAAATCGATAGCTTTTTTATTTTAAACAGCTCTTTTACAATAATTTTGGTATTTATCTAAATACTTTTATCTCTTTACTTTCGAACCCAAAGTCGCTCATCTAAGGGAAGGGTCTTTTTTTCATCAGCTTTTGCTTCTACAGAACCAAAAGGCATTTGCGATAAAAGTTTCCAGGACTCTGGAATCTGCCAGGTCTTGCGCACAGCTTCATCCACCAGTGGATTGTAATGCTGAAGCGAAGCTCCTATACCTTCACTTGCGAGACTCGTCCAAATAGCATACTGCAACATACCACTCGATTGCAAAGACCACAAGGGAAAATGTTCTGCATACAGTGAAAAATCCTTTACCAGTTTGTTAACAACATTTTGATCTTCAAAAAAAAGCAGGGTTCCAAATCCAGAATCAAAGCCGTCCAGTTTTTCCCTTGTTTTTTCGAAGGCATCTGCCGGTACAATTTTTTCTAAAACATCTTTAGTAAGAGACCAAAACTTTGAGCTTTCTTCCCCAAAAAGAAGGAGAACCCGAGCAGATTGTGAATTAAATGCTGAGGGTACATGTGTCAGCGCAAAAGAAACTATTTCTTGAACTCGATCCTCTGAAATAATTTTATTTTTTCCAAGATTATAAATACTGCGCCTTTCTTGCATTGCATCATAGATTTCCATATCTTCCTCCTACTTTCAAATAAATAATACATATCTAAGCTAATATAGCATATTCCTAGTGATTTGCTATGTAATCAAGTCGCAAAGATTTTTCCCTTTATAACGTCTCTTTCTCAAGGGGGGGAGCGGAAAACCGTTTTTGCAAAAAAACGTTTGAAGCGAGGGGGAGGTCACCCCCTCATCCAAATTTTCTTTCCCAGAGTTTTTTTAATTGATAGTATCGTGGGCTTAAATCTGCAAGTTTTTTTGCGCCTTGTTTTTCTGCGGCTTTCACAATAATCTGTGCGCAGGTGTCTGAGTCGGCAAGGGCGTTGTGGGCTTCGTACTGAATTCCAAAGTTTTGACCTAAAAAGGTGAGTTTATGGCAGGCTAATTCTGGCCAGGTTTTGCGTGCTATAAATACGGAGTCGTAATAGCGAAGTGAGGGGAGGTCGAGCTTGTAATGGGCGATGAGGGCGCAGAGAACGCCCATGTCAAATCCTGCGTTATGAGCGATGACAGGAAAGTCTCCGATAAATTCTTTTACCGCTGCCCATATCTGGGAAAAAAGGGGTGCATCTTCTACGTCTTTTACTCGAAGCCCGTGAATTTCGGTAAAATCGGGGCGAATATAGAGTTTTGGTGGACAGATGAGGGAATAATATTCGTCTGTTTTTTTGCCATTTGTGTATTTTACCAAGCCAATAGATACGGCTGAGTTTGGCGCATAATCTCCAGTTTCAAAGTCGAGGGCAACAAAATGCATCTTCTTTCCTTATATTCGTTTTATTTTAATGAGGATTATATCTTCAGTCTTATTGTATATCTTTTTTTCTAAAGACTTTTACGGTGAGGTCAACGACTAGAATTAAAATGCCCATAAAGACAAAAAGAACAGCCATTCCTATGCCCATAAGTAAAAAACTTTTTTGAAGTGCAAGAAAGTCCATATTAACCTCCAATTAAAATAGGTATGAGTGCGAGAACGAGTCCCCCTGCAACAACGGAGCCAAGTTGTCCTGAAACATTTGCACTAACGGCATGCATTAAAATAATATTTGTTGGGTCATCTTTGAGCGCCATTTTTTGAATAACGCGGCTAGACATAGGGAAGGCAGAAATGCCACAGGCGCCAATCATGGGGTTTATTTTCTTTTTCAAAAAGAGATTTATGAATTTTGCAAAAAGGACACCGCCGGCTGTATTAAAAACAAAGGCAAATAAACCGAGTGCCATGATGAGAAGGGTTTCTGGTCGCAAAAAGCTGTCTGCTCTCATAGAAGCGCCAACGGTTATGCCGAGTAAAATCGTAACGATGTTTGACAATTCGTTTTGGGCGGTAAGAGAAAGTTTTTCTAAAACACCGCTTTCTCGGATGAGGTTTCCAAACATTAAAAAACCAACGAGGGGCGCTGCAATTGGAATAAGGATTGAGCAGATTAAGGTTACCGCTATGGGAAATATAACAAAAACAACTCGGGGGATACTGTGATCGACTGCGGTCATGCGAATAAGTCGCTCGTTTTTTGTTGTTAATGCCTTTATCACCGGCGGCTGAATTATAGGTACCAAGGACATATACGAATATGCGACAACCATAATTGGTCCAAGAAGGTCTTTTGCAAGCTTTGTTGTAATAAATATTGTTGTCGGCCCGTCTGCTGCCCCGATTACACCTATGCAGGCTGCTTCTTCAAGCGGAAAGCCGAGGGCAACTGCAAGAGAAATCGTTGCAAAGATTCCCAAGTGGGCAGCTGCACCAAAAAGCATGAGCCAGGGTCGTTGAAAGAGCGGGGCAAAATCTATCATAGCGCCAACGCCTATAAAAATAAGCAAGGGAAAGAGTTCTGTCAAAACACCTGCTTCAAAAAGGATTTTTAAAGCGCCAGGTGCTCCGTCATGGCTCCACACCACTTCCAAAGGTAAGTTTACCAAGATGGCACCAAAACCAATGGGTAGCAAAAGCATAGGCTCATAGTCCTTTGCAACAGCAAGCCAAATAAGCACAATGCCGATGAGGTACATGAGAACTTGCTCATAACCTATAGCAAGGATGCCTTCAAGAAAAAATGCAAATATATTTTCTAACAAGTTAATCTCCTAGATAACAGTTAACTCATTCTAAACCGAAAGCGCTTTTTTTACAATGGAAAACAAATCTTTTTTTTCAAAATTTTATTTTTTCTAGCTTTTTGAAACCGCACAATGTCTTAGCATATCGACCCTATAGCTCTTGCGAACCTTACTTTTTCCAAAAGGCTGGGCTAAAATAAATTAAAAGCGTATAAAGCTCTAAGCGACCGGCAAGCATAGCAAAACTAAACCAGAGCTTTGTTGTATTAGAAAAAAAACCATAGTTTCCTGCGGGACCAAGGAGTCCAAAACCCGGACCGATATTGCCCACCATGGAAAGACTAGCGGTAAATGAGCTAAGTAAATCAACTCCATCGCGAGACGCAATAACTGTGCTAATCGCTACTAGAATAAAATAAAGAAACACAAAGGCCGAGACAGAAAAAACTAAGTCCTTTCTGCCGGCTTTTTGGTTAAGCCGAATCGTATAGACACCGTGGGGATGCAGCATCTTTTTTATTTCATTTGTCGCTTGTTTAAACAAAACAGTCCAGCGAACAACCTTTATACCACCAGCGGTGGAGCCGGATGAGCCTCCGATAAACATCAAAAAGAAAAGAAGACTTTGTGCAGCTCCTGGCCAAAGCGTAAAATCACTTGTTGCAAAACCTGTGGTTGTGAGTATAGAAGCAACTTGAAAAAAAGCATGTCGCAAGGCTTCTTCTATTTTTCGATATAAAGGATAGATAGATAAAAATACAAAAAACGAAGCAATAAAAATAATAGAAAAATAAACCTTGCATTCGGTGTTTTTTAATAGCTCTTGCCTTTTTTTATTCCATAGTAAAAAATACAAACTAAAATTCACGCCGGCTAAAATCATAAAAACAGTACATATCCACTGCGCACTTGCAGAATAACTTGCAAGGCCGCTATTTTTCATAGAAAAACCGCCTGTTCCAAGCGTTGCAAAGCTATGAAAGACTGCTTCGGTAAAGCTCATTTTTGCAAATAAAAGAAGAATCACTTGTAAAAACGTCAGTATAACATAAAAAATCCACAGTTTTTTTGCCGTTTCACGAATTTTTGGTGTTATTTTACCCTTATCCGGTCCGGTTGTTTCGGCTTTTATTAGCTGAAAACCACCTATGCCCAAAAGCGGCATGAGCGCAACTGTTATAGCAACAATTCCCATGCCTCCAAGCCAGTGCATTTCAGCCCGCCATATATTGAGCGAAAAAGGAAGCGCTTCAACAGAGCTTAAAATACTCGCTCCCGTTGTTGTAAAGCCAGAAACGCTTTCAAAAAAGGCATCAAAAAAAGAAGGGATATAGCCAGAAATCATAAAGGGAATGGAACCCAAGAGGCAGGAAAAAAGCCAGGATAGGGCAACAACGAGAAAGCCAAGGCGCATGGGTAGACGCTGTTTTTTTTTAGCCTTGAAGAAAAAAGCCAAAAGACCAAGTAAAAAACAAAATGCTATGGGAATAATAAATGAAAGATAGACGTCAACTTCGGAAAAATAAATGGCAAAGGCTAAGGGTATGAGCATAAAGCAGGCGATGATACAGAGCAAAAAAACAATAATTCTTGCTAAAAAATACATCATTGTTTTACACCAAAACCTTGCATAAATTCTTTGTTTTTTTCTCTATCGTATAAAACAATGAGAGAATCTTGTGCAAAAAGCTTCGTATCTCCAGTGGGAATATGGTACAAAAGCTCTTTTTCTTTTTTTATAAGCAATACTAAAAAAGCAGCCTCTGCAGAAAGGTCTTTTAAGTTTTTTCCATAAAAAGGAGAGTCTTTTAGCACGCTCAATTCTGCAATTTCCATCTCACCTTCAAAAAGCGTATGGATTCTAGAAATTGATTTTCCCCTCAGGTGGCTCATAATGGCATCTATAACCACATCTTTTATCGGAATAGCAACATCAATACCTATGCCATTTGCAATTTTTGCGTATTGCGCATTTGTTACAAGGCACACGGTTTTTATATCTCCAATCGATTTGAGATATGCGGCAGTTACTATATTTAATTCATGGTTATGAGTTGAGGCAATTAAAACATCATAGTTTTGCAAGCCTTCTTCTTCAATAAAACCCTCATCGCTAATATCTGCCTTGTAGACTGTCGCTTCGGGAAAAAGCTCTGCCGCATTTTTTGCAAGTTGTCCGTCTTTTTCAATAATCGCAAATTCCTTGCGCAATTTTTGAGGAACAGAAAAAACATGTGAAAAAAACCGTTTTTTCTTTGCCTGCATGAGGCGTCCTGCAACCCTATTTCCAATGCGGCCGGCACCCAAAATAGCAATTTTTCGTATTGTTTTTTTTTCTTCTCCAGCAAGTTGCAAAAGGCTTTCTACGTCTTCATCCTTCGTTAAAAAACCAATGCGATCGCCCGCTTGAAAGATTGCCTCTCCATTGGGAATATAAGCTGTTTTTTCATTTTCAATATATACCGCAAGAAATTGTTTTTTTGTAATGGATTTTAAGTTTTGTATAGCAAGCCCGTCAAGGGCAGAATCTTTTTTAACTAAAACCGAAGCTATTTGATAATCGCTTCCTTCAAAGTCAATACTCTCCGAAACCGTATCCCATTTTATCGCATTTACAATTGCCTCAGCTGCTTCTAGATCTGGCTGAATCATAAAGTCAATACCGTAGGGTGGACGACGATTTTTTTCTGCATTTTTTTTGCTCTGTATTCCTATGTCATTATAATAATCACTGTTTCGTACACGTGCTATTTTAACAACCTGTGGATAAACCGAGTCGACAAGAGAGCAGCTAATCATATTTAGCTCATCACTTTCGGTAAGCGCAACAAGGAAATCAGCTGTTTCAATGCCAACTTCTTCTAGAACGTTAAGATTATTTCCATTTGCTTGTAAGAGCATACAATCGAGCCGATTCGATGCGTGCCGGATGGTTTCTTCATCCTTATCTATAAGCACAACATCTTGCCCTTCTGATATGAGCCGTTTTGCCAATTCAGTTCCCGTAAAACCGGCACCGATTATAATAACCTTCATTTTTTGTCTATTCTATTTCCTGTTCGAGTTTTGATTTTTTTCTACCACTCACATCATATAACGAAACGACAGCAATGGAAAGTACCACAGAAGCACCTGCTTCAAGTAATGCTTGTGGAAGTAACATAATTAAAAACGCAATATACCCCGCACCTTCTGTAATCGCTACAAGGTCGGTATAATGTGTTGCATACAAGGCACCGATTACAAAAACAGTATTCGTTAATGAACCCAAAAAGGCAGCAACCCCAACAAAGCCTTGTTTCAAAAAAGGGCTGTTGTTTTTGTTCATACTCTGCAAAGCCTTAAATACAAAAAATGTTATAAGAGCAATAAGCATTCGAGGTAGAACAGAAACAATAGGGTTCACGAAAAAGGGATCGAGCACACCCGTTGGGCCAACGGCAGCTTGAATTAAACTTGAAAGCCCAAAAACCAAGCCAACTCCCAAACCTGCCCATAAGCCGCCGAGCAAGGTAGCGATAATTACTGGTACATGCAAGATAGTGATTGCGGCACCAGAAAACCATGGAATAAAGCCTAAACGAGTTATCGTTAGAACAATTGTCAAAGCCCCAAGGGCTGCAGTGACCGCGAGTGCGCGGATCATTTCTTGGTTATTTGTTTTCATAAAATTAGTTTAATGTAAAACTATTTTTATTGTCAATAGCTAGTATGCTATGAATTTTTTTTACCTTGCTTAAAATCTTCACCAGTTAGATCTTGAAACACAGCCAAATCAAAAAAATGCATAACAGAAAGCACATGGTCCAAGACATCACTTTGTAAGCCTTCATACGGAACCCAGTTTTTATTTGCCGAGAAAAAATACAGCTCAACAGGAATTCCTTTTGAAGTAGGGTCAAGATAACGCACCATAAAGGTAAGCGTTTTACTCACAAGCGGATGTTCTTTTAAGTATTCAACGATATAAGCTCGAAAGGTTCCTAAATTCGTCAATTTTCGTGGCGTAATTTCATCCTCACTTGAAAGATTAAGTTTGGCGTTATATTCTTTAATTTCACTTCGTTTCTCTTGTAAATAGTCTTTTAATCGAGGTAATTTTTCAAGACGATCAAGCTCTTCTTCAGACAAAAAGCGAACCGTTTTCATATCTATATAAATTGATTTTTTTACTCGCCGCCCAGCACTCTCACTCATCCCCCGCCAGTTTTTAAAACTATCTGAAACAAGTGCATAGACAGGAACACTCGTTATACTCATATCCCAGTTTTGAACTCGTATTGTTTGAAGATTGATATCTAAAACCGCTCCGTCTGCACCGTATTTTGGAATTTCAACCCAATCTCCAATGCGCACTAAATCATTGCCGGTAAGTTGCAAGCTCGAAACAAAGCCCATTATTGGGTCTTTAAATACGAGCATGAGAACAGCCGAAAGCGCACCAAGCCCACTCAACAATCCCAAGGGAGAAACATCTATCAAACTGGTTATAATCAATATAACCGCAACTATATAGAGAAATATTTTTACCATTTGCAAATAACCTTTGATAGGTTTTCGTTTTGCAAGTTCTGGACGAAATTGCTTGTAAATTTCATTTATGGCATCTAAAAAAAGCGCAATTGTTTTTGCCGCGGTAAAATAAAAAAAAGCAACAATGAGCCGTTTTATAAAGCTTGCTGCTAAAAATTCGTCTAAAATAAACACAGGATATAAAGTCAATATAAATATAAAACTTCCTACAAGTATAACTTGCTTAAAAATACCGAGGTCCCAAATAATATCATCCCAAGTAATTTTTGATTTTTTTATTGCCTTACTAACAACAAGCTTATTAAAAAGAGAAAGAATTTGCTTAAAAATAAAAGTTAATAAAAATAAAACAAAATAACTGATTAAAACAATAATAATAGATTGCCATTCTTCTGAAACCTGAAATAAGGCTATTTTTTCTTGAATAAAATTATAAAACATAGTCTCATTGTAGCATTTTTATAAAAAAATGAAACCTTTTTTTTATTTCCATGTTATACTTCTTCTATGTATAATTCTAAAATTGGCATTGCGACCTCCTTTTTTGCGGATCAAAACTTTGACTCCTCTCTTACACTCGCCCTTGCACACGAAGAAAATATCTCTTGGGTACAACTTTTTTTAAGTGATTATTATACTGAAAATCCCCATGAAATTTTTACCCTACAAGGACTTGCCACGCAACACGGAACAAAGATTATCTGCCACAGCCCGCTTTTATTAAATCTCGATGCAAAAGATGGCATACATGCAGCGAATTTATCCTTGTTTTTCCCGCAAGGACAAGAAAAGTTCTCTGTCTTTCACTTTGACGAAAATGAAACAATAGAAAATGCCCTCTCCGTCATTGAGTTTTATTCCACAAACGGTTTTACTATATGCCTCGAAAATTTTTACCAAGATAAAAGCAAGGACGCCTTTATACAAAATTTTCACGATTATCTTGCTCTTATAGAAGCCGCTCAAGAAAAAAAATACAAAATCATACCTGTTTTGGATTTTCCAAGGCTTTTTATTGAACCCATTACAGAGGCGGTCGATGCCCTCGCTTATACCGAGCTTTTATTAGACAAACTCGCAAAAACAACAAAAAATCTCATCTTACATCTCATCGATTTTTCAAAAAGTAGCCAAAAACGGGAAGAATGGCTTCCTTTTATGGCTGGCATTATGCCCTACGAAAAAATTTTTGACCTTTTAAAAAAATATAATTTCACTATTATTTCAGCTATTTTGGAATATGAAAACAAAGAAATTGGCAGGCAAAGTTTCCAAGCCCTATCCGAAAGCCTTGATAAACTAGTATCAAACAAAAGCTAAACGAGAAAAATCAAAGGCTTTAAATGAAGCTTTAAATAGTTTAGAATTGGTCAATGATAGTATTTTTTTTAATTGGCATTCTAGCTATATCTCTTTTTTCCTTTTCGCTCAGTGCAGGCTTTATTTTGTTAAATGCGCAAATAAAACCCTATGACACAAGCGAAAAGCTCAAAGAAGAAGAAAGCGCAATGCCCGGCATGCCGACAGAGCTTACCGCCCACGTTCGCGATCCCAAGATTATGACAAGCTTACTTGCTGCAAAAAATCGATGGTATGAGAATCCCATAGAAAAGCTCGAACAAAAAAGCTTTGATTTGAAACCAATCTATGCTGACTTTTGGGAATATAGCAAAAACCCAAAAGCTACTGCTATTTTAATTCACGGGCACATGGACAGCGCCCGCGGAATGGCCTATCTTGCCGAAGAATACCATAAAAGAGGCTTTTCTGTCCTTTCAATCGATATGCGAGGGCACGGAAGAAGTAAGTTAAAGTCAAGCTTCGGCTACAAAGATGCAAAAGACATCCTTCTTTGGATAGCATTTTTACAAAAAAAATATAATATTGATCACAAAATAATCGTACACGGAGTTTCTATGGGTTCCTCAAGCGTTTTGCGCCTTCTTAGCTTGAAAAAAGCTCCTGCAAACATAGCACTCGCCGTAGTAGATTCTAGTTTTGCATCTTTTCAAACACAGTTAAAATCCCAAATCGACAATCTTTTGCCAAACAATTTTTTCCAAAACTTTGTAAAAAAACTCTTGCTCTTTGGCTTGAGTTGTAGTAATTTTTTAGTACAAGGCTTTTTCTTTTTCCAACATGCACCCATACAATATCTAAAAAAACGAAATAAAAGCAGGTCCAAATCTATACCAATTTTGTTTTTCCACGGCTTAAAAGATTCCATGGTGCCAGTGAAAAATTGCGAAATACTATTCGCCCTCACAAATGAACCTAAAAAACAGATTTTGATAGACGATGCCTTACACATAGGTGCGTATTTTTATGCTCCTGAAAAATATATGCAGGAAATAGAAAATCTTTTCCACTAATTGCATTATAAAATAGAATAAATAAATAGAAGGAAGGATTTAAAAAATAAAAAGGCCGCTCAAGGAGGAGGAAAGCGACCTTTTCTAACGTTTTGCTGTATGTTGATATACTATAAAAAATTATTTTTTTTGTCAATACGATTTGTTGACATTTGTTGATTTTTTTCGCAAATATTGCTATATTTTACAAAACAGGGGATATTATGACATTATTCGGCGTTATTGGTGCAATGGAAGTAGAAATTGCACTTTTATTACAAAAAATGGAAGAAACTGCTGCGGTAAAAACAAAACAGATAGCTTCTTTAACCTTTTATGAAGGCGAAATAGGTAAGGCTGCACTTGTTTTGGTAAAATCGGGGATTGGAACAGTAAACGCAGCTCTTTGCGCGCAAATCCTTATCTCGGAATTTAAGGTAAGCCATCTAATCAATACAGGCATAGCAGGGGCTCTTTCAAAAAACTTGGGCGTTTTAGACGTCGTTTTGTCAACAGATGCAGTGTACCACGACTTCAGGGTAACTGGCTTTGGCTACAAACCTTGCATTATACCTGGGATGGAAAAATCCGTGTTTTCAGCTGATTCAAAGCTCATTGAAAAAGCAAAAAATGCCTACACTTCTGCTCATTTTGTCCACAACTTATACACAGGGCGAATTGCAACAGGAAATCTTTTTGTCGATCAAACAAACGAAAAAGCAAGAATCATTAGCGACGTAAGCGACTTGGACGGAATCTCTCCAATCGCTGTAGAAATGGAGGGAGCTGCTATTGCCCACGTTGCTTCACTAAACCAAATACCTTTTTTAATTATCAGAAGCATTTCTGACACCGCTGACGAAAGTATTGAAAAGGGAGAATACAAGGAAGAAGAAGCTGCTAAAATTTCTTCATTTATTGTACAATCTATTTTGGAGGATTAATTATGAAAAAAAAATACAATGTAGAAAGCTTTAATCTCGATCACAATGCGGTTACTGCACCCTATGTTCGCCTTGCCGCAAGCTATACTGGCCCAAATGGAGACATTGTAACAAAGTTTGATATTCGTTTTACGCAGCCAAATAAAGCCTTTCTTCCAACTGGAGCGATGCACACAATCGAACATCTTGTTGCAGAATATATTCGAGATGAAGTTTCTGGAGTAATCGATTTTTCACCCATGGGCTGCCGAACAGGCTTTTATTTTACTCTTTTTGGAAATAAAACCGAAGAAGAGGTAAGCGCGCATTTTAAAGCGGTCTTTCAAAAACTCCTCGACTGGCCCGATACAGAAAAACTTCCTGGCTACGACCCAAAAGAATGCGGCAATTACCTCGACCACAATCTTGCAGAAGCAAAGGCCTATACAAAAAAATGGCTTGAAGGCATAGAAAAATACGGTTTTTCATGCTATAAATAAAAAAAAAGGACTATACTATTTTATGATTTTAATTTTTTCGCTTTTAATTATCGTTTCTATGATTTCTACAAAACTAAGCTCAAAAATGGGAATGCCCCTTTTAGTTGGTTTTATTCTCGTTGGTATAATAGCAGGAAGTGATGTTTTAAACCTACTTTACTTTGACAATGCTCTTATGGCAAAACAAATCACCGATATTTTGCTTATTTTTATCATCTTTGAAGGCGGTTTTCGGGTTACAAGAAAAAACTTTCATAAAACTGCTGCTCCCTCCCTCACCCTTGCAACTCTCGGCGTAATGCTTACAGCCCTGGCACTTGGTCTTTTTATTTACTTTGTATTAAAACTTGATTTTCTAACCTCTTTTTTAATTGCTTCTATTATTTCATCTACCGATGCCGCTGCTGTTTTTATGGTTACAAAAGAAAATCCCATAAATCCCAAACTTGCCACAACGATTAATGTCGAATCTGCTGCAAATGACCCCATGGCAATTCTCCTTACAGTAACCTTTATCCAACTTTTAACAGAAGGAATAAAATCTCCCCTAACCATCATCATTTCACTTACCTGGCAGTTTTTAGGCGGAGTTGCCATCGGCTACCTCGTACACATAGTCACAATCTTTGTTTTCAATAAATTTAACTCAGACAACCGTGGCAATTACAATGTCCTCATCATCGGGCAAATTCTTTTTTGCTACGGCTTAGCGGTGCTTTGCAAAGCAAACGGAATCATTGCGGTCTTTTTTATGGGTTATTGGCTTGGAAATGCAAACTATGCAGCAAAACAGGGCGTCTCTAACTTTCTTGAAAGCATCGCCTCTATGTGCAATGTGGGACTTTTCTTAATCCTCGGGCTTCTCTCTTTTCCTAGCCGTTTTATTCATATTTGGAAAGAAGGAGTTATCGTTGTTCTCGTCCTCATTTTTATTGCTCGCCCCATCGCTGTTTTTCTTTGTACTATACCCTTTAAATACAATTTTAAAGAAAAGCTCTTTATAATTTGGGGTGGCATAAAGGGAGCGGTTCCCATCGTTTTAGCAACCTATCCAGCAGCTTACGGCCTCGATGAAAATGGCTATATCTTTGACATTATCTTTTTTGCTGTTTTTATCTCCTGTCTCCTGCAAGGTTCAACCCTAGGCTTGCTTTCAAAAGCATTCAATTTTACCATACCAAAAAGACAGACAACGCCCTATGTTGTAGAACTTCACTCAACCCAAGAAACCGATGTCGAAATGTTTGAAATTCACATAGATGATGATGCACAGAGCATAAACAAAAAGATATCAAAACTTGACCTTGGACAAGATGTACTTATTTCTTCTATCATTCGTGATGGAAAAATTGTATTACCAAAGGGCAATGTTTGCATAAAAGCACAGGATATTCTTTTTATCTTAACCTCGACAGAAAAAATTGATGAAATAAATGCAATTCTCAACAATTAGAACCATTTTTCTAAATTGGATACTATGCAAAAAATAAAAGCGCTCAATAAAAACGAAATTGAAAAACACTATCAAGCATTTTCTCCCCTAGAAATTAAGCCAAAAATCCATATTTTTCCTGAGCTAGACTCCACCAACTCCTATGCAAAACAATTTTTAAAAGAAAATCCCCTCGAAAGTCATGGAAGCATTATTATCGCAGAAAAACAAAGTGCTGGACGAGGACGATTGGGACGCAGTTTTACATCAAACACAGATGAAGGACTCTATATTTCCTTTATTTTAAACACAGACAATCTTCCCGTTCCACTTATAACGCCCTATGTAAGCCTTGCGCTTGTACGAAGTATAAAAAGCATTTGGAATATCGATGCAAAAATAAAGTGGGTTAACGATGTTTTTATCGGGACAAAGAAAATAGCCGGAATATTAACCGAAGCGAGCTTTTCTTCACAGGAAAAAGGACTTTCCCAAGTTATTGTCGGTATAGGTATAAATATTTTTCAAAAAGAAAGCTGTTTCCCTGTAGAATTGCAAGCAATTGCAGGCTCCATCTACCAAGCACTTTTAGATAGGGCTTCTGTATCTATCGATTCTGAAAACAATAAAACCGAAGTCGATGAGGACTTCATGGAATTATTCTTTGCTTCTAAAAATATATTTACTGCACAACTTATCCACAATGTGTTTAGAATTCTTACACAAGATATCCACAAGATATCCGAGAATATCGCTGAGTATAAGGCCTATTCAAATATTTTAGGAAAAGAGGTCCTTGTTTTACAGGGCGATAAAAGTTTTTTGGCAAAAGCTGTGGATATAAACGAAGAAGGGCATTTAATTATAGAAGACGCATTGGGAAAAAAGCAAGAAATTTTGAGCGGAGAAGTAAGTATTCGCCTTCCTACTCAATAATGCCATCGCGAATTGAGTACAAACATCCGCAATAATCTTGACGATAGAGACCAAACTCCTTGCTCAATTCCAAAGAACGTAAAAAACCCTTGTTTTTTTTAAAATCTGCATATAAAAATCGTGGTTTATTTCCCGCTTTTTTAGCTATTGCGCCGTCTTCAAGTTGCTCAGATTCCAATAGCTCTTCTTCCAAAGCCCTACCTATCGCATTTATTTTTTCTGCATCCTTATGCGGACTTATCGAAAGCGTTGTCGTTATATAATCAAATCCATGCTCTCTTGCATAGATAAAGGCTTTTTTTATACGAAAAGCATAGCAACGCCTGCAACGCTCACCTCTTTCGCCTTCTTTTTGTAAATCTGTCTCTGTTTTCACTCCCGTTGCCTCGTAAAAGTCAGAAGCTTGATATGTTTTTTCTGTAATAACTTGAATGCTATTATTGTATTTTTCAATAAATGTAAGCAATTCGTCTTTTCGCCGCTCGTATTCCGCCTGTGGATAAATATTGGGATTATAAAAATAAAGGGAAATAGCAAAGGTTTTTTCAAGATACTCCAAAACATACGACGAGCAAGGACCGCAACAAGCATGTATTAAAAGGCTGGGTTTTTTAGTCTCAGTAAAACAGGGATTTTTTTCTATTTTTTGTATTTCTTCTTTTAACCATAGATGAGCTGGCTTTTTTGTCATCATACAAGTTCCAAGCGAAATACTTTTGATTTTCGGTTTTTATCGATTTTCTCTTGCTTTGCAAGAGGAATACTTTCCAGAATATCTGGCTTAAAGCCTTGCTTTTCAAACCAATCTGCCGTTTGTGTTGTCAAAACAAAAAGCGAAGCAATTCCCAATCCCCGCGCCTTCTTTTTTAGAAAATCTATGAGCTTTATGCCAATCCCCGCCTTATTGTATCGCTCGTCAACAACAACTGCAGCTATTTCTCCCTGCTCCTCGCCATAAACATGGAGCGCAGCACAGGCACGAATTGCTCCGTCTATTTCGTATACGACAAAATCCCCATGCAATTCTTTTAATTGCACTTCTGAGCGCTCTAAGAGAATGCCTTTTTTTACAAAGGGGCGCATCAAAGAAAGCACATCGGCTACATCTTCGAGGTCCATCGAGCGAATTGCACCGTAATTATCGTCATAAATCATAAGCCCGGAGCCAAGCTCCGAAAAAAGCTCATTTAAAATAACTCCGTCAATTCTTTGGTCGATTAAATGCACTCTTTCAAGACCCTTTTTGCATGCTTCCAGTGCCAGGTTCAAAAGTCGAGCTGCATGAATCGGAATTGCCCTGTTTTCTTTTAAGATAGCTTCCAAATTCTGCACAGAAAGAGCATTTATTGACTCATTTTCGTGAGCTTTTTTTTCCAAAAAGATTTCTTCCAGTTCATAGTCATTTAAGAAAAAAAGTTTTTCACTTTTTAGCTGTATTGCTATTTCTTTTGCTAAATCAATACTCGATATATTGTAGGGGCGTCCGCTTGAGCTCCAACCGAGGCAAGGAAAAATAGGAATAAAATTATTTTCCAAAACAGAATGTATAGAAGGAAGATCTACTTGGTCTATTTCACCGCAAGATTCGTAGTCAAACCCGTCAATAATGCCTTTACCTCGAGCTTTTACCCAATTTCCTATCACCGCAGAAATTTTTTCTGCTGCCAAAGCTGTCATTATGGAATTTGCAACATCAAAAGAAGCCATTTTTATATGAGGCATTGCGTTTTCACCAGAAACACGAAGCCCGTCTTTTTCTTGCCACAAAATTCCTGCACTTTCTAGCAAGCAATTTATCCGTTTTTTTGCACCTGCAACTAAAACAATACGAATGCCTGCATTGTGTATGAGCGCAATATCGCTTATGTGGTTGAGAAAAACCGAGCTTTCCAAAATACTATCCGGTAAATGAATAACAAAGGTCGTATTTTTAAATCGTTTGAGATAGCGAATAACTGAGCGTATATTTTGAGCGTTTTCTAGAATTTTTGGTGTTTCCATACAAATAGTAAACAATAAATTTATAAAATATGCTATAGGAAAAAAAAGTACAAAGATTAGGCTGCTATAGGACTTGTCGGCGTTGGCGTATCATCTGGGTTATTGTCAACCGAAGATTCCAATTCTATATATTTCAAAAGAAAAAGCATTTTTTGTATAGCCTTCGGAAGAATATCTCTCATAGCTGTCGTACGTCCTGCATTATCAGGTTGTATCGATAAGGTTTTTCTCAAATAATGCGACATCACCGGAGGTAAGGCCACTAGGCTTTCGCGCAATTCTTCCTCGGTATATTGTTTTCTTACAAAACCTGCTTTAAATGCTTCTTCTGGAATGTATTTACACGGCTTCCAACGAATTTTCCCATCCCTTCCTGTATCGCTTGTATAACCAAATAATCTACAAATTAATGCTCTTCCCTCATACACCGTACAATGATAATCACCTTCAGGGTCAAATAAAAAACATCCTTGTGGATATTCTAAAAAGCGTGGCCATATATAGGTTTGATCTGCTATAGCTTCTGCCTTTTCTCGATCATTTTGTATTAACCACAAGGCTAAGTAATCGGCTTCTATTTCCAATAAATCTGGTTCAAATGCGATGCAACATTGGCCGCAACCTGAGGGACATTGAGTCGGAGAATGTTTTTTCCATTCTTCTTCATCTTTTTCAATAGCTTCGTATATCTGTTCTAATTCTCTTAATTGTGAAAATAAAAGACTTTTTTTGAATTGCAATAATTCTAGCATAAGAAAAAAATAGCAAAAAATTAAAAAGATAGCAAGATTTCGAGACTTCTATTTATTCTTTTTTTATTAAAATAAAAAGCGTATACTCGAAGAAAAACTTGAAAGATTTAACTGTATAAGGACAGGCTTTTCTGCACCATTGTTTTTTCGGTTTATGTTAGTTTCTATTCGATGCAGATAGGGGATTATAAAACCAGAAAAACTACCCAGAATAGCTCCACTAAGCACATCAGTAAAAAAATGATTTCCACTTGCTATGCGCAAGGCCGCCGTCGTTGTGGCAAAAGAAAAACTACCAAGAATAAGAGGCCACTTCCACTGCGATTCGGGGTAATATCTTGCAAAGACGGAGCTTAAAAAACTTGCTCCAGTAAAAGCCATTGTAGTATGGCCAGAAGGAAAGGATTTTTTGAAATCCGTATCATCGGAAAAGGGAGCGCCTTCAAAATAAGTATAGGGTCTATAACGAGGAAAAAGCGTTTTTCCCAGATTTTTTAAGCCATAGCTAAGAAAAATCGATTCAGCGTACATAACACCGATGGTAAGCCAGTTTGTTTTTTCTGTACACAATAAAACAGCAGGCAATAAAAGACTGGTATACTGAAAAAAATCGCCTGCAAGGTCAAAGTTTTTAGAATAGGGATTTGCTGACCAAGCATCAAAAAAGGGGAGTCGTGAAATATCTTGCAATGGAGCTTCTTTTTCATAACTTGCTTTTGGCATAAGAAGCGGGAAAACGGTGATAGCAAGAGAAGAGGCTATAATGAGAGATTCTTTTTTTAATGAAATATCAAAAAGAAGGCTTTCTTCCTCTTTTGCAAGGACTGGCTGAATTATTGCTATAAAATAAAAGCCTAAGATAAAAAGAAACAATCCTCTTTGTCTTAAGCTTTTACATGTACATTTCATTATAATAGTACCTAGAATTATTTTATTTTTGTCAGTTCTACATCAAAGACAATGTAGGCATTTCCAGGAATAACCCCAGCTGCACCTGCTGAACCATAGGCCATTGAAGGTGGTAAAACAATTGTTCGTTTTTCTCCAAGCCTCATATCTTGCACCATTACATCAAAGCCAGGAATCATCTGTCCTGCTCCAGCAACAAATTCTAAGGGAGCTCTTCCTTCTGAGGAATCAAAAACGCTATCGTTGAGCAAATAACCAGTATAATGCACCGCAACTTCTTTGTTTGCGCCACATTTTACACCGCTTCCTTCGCTTTTTATACCAAAATAAATACCTTCTGCTGTTTTTTCAAAACCTACAAACTTCTTTTCTATTAGTCCAATCGTTTCTGCCATTGCTTTTTCAAGTTTTGCGGTATTTTGTTTTACTATTTCCACAGAAAGCCTATCAAAATCATCTTGTGTTGCTGTAAAAGCCTTTGCTTTTTCGCCCTGACGAATTATTTTTATAGATTTTATTTCATCACCTTGTTTTATTGTGTCGACAACTTTTTGACCATGAAGCACTTTACCAAAAACAGTATGTTTTCCATCGAGCCAAGGTGTTGCCACGTGGGTGATAAAAAATTGACTTCCGTTGGTATTTGCTCCAGAATTTGCCATTGAAAGGATGCCAGGACCGGTATGCTTCAAGCTATCGTCAAATTCATCTGCAAATTTATAGCCAGGGCCACCTGTTCCGTTTCCCTTAGGATCGCCACCTTGAATCATAAAATCAGCTATAACGCGATGAAACTTTAAACCATCATAAAAGTTTTTTCCACCTGTTGCCTTGAGGCTACCTTCTGCCAAACCTACAAAATTTGTAACAGTAAGTGGTGTTTTTTCATAAAAAAGTTCAGCAACAATAAGACCTCTTGTCGTATCTATTGCAGCAAAAACTCCATCTTTTCCTTCAATTGCTTTCAATCCTTCATCCATAGGGCTACATCCTCCAAACGATATTAAAATTGTAAAAAGTAATACTAAATGTATTGTTTTTTTCATTATTTATCCCTCATATTGTATTTTAAACCATTCATAAATAGCATCAACCCTATTTTTTAATGATTTTTCTATTGTTTCATTTAAGAACGCAACATCTAAATAGGTCGCTTGTACTAAAAAATATACTAAAATATGCTCTTCAAAAGTATGCGTATATAAAAATAAATGTAAATTATCTTCTTGTATTGCTTTAAATAAAAGATATTTTAAAGGGTCCAGGTTTTTCATATACATTGCAATTTCAGCATTTTTTTGAAAATAAGCAACATCCATTACATAAGAACCAAAAGTCGTATCCGTTTGACGAACAAGAATCTGCAAATCGTCTATGGAACTTGGTTTAGGATCTTCTTGTCTTTCTTGATTTTCATAACTTTCTATAACAAAACAGTCTTCGTATAGTATTTCTTTGCGTTTTTTTCTTTCAGAATAGTATTCCATCCCCTTCATTTTGGAAACAGCGGTTAAAATAGAAGCCGTTTTAGCTATCTCATCTGTATGTGAGGTGAAATTTTTTTCGTTTTTTGGTTTTGTATATAAAAATAATCCTTCAACAACAATCAATGGGTCTATATCATGACTTTCATGCCATTTTTTTTTCGCTTCATCTATGATAGTCGCCTTAGGAGCAAGACTTTTTAGTTTTTCTTTTTTTCTATACGAAATAGAAACTAAAGATTCGTTTTTAATCAATTCTGCATAGGTTTCATCATCTAAAAGAAAATGAAAGGCTTCTTTTTTAATCTCCGCATTGATTTCTCCTACAAACCAAAAACTGAGAATAAAAAGAAAAAGAATTGATTTTTTCATACCTAGAAAAATCCTTTGTATTTTACCCGTACCTGTTTAAATAAACCTTCGCCTTCGCTTTCTGTCTCAATATCACTGATATCGTTTAAGGTTGTATGTACAATACGTCTTTCAAAAGGATTCATCGGATCAAGCAAAAAAGAATTTCTTGACGTCCGCACCCTATCTGCAGTGGTATACGCAAGACGAACCAAACTTTCTTCACGGCGAATTCGGTAATTTTCTATATCTAAGATAATTCTCTCATCACTTCGCCCTAGTTTTCCCGCATACACATTTGTAAGCAACTGAAGCGCATCAAGATTTCGGCCTTTTTTCCCTATAATAACAGCAGAACTTGACGATTCTAGGCGAAGTTCTATTTTTTTCTCTTCTCGATGCATTACATCAACAGAAATATCATAGCCCATCTTTGTAACAACTGTCGTAATGAAAGTTACAATTTCTTTTTCAAAATCATCTTGGGGAAGGGGATTTCCAAAGACTTTTTTCTGTGTTTTTTTAGCAGCTTCAACAGGAATATCACTAGAAATGTCACTGACGATTTTTTTTCCATCAGTGTGTACACGGATTTTCACAAAGCCTTTTTTAAAAAGAGAATTTTTTTGTGTTTCCATAATTTCTACATCAAATTCTTCTCTTTCTAAACCTAGTTCTTGAACAGCAAGTTCAATTGCTTCTTTTTCGGTTTTACCCTCAAATTCAAATATCATATAAATACCTCACGGTTAAAATTTTTCTTCTTTTCAAAAATAAAACTAGGCCAATAGCCGAGCTTTATTTTTTCTTTTTTGGCGAAAAAGCAGGAATTATATTTCCTTCAATTTCTGCTTTTTTTTCTTTCATCATTTTATTTATAGCAAGCTGTTGCACCAATTGCAGTAAGTTACTAATTGTCCAATAAAGCAATAGACCTGCTGGTGCATTGTAGAAGATAAAAAAGAAAAAGAGAGGCATACCCATTGTCATTATTTTCATTTGCGTTGCATTTGCCCCAGCGGCAGCAGTACTTTGGGTAATTTTTCCAAACAATAATTGCGAAATTACATAAATCACAGGCAATAATCGAAGGTGATTTCCCAAAAATGGCAAGGAAAATCCTAAAACATATAGAGAATCGCCTTGAGAAAGATCTGGAATCCATCCAGGGATAAACATAGCTCCTCTAAATTCAAAATAATTGTTAAATAGATTGAACATAGCAATAATCAAAGGAAATTGTATGAGCAAGGGAAGGCAACCCATCATGGGATTATAGCCCGTTTCCTTATAGAGTTTTGCAAGCTCGATATTAAGTTTTTCTGGTTTTCCTTTATATTTCTCTTGAATTTCTGTCATTAAAGGCTGTATCTCTTGCATTTTCAAGGTAGAAACAGAGCTTTTTTTGGTAAGCGGAAAAAGCGCAACTTTCAAAAGTATCGTCATAAGAATAATCGAAACGCCCCAGTTTGGAATAATCTTATAAAAAACTTGCATAATCGCTTTCATAAAAATTTCAAGCCAAGATAGAATTCCAGAAGATTGCAAGCTATCATCAAAACGGATATTTGAAAGTCCCCAGTTATTTTCTGATAAAAGATTATATTTTTTTAAGTCCTTATCTGTTCGTGGCCCCACATAAATATAATAGGTATCTTTATTGTTTTTTTGAGAAATAGCATTTCGAGTCAAGAAAACTTGCGCATTCGTATAGTCATTTTTTTCTATTTTTGTGGAATACAGCGAGGGTCCCATTGTTTCAGGATTTTGTGGATGCACTAAAATAGTAAAATATTTACCCGCAATTCCTGTCCATGTGTAGGGATTGCTATATTCTTTTGTTGCATTATCTCCCAAAAGCTGTTTTTTTCTTTTATCTTTTGTATATGACATAAAGGTTCTATTTTCATAGCGATCCTTTTTTTTGTCATAATATGGCCCTATTTGCGGAGATGTACGCAGAGTATAGGCTTTTCCATTTAGATTTAATTCAGAAAATGCAGAATTGCTATTTTCTAATCCGTCTATAATTACATCAAGCTGAAATAAATAATCATCTGGATGAAAGGTATATTGTTTTATTAAAGTAAAGGTATCAAAAGAGCCGTCGGCCTTTGCAAGTCGAAATTTTTTATAAAAGCCATAGGTATAGTCATTTATTTTATTTACTTGAAAAAGATCATCGATAATTTTGCTATTATAGGAACCAAAGGAAAGGGAAAACGCACGATTTATTTCAGAAATTGAATCGGCCATTTGCACGCCTTTGTCGCCGTCCAAGTGATTTTTTAGCTCAAAATCGACAATATCTCCACCACGGTTTGAAAGAGTAATCTTCGCATTATTCGTTTCTATAAGAAACTTTTCTTCCGAAATAGAAACTTCTTCAGCAAAATCTTCTAAATGCACCATTTTTTCAAGATTATTTTGTGCATTTTCTTCGTTTGCAATGAAGGGTCGATCTTCTAGATCCCTTACTACTTCTTCAACAGGATAATCTACAGGGGGATTTAAATATGTTTGCAAAAACATAAAGCCAATCAATACCAGAGATGATAAAACAATTGCCAAAATGGTATTTTTTTCCATTTTTACTCCTAATACTTACGGAACTGGATCATAGCCCCCTTCGTGAAATGGATGACAGCGTGAAATTCTCTTAATTCCCAAAAACAATCCCTTAAAAGGACCATGTTTTTTTATAGCTTGAAGAGTATAATTAGAGCATGTGGGCTGAAATCTACACGTTGCAGGAAAAAGAGGCGAAATACATTTTTGATAAAAGCGAATTAAAAAAATAAAAATACGAGAACATATTTTTTTTAGCATAATAACCCTGCTTTTTTACATAATAGCCGTATTTGATTTTCTCGAATACTAATTGTATCATTTCCTGGATAGAATAAAAACAATAAATCATAGGATCGGGCTAGTTCACCCTTTAAGTTTCGATACACTTCTCGGCTTATTCGTTTCGCAAAATTTCTTTGTACAGCTGTACCATAACCGCGAGGTAGTGCAAAGGCAACTCTATTGAAGGCTAAATCTGAAGGTAAAAAAAAGAGCTTTGCACCTCGAACGCTCATCCTCTTGCCTGTTTTAAAAAGATTTTGAATCTCTTTTTTTTGTTTTACTCGTTCTTTTTTTGTAAAACCCCGGCTCTTAGACAAGCGCATCCTTCCCTAATAAAAATTAATATGGTTTCTTTTCATCAGAAACAGATAATTTATAGCGTCCTTTTGCTCTTCTTCGTTTTAAAATAAGTTTTCCACCACGAGTTTTCATTCTTGCGCGAAAACCGAATTTTCTATTTCTTTTGACTTTACTTGGTTGATATGTCCTTTTCATGGAACATCTCCTTTATTTCTAAGAAAGTTTCCTTTCTAAATTTTTATTTTTTGTAGATACAGGTTTCTGAGTTTAGCATATTTATTATTTTTTGGTCAAGCTCTCTTATTTTTTTTGGAAATATTTTTCAATTTTTCTAGCTTTTCTTTCAAATCCTCTGGCAAATCTTCTTTTATTTGTATTTCTTTTTGTATTTCTTCTCTTTCTTCTTCTTTTTTTGGCGCTTCAGGTATATTTTTTATACCAAAATCGCTGCCTTTAAGGCGAAACGCAATACTCGTAATTTCAAGAGCAGGGATTTTTTTCTTCAAGCCACGTAAAATATAGCTATTATAAAATTGCAAGGTCTGAATCCAACCTGAATGATCTACTTCAACCAATAAAACCTTGTTTACGAGGTCTATTATTTTTGTATGCGAATAAAGTTTTTCCCCTAAATATATATTTTCTTCAAAACCTGTTTTTTTTGGTCCTCGAATAGAGCAAATAATGTCTTTCCATACGTTTCGAATACTAACAGCATTTTCTACCATTTCAGAATCTACGCCGTCCATGTATTTTGCTAAAATAGTGGATATACTAGAAATTGCATCATCTTTCATCCCAATGTCCTTTTTGTATAGTATACACCTTTGTTTTAGATTTTACATATTTTTCATAGGGTTCACCAGGTAAAAAAGTCGCAAAAAGCTGTTCATACTCAGGCAATAAATGCATTATTTTTTCCCGTTTTCCTGGATCCAGTTCCAATAACACATCATCCATAAGTAAAATAGGTTTTTTATGGTTTACTTCAAAAATATACTTTGCTTGTAAAATACGCAGTAAAACCGATAACAAACGTTTTTGTCCCGTAGATGCAGTTAAAACAAAATTTTCCCCATCTTTTATAAAAATAATTCTATCCCTATGTGGACCTGAAACACTTGTGCCGAGATTTTTTTCAATTCCTTCTTTTGCCTTTAAATGCACCTCTATTTCGTCTTTATTCATTTTTTTCCACGATGAATGATATGAAAGACTTAATCCAGAAATACCGCTTATTTCTTCGTATAAAGAACTTAAATCGCGGTTAAAAAAAAGACTTATATCTTCTCGTTTTTTTCGTATTTCCATACCTATCTGTATAAGATTTTCTGTAAAAACAGGCAATAAATCAAAATTTTGTTCTTTTAGTACAATATTTCGCGAGCGAAGGATTTTTTTATATTTTCGCAAGCTATCAACATAGATATTATTGTGTAAGCTTATGGACTGGTCTAAAAAAAAGCGCCTTTTTTCTGGCTCTCCTGTTACAAAGTCTAAATCTTCATGACAAAACACAATGCAAGGAATCGCATTTATCAACTCTTTTCTGTCTGTTATTTTTTTTCCGTTTTTGAGAATATGTTTTTTACCATTTTCAAATTTTATCACAATTGAATGTGTAATTTCATGAGAATCTTTGTATAAAGCTTTTATACTATAGGCAGAATGCGGTTTTTTTATAATTTCTACATCGTTTTTTGTACGAAAAGATGAACCGTAGGAGCAAATATATAAGGCTTCTAAAAGATTTGTTTTTCCTTGCCCATTATCACCTTTAAAAAAAACTTCTTTTGATAATAAATCAATACTCGCATTTTCTATATTTCTATAATCTACAAAAGATAAAGATAAAAAGGGCAAAAATAATTACTCCATTTGCATAGGCATAACAATGTGGAAAAAATCTTTTTCTGGTTCAGATTTTACTGTTACAGCTTTCATAGAAGAAGTAAAATCAAAACGTATTCGTTCGGTATTGATTACTTTCATAGGTTCTTCAATGTAAATATAATTAAAGGCCATTGTTATATCTTCTCCGCTATATTTACAGGGAATTTCTTCTTTTGCACTTCCTATATCCGATTCTTGAGAGCTGATTGTTAACAAGCCATCAGAAAGAGCAAAATAAACTCTATGTGATTTTTGCTCAACGAGCAGTCCAACACGTTTTAATGCATCGCCTAAGTCTTTTTTATCTACTTCAAAAGTGAAATCTTGTTTTTCTGGTATAACTCTTTCGTAGTTTGGAAACTGTCCTTCAATTAAAACAGAAGTAAAAATATAGTTTCCAAATTTTACAATAATCATATTGTCAACGAAGGCAAGAGAAATACTACCTTCATTTGGTGCACGTTTTAAAATAATGTTTAGAATTTTTGGTGGTACAATTGCTGGAGAAAATTCTTGTACTCCTTGATAAAGAGCTTTTGAAATATATGAGAGACGTCTACCATCAGTTGCAACTAAGATTAAAGCATCATCTTTTTTATCAAAATATACACCGTTCATAAAATATCGTGTTTCGTCATCTGAAACAGCAAATATTGTCTGTGTAATCATATCTTTTAAGTCCTGAACAGGAACTTCTATAAAGTTTACTTCATCAGTATTTATAAATTCTGGAAATTTATCGCTTGCCATGCTTTTTAACTGAAATTTTACTTTTTTGGCAATTGGCTTTATGGTAATTTTTGTTTCATCTTGTATAAATTCTACTTCCCCAGAAGGAAGAGAAGTTAAAATGCTCATAAGTTTATCGCAAAATATAGTTGTTTTTCCTTCCGTTTCAATTTCAATAGGAATTTTTGTTTCAAAATTTACTTTTATATCTGTTGCTTTAATAGTGAGAGTATTATTTTCTGCAATAAATAATACGTTAGAAAGTATAGACAATGCATTTTTTGTTGCAATTATTTCTTGTGCAATGCTTATTTCTTTAAGCATTGTATCTTTATCAAAAGTGAATTTCATGATTCCTCCAAAATACCTTATTATTATATATATATAAATAATAGTAATAGTAGTAATAGACCCTGTTAATATCTTAAAAACCTAGTTAATTCTTTATAGTGTAAGGTTTTATTTTGTGTATAAGTATAAAATTATAAGATTTACTTATGCACATATTCCTTTTATTGATTAGTCATACACATAGAATAACAAGATTGTAACATATTATGCACAACTTGTCTAAGCTATTTTTTTGCGTCTTTTATGGTATTTATCAGCAAATGAATGTTCGATTGTAGATGGGTATCTGTTTTTACGAGCTCTTCTATTTTTTGACATGCATGCATAACGGTTGTATGATCTCGACCACCAAACTCAGCTCCTACTTCTGTTGTTGAAAATTCGGTAATTTCTCGTGCTATATACATAGCTATTTGTCGTGCTGTAGCAATGTTTTTTGTTCTTTTTCGCGCTTTTAAGTCCGTAAATGAGAGGTTATAATGATCGGCTACAATTTTTTGAATTTTTTCTATGGAAATATTGCCTTGTCGTGGAGATGTAAAGGCGTCGCGTAATTGTTGTTTTGCGATTTCCAAGGTAATTGTTTTTCCGATGAGTTCTGTATAGGCAATAATTTTTGTAATAGCTGCTTCTAAATCACGTACGTTTGAAACAACGTTTTCTGCGATTAAATCTATAATATCATCAGAAATCTTTTTATTCATGAGTTCCAGTTTTTTAACTATGATTGCACGTCGTGTTTCGTATTGGGGAGGAGAAAGGTCTACAGTTAATCCGCGTTCAAAACGAGATCGAAGTCTATCGCTTAAGTTTCGAATTTCGCTTAAGGGTCTATCGCAGGTAAAAACCATTTGTTTAAAGGCGTCGTGGAGAACATTGAAGGTGTGAAAAAGCTCTTCTTGTGTTTCAGTTTTATTTTGTAAAAAGTGTATATCATCAATCAATAAAACATCAGCATTGCGATATTTATTTTTGAATTTTGGAATAGTTCTATCATTTAATGCTTGTATAAATTCATTTGTAAAGCTTTCTGCGGTAAGATAAATTGTTTTTAAGTCAGTATTTTGATGGGTATAGTTTCCAATTGCTTGCATTATATGAGTTTTACCAAGACCAACTCCTCCATATATAAGAAGGGGGTTATATGCTTTTCCAGGGTTTTTTGATATGGCGCTTGCAGCGTTGAAGGCAAAGGTATTATTATCGCCGATTATAAAGTTGTCAAATATATAATCTTCTCGTAATTGCGGATGTTTTCCCTTGCTGTTTTGTACTGGTTTTTGTACAATTTCTTTTTTTTCTATTTTTATATCATTTGTAAGATTGTGACTTTGTATATTTTCTTCTTTTTTAGCTTGTATAAAAAATTCAATAGTAATCTGCTTTCCGGATAATTCTTCGAGTTTTTGTTCTAAAAGAGCAATATAGCCGCGAGAAATGAGTTGGTCTTTGAAAAAGTTTGAGGGGACCATAATTGTTATACTATTTTCTGTTGAATCGTGGTATTCAAAAGAAAACCACATGTCAAATTCTTTTGCTTTTCCTTCTTGTATATAACTTTCTTTAATTTGTGAGAGCGCTTCTTGAAAAAAGATTGAATAATTCCATTTGTCCATAAGGTCCATTATAAACTGTCTTTACTTTTTTCCGCAATACAGTTATACTGAAAGTCCAACATTTATTGTACTTTTATAAAAAAATGCATAGTATTTTTATGTCTACTATGGTGATTGTGTACAATATCATATCTCAATGAGAAACTTTTAAGGCACTGAAAATTACCGAGTTCTAGTTTATAGTGTCTGTTCAAATCAATATATATTTAAGGAAGTAAAATGAACCCTTCATATTCCGCATCTAATATTCAAGTTTTAAAAGGGCTTGAAGCTGTTAGAAAAAGACCTGGTATGTACATTGGTTCTACCGGGCCTGATGGCTTACATCATCTCGTGTACGAGGTTGTTGATAACTCAATTGACGAGGCAATGGCTGGGCATTGTGATCGTATACTTATTGTTTTAGAAAAAAATGATATTTGCCGCATAGAAGATAATGGTCGTGGAATTCCTGTTGATATTCACCCAACTGAGGGTGTCAGTGCCTTAGAGCTTGTTTTAACGCGCTTACATGCAGGGGGAAAATTTGATAAGGGTTCGTATAAGGTTTCTGGCGGTTTGCATGGTGTAGGTGTTGCTTGTGTAAATGCCTTATCCAGTTGGCTTGAAGCGACAATTTGCAAAGATGGCATTCAGTATCATCAGCGCTATGAAGTGGGAGTTCCTTTAGGACCGGTTAAAGAAGTTGGAAAAACAGATAAATCGGGGACGATAATTCGATGGAAGGCTGACCCGACAGTATTTGAAGAAACGCAAACCTATAACTTTGAAGTTTTGGCGAGTCGCTTACGGGAACTTGCTTTTTTAAATAGTGGTATATCGATTGTTTTTCGTGATGAGCGTTTAACAACACCAAAAGAACAGGTTTTTTCTTTTGAAGGCGGTATATCGTCTTTTGTAAGTTATCTTAATGAAAATAAAATTTGTATTCACCAAACACCGGTCTATATTTCAGGAGAACGAGATGAGATTGTTGTAGAAATTGCCTTGCAGTATAACGATAGTTTTTCTGAAATTTTGTTTTCTTATGTAAATGATATAAATACAAAAGAGGGTGGAACACATCTTGACGGTTTTAAAACTTCTTTAACCCGTGTTTTAAATGATTTTCTAAAGAAAAATCCAAAAATTCAAAAAAAGATGGATAAGGAAGATCGTTTTAGTGGTGATGATGTTCGCGAGGGTTTAACAGCTGTTTTGTCGGTTAAGGTGCCTGAACCGCAGTTTGAAGGACAAACAAAAACAAAGCTTGGAAATACTGAGGTGCGTGGTATCGTAGATTCTTTTGCAACGGAGCAATTGACTTTATTCTTTGAACAAAATCCTTCTGTTATAGAAAAAATTCTTGAAAAGGCGGTTCTTGCAGCAAAAGCAAGAATAGCTGCTTTTAATGCACGGCAAGCAACAAGACGAAAAAATGCTCTTGAAGGTGGCGGGCTTCCGGGGAAACTTTGGGATTGTATAGAAAAAGATCCAGCAAAGACTGAAGTGTATATCGTGGAAGGGGACTCTGCAGGGGGCGCAGCAAAAAAAGGGCGTGATGCAAAAACTCAGGCTATTTTACCCTTGTGGGGTAAGATGCTCAATGTTGAAAAAACACGTATAGAAAAAGTAATAAATAATGAAAAATTACAGCCAGTTATTCAAACGCTTGGAGCAGGTATAGGACAAAACTTTGATACTTCAAAATTGCGCTATCATAAGATTGTTATTATGGCTGACGCGGATGTTGACGGTTCTCATATTCGAACGCTTTTATTAACCTTTTTTTATCGCTACATGACTGCATTAATTGAAGAAGGTTTTGTGTACTTGGCAATGCCTCCTTTGTATAAACTTTCCTATAACAAAGAAGAGCGCTATGTCTATAACGATGAAGAGCGTGAAAAAGAAAAACTTGAAATAATGGAAAAATTTAATGTTAAAGATGAAGATAAGATAAAAATTCAACGCTATAAGGGTCTCGGTGAAATGAATGGAGATCAACTTTGGGAAACAACAATGGATCCAGCTCGTCGAAAAATGATGCGTGTGCATCTCGATGATGCGGTAGAGGCGGATAGAATTTTTACAACGCTTATGGGTGAACATGTAGAGCCAAGAAGAAAATTTATTGAAGAAAATGCGATGTACGCACAATTAGATGTTTAATGCATTTTAGTGTAGGAGTTTTTTGTGTCTAAAGAAATACAAACTGAAGCGGGGGGAACCCTCATTCCCATTTCGATAGAAGATGAGGTAAAAAAAGCCTATATCGACTATTCTATGTCTGTTATTGTTAGTCGAGCCTTACCGGATGTTCGAGATGGTTTAAAACCAGTACATAGACGAATTCTTTATTCCATGGAAGAGATGGGTTTACGTTATACAACGCCTACAAAAAAATGTGCGCGTATTGTTGGGGATGTACTTGGTAAATTTCACCCCCATGGAGATGCTTCTGTTTATGACGCCTTGGTGCGTATGGCACAGGATTTTTCTCTGCGATATACCGTTGTAGAAGGGCAGGGAAACTTTGGCTCTGTAGACGGCGATCCTCCTGCAGCTATGCGTTATACCGAAGCAAAGCTTGCAAAAATTGCAGACCCCATGATAAATGATATAAAAAAGGAAACCGTAGATTTTGTTCCAAACTACGACGATTCTATGGTAGAGCCTTCGGTTTTACCAGCAGCTTTTCCTTTTTTACTGGCAAATGGTTCTAGCGGTATTGCCGTTGGTATGGCTACGAATATGCCACCACATAACTTGCGAGAAGTTGCAACCGCTATCGGCGCCTACATAGACAATCCAGAAGTGAGCATAGACGAACTTTCCAAAATAGTTAAGGGTCCAGATTTTCCTACTGGGGGTATTATTTTTGGGCGAAAAGGTATTCGACAAGCCTATAAAACAGGGCGTGGGCGTATTATTATGCGTGGGCGCTTTACAATCGATATCGATAAAAAAGGCAAAGAGACGATTATCTTTACTGAAATTCCCTATCAAGTAAATAAGGCAAATTTAATAACGCGAATAGGGGAACTTGTTCGTGATAAGGGCATTGATGGAATTGCCAATATAAATGACTTTTCTGACCGCAATGGTATGAAAATTTCTATAGAGCTAAAACGTGGTGCTATTGCAAAAATTGTTTTAAATCAATTGTTTACAAAGACAGCTTTGCAATCAACCTTTGGGGTTATTAACCTTGCTCTCGTTAAAGGGCGACCAGAAACACTTACGCTTAAGCAATTGATTCAGTATTTTGTGGAACATCGCCAAGAAGTAGTTACACGGCGGACCGCCTTTGATTTAAGGAAAGCTGAAGAGCGGGCACATATTTTACGTGGACTTATAAAGGCAATACAAAATATAGATGAAGTTATTAAAATTATAAAAGCTTCTAGGAATATTGAAACGGCAAAAAATGCCTTAAAAGAGCGCTTTGATTTTTCCGACATACAAGCTCAGGCGATTGTCGATATGCGACTCGGTCGTCTTACAAGCTTAGAAATAGAAAAACTAGAAAAAGAACTTGAAGAGCTTGAAGTTCTTATTGCCCATTTACAAGATCTTTTGGCGCATCCTGAAAAAATACTTGCTCTCATAAAAGATGAAACAAATGAAATTGCCGAAAAATTTGGTGATGATAGAAAAACAGATATTATTTCCGATGAAGTTGAAGAAATAAACATAGAAGATTTAATAAAAAACGAAGAAATGGTTATCCTTATTTCTAACCTCGGTTATATTAAACGTGTTCCTGTTACTGCCTATAGAACGCAAGGTCGCGGAGGAAAGGGCTCTGCGAGCACAAAACTCGTAGAAGATGACTTTATTAACCAAGTTTTTATTGCTTCTACTCATGACCATATTATGTTTATCACGAATGAAGGAAAATTGTACTGGGTGAAGGTGCATGAAATACCTGAAGCAACACGAAATTCTCGCGGTTCACATATAAAAAGTTTGTTGCCTATGTCTCAAAACGAGGAGATAACGACTGTTGTTTCTCTTACTGAGTTTTCTGAAGATCAATTCTTGTTTATGGCAACTGCTGGTGGAATTGTAAAAAAAGTACGAACGATTGATTTTCAAAATGCAAAAACTCGTGGCATAATCGCTATTCGACTCGATGAAGGGGATAAACTCGTTTCATCTATCTTGAGTAGCGGTGAAGACGAGCTTGTGCTTATAACTCGTCGAGGCCAAGCGCTTCGTGTTTCTGAAACGGAAGTTCGTCCAATGGGTCGAGCATCTCGCGGCGTTATTGGCATACGTTTAGCCCAAGGGGATGAGCTTGCTGGAGCAATTCATGTAGAAGATGATGCGAAAATGCTTATTCTCACTGAATTTGGCTGTGGAAAGCAGGTTGAGTTTTCTGAATTTACCCCTCACGGTCGAGGCACAGGCGGACAAAGAATCTATCGAATAAGCGAAAAGACAGGCGAAATCGTTGGTACAAAAACAATTGGTCTTGGCGCTGAGCTTGTTGTTATTACAAGTCAGGGAAAAACCTTACGCCTAGATTCAGCAAATATTCCAACACAGGGGAGAACAGCTGCCGGAGTTTGTGTTTTCACCCTCGATAAACCAGATATGGTAATTGGCGTAGATGTCGTGGCTCAGGAGGAATAAAGCTTTTTGACCTCCCTGTCAAAAAGCTTTTTACAGAAATCGTTTGTGTTTTGCTTCCGATTTCTGTCTCCCGTAGGCGCTTTGAAAGCGCAGCGTCCGTGCTGCGAGTTGTTCCACGTGAAACATTTTGGCGTCCATGCCAAAATCTG
>ERZ795030.910-NODE-910-length-43552-cov-20.950089_pt1 | contig 43552 bp, 36 predicted proteins | sample MGYA00375122_ERZ795030 | MGnify/ENA primary metagenome ERZ795030 (study PRJEB30165, sample SAMN05720146) | activated sludge metagenome | isolation source: anaerobic digester from wastewater treatment plant | place: Japan | collected 2015-04-20 ... | reverse complement strand
TCCACCTCGACCGGCTCCACCGCGTACAACCTCTCGGCCGGCGGCCCGCTCATCCAGCCCGATGCCGGCGTGATCGCGATGACGCCGATCTGCCCGCACACGTTGAGCAACCGCACCATCGTCTTCCGTCAGGAGGTGCGCCTGCGCATCGAGAACCGCAGCGCCCCGGCCCGCATGCTCGTCGCCCTCGACGGCCGCAGCCATCTCGTCAACGACACCGGCGCTCCCGTGGAGATTGCCCTCGCGCCGCAGCGTCTGCCGCTCATCCAGAGCCGCGACCACGCGCACTTCGACGTCGTCCGCCGCAAGCTCGGCTGGAGCGGCGGCTTCACCGGCTGATCGCGCGACGCGCCATGCCCGCGCCCGTCCCCCCTCACATCCTGCGCCAGCGGCGCATCGCCGCGCTCGGGATCGCGCTCGTCGCCCTGCTCATGGTCGTCGTGCTAGCGGTGTTTTGCCGCCCAGGACTTCAGGACTTCTTTCGCTGGAGCATCGGCGCGCTGCGCGACGCCGGCCCGCTCATGTTTTTCGGCAGCATGGTCGTGTTGCCCGCGTTTGGATTTCCCCTGTTGCCCTTCTCGCTGGCGGCCGGTCCGGTGTTTGGCCCGACGCTCGGCGTGGGCACGACCATCCTCTGCGCCTCCCTCGCCGTCACCGCCAACGTCGCCCTCTCCTACGCGCTCGCCTCCCGGTGGCTTCGCCCGTGGATGCTGCGCCTGTTCGACCGACTCGGCTACCGCCTGCCGGACATCCCACAGAGCTCGGCGTGGCAAATCGTCTGGCTCGTGCGCCTGCTGCCCGGCCTGCCTTTCTGGGTACAGAGCTACCTGCTCGGCGTCGCCCGCGTGCCGCTCGTGCCGTACCTGGTCGTTTCCACGCTTCTGCCCTCGGCCTACATCGGGGCAACCATCGCCGGCGGCGACGCCCTCATGACAGGCCACACGAAACACGCCCTGCTCGCCCTCGCCGCGCTCGGCCTGCTCGCCGCCGCCGTCCAGCTCTGGCGCAAACGCCACCATGCCCGCCCAGAAACCCCTTGCCCGTAGAAACCTGGGAACATTACCTTCGCGCACAGTCTCTCACCCGACCACCATGCACATGATCTCCAAATACATCACTCGCGCGGTCCTCATGACCGCATTTTTCGCGCTCTTTCTCGTCACGCCGGCCGTGCGCGCCGCCGAGAGCAGCTTCGGCCAGAATGTCGGCACCATCACCCTGATGGACAAACTCGATTCCGACGACGCCAAGCAGGTCGTCCTCCGCGCCGTCGCAGGCCGCCGCCTGGAGCTCCGCGAAAGCTCCGACGGCAAGATCGTCGCCTACCACGCCCGCGGCGCCAACACCCTCACGCTCACCGTCAAATACGACGACAAGAAGATCGAGTTCTTCGCCGTCGGCACCTCCCGCAAGGGTGGCCTGCCCATGGCCTGGATCGAGAACATCAAGAAGGACGTCAACGTCTTCCTGGTGCAGCAGCTCGCGATGAAGAAATAACCGACCGCATGGATTCCCCCGCGACCTCCGGGTCGCTGACCGTCTCTTTCTCACCACACTCGGGCGACGCCTTTCCGGTCGGTCTGCCCGTTTTGTCCGCGGCTCCGGTCGAATCGATTTTCGCCGGCGCCGTCCCGTGCGGCCACGGCGGCGACTTCGCCCTGTTCCGCGACGGGCCTTGGTTGCTCGGCCGCGCACGCGTCGCGCCGGGCAGCGACCTCGCACAAACCTCGGCGCAACTCTACGGGCAACTCCTCGACACCGCCCGCGGCTGGCACCTCGCGCGCATCTGGAACTACGTCCCGGCGATCAACGCACCCGGCCCTGGCGGACTCGAGCACTACCGTGCCTTCAGCCAAGGCCGCGCCCTCGCCTTCGAACGCGTCTTCGGCCCCGACTTCAAACGCGCCGTGCCCGCTGCCTCCGCCGTCGGCTGCGACGCCGCCGAGCTCTCCGTCCTCTTCGCCGCCACCCGCACGCCCGTGCGGCACGTCGAAAACCCCGACCAGATTCCCGCCTACGACTACCCGCCCGAGTACGGCCCGCGCGCCCCGAGTTTCGCCCGCGCCACGCTCGTCCTCGGCGAGCAAACCGACGTCTTCATCTCCGGCACCGCCGCCGTGCGCGGCCACGCCACCGTCGCGCCGGGCAACACGTCTGCTCAGCTCGACTGCACGCTGGAAAACCTGCGCACGATCTCCCTCGCCTGCGGCCTCGGCGCACACCTCGCCGCCGGCACCGCCGCCGCCCGGCATTTCAAAATCTACCTGCGCCACCCGGCGGACCTCGCCGCCGTCGCCGACCGCCTCACGCGCGACCTGCTGCGCCCCGACGACCGCGTGAGCTACCTGCGCTCCGATATCTGCCGCCGCGATCTCAACCTCGAAATCGAGGCGACGCTCCGCGGCGTGCCGCGCGACTGAGCGGACTTAGCCCGCCGCCACCAGGCTGCGCAGGCGCCGCAGATCGAGTTTTCCCCGCGCCGTCGTGGGAAACTCGTCCAACACCAGCAGCCGGTCGGGCACTTTCCACGGGGCCAGACGCTGCAAAAGCTTCGCGCGCAACTCCGCCGCCGGCCGGTCCGCCACCACGGCCGCCGCCAGTGCGTCAGCCTTCGTCGGGTGCGCCATCGCCTGCGCCTCGCGCACGCCAGCCAGTCCGCGCAGCGCCTTTTCCACCTCGGCCAGATCGAGCCGCCGCCCGGCGATCTTCACCAGCCGGCCGACGCGTCCCAGCAGCACCAACTCGCCCGATTCGTTGAGCGCCGCGCGGTCCTTCGGGGAAAACCGCCCGCGCCCGCCCACCGCCGCGCCCGACACCACGACGCGTTGCCCGCGCCCAAATTTCAGCGTCACTCCGGCCATCGCCGTGCCCACGCTGCGCCCGGTGAGCGTCGCCTCGCCGCTCCTGTCAAACGCGATGCCGCCCGTCTCGCTCGTGCCGTAGAAGCCGTGCACGCGCCGGGAAAACTTCTCCGCAAACGCGCCCGCGAGCTCCGGCGGCAGCGCCGCGCCGGCTGAGATCACCAGGCGCAGACTCGCCAGCGCCAGCGGCTCGATCTCCGAGCGCGCGAGCGCGCGCAAGAGCGTGGGCACCGCCGGGAAAATCGTGGGCTGCCAGCGTGCGCAATCCGCCGCCAGCGCGTGCGGCAGCGGGCTCGCCGAGCACACCATCGCCGTGCCCTGCGCGAGCAGCGGTACCACGAGGTTGCCCAGCCCATACGAGTGCCCGAGCGGGATCACCGCCAGGTTCACGTCGTCGGGCCGGATGCCCATCGTCGCGCACACCTGGCGACCGTCCGCCAGCATCTGCGCATGCGTGAAGACGAGCGCCTTGGGCGCCCCCGTACTCCCGCTGGTCAGTTTGATCAGACAAAGATCCTTCCGGCGCGCGATGCGGCCCGCCGCCACCGGTTCTAGTTTCCCCTCGGCGCAAATCCACGCGGCGCCGATCGCCTCGGCCACGGCACGGCGCCCGGCCGGCGGTTCGGTGGCATCGAGCATCGCGGGGACCGCCCCGGCCTCCATGAGTCCGAGAAACGCGCGCCACCAGCCGATGCCATTGGACTCCGCCAACACCACGCGCCGCCCCGCCAACTCCGTGCCCTCCGGCAACGCCGCGCGCCACGCCGCCGCCTCCTGCGCCAGCGCCGCCCGCGTCCAGGCACGGCCGCTCGCGCCGTCGATCACCGCGACGGCGTCCGGCGCCCGGCGAACCGTCTCCGCCCAGAGTTTTCCGAGGTGTGTCGGCATCCGCAAAACGTGCCCAGCCGCCCGCCGACCGCGCGAGCCAAAAGCGCACACGCCACACAGCCCAACATTAACTATTCAAGCATTCACGCATTTATTTATTTGACCATATTACGAAGCCGGCCCACGTTTGGCGGCATGTCAGACACACCTCGCAACGCCTCTCCGAAGCAGCCGGCTCGCCGCGAGGCCGGCCGCCGTGTCGCCGCCTGGGTCCGCAAGCTGCGGCATGCCGTCTCCGGCCTCTTTGCTCCGCCCCCAGGCCAGCCGTGGGCGCCCGAGGGTCGCCTCGTTCCCATCCCCGTCCGCACCCAGGATCGTTAACCGCCCTATTCCGCCATGTCCGCCTCCCCCATTCGCCTTGTCATCATCGGCGGTGTCGCCGCCGGTGCCTCCGTGGCCGCCCGCGCCCGCCGTCTCTCCGAGTCCGCACAGATCACGCTGATCGAGCGCGGCCCCGACGTCTCCTTTGCCAACTGCGGCCTGCCCTACCACATCGGCGGCGAGATCCCCGACCGCGCCGCCCTCGCCGTACAGACGCCCCAGTCACTCAAGGCGATGCTCGACATCGATGTGCGCACCGGCACCGAGGCCGTGGCCATCGACCGCTCCGGCAAACGCGTGCAACTGCGCACCCTCGCCACCGGCGAGGAGACTTGGCTGCCCTACGATAAACTCGTGCTCGCCCCCGGCGCCTCCCCGCTGCGCCCTCCGCTCCCCGGCATCGACCACCCGCGCGTTCACACACTCCGCTCGCTTCAGGACATGGATCGCCTCAAAGCCGCCAGCGCCGACGCCCGCCGTGTCGTCGTGATCGGCGCCGGCTTCATCGGCCTCGAAATGGTCGAACAGTTCATCCATCTCAAAAAGGAAGTCGCCCTCGTCGAACTCCTCGACCAGCTCCTCCCTCCGCTCGACAAGCCCATGACGCTCCTCATGGAGGACGAGCTCAAACGCCACGGCGTCGAGCTCCACCTCGGCGACGCCATCGCCGGCTTCGCCCCGGCCTGCGGCGCACTCGCCTGCCAGCTCAAATCCGGCCGTTCGCTCCCCGCCGATCTCGTCGTGCTCGCCATCGGCGTGCGCCCCGAGACCGCCCTCGCCAAAGCCGCCGGGCTCGCCCTCGGCCCTCGCGGGCACATCCGCACCGATGCCTTTCTGCGCACCGACGATCCCGACATCTACGCCGCAGGCGATGCCGCCGAAATCCGCGATTTCGTCACCGACGAGCCCACCGCAGTCCCGCTCGGAGGGCCGGCCAATCGCCAGGGCCGCGCGATTGCCGACCACATCTTCCGGCCCGCCTCAGCCAGGCCGATCCCAGGTGCCCTCGGCACCGCCATCGTCCGCGCATTCACTGTCACCGCAGGCCTCACCGGCTGGTCCGAGAAACGCCTCCGCGCCGCCGGTCGCACCTACCGCACCGTGACCGTCAACGGCAACCACCACGCCGATTACTATCCCGGCGCCCAGCCGATCATCCTCAAACTCCTCTGGGACCCCGCCGACGGGCGCATCCTCGGCGCGCAAGCCAGCGGACTGGCCGGCATCGACAAGCGCCTCGACACGCTCGCCACGGCAATCGCCGGCCACCTCACCATCGACGATCTCGCCCAACTCGAACTGTCCTACGCCCCGCCCTTCGGCTCCGCAAAAGACCTCGTCAACCTCGCGGGCATGGCAGCCTGCAACGCCCGCGACGGGCTGGTCGATCCCATCGACACGCTTCCCGACGATCCCGCCGTGCAGATCGTCGACGTGCGTCCGGCGCCCCTCGCGCAAAAGCACCCGATCCCGCGTCCCGGCGTGATCAACATCCCGCTCGCCGCGCTCCGCCAGCGTGCCGGCGAACTCGATCCCACGCGCCCGGTCGTCACCGTTTGCGCCCTCGGGAAAAGCTCCTACTTTGCCGCACGCATCCTCTCGCAACTCGGCTTCTCCGTGCGCGCCCAGACCGGCGGCCTGCGCGCCATCCTCGATCCGCGCAGCCCCGCCAAACTTCCCGCACCGTAACCCTGCTCCCCGCCACGCGCATGATTTCCGTCAAACCACTCCTCTTCGGCGGCGCTCTCCTCGGCCTCTCTGCCTGCGCACGCCAGGACGAAACCTCCCATTCAACATCAACCGAAACCAAACATATGAGCTACGAAGTAAAAGATTTTCACCGCCGACGTCATTGAGCGCAGCCGCACCACTCCGGTGCTGGTCGATTTCTGGGCACCCTGGTGCGGCCCCTGCCGCACGCTCAAACCCACTCTCGAAAAACTCGCAGGCGAGGCCGGCGACCGCTGGGCGCTCGTCACCGTCGATGTCATGAACTTCGAGGGCACCGCCGCACAGTTCGGCATCCGCTCCATCCCTGACGTCAAACTCTTCGCCGGCGGACGCGTCGTCGCACAGTTCACCGGCTCCATGCCAGAAAGCGCCGTCCGCGAATGGCTCGACAAGAACCTCCCCGCCAAAGCGCCCGCTCAGCCCTGAGCCATGATGTCTTCCGAAACCAATCACCATGAAACACACGCTCAACCCAAGGAATCCTGCACATGCCATGCGATAAACTCAAAGTAATCGAAGACACACCCGCCACCGACACCACCACTCACAATCCACAATCTACCCAGGAAAAAACCAATATGAGTTCCACACTAGTCATGCGCCGCATGCCCGAGTTCGAAATCGAAGCCTACGACGCTGCGTCAGGCCACTACACCAAGGTCGCCAGCAGCCAGTTTAAGGGAAAGTGGACCGTCGTCTGCTTTTACCCGGCCGACTTCACCTTCGTCTGCCCGACGGAAATCGCGGCCATGAACGCCAACCTCGACACCCTCCAGAAACTCGGCGTCGAAGTGCTCCCGATCTCCTCCGACACGAAGTTCAGCCACAAACGCTTCGTCGAGACCGAGCCCCTCCTCAAGGGACTCAAGCTCACCATGGGCGCAGATCCCACCGGCGAGGTCTGCCGCAAGTTCGGCGTCTGGATCGACCAGGAAGGCGCCGCCCTTCGCGGTCGTTTCATTGTCAACCCCGACGGCATCGTCGTCGCCGAGGAGACCGTCGCCGCGAGCGTCGGCCGCAATGTCCACGAGCTCATCCGCCAGGTCGAGGCATGGCAGCACGCCTACACGACCGGCGAGGTCTGCCCCGCCAACTGGCGCAAGGGCAAGAAAACCCTCCCGGTGAACACCGATGTCGAGAAGATGACCGGCAACGTCGGCGCCTACGTCACCCTCGAGGAAATCCTGTCCTGACCTGAAACGCTCAACCGATTCCCAGGCCCCGGCCCGCGCCGGGGCCTTTTTTGTGGGCGCGCGACGGACGATCGCCGCCGTTTCGCCGGTTGACGTTTTGAGCTTATGCTCTTTTAGGAGCCAGTCGATGCAATCACTCATGCCCGAGCTTCAGGCCTCCGCCTCCACGCAGGACCATGCGCGCGATGCCGGCGCCGGCCTCGGCGAGCACACCATCCGCTACCTGTCCGAAGCCAAGGGCGAGCCCGCATGGCTCCTCGCGCAGCGCCTCGATGCGCTGCGCGCGTTTACCACGAGCGACCGGACGACGCCCTGGGCACCCGCCGCGCTCGCCGAGCTTCCGTGGGATGCCCTCCATTATTACCGGGCGCCGCGCGCTGCCGTCCGCGCCACAGGTGACAGCACCTCGCTCGCCCGCACGCTCGACTCCTTCGGCATCACCCGCGACGGCGACGGCGCCCTCGCGGGAGCCCAGGCCCAAGTGGACGGCGAGGTGGTCCACACCTCCATGCAAAAGGAATGGGCTCAGGCAGGCGTGATCTTCGTCGATTCCACCCGCGGACTGACCGAGTTTGGCGATGTCTTCCGCCCCCATTTCGGGCGCGTGGTCGGGCGCGATGAGACGCTCTTCACCAAGCTCAACTCCGCGGTCTTCTCCGGTGGCTCCTTCGTGTACGTGCCGGCCGGCGTGAAACTCACCGCCCCGCTGAAGTGCTTCATGCACCTGCAGGGCGGCGGCAGCAGCCAGTTTGGCCGCACGCTCATCATCGCCGAGGAGGACGCCGAGGTGACCTTTTTTGAAAACTGCACCTCGGCGGCCCGCCCCGGCGCATCGCTGCACTGCGCCGTCGGCGAGTTCATTCTGGGGCGCAACGCCCGACTCAACTACATCGCACTCCAGAACTGGAAGCCCGACGTCTTCAACCTGGCCGTCCTGCGCGCCCGGCTCGCCGCCGGGGCCTCGGTCCACTGGATCGATTGCAACCTGGGAGGCCGCCTCACCATGAAATACCCCTGCGCGCTGCTCGAAGGCGAAGGAGCCTCCGCCGAGGTCGTCTCGATCTCCGTCGCGCACAGCGGCCAGCACCACGACTCGGGCGCCAAGATGTTTCACCGCGCCCCAGGTACCTCCAGCACCATCACCTCAAAAAACGTGTGCCGCGGGACCGGCCACACCCAATTCCGCGGCTGGGTCGACATCCCCGCCTCGGTCCACGACTGCCGCAACCACACCGCCTGCGACTCGCTCCTGATCGACTCCACCAGCCGCACCACCTCCATCCCGACCATCCAGGTGCGCGGCCGCAGCAACTCCGCCCAGCACGAGGCCAGCGTTTCCAAACTCGACGCCGAACAACTCTTCTACATGCGCCAGCGCGGCCTGCCCGAAGGCACCGCCCGCAGCCTCAGCGTCAACGGCTTCATCAACGACCTCGTGCAACGCTTTCCCCTCCAGTACTCGCTCGAAATCAAAAAACTCATCGAGCTGGAGATGTCCGCCTCCGTCGGCTGACACGACGCCCTGCGTATCCGGCCGGCGCGCCTCCCGCGGCGGCTTGACGCATTTGCTACGCTGAGGCGCGCTTTCGCAATCATGGCACTCCCCGCAACGCATCGCCTCCGCCCCCGCTCCCGGCTGGTGGCGGGGTTTTCTCAAGGGACAGTCACCTTGAACCTTTGAACCCTTTTCACCATGGAGGACGTCTCGATCTCTACCCGTGCCGTAAAGCCGCGAGGCAGAGGCAGTGCCGCCCGTCAGGGAATACGCCGCGCGGAACCAAGTCGAGGGTCAGGCTTTAGGTTTTAATATCTGGCGGCTTGCCGCAGCCGGGTTTGCCTAAGGGACAGCCCCTCGACGAGTGGCCGCCCCCACGCCCACCCGTTACCCTTCGCTAGCGCCCACCAGCTCCGCCAGCGGGACGACCTCAACTTTATCGGTCAGCGTGTAACGTTTCTCTCCAGGGTACACGACGTGCAGCTCATCAAGCTTCAGATCGGAGAGGGCAATGCGCATTGAGGGGGTGAGTGTCGGAGGGACAAGTCGAGGGTCAGGCTTTAGGTTTTAATATCTGGCGGCTTGCCGCAGCCGGGTTTGCCTAAGGGACAGCCCCTCGACGAGTGGCCGCCCCCACGCCCACCCGTTACCCTTCGCTAGCGCCCACCAGCTCCGCCAGCGGGACGACCTCAACTTTATCGGTCAGCGTGTAACGTTTCTCTCCAGGGTACACGACGTGCAGCTCATCAAGCTTCAGATCGGAGAGGGCAATGCGCATTGAGGGGGTGAGTGTCGGAGCGTCGGCACGCTTGCACTCGACTCCGATACGCCGGCCGTCCTTGAAAAGCACCAGGTCAATCTCCGCGCCGTTGTAGGTCGCCCAGTAATGAGCTTCGTCGGGGCGCAACGCCTTGAGCACTTCCTCGACGGCGTAACCTTCCCACGACGCCCCCACCTTGGGATGATGCTCGAGATCGCGTTGATTCCCCACGCCGAGCAAGGCATGTAACAAGCCGCTGTCGCGCACGTAGATTTTCGGAGCCTTCACCTGACGTTTGCCGAGGTTCTCAAACCACGGTGGTAATTGTCGGACCATGAACACGCCCGTCATCAGGTCGAGATAGCGGCGCACGGTGGATTCGTTGACGGACAGCGCGCGAGCCAGCTCAGCCGCGTTCCAAATCTGGCCGTGATAGTGAGCGACCATGTTCCAGAATCGCCTGAGGGCGATGGAAGGAATCGTTACCCCAAGCTGCGGCATGTCCCGTTCCAGAAAGGTCTGGAGGAACTGACGCCGCCAAGTGAGCGAATCGAGCTCGGTGCGAGCCGTGTACGAAAGGGGGAAGCCACCGCGCAACCAATGCCGGGCTTGCCCGGCCGCACCCAAATCATCCAGCCGGAAGCCTTCCAATGGGACGGTTTCCAGCCGCCCCGCGAGGCTCTCTGAAGACTGTTTCAACAGCTCTGGCGCCGCGCTGCCGAGAATGAGAAAGCGCGCCGGGAGCGGATTGCGGTCGGCCAGCACCCGGAGCAATGGAAACAAGTCGGGGCGACGCTGAATTTCGTCGATCACCACCAGACCTTTCAGGGTCCGCAGCGCAGTGTCGGGCTCCGACAACCGGGCTAGACTCGCTGGATCTTCAAGGTCGAAGTAGTTGAGCGACTCCACTGGGACGAACTGCCGGGCGAGCGTGGTCTTGCCGCACTGGCGCGGCCCAAGCAACGCAACCACCCGACTGCGCTTCAGCGCGGTGCGGACCAATTCGAAGTCGGTGCGGCGATCAATCACAGCCATAAAGAATACCATGAATATCCCGCAGTCAATGCGGCTTTTTCATGATAGAAAATTTGGAAGACGTCCATTCGCGTATCCTCGTAAGCTCGGCCGAGCTTACCGCCCATTCGCGGTTGCCACTATCAAACCGGGTTTGTCCAAGGGACAGTCACCCTGCCCCCCTTAAACCAAACTGTGCCGCGCGCGGCCAAGCCGCTCCAGACCGTCCCGCGAAGCGGTGGCCCCAGAATCGAGTCGATTCTTGAGCTCTACGATGACTTCGACGACATTGACCATATGACGGTGCCTGTACTAATTCTGTGCGCAATCTGGTGTGTGGTACTCGCCTGCGCGGGCTCACCGCACGTGGTGCGCTACCTATGGGACGATGGTTTTCTCCCGATGTTTCTGACGTGCGTCGTGATTCCAGGTACACTCTGGGCAGCCTGTATTGCGATAAAGGGGTGGGTGTCGGAGCGGCTGCGTCGGCACTAAACCGGCCTGCCCCGTGACTCTTCCTGAGCGCATTCGTCTGGCGGACGAAGAGGTCAAGATCGAGGGGGGGGGGCTAGGGCCAGTCCCTCGGGCCCCCTCTACCCGCCTCGGAACCCCGGTGAGGGCTTACCCAAGGGACACTCAATTTGCCCCTTTATAACTAACCAACCCGTCCCCGCGGTCTCAGGTCCGGGGTCCACCGCACACTTCCAGTGTCCCTGCGACAAACCCTCACGATGAAGCCGGAAGCGGCGCCCTGAGTGTCTCGAAGACCCGTGGCGAAAGCGCCCGCACCGGCCTTTCTCCTGGGCGCAGCGCGGGTGAGTCGCGGCGGTGTCACCACGGAAAGCGCGTGCGCCCGGAGGTGAGCGGATGCTCTTCCTTGCAGCCGTCGACATAGACTGCGACCCACTCGGCGAGCCGTTGGCCGAGGCGGCGGCACGCCTCGATCTCGCGCGGTTCGCGGGGTTCGCCCGAGAGGGTGGCGCCGTAGTGCACATTGAACTGGTGGGCCACATAGTCGGGCAGGCCGAAGACGAGGAAGCCGAAGTTGACGAGAATCGTGTGGATCGACTGACAGGTGATCTCCGCGCCGCCGCCCCAGCCGCCCTGCGAGCTGAACGCGCAGCCGATGCGCCCGTCGAGCTTGCTCCAGTCGTCGGGCATCTTGGTGTCCCAAAACTGCTTCATCTCCCAGGCGACGAGTCCCATGTTCACCGGGGAACCGACGGCGATGCCGTGGCACCAGCGGACATCCTCGGCCGTGGCTTCGGCGACGGAGCGTAGCCGCACTTCCATGCCCGGGATGCGTGCGGCGCCGGCGGCGACCTCGGCAGCCATCTTGGCGGTGTTGCCGCTCTTCGAGTGAAAGAGAACGAGGATGTTGCCCATGGGGATGCCGATTGGTTCCGGCACCCAGTTCGCGGAACTGCCGCCGGAGGTCGAGCGCGATCTGGGGGGATTGAAGGGGGGCTTAACTTTTGACAAGGCGGCCGTTCGATCCCGCCGCCCCCTACTCGACCACAAACGCCGCCATCACCGTGCGAGCCCGACAAGGTGCGCTTGGCGGTCACGTTGGATGGTACGATCACGCCAGCGATACGGGCTGTTGGTAGTGGAGGCGCGGCTTGGGCGCGGCGGTTTTCAGCGCATGAGTTTGCCGGCGAGCAACCCGATGTCACGGCCGCTGGTCGGTGCGCAGGAGCAAGGCAAGCAGCGGCCCCCACGCTCCGCTCTGCCCGGCAACCACGCCCCATCGGCCCGCTGAGCGTCGACCGCCCACCCTCGCAGATCCGGCTTGACGCGGCGCGCTTACTTCGACAGTCGTCGAAGCATGAAAGACGAGCAACTCGCGAAAATCTTCAAGGCGTTGTCCAATGAGCAACGGCTGCGAATTTTCCGCATGCTCTGCGAGTGGCAGGCCAAAAGCGCCACCGGCCAGATCGAAGATCCCTGCGCCGGCGTCGAGCGTTGCTTCACCCGCACCTGCTGCTCCATTGCCCTGTCGCCCTCGACGGTCTCCCACCACTTCAAGGAACTGCAAAACGCCGGGCTGATCACCACCAGCCGCAACGGCCAGACCTTCCTGTGCACCGTCAACGCCGACGCGTTGGCCGCCATCGCCGAATTCGCCCAGTCGGCCCTGAAATCCTAACACGCCCACGCCCCGCCCCGGCGCCCGCCCTCCCGTTTTCTCGACTCTCTTTTTCGTCCCAAACTTCGATGCTTCTCGAAGTCTAAATTACTGAAACAATAGACACGCCCCATGCACCCGACCGACTTCACCCCCACCGGCACCCCCGGCGTTTCCCTCGACTGGCTCGCCCGCCACACCACCGGCGCCATGCTCCGCTCCGGCCTTTTCGGGATCGAACGCGAGGCCCTCCGCGTGACCGCCGACGGCACCCTCGCGCAGACGCCGCACCCGGCCGCATTCGGCGATAAGCTCACGCATCCCACGATCACCGTCGATTTCTCGGAGAGCCAGGTCGAGATGGTCACGCCGCCGCAGACCTCCGTCGCCGCCGCGCTGCGCTCGCTCGCGGACATCCAGCAGGAGGTCGAGTCCGTGCTCGCGCGCCAGGGCGAGTTTCTCTGGCCGCTCAGCATGCCGCCCGCGTTGCCCGACCCGAACCGCATCCCCATCGCCCGCTTCGACGACACGCCCGCCGGCCGCCAGCCCGGCCTCACGCTCTTCTCGCCCGACGGAGAAAAGCCGCTGCCCCAGCTCGCCCGCCCGATCTTCTCGCGCCTCCTGCCGCTGGCGCGCCTCATGGACCGCGGCCTGCCGCACCCCGTCTTTGCCGACGCCGTGCGCCACGCCTGGCGCCAGCTCGTCGACCCCTCGCTCCTGCCCTCCGCGCAAATCCACCGCGCCATGACGCGCGCCCGCCTCTCCCATCACGCCTACGGCGTGCAACTCCTCAAACCCTCCACCGCGCTCGCCTGCGCCGCGGAACTAGGCCGCATTTTCCGCTCCTGTCGAGCGGCGCGGTCCGGCAGAGGCCGGTCGCGGCGCCTGGCCGCGCCAGCGCAGGGGCGCCTGGCGACGGCCGTCCCGGAGGGCGCGTCCCGGGCCATGGTCGACCCATTCGTAATCATCTATTGGACACAACGAAACATCGAGCTTGACAGGCCTGTCGGCAGGTGTTGCATGTCTTCATTCCCTGCCTGACATGAACACCGTCGCACCACATATCCCCTGCCGCCTTGCGGACCCGGTGCCGTGTATCTGTCATGCGGCGCCCGGTCACACCCGCCCTGCGCAGACGTGCTGAAGCACGTCCGGCGCGCAGAACCCCGGGGAGTGATCGGGCTCCAGCCATCGCGCACCTAGCGCAGGCGCTTTGACGCGCCTGCTTTGGCTCATCCGCGGCCGGCGAGACCGGCGCGCGGCCCCCCGGCGACGCAACCGCACGCTCCGTTCACCATGACGATTCTCCACGTCAGCGACCTTCATTTCGACAAACGCTGGTTCCATTGGCTGAGCGTATTCGCTCCACGCCACGACGTCCTCGTGATCGCGGGCGATCTCCTCGACCACGCGCATCCGGCCGCCCCCGCCAAACAGGCCGACTGGATCGGCGGATGGATCCGCGGGCATCACAAACCCCTCTGCATCTGCAGCGGCAACCACGACCTCCTCTGGGACGACCGGGAGAGCCGCTGGGCGCCGGCGACGTGGCTCCGCGCCCTGGCGGGTCCCGCCGTGCACGTCGACGGCGAGCGCCTCGAACTGCGGGGCCTCACGCTCGCCGTGCATGGGGCACGATCGGCGGAGACGCCCGACGCCGACATCTGGGTCATGCACGTGCCCCCGGCCGGCCTCGCGGTCTCCCGTGTGGCGGCGGAGCGCGACCACGGCGACCCGGACAGCACCGTGTGGCGGGCCGAGCGGCCCCCGCGCCTCGTGCTGAGCGGCCATGTCCACAATCCCGTATGTTGGTACGATCGCGCCCGCGGCGTGGCGTTCATGAACCCCGGGCGGAATCCGGCGGCCCGATTCCCCAACCATGTCCTCATCGACTTGGTACAAAACAGCGCGATCTACGTCTCCGACGGGCCCGGCAGCCCCCGCTGTCGCGTCTGGCAGCTCCCCGCCGGCCCCACCACGGCCTGCGTATCCTGAAATAACCACCAACCATCCGCACCATGAAGACCATCCACCTCTCCACCCAAGATCACGCCCTGTTGAAGACCCTCGTCGGCGCCCTGCCGCGCAAACCCGCCGCCACGGACGGTCCGTGCCTGGCGGACGAACTCGCCCGCGCCGTCGTCCTCGACGGCCGGATGTTGCCCGACCAGATCGTGCGGCTGGGCTCCCGGTTTGAGATCGAGGACCTCGAGTCCGGCGAGGTTGAGGACTACACCCTCTGCCTTCCGGCCCAGGCCAACGCCGAACAGGGCTTTCTCTCCGTCCTCGCGCCGATCGGCACCGCCGTCCTCGGCTACGCCGACGGCGACGAGATCGAGTGGAAGACGCCGGGCGGCCTGCGCCGCCTGCGCCTCCGCGCGGTCAGCCAACCGGCCCTCGCCCACAGCGTCTGAACCACCGCGCACCACGCGCGACCCGGCCAACACCTGGCCGGCCTCCGTGCCCGCTCGCCCCACGCAGGCGAGACGGACCGGAGCCCTCCTCGACGCCGCGGGCCCATCCCGTCCCGCGGACCGTCTCGATCCTGCCCACCGGCGGCGTCCGCCACCGCACCCACCCCACAACCCGAGAAAGGAGCCATTACCATGAAGAAACGCATCCTAGGCCGCACCGGCATCGGTGTCTCCGAGCTGTGCCTCGGCACCATGAACTTCGGCTGGGCCACGAACCGCGAGGAGTCCACCGCGATCCTGGACCGCTACCACGCCGCCGGCGGGAACTTCATCCTGTGCTCCGCCGTCGATATGGCCGACGGGCGGACGCCGGACTGGACGACGTTGCCGGAGACCTACGTGGGCGAGTGGCTCGGCCACGCACCCGCGCGGCGCGAGGATCTCCTGGTCGCCAGCACGATCACCCTCTCGCCCGGAACCGACACCGCACAGGCGGCGACGGAACGCATCGCCGCCGCCTGTGCCGCCTCGCTGCGCCGGCTCCGCTCCGACCACATCGACCTGCTGGTGTGCCGCTGGCACCCGGCGCTCGCGCCGCTCGAGCCCGTCGTCGCGGGTCTCACCCGGCTGGTCCAGCGCGGCGCCATCCGGTACTTCGGCTTCGCCGGGTTCCCGTTGTGGCGCGTCGTCGAGTCGGTCGCGCTCGCCCAGCGGGAGAACCTGTGCCGCCTCGAGGCCCTGCAGACGCCGTACTCCCTGCTCGAGAACGCAGCGAAGCAGGAGCAGACGTTCCAGGTCTGCGCGGACTACCGGGTCTCGTTCCTCGCCCAGTCGCCGCTCGCCGACGGCTTCCTCGCGTCACGTAATCGCAACGACGCGAGGCCGGCCGATGCGCGGACGCGCCGGCTGCAGGCGCTCTACGGGCATGCGCGGGGCCTCGCCCTCCTGGCGGAGGTCGAGGCGATCGCGCGTTCGCGAGGCGTGTCCCCGGCCGCCGTCGCCCTGGCCTGGGTGCTGGACAACGCCCAGGTCACCACTGCGGTGCTGGGCGCCCAGCATCCTTGGCAGGTCGACGACGCAGTGACCGCGGCGGGTCTCACCCTCACCGCCCGGGAGTGCGAGCGGCTGCGCGTCGCCGCGCGCAATCACGCCGCAAACCCGGGCGAGCGCGCCCTCCACGCGCGCCCCGCCACAAGTTCCCGCGCCCACGCGTGGGCAGCGCGTCCCCTGCGGCGCGAACCCGCGGCGAGCGCGGACTGCTTCGCCGTCTCCTGAACCCGCGCGTCGGGCTCATCGGCCACCCGTTTGGATACCGGGAGCCCGACGGGCCGTCGTTTTCCCCGGCGCGGCGCGCCCGCACTCGGCAGAAGCCCGGTGTCCGCGCGGCGCACGGTGTGCCACCCCCGATCCACAACCCCGAAACCACACCTCATCATGACGCTCAACCACGACCACGAAAAGAACGACCTCATCCTCCTGCGCGGCATCCACCTTCACCTCACCGCGGCCATGATCACGCGCACGCGCGAAAAGGCCGCGCGTCTGCTGCGGCACCACCGGAAAATACTGCGGATCGAAATCGACGTGGACATCGTCAGCGGCGCCCTGCCGCGGTTCGCCGCCAAAGGGCGGCTGATCGTCCCGGGCCCCGACGTGACCGCGACGGTCGAGACCGAGAACGCGTACAAGTCGCTCGACCTCCTGATCGACAAGCTCGACCGCATGCTGCGCAAGCGTCGCACCGCCGTGCTGCGGCGCCGCCTCAAGGGGGACTTGCGCCGCTTCATCCCGGTTGTGACGAACGCCACAACGGCCGCCGCCCGCCCCTGCTGAGCCCCGTCGTGGAACACCTTCGCCCCAGCCGCTTCCGCCGCCGCACCGCGCGGCGCGCGGGAGCACGTCAGCACGGCCCGTTGCGATACCCCGACGGACCCGACTGAGCCGCGAGTCGCGTCAGCTCCCGGCGTAGGGAACGTCCGCCAAACACACGGCGGTCGAACGAACCCCCGCGCCCCCACCCCTTCATTTTCCTCGTCGCGTCGCGCCATGCGGCCCGCCCGGCGGGTCGGCGCATCGTCGGCGCCAGACGGGGAAACCGCAACGACCGAGAAAGGATCGCATTCATGGAGTTCAAGAACCGTATCGTCATCATCGGCTACGGCATCGTGGCGCAGGCCCTGTTGCCGCTGCTCGTCAAACATGTGCGCGTGCCGCTGAGCCGCGTGGTCGTGATCGACTTCGCCGATCGCGCCGGCGCGCTGGCGCCGTGGATCGCCAAGGGGCTGCAGTTCGTGCGCGAACGCATCACGCCGCTGAGCCTCGCGCGCCTGCTGTCGGCCCACGCGCGCCGCGGCGACCTCATCATCGACCTCGCCTGGAGCGTGGACTTCTTCGAGATCGTCGAGTGGGCCCACGAGCACGAGGTGCTCTACGTGAACGCCTCGCTCGAATCGTGGGACCCGGCCGAGGAGACCCACCGCAAGAGCACCCTGGAGAAGTCATTGTACGCCCGCTACACGAAGCTGCTGCCGCTGCGGCAGCGGTGGGGCCGGTCCACGACGGCGCTGGTGGACCAGGGCGCCAATCCCGGGCTCGTGTCGTCCCTCGTCAAACAGGGCCTGCTCGACCTGGGCGCGGCGATCCTCGCCCAGCACAAGGGCACGAGCGCCACCGCCCGGAAGCTCCAACGCCTGATCGAGACCGAGGACTTTCCCGCCCTCGCGCGCGCGCTCGAGGTGAAGGTCATCCATTGCAGCGAGTGGGACACCCAACGCGCCAACCTCGCCAAAGCGCCGGACGAGTTTGTCTCCACGTGGAGCGTCGAGGCGATGTGGGAGGAGTCGATCTCGCCCTGCGAACTCGGCTGGGGCACCCACGAACGCTGGCTGCCCCCGGCGGCGATCCGGCCGCAGACCGGCCCGTGCAACCAGATCGTGCTGCCCCAGATGGGGCTGAACGCCTGGGTGCGCTCCTGGGTGCCGCATCAGGAGATCGTCGGCATGCTCGTGACCCATGGCGAGTCCTTCGGCCTCTCCCACGCGCTCACCGTGCGCGAGCACGGCAAGGTGGTCTACCGCCCGACCGTGCACTACGCGTACATGCCGTGTGGCGACTCCATCGTCGCCCTCCACGAGCTGCGCGCCCGCAACTACGAGCTGCACCCGCGCAAACGCATCCTGGCCGACGAGATCGTCGCCGGCACCGACGTCGTCGGGGCGCTCCTCATGGGGCACCGCCTGCGCTCCTGGTGGATCGGCAGCATCCTCTCGATCGACGAGGCCCGGAAGAAGGTCCCCGGGGTGAACGCCACCGCCGTGCAGGTCGCCTCGGGGGTGCTCGCCGGTACGCTGTGGGCACTACGCAACCCCGCGCGCGGGCTCTGCCTGCCCGAGGACCTGCCCCATCGCGAGATCCTCGAGGCCGCTCGCCCGTACCTCGGTGAGATCACCTCCGTGCCCTCCGACTGGACACCGTTGAGCCACCATCGCGAGTACTTCGAGGAGGAGTCGGACGAGGCGATCGACCGCAGCGATCCGTGGCAGTTCAAGAACTTCGTCTTCCGCGGGTAGGCTGGCGTCGGCCGTCGTCGCCCCCCGCCGTTTTCTCGCGTCTTGTCGCGAGGAAACGGTGGTGCCGCGCGGCGCCGTGGGCGCCCGCATCTGCGGGGCCGATCTCATCGTGCCCGACATCCGCTGCGCGCCCGGCTCCGGCGGGTTTTCCATCATCGAGCTCAATTTTAACCCCGCCCTGCACATCCACGATTTCCCCTTCTCCGGCGAAAACCGGCAGGTGGAAAACCACGTGCTCGATCTGCTCGGTTTCACGGCGCCCGCCGCCTGAGTTCCTCAACCCCACCCCGACCATGAGCCACACGCTTCCTTTCTGCCTGTCCCCGAAACGCCCGACCCAGGCGCTGCGCGAGATCGCCTGGATCGCCGACGATTTCCGCCACCTACGCGAACGCGATCCTGCGCTCCGCCACAAGCGCCTCGGCTGGCTCGAAGCCCTCACGTATCCCGGTCTCTGGGCGCTCGCCGCGCATCGTGTGGCGCATGTGCTGGCCACGGCCGGTGTCCCCGTCGTACCGCGCGTGATCTCGCAGGCGGCGCGCTTTTTCACCGGCATCGAGATTCATCCCGGCGCGCGCATCGGCCCCGGATTGTTCATCGATCACGGAGCCGGCGTGGTCATCGGCGAGACGGTGGAGATCGGCGCGCACGTGCTGATGTTTCACCAGGTCACGCTCGGCAACATCGACGTCGATGCGGCCTGCAAGCGCCACCCATCCGTCGGGGACCACGTCGTGATCGGCGCGGGCGCCAAGGTGCTCGGCCCGATCTGCGTGGGCCACCGTGCCCGCATCGGCGCCGGCACGGTCGTCATCCGCGACGTCCCCGAAGGCGCCCTCGTCGTCGGCCCGGTCGGTCAACTCGTCGAGCGCCCGCACCTCCACGTCGCCTGAGAATGTTCCGGAAAATGCCCTCCGCTGGAGGTGGACATCGTCAGCCCAGCGTGGCCGAGAGCGTTTTCCAGAGCTGCCCGAGCGCCTCTGCGGCCGGGCTGTCGCCGTACTCCACGACGGACACGCCCTGGCGCTGCGCCGCCGTCACGGCGGGATCGTACGGGATTCGGCCTGCCACGGTCGCGCCAGACTCGACGGCGCGCCGCTCGATCTGCGCGGTCAGTTCCTCGTTGAGGTCGCTCTTGTTCACGCAGACCCACGCCGGAATCCGGAAATGCCGGGCGAGCGCCAGCACGCGCTCCAGATCGTGCAACCCGGACGGTGTCGGCTCGGTGACGGCGAGCACACGCGTCGCCCCGGTGATGCTGGCCATGACCGGGCAGCCCACGCCGGGCGGGCCGTCGATCAACATCAGCGGGCGGGCAGACGCGCGCGCGAGCTTGCGCGCATGGTCGCGCACGAGGGTCGCGAGCTTGCCCGAGTTGCCCTGACCCGGACGCAGCCGCGCGTGCACGAGCGGGCCGAAACGCGTCTCCGAGACAAACCACTCGCCGCCATCGGAAGGGTGCAACGTGATGGCCTGCGCCGGGCAAAACCGCGCGCACACGCCACAGCCTTCGCAGGCCGGCGGGTCCACACGGCAGGTCGCGCTGCCGTGGGAGTTGACCGGTCCCGTCGCCGAGATGGCTTCGAAGCGGCACAGCTCCTCGCAACGGCCGCAGCCCGTGCATTTCTCGGGGTCGATGGTGGCGCGCTGGCCGCTCGTAAACGCGGTGCGCTCCTGCAATCGGGGCGAGAGCAACAGCTCAAGATTCGAGGCGTCGACATCGCAATCGACGAGCGTGGGGACGCCGGCCAGCGCGGCGAGCGAGGCGGTCACGGAGGTTTTCCCCGTGCCGCCTTTTCCGCTGAGCACCACCAGTTCAAAAATGGGAGATTCGTTTGTCATGAGAGCGATCGGGCAACGCGTGAAGACGGCGCACGCGTCTATGCACGCGCATAGAGCTCCGCCGTGAGGCGGTCCGCCAGGCGGGCGAACACCGTGCGCAGCGCCGGCAGCGCTTCGGAGGCGAGCCGGCCATGCGAGTAGGCACGGGCAATGGCGATGTCGTCGGGGATCTCTGCGAGGACGGGCACGCCGGCCTGCCGGCACAGGGCATGCGTCTCGGACTGCCCCGGCTGGGCGCGGTTGATCACCACGCCGCAGGGGACGGAGAGCGACTGCGCCACTTCGAGCGCGAGCGCCAGATCGTGCAGGCCGAAGGGCGTGGGCTCGGTGACGAGCACGAGAAAGTCGCAATCGCGCACGGTCTCGATCATCGGGCACGAGGTGCCCGGCGGCGCGTCGAGGATCGTCCAGTCGGCCGGCGGCGCGGCCTGTTTGGCCACGCGGATGACGGGCGGACTCGTGGCCACGCCGACGTCGAGCGTGCCGGAGACGAAGTGCACGGGCCCGGCCTCGCCGAGGCGGATCACGCCCATCGGCTGGGGCGTTTCCGTGATGGCGCCGGACGGGCAGACGCGCGCACAACCGCCGCAACTGTGGCACAGCTCCTCGTAGATCAGCGTGCGTGCAGGCAGGGCGGCGATGGCGTTGAACTGGCAGAACTCCGCGCAGGCGCCGCAATGCGTGCACCGTTCGGGATCGAGCCGGGGCACGAGGCGGTCGGCGCGGCGCTCCTCACTCAGCGTGGGGTTGAGAAACAAGTGCCCGTTGGGCGCCTCGGCATCGCAATCCACATAGGTCACCGTCTGGCCGAGCCCCGCGAGGGTGACGGCCAGATTGGTGGCGACGGTGGTCTTGCCCGTGCCGCCCTTTCCGCTGGCGATGGCGAGTTTCATGTGCGCGCGTGCGGGGTCATTTACTCGGAGCGTGCAAGCGGCTGGGAGGCGTTTCCGCCCTGCCCGAAGCCGGCGCGGCCCTGACCGCGACAGGCGCCAAAACCGCGTCCGCGGCCCATGCCGCGACCGCCGCCCTGTCCCTGGCCGGCGCCAAAGCCCTGGCCACGACCCAAGCCACGGCGTTGTCCGCCGCCGCACGGGCCCATTCCTTTGCCACGCGGCCCCTGGCCGAGCGGTCCTGTTCCATCACCCATGGGTGTCATTGTGTGTCCTTTTGTTGGTATTTGCCGTGTGAAAATTCCCGGGCCACGGAGGGCAGGCGGTGCCACGGCACACCGCGCGGGAGAAAGTCATTTCGAAAAACACGGGCTCAGCGCTGCGCCGAGCCATCGGCCTGCGTGAGCTCCGGCAGACGCCCGGCGCGAAACGCCTCAGCGGCCTGTGCCACGCTGCCACCGGCGGTCGTGTACACGCGAATCCCCGACGCCTGGAGTGCAGACCAGGCCTTGGGGCCGACATGGCCGGTGACGACCGCCTGCACGCCGTGACGGGCCAGAATCTGGGCCGCCTGGGTGCCGGCGCCGTGCGCGGCGTTGGCGCCATCGGAATTTTCGATGGTCGAGGCCTCGCCGGTGGCGATGTCCTGCATGTGGAAATAGCGGGCGCGTCCGAAACGCTCGTCGAGCGACGCGGTCGTCTCAGGGCCCTGGGCGGTGATGGCGATCTTCATTTGGACTGGCAGTGCGCGTGATCGTGCGTGTGGTCGTGGCCGCAGGTCGGCTCGGTGTTGCCAAGCGTCTGATCGAGGAACGCGCGGACGAGCGCCTCGGTGGAGTCGTCGGCGGCGGCGCCATGCACGGCGATTTTGTTTTCGGCAAAGAGGTCGAGCGCGCGGCGGCCCATGCCACCGGCGATGACGACCTGCACGCCCTGCCCGGCCAGCCAGCGCGGCAGCAGGCCCGGCTCGTGCGGGGGAGGCGTCACCAGCGTCTGCTGGCGCACCTGTTTGGTGGCGGAGTCGACCTCGACGAGGGCGAACTGTTCGCAGTGGCCGAAGTGCGCGCTGAGGCGACCGGCCGTGAGGGGAATGGCGATTTTCATGATGAGTGAGAGTGGAAAGTGCAGGTGGCGGAACGGGCCGGGTCAGACGAGGCGCTGGGCGCCGGAGTAGATCTCCTCGACGCGCAGGAGCGCAGTGGCCACGCCGGGATGCCGTGGCGGATTCCACGATTTCATCCCCTCGAAAATCGGGCCGGAGGTGAGGTACTCGACGCGTCCTTTGAGCTGGTACGATTTGCGCTCCTTGGTGAGGAAGAGCAGCGAGGCGCGGCTGCCCGCGATGAGGTTGGCGCGTGTCTTGTGGAAATAGTTGTCGGCGATGGCGACGGCATCCTCGCCGCACAGGCTCATCGCGCCGACGTACGCGGCGTTGGGCGCGCCCGCCGGATCGACTGTGGCGAAAATGGCGGGGCCTTCTCTATCGGCAAAGGCAAGCCGGATGTGCTCGGGGAGGACGCTCATGGGGAAATTTAGATCGCCGGCGCCTGCCAGACGACGTGGCTGCCGACCGGGTGTCCGCAGTGGGTGGCGACGATGGCGCACTTCACGCGAAACAGGCAGAAGAGCGGCGCGCGCTCGGCGTGGAGCGACTCGTAGTTGCCCTGGCCCTTGGCGATCACGAGATCGGCCTCGGCAAAGCGGCGGCGAAACTCGGGCGAGCAATCGGCCAGCACGGTGCCCGGCATCGCAGAGCCGTTGTCGATCACCTCGGCGAGCTGCGAGAGCCCGGCGGCCTCGGCATCCTCGCGCGTGGCGTCATTGATCACAGCGTGGCCGCGCACGGCCACCGTGACGGCGCCACGGGGAAGTTGCCTAATCAGCACGCGGTCAAAGACGATCTCGCCGGCGTTGTCGCACAGATAGAGGATTCGGCGCGCGCGGGAGACGGCCTCGCGCAACTCGGAGAGCGCCCCGATCAGCGGCTGCTCGAGGGCCGTGGAGGCGGTCTGGCGCACCTCGTCTTCCGTAAGCCCGCTCTTGGCGCCGAGGTCGATGATGTTGCCCGCGATGGCCAGCCGCACGGCGGCGGCAAACGGATCGGCGCTTTGCGCGACGGCCTCGGCCAGCGGGGGCAGGAGCTCGCGGGCGAGCCGGTTGAAGCGCTGTTTTGCGTCGCGGTACGGGTCCTCACAGCCGGTGATCTCGTGAAGCTGCGACTGGAGCGTGCCGGAAAGCTGGGGGGGCGACTGGTCAAAATTGAGAGACGTGCTGGCGAGCAGCAACTCGCGCACCGCCATGACCTCAGCCTCGGGCGAGCGCCCGCTGAGGCGGATGGCATCGGTGGCCTGGCGCAACAGGCAGGGCAGACAGTCGAGCGACGTTTTCATCGAGGAAGCGGTTGGGTTGCCATGAACTTGGCCTGCGCACGGGCGCACAGTGCTCCGTCCTGCCAGACCTCGGCTTCGAGGTAGTGGAGCGGATGCGCAGCCTGCCGGTGACGCCCGACAACCCTGACCTGGGCGCCGAGACGGACTGATTGCCGATAGCGCACCGTGAGTTCCCCGGTCCGCGCCACGATGCCGCGCGCAAAGAGGGCGTGGACCATCGCGCTGTCGAGCGCCGTGGCGAGCAGACCACCATGCACGATGCCGGCGAAACTTTCCACTCCGGGCGGCGGCGCCCAATCGGCGACGACCGCCCCATCCGCTTGCACGGTGAAGACGAGACCGAGACCGCCCTGCCCGACTGGCCGGCATGCGAAACACGCCTGATGTTCCCGGGCACACAGCGCCTGCAGGCGCACATCGGACGGCACTTCGGCCTCCTCGGGCGGCATGGCCACGCGCGGCACGCCTTGCTGGCTGGTTTGAGAGGAGGATTGCATTCCAGTTATGAGCTTATGCTCACAACGAAAGCGAAGGCAAGTTCTCTTTTGCGCCCGAGGCGCCGGCACACTCGCCCGCCGCGTAAACGCACAGAGCCGGCTGGAGTGCCCAGCCGGCTCTGTGTCGCAGGCAAAACCGTCCTCAGTACTTCACGGCCTGCTCGGTCCAGGTGGCTTTCTGGATGTAGAAGCGGCCGTCGCGGTACGTCACCGGCTCGATGCCGAGCTGCGGCGACTTCTCCCAGTCCAGCAACTCCGGACTGTAGGGATGCGGACGCTTCGGATCCATCATGTAGTGGCACGAGCTCCAGAGCTGTCCGCCCGGCCCCTCGAAAAGCGCATTGTGGCCGGTTTCGCAGTATGGGTCCTCGGTGTCGGTGAAGTTCAGGTGGGAATAGCCGCCCTCGGCGGCGAGCTCCGGCCGGTGGCCCTTCTTGCGCGTGCCGAAGATCGGCTCGGGCGACACCAGCGTCCACGGACCGAGCGGCGACTTCGACTTCAGGAGGCCGACCTCGTAACCACGGGTCCAGGTGGAGAAAAACATGAAGTAGGTGCCCTCGCGTTTGATGACGAACGGGCCCTCAATGCCGCCGATCATCCACTCGGGCCAGCCGGGCTGTTTCTTGTCCAGGAACTTCTCGATCGGCGCGGCGAGGTTGCCGGTCTCCAGATCGATTTCCGCCTGCCAGAGGCCGTTGCCGCTGGTGTAGAGGTAGGTGCGTCCGTCGTCATCTTCGAAGAGCGTGGCGTCGTTGTTGTACTGCGGCGTGAGGGGACCCTTGACCAGTTTGTATGGCCCGGTGACCGCATCGGCGACGAAGAGCCAGACGCTGTGCGTGCTCATGCCCTTCGGGTCTTCGGCGGTCACCTTGCCGCTGTTCACCGTCATCCAGAAGCGGCCCTTGATCTGGTGAATCTCGGGCGCCCAGAAGCGGCCATTGTACGGACAATCCGCCGGCAGCGTGCTCGCATCGATCAACCAGGAATGATGCCGCCAGTGGATCAAATCGTCGGAGACCAACAGGCGCACACCGGGATTGGGGCCGGTCCACACCGGGTTGGATGTGCCCGTGCAAAACCACTGCGGCCCGACCTTGATGATGCAGTGGTCACGCAGGGACAGCGCCGCGTCGCGCGTGATCGGATTGGTGTAGCGAAAAACACGGGGAGCGGCCGGCGCACCCGGGACATCCGCCGCCTGCACGGCGTCGAGTGTCGAGAGTGCGAGCAGTCCCCAAACGAACGTGCGGAGGAGGAGCATGACGTGCCGAGGTGTAGAGTTCGACGGATTGGGCGCCACGCTCAGCGTCCGTCCCAGCGGAAGATGTCTCCGGCGGCGAGCGAGACGGCGCGCACGGTCTGGCCGCAGCGCAGGCGGACGCTCCCGGCCTTCACGGCGCGGATGGTGGCCTCAGTGAGTTTTCCGTCGCGCCAGGCAAGATCGACTTCGAAACCACCGCGGGCGCGCAGGCCCGTCACCCGGCCGGACGGCCAGACGGCGGGCAACGCGGGCAGCAGCTCGATCTCGCCCGCACGGCTCTGCATGAGCATCTCGACGATGCCGGCTGCGCCGCCGAAATTGCCGTCGATCTGAAACGGCGGATGCGCGTCGAACATGTTCGGGTACGTGCGCTCCGGGCTGAGCAGGAAGCGAAGAATCTCAAATGCGTGGTCGCCCTCGCCGAGGTGCGCCCACAGGCACAGACGCCAGGCGGTGGCCCAGCCGGTCGCACGGTCGCCACGGATTTCGAGCGACTTTTTCGCGGCGGCAGCGAGCGGCGGATTGTCGAGCCGGTTGAAATCCCGACCGGGGAACAACCCGTAAAGATGCGAGACATGGCGGTGGTTGATGTCGGCCGCCTGCATATCCCAATCCTCCATCCACTCCTGCAACTGGCCGGCGGAGCCGATCTGATTTGGCGCCAGTCGGGCGCGGGCGGCGGCGAGTTGCGCACGCAGCGGCGCGTCGACGCCGAGTTTATCGGCCGCCTGGATCGTGTGGGCGAAAAGGTCGCGCAGGATCTGCATGTCCATCGTCGGCCCAGCGCAGACCGAGGTGCCGAATGGGTGGCCGTTTTCCGGGGAAATCGAGGGGCTGGTGACGAGCCAGCCGTGCTTCGGATCGGTCTGAAGCGTATCGAGGAAGAACTCGGCGGCGCCCTTCATCAGCGGGTAAAAGCGGCGCAGCTCGGCCTCGTCGCCGCTGAACTCATAGCGATCCCACAGGTGCAGGCAGAGCCAGGCGCCGCCCGTGGGCCACATGCCCCAGAACGGACCGTCGATCGGCGCGCTGGCGCGCCAGATGTCGGTGTTGTGGTGGGCCACCCAGCCGCGGGCGCCGTACTGCGCCTGCGCGGTGCGCGCACCGCTCGCGGCGAGCTCCTCGATCATGGAGACGAGCGGATCGACGCACTCGGCGAGGTTGCCCGACTCGGCGGGCCAGTAGTTCATCTCCGTGTTGATGTTGATCGTGTACTTGCTGCCCCACGGAGGATTCGTGCTGTCGTTCCAAAGTCCCTGGAGATTGGCCGCCTGCCCGCCGGGGCGTGAGCAACTGATGAGCAGGTAGCGCCCGTACTGGTAGTACAGCGCGGCGAGCTGCGGATCGTTGCCCTCGTGGAAACGCGCGATGCGCACATCGGTCGGCAACTTCATCGCCTCGGTCTGCCCGAGGTCGAGCGCCACGCGCCGGAAGAGACGTTGATGATCGGCGAGCTGGGCCTCGCGCAACTCGGCAAACGGTTTCTTCAAAGCCGCCGCGAGCGTCTCCGTCGTGAGCCGAGTGGGATCGCCGCTCACGTCGTCGAAGCGTTTGAAACTGGTGGCCGCCGTGATGAGCAGCGTGACTTCGTCCGCGCCCGCAACCGTCACGGCGTCGGCGCCGGCGGAGACCTGGCCGCCGGTGGCGAGCACCTTCACGCGGGCCTCGTAATCGAGCCGGCCCTTGATGCCGTCGGCGTCGCCGCCGCGCCCGCGCATGACGAGCGTGTCGCCCTCGGCGGTGGTGACGGTGGCAGCCATCGGTGTCTTCATCGACGCGACCAGCGAAATCCGGCCGGGCTTGTCGGCGGTGAGGCGGACGGCGATCACGTTGTCCGGCGCACTGGCGAACACCTCGCGGGTGAAGCGCACGCCCTCGTGCGTGTACGAGACGGAGGCCGTGGCGGTGTCGAGATCGAGCTCGCGCCGGTAGTCGGCGGGCGCGCCGGTCTCTGGAAACGCGAGCAGCAGATCGCCGACCGTCTGGTAAGGCATCTGGTGAAGCGGGCGCGCCATGACCTTTGCACTGAGCAGCGCATCGGCCTCCTTGTAGCGCCCCTCGGCGATCAGCCGGCGTGCCTCCGGGAGGGCGGCGCGAGCCTCGGGATTGACGGGGTCGTACGGCCCGCCGGCCCAGAGGGTGCCCTCGTTGAGTTGCAGACGCTCCGTCGCGAGGCCGCCGAAGACCATCGCGCCGAGACGGCCGTTGCCGACCGGCAGCGCCTCCTCCCATTTCGCGGCAGGCTTGTCGTACCAGAGCCGGTTCAGCTCAGGTGCGGGCACCGCCAGGGCGAGCGTCGACTGAAAGGCCACGACGAGCGTCGCCAGAAAAACCACGCGGGACAGGAGGGGAAACTTCATGGGCATACGGGGGGCGGAAACGTAAAAGAAAGCGGGAAGCCCGTGGAGGCTTCCCGCAGAGAGTTCAGCGCTCAATGCGCGTGAGCGGCCCGACGACCGCACCGGTGAAGTGTCCGCCGACGCCGCCGGCGGCGTTGGTCGTGACCGGCTTCAGGTCGGCGGCGGCAACGAGCGCCTTCCACTCGCCGCCGGCCACGCGGTACTCGAAGGCACCGGAGAGCTCGTTGGCGACGATGCGCAGCTCCACCGCCTCGGAGGCCGGAATGACGGTGCGCGTGACCTCGGCAGGTTTTTCGCGATCGGCGAGTTCGAGGAAGACCGCGAGGCCCTCGGCCGTGCGGCGCACGCCGAAATAGTAGAAGTGCTGCTCGCTTTGGAAGAGCGCGAGTCCGGCGGAAACGTCGCCGTCGGCCGGCGGCACGACGGAGAGCGAGGCGTCGAACTTCGCGTGTTGCACGCGATGGCCGACAAAGGCCGGGTTGCCGAGGCCGTCGAGCGACTCGCTGCGCGGCGTGAGGCTGAGCATGCCCTTGGGATCGGTGAGGTTCCACCAGGTTTCCTTGGGCGTGCGGAGCATGAGCCAGAGCGGGGCGAGCTGCGCGGAGCCGGAGTCGAACTCATCGCGCCACGTGAAGTTGCCGGTGAGCGGCACGGGGGCGGGGCTCGGCGCGGCGACCTTCGGGGCGGCCGTGATGTTCGGCACGCGCTCGCCCTGCGGCAGGATGAGCGGCCAGCCGTCCTCGGTCCACTTCATGGGCAGCAGGAACGTCTCGCGGCCGGTCGTCTGGTAACCGTTCTGGAACGAACGGCAGGCAAGGAACACGGCCCACCAGTTGCCATCGGGACCTTCGATCAGGTTGGCGTGGCCGGTGGCGGTGACAGCATCCGGAGCGTTTCCGTCGAGGTCGCGCTGGGTGAGGATCGGGTTCTTATCCCACGGCACGAACGGGCCGGTGGGCGATTTGCTGCGGAGGATGACCTGCGAGTGATGGACGCTGGTGCCGCCCTCGGCACAGCAGAGGTAGTACCAGCCGTCTTTCTTGAAAAGGTGCGGCCCCTCGATCCAGACAGGCTGCTTGCTCAGGTCGACGCCGCCGTTGACGATGATCGAGCGCGGGCCGACGAGCTGGCGTTTCGCGACGTCGAACTCCTGAATCCAGATGGCGCGGTGGCCCTGGTAGAGCGGCTTGTTGTCGGGCGGATTGCCGTTGTTGACCATCCACGCGCGGCCGTCGTCGTCGAAGAACAGCGACGGATCGATGCCGTCGAAGGACAGCCACTGCGGGTCGGACCACGGGCCGGCGGGATTGGTGGCGGTGACGAGGAAATTACCGCCGCCGTCGACGTGCGTGCAGACGACGTAGAAGGTGCCGTCGTGGTACTTGATCGTGGGTGCGAAAAGACTGCGGGTGGTGCGCATCCCGGTGAAATCAAGCTGGGACGGACGGTCGATCACGTTGCCGATCTGGGTCCAGTTGACGAGGTCGCGGCTGTGGAAGATCGGGATGCCGGGGAAATAGGAGAAGGTGGAATTGATGAGGTAATAATCCTCGCCCACGCGGCAGATGGCGGGATCGGGATAGAAGCCGGCGAGGATGGGATTGCGGAACTGGCCCTTCGCGAGCGGAGCGGCGAAGAGATCGTCGCGGCCCGTGTACTCGAACCAGTCGAAGCGGACGGGGCTGGGGGTGGCGGAGAGGGCGCAGGCGGAACCTGCGATCAACAGGGAGGTGAGTAGACGTTTCATTGGGATTAAGGGATCGGGGATATGAACAAAAAGGAGTGGCGCCCGGTGGCTCGCAAGCAAGCGGGCGCCAGCGTGGATCATTCGGCGGCTTCCCGCCAGGTGAACACCGCGCCGTCCTTGCGGTCGGGGCGCGCGCCGGGCGATTCCGCGGAGTATGGCTCGCCGGTGTGCGGATCGATGGCGACGTAGCGGTGATTTTTCAACGAGAGCAGCATGCACTGGCCGCGAAGCATGTCCTGCCACTGGAAGAGGCTGCCGTCCGTCTCCTGTTTGCAGAGACGCACGTCGCCCGAGAGACCGAGGCCCACGACGGTGATGAAGCCGCTGCCATCGAGCGCCTCAAGCGCCACGCGGCCCTGCCCGCGGTCGTGCACCCGGAAACGGATGCCCGGACTCTGCGCCTCGGGCGAGCCCGGACGCGCCGAGTGCAGCATGCCGTTGCGGTTGGACCAGACGCTAGTGCCGTTGCCGAGGTTGGTGAGCGTGATGATCTTTCCGAGCGGGAGATTCTGCGAGCGGTCGGCCAAGGGCTCATCGACTCGGAAATCGTCGAACTGGGCGCAGCCGCCCTCGCGTCCCTCGGAATTGAAGGCGAAGAGCGCGTAGCGGGTGCCCTGAAAGGTTTTGAGCTGGTATGGCAGACGCAGCGCGGTGCCGAGCGGCGTGAAGGTCGCGCCGTCGGTGCTGTAGCTCAGTTGCGCAAGGTCGTTGTCGTAGTCGCCGGTGACGCGCAGGAAGACGCGAGGCGAGTCGAGCGGACGGTCGAGCGTCTCGTCGAGGAGCTGGTTGTACGCGCGCAACACAAAGCCGGGCCCGGTACGCACGAGGCCGATCCAGCCGCTCGGCATGTTGAGCAGGCCGAGGCCGGCGATGTCGCCGGGTTGCAGGGCGGAGCCATCGAGCACGACGGTCGCAGTGGACTCGGGGCCGATGACGCGCTGTGTGAGCGTGTTTCTGGCGGCGAGGAAATGCGGCGCGGGCAGGGTGTGCAGGCGCAGCGTGCCGGGCGTCTCGGTCAGCGACCATTTGGCGGCGACCGGAGCGTGGTTCCACTGCCAGACGGGCAGGAGTTTCGAGCCGGAGAAATCGTCGCTGCGCTGATAGGTGGCCGTCGGCGCGACCTGTGCGGCGACCGCGGGCTTTACCCAAGTGCGCGGCGAGCGGCCGAGGTTGCCCGAGAGCCCGAAGTAAGGCCAGCCGCCCTGCCAGGTGACGGGAGAGAGAAACGTGGTCCGGCCGACGGACTTGAAATCCATCATCGAAAAGCCCCACCAATCGCCATTGGGCAGATCGACAATGCCGCCCTGGTGGAGCGGCGCGGCGCCAAACTCGTTGTCGCCCGGTTTGTGGATGTCGAACTTGGCACCATAGCCGGGGATCGGGTCGCGCTGGCCGACATTGTTGCACCACCACCCGCGCTGGGTGCCCATCGTCTCGCGGGCACTGATCGTAGCCGTCTCGTAAGGGCCCTCGACGCGGTCGGCGCGGGCGCACTGCATGCGGCCGGTGGGCGCATAGTCGGCGCTGACGATGTAGTACTTGCCGCCGATCTTATAGAAATGGTGCCCCTCGCCCATCGCGCTGCCGCGCGGGATGATGACGCGCTCACTGCCCTCGACGAAGCCGCTCAGGTCGGGCTTGAATTCGACCAGGCGCACTTCGCCGTAATTGTAGATCGCGTAGATGCGGCCGTCGTCGTCGAAGAGCACGGAAAGGTCGTGGATGCCGGGAGTGATGAGCCGCTGTTGCCACGGGCCGGCGGGATCCTTGCTCGTGAAGACGAGCAGGCCCTTCCGATTGACGTTGGAAAACACATAGAACGTGCCCTCGTGGTAGCGGATGCACGGCGCCCAGATGCCCTGGCCGTAGACGTCCTTCCCCTCTTCCAGCCGGAACTCGGGGCCGAAATCGAGCTTCTCCGCCGCGTAGCTCAGAAACTCCCAGTTCACGAGGTCCTTCGAGTGGAGGATCACGAGGCTGGGCATCGCGTGCATGGTGGTGCCGGCGAGATAGAAATCCTCGCCGACACGGATCAGATCGGGGTCGGAAAACTCGTCGTAGAAGAGCGGATTCGTGTACGTGCCGTTGCCATTGTCCGGCATCCAGGTGGTGCGCGGCGCGAGCGTCGGCGCGGAGGTCTCAGCGGCCACGGCCGTGGTGGCAAAGGCCGCGAGCGCGAGGAGCGCGGCGGGGAGTCGGTGGATCATGGGCATGAGGTATGAAAAGTCGGGACGGTTCATGGGCGGGGCTCTCAGCGCAGACGGAGGATCGTGAGGGAGTTTGCCGGAAAAACGCGTTCGAAACACGCGCCGACTGCGGATTCTTCCGTCACAGGCTGCACGGCGGGAGGCTGGCCGTCCTCGTTGACGAGATCCGCATCGGCGCCGGCGAGCACGGTGGCGACCAGGCGACGCTGGCCCGCAGGCGCTCCAGCGAGGGCCACGGCGATAGTGCAGGCACGGTCCTCGCCGTTGACGACCTTGACGATCACGTCGCCGGAAACGGAGTCGCGCACGGCCGAGCAGGTCAGGCGCTGGCCGGGCGCGGTGCCGGAGAGTGCGGCGGGCAACGCAGTGTCGCCGGCGTTGCAGCCAAAGAGACGCTGCACGTGATAATTGATCGTCGGATAGACGGCGGTGGCGTCGAAGTAGATCAGGTCCGGGTGCCACTGCGTGTGCCCGCGGCGGGCGAGCAACGGCGCATAGGAGGCGAAGCGGACGACATCGCCGTTGCGCTCGAAGCCGGTGAGCCCCGCAGCCTCCGCCAGCGCAGTGCGCAGCGTGCTGCGTTTCTTATCCTGATCGTGCGCGGCGTACTCGCCCACATAGACCTGGGCACCCGCGCGGTCGTACGAATCGTAGCGGGCGAGGTTGTCCCAAAACCACTGCGGCGGCACATAGTAATGCTCGTCGTTCATCGGAACGCCCAGCGCGCGGATGAGTGCCCAGCCCTGGTCGAAGTCCTCGCCGGAGTGAAACGGCCCGGAGGTGCCCACGACGACGATCTCGGGGTGCTTCGCCTTGAGCGCGTCGAAGATCATTTTGAAACGCTCGCGGAAGGCGGGCGTGATGGCGTCCTCGTTGCCCACGCCGAGGTATTTCAGGCCGAAAGGCGCAGGATGGCCGGCGGCGGCGCGCACAGCGCCCCACTTCGAATCGGCGGGGCCGTTGGCCCACTCGATCAGATCGAGAACATCCTGAATGTAGGCGGGCATCTCGTCGAGCGGCAGGCCCTCCTGGCCGCGCCCCGGCGAGTCGCCCGCGTGCTGGCAACAAACGCCCGCAGAGACGACCGGGAGCGGCTTGGCACCGATGTCTTCGCAGAACTGGAAGAACTCGAAGTAGCCCAGCCCGTGGGTCTGGTAGTAGCCCCAGAGATTGCGCTTGTCGCGTCGTTGCTCGAGCGGGCCGACGCTGTCCTTCCAGTTGTAGAAATCACGGGGCCCGGAGCCATGGACGAGGCAGCCACCTGGGAAGCGCATGAACTTCGGCTGGAGGTCGGCGATGGCCTGCGCGAGGTCGCGGCGCAAGCCGTTGGCGCGGCCCTTGAAGGTATCCTTCGGGAAAAGCGAAACCATGTCGAGGGCGACCCCGCCCGCCTCGTGGGCGAGCAGGACGAAGCGCGCCTCTGGCTCCGAAGCGCTCGGCGTCAGGGTGACGGTGTGCTTGGTCCAATCGCGGCCGGCGATCTCAAGCCGGGCCTGGGCGAGTACGCGGCCATCGCGACCTTCGAGCCGCACGGTGAACGGCATGGGGGTGGCCTGATCAATGCGCGGGCCCGGCCCGCCCCATTTCGCCCCCATGAACGCCTGGTACGCCCAGAACGACACCTCGTACGCGGCGCCCTGCTCGACCGGGATCTGGTCAAAACCGCTGTTGGCGACGCCCACCCCCTCGCCGGCGGTCAGGACGTTGAGCATCAGGTAATGTGGATTGTTGGGATGCAGCGGGCGGTAGTCGCCGAGACCGAGCTGGCCGACACCGCCGCCGTTCTGAACGAGCTTCCACCCGGTGAACGGCCCCCAATCCGCCTGAGCGGAGGCGGTGTATTCGAACGAGCGGTTCTGGATCAGCTCGGCGTAGAGACCACCGTCGGCAGCGTAGTTCAGATCTTCGAAAAAGACGCCGACGAGGTCGCGGCTGATGGCCTTGCCCGGGGCGGCGAGATCGATCTGAAGGGAAGGGCTGGCGACCGCTGCGGCGCCAGCACACAGGAGGGCGGTCGTAAACAAGAGAACGGCAGAAGAGGTTTTCATGGGGATGAAGCGGGCAACCGGCTCCGGCTCATGCCGGAGAATGAAGCGTGGAGGGAACGAGGATGTGACGACGATACGAAGGCTACTTGACCGTGAGACAGGGCGGCGGAAACAGCGCAATCGGGGGGGGCTCTGACGCATGGCAAAGCCCCCGTGATTCCGCTTCGCCAACGCGTCAGTTCGCGGCGGCGCCCGACGCGCGACGGCTGGCGGGCGGGCCGAGGTAGGTCGGCTTCTGACCGCCGGCGTCGACCACGAACTTCTGAAGCACGATGCCGGAGTCGATCATCCAGACCTTCAGCGTGTGTTTTCCGGGCGCGAGCGCCTGGTGCGCGGAACGCCTGATCTTGATGTGATCGCCCACGGACTGGCTCCACCAGTCGGGGTACTTCCAGTCGGGCACGGACTCGCCCTCGTTGATGTTGACGATCTGCGGCGCGGCGTCGTCGATCGCGAGCGCGAAGCGCAGGCCACCGTCGTGGCGGAAATCCTGGGTGGGCGACACGTAGGCAGCGACCGCCACCGTGGCGCCATCGAGGAGCGTGAAGTCGTATTCGAGACACGGAGCACCGGCGACCGCCGCGCGACGCGGCGCGTGGGCGGGCGCAATCGTTACCGCCGAATCGGTGCGGCCGAGGTTCGGCACAGTGATCCAGCGGGCGTCGGGAGCGGTCGAAGCGCGGTCGAACTGGGCGGCTTCGATAGAGACCACACCGCGGTCCTCGACCCAACCGGTGAGCGCCGGCTGCTCGTTGCGGATGGGCACCGTGACGATGTACTCGCTGCCAGCACCGGCGACGACGACCTCACCCGTGCTGGAGCCAGCCGGGGCCTTGGCCCAGTCGATGGAGACGTGGACCTTCTCGTCGAAGCGGATCGTGCCCTCGCGTTTGGTGAGGCGGATCCAGTCCTGCCGGGGCGTGAGTGTGTAGTGCAGCGGCGCGGTGCCACGGTTGACGATCTCAAGGTAGAACGACGGATCGTTGACGCGGTCGAAGCGTGGCAGAGCGGTGGCGAAATCCCAGTCGGCCTCGACATCGAGCCAGCCCCATTTCGGGCGCTCACCCTGTTCGACGAAGAAGCCCAGCTCGGCTTTATCGCCCGGCTGGACGTAGGAGACTGCCGGCGAGCGGTTGAGCGGCGGGTGTTGCCAGTAGGTGTAGCCGAGATGCGTCTGAGACATCATGTGGTTCCATTTTCCGCCGGCCAGTTCCTCGTGGAAGCGGCGGGTGAGCTCGGCATCGCGCGCAAAAAGTTCCTTCACGCGATCGGCGTGGACATTGGCCGAGGGCACGCCGCGCTCGGCGTAGAAGGCGTTTTTGCCCGCAGCCACGTACATCTCGGAGACGTTGGCACTCGCCTCGATGGGAAACTCGACGAGCTGGAAAAACGCATCGCGGTGGCTCGCGGGCAACTTCGCCGCGAGGGCGCGGGTGCGCTCGGCAAGCGTGTTGTACTCGGCGACGACCCGGTCGGCCTCACGATAGTTGGCAACGCTGAAGGTCTCGCCCGTGAGCATCTCGGGGGTGCGACGGGCGTTGTACTTCGTATAAAGCGCAAGCAGCTCGGCGATCTCCACTGCGTGCGCGGGGCCGAACTGTTGAGCGGCCCAGCCTGCATAATACGCGGGGAGGTCCGCCGCGCCGATCGCCTCGGGATTCCAGGCGAGGTCGAGGAAGAAGCTCATCGGCAGCTCCATCGGCTTGATGTCACCGACATTCAAGATCCACAGCCGGTCGACGCCGGCGGCGTAGGTGAGAGTCATCTGCTCCCAGATGCGCTCGATCTGGGAGACGTTGAGCCAGCGATAGGAAGTCGGGCCACCGACATAATCGACATGGTAGTACATGCCGAAACCACCCGCGCGGCCACGGTCCTCGGGCTTCGGCAGGAAGCGAATGTTGCCCCAGTTGTCGTCGCTGAAGAGGACGGTGATGTCGTCGTCCACCCGCATGCCCTTGTCATAGTAGTCCTGCACCTCCTTGTAGAGCGCCCACACCTGGGGAATCTCGGAAGCGGGCTTGCCCGTGACCGAGGAGAGGATCTTGCGCTGGTCGGCGATGATCTGCTGGAGCAACGGCACGGCCGCCTCCTCGGACATCGCCTCGTCGCCGTCGCCACGCATGCCGACGGTGACCACGCTTTCGTAGTCGCGCACGCGGGAGAAGCCGCCGCGCCAGAACTCGCGCAGGGTTTCGGCATTGGTCTCGTAGTTCCAGGCGCCCTTGCCGTACCGCATCCACTCGTGGTGCGAGCGCATCATCGGTTCGTGGTGGCTGGTGGACATGACGATGCCGTATTCGTCGGCCAGTCGCGGGTTGTCCGGATAGTCATCGTTGAACGAAACCGGGAGCCACATGGCCGGCCACAGGTAGTTGGCGCGGTTGCGGAGGAGCAGTTCGAAAACATGGCCGTAAAATTCGGGATTCTGGCCGCCAAACTTTTCCTGCGCCCAGCGACGGAGGGCGGGCGCCTCGTCGTTGATGAAGATGCCGCGGTATTTGACCTTGGGCTCGCCAGAAGCGAAGACGCCCGGGCGGAGATGCAGCTCGTCGCGGTGTGCGACCGGGGCATCCGCCCACCAGTACCAGGGCGACACGCCGATCTGGCGCGAGATCTCGTAGATGCCATAGATGGTGCCGCGCTTGTCGCTGCCGGCGATGACGAGCGCCCGAGCCACGCCGGGGGCCGGATCGGCCACGGTGGCGATGACGAAGCTCTCCCATTTGCCGACAAGTTTGCTGCCGTCGAGCTTCCCAGCGGCGAGTAACGCGTCGATCACCGCGCTCTTGCCCGCGGTGCCGATGATCACGGGCTGCCCTGAAGCGGGAGCCTGCGCGGAGGCGGCGGGCTTTAGCCCGGTGACGCGGGCAATGTCGGCCTGGAGGTCGCCGACGGCGCGGAGCACGCCCTTGTGGTCGGCGGCGTCGAACCAGAGCGGCGCCGCCGTGCCCGCCGCGACGAGCGGGAAGGTGTCAACCGACGGCTCGACGACGAGGGGCTCGAAGAGGTTTGGCGTGGGATTTCCCGCGCGAGTGGCGACCGGCACGAGAAGCGACGCGGCGAGCAGCGCAAGGCTGCTCCAGCGAGCGAGCGCCTGGACGACGCGATGTGGGAATGCGATCAGGTTGTTCATCGGGAGAATGGAGTGGGCTTCGTGATTTTAGGAGAGCAACAGGGCGTCAGGCAGCGGATGACTCCGATCGGACCGGGGTGTGGAGCCTCCGAAGATGGGTAAGTGATTCTCGGGGTCTCGCAATGCCCCGATTGGGTTATGCAGGGCAATCCGAGCACCGTCGAGCCGGGCAACACTCATGCGCTACGGGAGTACGGGCGTGGAGGGCGGGCCGAAATAGCTCTCCGGCATGCGCCGGTCGCTGATGATGATAGTTTGGACCACGACGGCCGGATCGACCATCGCGAGTTTGAACACATGGGGGCCGGGGGCGGCGACCTCGTGAGTCGAGCGCAGATAACGCGCGTTGTCGCGGGTGGCCTGGTCCCACGTACGGCCGAGGAAGGTCCCGTCGGCGCGGTCAGCGAAAATATCGAGCACCTGCGGCGCGGCGTCGTCAAACGACGCGGCGATGCGGATACCGCGATCAGGCACAAAATCCATCACCGGGCCGAGCACGAGCGTGACCGTGTAACGGCCGGCGCGCGGCAGATAGACCGGGTATTCGAGAGTCGGAGCCGAAGCGGGAGGCAACACGCTCGCCGCAGTGACCGGCTGAACGGTCATCGCCGCATCGCCGCGGCCATAGCCGGGCAGCGACACCCAGCGCACGCCGGCGACCTCGGTCTGCCGCGCCGGAGCGCAGGCGGGGATCGAGATCGGCCCGGTGAGACTCGCGAAGCGCCCGCTGGCCGCCTCGCGTTGCGCATGGGTCGCCTTCGAGACGGGCACCTTCACACGCACGGTCCGCTTGCCGCGGACGACGATCATCCCAGTGGAATCGCCCTCCGGTGCGTTGGCCCAATCGATCTCGACCCAGTAACGCCAATCTCCGCCGACACGGAGCTCCTCGGTGAGAAGAATCCACGGCTGTTCGGCAGCGACCTCAAACTCGACGGGGCGCGTGCCCATCGCAAAGACGTCGACATACGAGCGACGCGGTTGAAACGAATCGAAGGCCGGCAGTGCGGGGCCCGCGTAATGGTCCGGCCACGTGAACGGGCTGCCCTCGATCGACACGCCCAGGCGCGCTTCATTGGCCGAAGCCACTTCGACGAGGGCGGGCATCGCATCGACCACCGGCGGCTCCCAGTCGAACTGGCCGAGGTGAGTCTGATCCATGAGGTGATTCCACTTCCCGCCGGCAAGCTGGTGGTTGTAGGCGTCGGTCAGCGCGCGATCCTGGCGGAACAACTCGCGCACCTCCGCGGCGAGCCGATTGGTGGTGGCGCGGCCCTGTTTGGCGAACAGGTGGTTGCGACCGGCGGCAATGTTCATTGTGGCGACGATCGACGAGGCCTTGGCCGGATGCAGGACGAGCTGGAAGAACGCATCGCGCTGCTCGGGGGGCAGCACCGCGTAAAGCTTCTCGGCGCGCTCGGCGACGTCGCGCCAGGCGGACTCCACGCGGTCGGCCTCGTTGTAGTGAAGAAGACTGAAGGTCTCCGGCTTGATCAGCTCGGGTTTCCGCCAGCCGTTGTATTTCGTGTAGAGCGTGACGATGTCGGCGATCTCGCCGGCGTGCTCCGGACCGAAGTCGCGCTCGGCCCAGCGGCGCGTGTAGTCGGCGACCTGATCGCCGGTGTAGGCGGCGGGATTCCAGGCCATCCGCAGGAAGAACTCGATCGGGAGTTCGAGCGGCTTGAGATCGCCGACGTTGACGATCCAGATGCGGGTGGCCCCGTACTGGGCGGCCAGGTTCATCTGCTCGGAGATCTTCCAGAATGGATTGGTGTTGATCCACTGGTAGGCGTACGGGCCGCCGTGCATGTCGAAGTGGTAGTAGATGCCGGCGCCGCCGCTGCGGCCGCGCTCGTCGGGCGTGGGCAGTCGCCGGAGGTTGCCGGTGTTGTCGTCAGTCCAGAGCAAGGTGACATCGTCCGGCGGGCGGAGGCCGGCCTCGTAGAATTTTTGCACCTCAGTGAACAGAGCCCAAAGCTGCGGCACCGTGGCAGGATCGACCTTCATCTCTTCGGCGAGGATGCGCCGCTGATCGGTGAAAATTTTTTCCAGCTGTTTGATATCGGACTCGATGCTTCCGGTGCTGACCATGCTCTCGTCGCCATCGCCGCGCATGCCGACAGTGACGAGATTCTCGAAGTCCTTGTTGCGCGCGATGCCTTCGCGGAAGAAGCGCTGGAGCGCCTCGGCGTTCGTCGCATAGTTCCACTGGCCGTTGCCGTACTGGGCGCGGCGCGTGGTCCACTCCTTGTGCGCACGCATCATGGGCTCGTGATGCGAGGTTCCCATGACGATGCCGTACTCGTCGGCCAAGCGGGGATTGAGCGGGTCGTCCTCGTTGAAGGCGTTGTCCCACATCGCCGGCCAGAGGTAGTTGGCGCGCAGGCGCAGCAGCAGCTCGAAGACCTTGGTGTAAAACTGCGAGTTGAGGCCGCCGAACTTTTCCGCGGCCCAACCGGTCAGGCACGGGGCCTCGTCGTTGAGGAAGATGCCGCGGTATTTCACGACCGGCTCGCCGGAGACGTAGCGGCCGGGGCGCACGTAGGCCTCGGTGCGTTTCTTCGGCGGCACGTCGGCCCACCAGTACCAGGGCGAGACGCCGAGCTGTTCGGAAAGTTCGTAGAGGCCGTAGATCGTGCCGCGCTTGTCGCTGCCCGCGATCACCAGTGCACGGGAGACGCCCGGCATGGGCGCTTCGACGGTGGAAATGACAAACGACTCCCACTTGCCCGCAAGGTCCGTGGTCGGGAATTTTCCGGCAAGGACGAGCTGGTCGATCAGCGCGCTGCGGCCCAAGGTCCCGGCAATCACCACGGTATCACCGCGGGGCTGGTCGCGGGTGTTTAGCGCCGGCTTCCCCCCTCCCACCCGTTCGAAATCAGCGCACAGATCGGCGGCGGCACGCAGCACACCGGCATGATCGGAGGCATCCATGAAGATCGGCGCGGCCCCGTCGCGAGAGAAGAGGCAGAGCGCCTCGCCCTCATCTTTTCCAGTCACGATGTCGGTGGGGAGGCCCAGGCTGGCCGCGGCCATTTCGATCGTAGCGAGACACGCAAACGCCCACAGGCACAGCGCGCGACACAGGAGAGCACGGACAGAAAAAATGCAAACCGGCGAAAAGAAGTGGATGGGCCGATGGCCACCGGGAGGCACAAGGTGCATAGGGAAAGACGAGATGGAGTGGGAGAATCGAAGAGTGTGCTCGTGCTGGCCGAGACGGAGGACTGCGGGATGGACGCACCGAAGGGGAAATGGTTGCAGGCACGCGGCAAAACACCGGTAGCGCGTGGCCCAAAAACTTGGGCCCCTCCAAACCCAAATGGAGGGGCCCAAACCCTGGTCATATTCCTAAGAACGCGGTACACTGGTCACGAACAGGTCCTGGGATGGCGCAGCGCCGCGAAAAACAAGTACCCGTTTTCGGGCTGAAAAGCATCCGGCCTCCGCTCACTTAAATAAGAGAAGGCCGGAGCTGTTTTCATCGTCTAGAACGAGAACGTGTTGGTCAGGGACCATTCCTGCACCGGCTTGATGCGGAAGCCCGCATAGGTGGTGCCATCCGACTGGATGTTGACCGGAATCAGGCCCTCGTTCTCAAACGCGTCGCGGATGTTCAACTGGATCTTCCAGTCGATCTTGTCCGTAAGCTTGCGTTTATAGCTGACCCAGAAGTCCAGACCGTCTTCACGCGGCCCGTAGACAGGGCTGCTGAGATCGTATGACGGATTGCCAGAGGCGTCCGCGATGATCGGGTACCCGATGACGATTCGGTCCTGCCAGCGGTAGGCGGCGCCGATGCCGACACCCTTCATCCAACCTTCCGTGAAGGAGTAGTTGGTGATGATGTTGAAGCGCCACTTGCGCAGTTCGGAGGAGGTGACCTTCTCGCGGAGCATGAGCAGGTTCCAGTCGGTTTCGAAACTGGTCCACGCGTCGCGTACTTCGTTGCCGTCACGGAAGTCGCCGTTCCAGCGACGCATGTCGCCAGCGATGCCGTCCATCTGTGCATCAAGGTAGTTGTAGAGCTCGCTGATCGCACCGTTGCCGACATTGCTGGAGATGGCCGTCGTCTTGGCCGCATTGAAGGCCAGGCGCCAGTTCTTCGTGATGTTGGCCGTCGCTTCGAACTCATAACCTTCGGACTCCTGGTCCTCGGTGATGGCAAACCCGGTCGGAGCCGAACCGCCATACTGCCACATGGACGCAGAGTCGGGGGTATAAGCGGCATTTTCGACGATGCCGGCCGCGTTAACGGTGCCGGTGGCCTCGAAGGTACCGCGGTTGGTGAGCGCCGACGCAGTCGTCGGGCCCGCGCCGTAGTTCCAAGCTTTGAAGAAGCCCTTGTCGGTCAGCCAAGCCTGGATGTTATTCCAGGCATCGATGCAATCATCGCGGTGCTTGATGGCTTCAGCCTCGGTCTCGAGGTGAGAGCCGGCAGGAGCAGCCGCATCGGTCGGATACATGGAGCTGCCAGCGTAGATCGTCGCAACGGGACGGCCGTTGGAGTCGACATACGCAGGCGTCCAGTAGTGACGAGTGTTGTAGATAACGGTCTGGCCGTTAAACGTCGCGGTACTGCCGGCATTCTGCGCCGCACGAGAGTCCCAGTTATAGCTGGAAAGCTTATAAAGGAACACATTGCGGAACTGGAGCCCGTAGTTAATCGCACCATGGAAGTTCGTGCTCGTCGAAGCCGTCGCATCCTTGATGGTGGTCTCGTACTTGATCGCACGGAAGGAGAAGCGGTTATCCTTGGTGGCGAGCAACACGCCGTACTCCTTGGTCTTGCCGGACTGGTTCGCGATCGGCGAGCCGAAGACATCGACACGGGGCGTATCGACCTTCACGTTGCTCGAGTCATTATAGCTGAAGCTGATGTTCAGCGGAATATAATTATCCCAACTCATCGGCACGGCCTTGTTGAGGTGGAGCACCACGCCGCCTGCGGTCGAATGGCTCTTGTAGAAGTTAACGTTCTTGCTCCCCGAATCCCAGTCGGGCAGCGAGAAGTTCGCCTCATCAAGCTTCAGGTAGTTGTTCTTGGTGGAATCAGCCAAGGCATTTACAGAGCGCATCTTGACCGAATCGTAGCGCCAGCCCAGGGTCGGCACGATCGACTCGTTCCAGAGGAAGCCCTGCCAAGTCCCGGCGTAGGAAGTGACTTTCTGCTCCTTGCGGTTTGCAGACGTGTACAGGGAATCGCCTTCGTTATGGCTGAGGAGATCCAAGTAGCGGTCGTTGCTCCAGCCCTTGTAGTTGGCTGGGTTGGAAGCCTGGGTGGTCGCGGTGCTGTTGAACACCTCGGTCAAGCGACCGGAGGTGGTCCACGCAGCGCCCGGGGTGACGGTCGAGGCGGCATTCCAAGTCGAGTCGAACAGATACACACCGGTATCGTGCATATGAATGTCGGACTCAATCCGCTGGAGGTTGGCACCGGACGCGGTGGTCGCATTGGCCAGCGACGAGCCGAGATAGATAAACGAGAGCGGCGAATTATAGTTGAACGCCTTGTTCGTACTCTTGGTCAGGAAGGTATTCCAAGAGTTGGAGTTGGCATACAGGTTGAAGTCGCGACTCTCCGTCTTGTAGGTATCCTCGCTGATGACTCCATTCAAGCGGTGCCGGCCGAGCAGTTTCACCAGGAACTTGTTATCGAAGACATCCGATGCACGGCCTTCCGCGAAGAGTGAGGCACGCATGGCCTCGCGCTCCGTGGTCGCCCAGTTTCCACTACCGCCGCCGGCGACGGAGGAAACATACGGACGGCCGTAATTCGGGTTGGTCGTGCCATCCTGAAGTGTCCGAGCGATATTGACATCGATCGTCGGCGCAGATCCTAGGACGGACCAGCTGTCGTTGTCGTATTTCTCGTAGTTATAGGTTAGGTTGAGGCCGACGCGGTCACCCCAGGCATTCTGGGTCAGGTCGACATTATAATTCGTCCAACGGGCGGTTGCGCCCTTATTGTCGCCATCAATCAAGTTGTTATAGAAATCGAAGACCGACGAGTCGGTCAGCATCTTGTTCTTATATTGAGCGTACTGCCAGTACGGTTGCTTGGAGTACTGGGCGTACGTCTGATAATTGGACAACCGGGCATATTGCTCTGCATAGCGCTGACCGAGGGCATTATCGCCCACACCACGCACACTGCCGTTGGCGTTAAGGAAGCCGTTATTGATATAACCGCCGGTGACGTTAGTGATCACACCGGTGCTGCCTTCCGTCAGGAAGAACGCGGTCTGCTGGCTGCCGGTGGTCGACACCCAGGGGTTGGTCAGATTGGCACTCGAGCCCAGGTCATACAGCGAGTAGGCATCGGCCGCGGTCTCGCCGATCGAGATCTTGCCGGCACCACCATCGGCCGTGGAAACGAACCACGGAGTGAGATTATCGTAAGGCGTCGCCGTACGGGGCTTGTTGGCCTTGATATCGCCCTTTTCGGCTTTGACCTTGATGCTGGTCTTAAAGTCCTTGCCGAATAGTTTCGGATCAAAACGCAGGGCTCCATAGATCCGCTTATCCTTTTGGTAAGCCGGCTTCTGCTGGTACTTCTCATTGGACCACAAACCGTCCACGCGCAAGGAGAGCACGTCCTTGATGAGCTCATGATTCACATCAAGCGAGGCACGCGTACTGCCGTAGGAGGCCACGCGAAACTCCGCGCTCCCCTTATTCTTAAACTCGGCATTGCGAGTCGCGGCATTGACGATGCCGGCCGGGCTGCCGAGGCCGAATAGGATGGAATTCGGACCGCGCTGGATGTCGATGCGGTCCACATTATAAGCGTCCCACGG